>Ga0335085_10015786_pt1 | contig 10937 bp, 5 predicted proteins | sample Lox_Sample_45_FD_206712 | JGI IMG/M metagenome (GOLD analysis project Ga0335085, IMG submission 206712) | Soil microbial communities from Loxahatchee National Wildlife Refuge, Florida, United States - Lox_Sample_4.5 | ecosystem: Environmental > Terrestrial > Soil > Wetlands | place: USA: Florida... | reverse complement strand
CGTCTCGTCCGGGCCCCAGATACTCCGCGCCCATTCCGGGAACGGGCCGCGCTCCGCGGCCAGGCGCTGCGACTCCCGCTTTCCCTCGACGTCCACGAACTCCATCACCTTCCGGCCGAACTCGACACCCTCCGGCGTGTCATATGCAATGCCCAGGCGGATGAGGGCGTCGGCAAAACCCATGACACCCAGGCCGATGCGCCGGATTCGCTTGGAGAGCGAGTCGATCTCGGGCAACGGGTATCGATTGACATCGATGATGTTGTCGAGGAAATGGGTGCTCAGGTGGATGTCGCGGCGAAATGCCTCCCAGTCCATCTGACCATCCACGACATAGTAGCCGACGTTGATCGACCCCAGGTTACAGACATCGTAGGGCAGTAGCGGCTGCTCCCCACAGGGGTTCGTGGCTTCGTATGCCCCCAGATGAGGCACCGGGTTATACCGATTCGCCTCGTCCACGAAGAAGACGCCCGGCTCTCCCGTGCGCCACGCGCCAAGAATCATCCGGTCCCACACGTCACGCGCCGCGAGCTGACCGACGGCGTCCCCCGTGTGCGGATCGATCAAGTCGTAGCTCCTATCGGCCTTGACCGCTTCCATGAACTTCCTGGTCACGGCGACCGAAATGTTGAAGTTCGTGACCTGAGTGAGGTCCTCCTTGCACGTGATGAAGTCGAGGATGTCGGGATGGTCGACGCGGAGAATGCCCATGTTCGCCCCGCGCCGGGTTCCCCCCTGCTTGACGGCGTCCGTGGACGCATCGTAGAGCTTCATGAACGACACCGGCCCGCTAGCGACGCCGGTGGTGGATCGCACCATGGATCCCTTCGGACGCAGTCGTGAGAACGAGAAGCCGGTGCCGCCGCCGCTCTGGTGAATCAGCGCCATGGCCGCCAACGTGTCGTAAATCCCGTTCTTATGGTTGGAGAGGGCGTCCTCGACCGGCAGCACGAAGCACGCGCTCAGCTGTCCAAGGGGGCGGCCCGCATTCATGAGCGTTGGGGAGTTGGGCTCGAAGCGCCGCTGCGTCATCAGGAAGTAGAACGCGGACGCGACCGCTTCCACCGCCACGTCCGCCGCCCCGTACCGCCGATCGGCTTCAGCCACCGTGGTTGCGACTCGCCAAAACAGCTGTTCCGGATCCTCCACCGGATGCCCCTTTTCGTTCTTCACCAGATAGCGCTTTTCAAGAACGGTGCGCGCATTCTGGGAGAGCGAAACCGGGCCGGTGGGAGGAACGGGGGGAAGCGACATGGCGACAACTCTCCAGACGTGACGAGACTTGATATAGAGGAACTACGACAGGACGTTGGGCTGCGCGGGGAGCGGCGGAGCGGTCGGCGCATCGCCACGATTCGCTCGTCCCGTGGGCATCGGGACTGAGGGGGCGCATTCTATTGGCGTTCGTGAGTCCACGCCAGCCCTCATGTAAGTGATCGTCACCGGCCCACTTACGTTATCAACATCACGAAGCTGTAACCGAGTGGACAACCACGTTGAAAACGTCCACGTCCAGTTGGAATAACGCCCAATGTACACCGTGATCCCGCGAGGCTTTTGATGGCTCATTGAATCATAACAGATTGGTGTGAAATACGTTAGGGTCAACGGATCTTGCGGCCACCCTCACCGCGCTCCCCGCGTCCGCCTATTCCGGGAACGGCCGCGCCCGCTCGGCGGGTTTTGCACCTTGCTCTCTTTCACGTGCATAAAACACGACGCAACGACGGGATGGTCACAGAGGCACGAAGGCATTACTTCGCCGAAAACACGGGGAATTCATCCTCCCCGTGGAGCTGTTGAAGCGTGAGGTAGCTCTCGACCGTGAGCCGGATACGCTCCCGCTCGGCCAACGTCGTCTCGCGCACAACCCGGGCGGGAACGCCAAGCGCGAGCGAATTGGGCGGAATGCGCATGCCTTCCGTACACACTGCGCCCGCGCCAACGATCGAACCCGTGCCAACATGCACGTTGTTCAACAGGATCGCGCCCATCGCGATCAAGCAATCATCCTCAATCGTGGCTCCGTGGATGATCGCCCGATGCCCCACACCGACGCGCTTGCCGATGCGCGTGGGGACTCCGTCATCGACGTGCACAATCGTACCGTCCTGAATGTTGCTGTCTTCGCCGATCTCAACGGTCGCCGTGTCCCCCCGAATCACCGCGGTGGGCCACACCGACACCCGGTCATTGATCGTCACATCTCCGCAAACGACGGCGGCTGGGTGGATGTACGCGGACGCATGAACGCGCGGATAGACGGGCACGCGGGAATAGTACTCGGGAATTGGCCGCGCGGTAACTCCGTCGGGAACATCCCCCGCGACCCTCGCGACGGGCCCAGAGCGGTTCAGAACGAAACGCCCGACGTCAGGTACCAGACCAACCGCGGCCGCCCAACCGCCGCGACGTTCGCGAGCGGAAATGCGGCGCCCAATCGAAATCGATACGGCACGTCCCACGAGAGGAGCCCGGCGTTCACGTTCAGCTCCGCGCCCGCCGACGTGAGCGCGGTGCGCCGCTGCAGGATCTCGTCCGTGCATACGGCGCGACCGCCGGCCGTACTCGGGCACCACGCGGCTCCGTAGTCCCCAAACACCGTGAGCGAGGTCCGTTCGAGAAAGAGCGGAAGAATGCCGGCACTCCGTTCATCGAGGCTCAGCGGCATCCGGTATTCCGCGGACCCGGCCAATGCGCGCACACCGATCAGCGTCGCCGGCTCGAAGCCGCGAACGCCGAACGTTTGCGCCCCTTCACCGATCGCGATGCCCGGAACGATCTGAAACGTGCTGCCGCTGATGCCTCCCACCTGGTAATAGCCGTTCGATCGCGTATCCGCGTCGCCCAAGGCGCCGCGAAGCGCGACCACCGAGTGCGAGTACCCGGGAATCGGCACGGACTTGAACACCGCCAGCGTCCCCACGGTGCTGATCGTGGGAGGGCCCGTGGATGTGAAACCGCTCTTGAGCCGGTCGCGAACGGTCACGGCCGCCGCCAGGCCATCCTCCGGAGAAATCGCGAACGGGGGAATCGAGTAGGCCGCGAAACCGCCCGCGATGGTCATCACCGGAATCACCGCCGGGTTGTACCGACCGGACGTATCGACCAGCGGAAGCAAACTGTCCGGTGTGGCTCGGTAGTCGTGGCGCTGGACTCCCGCCGCTACCGTGGCCGCCACCGACGAGCGATAGCGCTGACGGAGCCAGGTCGCGGACACGTCCGCCTCGCGCTCCCGATCCCGGAGATCGCCAAGGATCGCGAAGGGCTGCGTGCGCTCTTCGACCACGCCGATCCGGGTCCAGTTCTGCGACGCGTTGAGGCCGATCACCGGCAGGCCCAAGCCGCGATACGAGTACGTCGCGCCCCCAGTGAGTCCACTGTTGTCCGTCGGCACGAGCACGGTCAAGTCAATCGCGTCTCGCCCAATCACATCTTGACCATGGGTCGAGCCGCCGAAGCGGTATGCTCCCGACTGAAACCCCTCCTCGCTCTCGGGAATCCAGTAGCGCGGGAGGAAACTCCCCCACGGCGAGTACGGAGTCGCCGGCGTGGTATCGACCTCCACGGCCGGAACGCGAGGGTCGGGAACGGTGTCCAGGATCGGAGCATGCGGAACCAGTCCCGCGTCACAGCAGGTGGCAACTCCCACGTGGAACCCGTCGCCCTTCCGTGTCGTCGCGGCCAGGTGCGTGCCATCGGGCGACGGACCAGGATCGTACATCCCGCCGACCGTTTCGCTCGCGCGAAACGTCTCCGCCGGGTACGACGGTATCCCGGCGGGAAGACGGTAGGGCGCCGGCACGGAATCCCACGACGGGTAAAACCGTTGGATATAGAGTTCGTTGCTGTCGCCTTCCCCATACGCAAACGTCAGCCCCCGGTCGTCGGGCAGCCAAGCGGGCGTCGCGGCCACGCCGCGGCCGCTCGCCGCCACGTGCTCCACATGACCCAGCGTATCGATCACGACGATCTGCGCGATTCCACCGCGCAGCCACCGCGACGCAACGATGCGATGCCCGTCGTGTGACCATCGAGGCTCCGTCCACTGCTCGTCGTAACTGCCGCCGGTGATCGGCGTGATCGACGCGCCGTCACGCGAAATCGTGACCAGCCGCGCCCCCCCGGGGATGATCTGTTCGGCCACGATCCTGCCGTCGCCCCGTACATCGGGATTGGTGATGCGCGCCCCGTGCGTCAGTTGGGTGTCGTGACTCCCGTGCTGCACGAACAAGTCGGAGCGTTGCTGATACGGATTGACGTACTCGAGCTGGGCGTACAGCAGCCCTCCGTCAGGAGTGGCAACGTTGGGCGACAGGCTGCCCCCGTTTCGCTGTCCGATCCGCGTTTCAACGCCGCCAAGCGTGACCCGAAACGCTCCGTAGTCCTCGCGCCCCGTCGTGCCGGAAAAGATGATCGTGGAATCCGAGCTCCAGCGCGGATAGCTCGCGTACATCCCCTGGGTCGTCAGTAGGCGCCAACCCGGCGGGAACTGGACCGTCTCACTCGACACCGACCGCGTCACCGAATCCCGCCACGCCGCGAACGCGCTCTCGAGGCTGACGCCGAAGGCGTGCTTGGCCGGCAGATCGATCAAGTACGGAATCCATTGATTGCTCTCGGATTCGACAAAGTCGCGCACGTGCTGATCGCCCCGCGTAGTGGCGAGATAGTTCACGAACAGGGAGCCGTACGCGTAGGCGGATTCCCCCTGCGGATACCGCGGCATGGAAAGACTCAGCGAACCGAGCGGGGGAAACGCGTGGTCGAGCGCCGCGGCCCGCACGATCGTGTGGTGCTCCGGAGCCTCGATCCGGCCGGCCCCGGCCAGCTTGCTCTCGTAGTTGACGGCCAGTCCCTCGATGAGCCAGGACGGGGCGTACGTGTCGGGAAAGAGGAATGGCGATCGACCGAAGACGTCTTGTGCGAGGGCCCAGATGCCGCGCGACCGATCGAGGTGAAAGATGTGCGTCAGCTCGTGTGTGACGACGAGCTGACCCCAATCATCGGTATAGCGTAGGGCCGATTCGCCGACCGGCGGATTCGCGTACACGATGATGCGGTTGACGGGCGTCACCGTCGTCAGCCCGTTGGAGAAATCCACGTCATCCGACAGAATGAGGTTGATCATTCCGCGCGGCGGGTGCAGCTCGGTCGACAATTGCGTGTACGCGCGCTCCGCGTCGACGGCGAGGCGGCGCGCAAGGCCTTCAACCGGCGGCGTAAAGTGGACGTAGAAGTGCGGCGTTTGGATGGTGCGCCAGTCGAGGTTGGGAGCCTGCGCCCCGAGCGTCCCGACGTCGATCGCGCCGTGCGGCAGGTCGCGCGCCGGATGCAGCAGGCAGAGAGCGATCGCGCCCACGGCGGTTGCCCGAATGCGATGCCGGGCCCGGGGGCGTGCTTGCCCCTCCCCGTCGCATGACCGCGTCATCGGGCGAACGACCGGAAGTACGCCTCGAGGCCGTTCACGATCCCTTGTGCATACTTGTCTTGAAATTCCGGCGTCCGCAACGCGGCCTCCTGCTCCGGGATGATGACGAACGCCCCTTCGCACAGGACGGCCGGCATCCAGCTTTGCACCGTCACCGCGAGACTCCGGACGAACACGCCGTCGTCGGGCAATCCCATCGTCGCCAACACGCCGCGCTGAACCGCTCGTGCCAGGGGCTCGGCGTACGGGCGGAAGAAGTACGTTCCCGAGCCGTTCTTGGCCGTGAACGGATTGACGCCGTCAGGATACGCGTTGAGGTGAATCGACACGAACACCTGCGCGTTGGCGCGCCGGGCGATGACGCGGCGCTCGGTCAATGGAACGGAATCCATGGTGGTTCGCGTCATGATGACATGGGCGCCACGCTGCTCGAGGAGGGCCTGTACGCGCTCGCCCACCCACAGAACGGCTTGACCTTCATACAGGGACGTCGGGCCCGTGGCGCCCGCCGGCGGATGGCCCGGATCGATCGCGATGGTGAGGCCACGGAGCGGCTGCGCGGGATCGACACTCGGCGCCCGTCGCACGCGCAGCACGAACGAGCCGTTTTCCCACAGGGCGAGGTAGCCAAGGGCCGGGCGGGTGAGGTGCAGCGTGAACCGGACGCGGTCGGATGCTTCCTGATCCCACGTCACGTTCCGCACGAACGTGTCGGCGGTCACCAGATTGATAATATCACTATTCGCACGCGTCCCATAGAGCACCAGACCGAGCGCCGTACCGCCTTCCTCCACGTAATAGGCCGGCGGTGCCGTCATGGGGATGACGAGGTCGACGGATTCCGACGTCGCCCGGAGGCGCGCGTTATTCGTGACGCGGCGGGGCGCTTGCATCGCGGACGCCGCCGGCTCCACGTCCGCGTCCGCCACCCACATCTCCAGCGCGCGGTCGGCCCGCACGCGCGAGTAGCCGGCGACGTGCCCCGTCAGTTGCAGCACGGTCCCCGGCAAGAGAAACCAGTGATAATTGTCGTTGGGGAGCACCCGACCGTAGACCACCGCGTCGGTGTCACCCGACACCTGCCCTTTGCCGAGTCGCACCCATTTCGGATTCGTGTCGTTCGGCGCGTCGATCCCGGGCAGTTTGAGGCGAATGCTGTCGCGCCCGCGGGACACGACGAGCTGCGCGCCGGCGCGAAGGAACCGCGCCGCGGTGCTCAACGACCAGTCATCCCCGGTGTGGGTCAGCCGGAGCCGCGCCGCGCCGGCGTGGAGCGTTACCACGGCGTTCGCGGGCGCCCGCACGCCGACCTCCGTTCGCTCATCGTCGCGCAGCATGAGTCCCGGCCGCGGCAGGAGGGAGGCCGAGTCGACCGCGATAGGTCCGGTCGCCGGGAGTTGAGGCGCCGGCGGCGGAAAGCGGACGGGGCGTTGAGCGCGGACCGTGTCGGTGCCGGCAATCGCGACCAGGTCGTACATGGGCTTCGCCGGCGTGGGATTCCTTACCCACGCCATGAAGGCGCCGTTGGGATAGACACGAGCGGGCTCCCCGTCGATCGTGAGCGTCGCGCGACCAGTCCCGACGGAGCCGATCATGTAGTCCGAATCGCGACTCGCCAACATTGCGTTCGCCTGGGGGAACACGACCGTGATCGCGAGAGGTCCGTCGACGAACGGTATCGGGGGCAGCGGCGTGGTGGACTCGTTCGGCGCGGCGGCAACCGCCGGTGGCGGCGTGAGTGCGGGTTTCGGCGGCGGCCGCTGCGCCGGCGGAGTGGTATCAGGGGGCGGCGCTGTCGGTGGCGGCGCGGAAGGCGGCGGCAAGTTGGGGGGAGGGCTCGGCGCCGGTTTGGCAGCCGGTGTCGGGCCGGGCTGCGCACACGCAACGATGAGGACGAAGGGCAGCAGCGCCAACTTGGACATGTAGTATGGGAAGTTAGGTGAAAGGCTCGCTACCGGCCATCACCCGCCAGGCCCCGGCGCCCGACTTCCGCTTCCAGATCACCCGATCGCGCCCTCGACATCGTATAGCCATCAGGTCCGGCCGTTCCGTCAGGTCTGTGATCCCAATCACGGAGGATTTGGTGCTCCATTGCCCGACCTCCGGGCTCGGCCTATATTCGCGCCGCATGGGGTGTTACCCGTTCGAGGGCCACGCATGACCTCTTGCGCCTTCTGTGGGCGGGAGAATGCCGCTGAATCGCGCTTCTGCATCGACTGCGGCAAGCCGATCCACGCGTCTTCCGCACGGGTTGGCCCAGCCTACGTTCCCAATCCAGCTGGTGGAGCACCGCAACCACACGCCGCCGTCGCTGCGGCATTCAGTCCCGGCTCGCCCCCTCGCGCACAAGACGCGTTGGGCCGCGCCGCCGGCGGGACGTCGCCTCGTGCGTCCGCCTGTCCTCGGTGCGCCAAGCCAACCGATGTCACCTTGCCCTTCTGCGCGAACTGCGGCGCGCGGATCGGCTCGCGGATCTCGGTGGAACTCAAAGCAATCCCCGGACCCAACGGCGGAACGGCCGTCCTCGCGGCCGGCCGGCTGCACACCGGACCCAAACTCGCCTTGTTGGGCGACGGCGGGGAGGTCACGAAGACCTTCACACTCGACCAGGGGGAAGCGGTGATCGGACGGGGCGACGCCGACATCGCCTTCACGGAAGATCACTACATGTCTCCGTTGCACGCGCGAATCGAGCAGCGGGACGGTTCGCTCTGGATTCGCGACCTTGGCTCACGCAATGGGACATGGATTTTCAGCGATCAGCCGACGAAGTTGACGGATGGAGACCTCATCCTCGTCGGTTCCCAGGTCCTGCGTTTTCGACGGCTGGGGTATCCCGGACCGCACCCGCCCGAGGCGGACTCGACCCGCCGCATGGGCTCCACGGTCCCGCCGGTTGATATCGCGGTCATGGAGCAACTGCGCGCGGACGGCAGCGTGCGCGACGTGTTTCACCTGTCGCCCGGGCGATCGGTCGGGATCGGCCGCGAATCCGGGGAATGGGTCTTTCCATATGACAAGACGATGAGTGGCCGACACGCGGAGATCCGCTCCGAGGATAGCGAGTTCTACGTGCACGACTCGGGAAGCCGGAACGGCGTCGCGATGTCGGTGCGGGGCGACCGCGGGCTGAAGGCGGGCCAGCGCGTGCTGGTGGGCGATCAGGTGCTGCGCGTGGAGAGCCTATGAGCGACGCGCTCAAGATCTGCCCCCAGTGTGGAACCGAGTATCCGGCGAACGAGCGGTTTTGCCCGCGCGATGGGACGGCGCTCCGGTCCCAGGGCGGCGACACGGATCTCGTCGGCACCATCATCGCGGATCGGTACCACATCCTGAAGAAGCTCGGCGAAGGCGGGATGGGCCAGGTCTACCTCGCCGAGCACGTCAAAATGGGAAGAAAGAGCGCCGTCAAGGTGATGAATCCGGGGATGGTAACCGACGTGGACGCGATCAGCCGGTTCAACCGGGAGGCGGCCAACGCGAGCCGAATCAATCACCCGAACGTCGCCGGAATCTATGATTTCGGCGAAACGAAGGACGGGGTCATTTACCTCGCGATGGAGTTCATCGAGGGCCAATCGCTCACGAGCTTGATCGCGCAGCAGGGGGCGTTGGCCCCGGTGCGCGCCGCCGAGATCACGCGACAGGCGGCGGACGGACTGGCGGTCGCGCACGACATGGGAATCGTCCACCGCGATCTCAAGCCCGACAACATCATGATCGCAAGGACGCGCGACGGCAGCGATCTGGTCAAGGTGGTGGATTTCGGGATCGCGAAGGCCGCCGGCAACGAGGCGCAGAAGGTCACGAAGACGGGACTCGTCGTCGGCACGCCCGAGTACATGTCACCCGAGCAGCTCTCCGGCGACAAGCTGGACGGCCGGAGCGACATTTACTCGCTGGGACTCGTTGCGTTCAATATGCTCACGGGCGTGCTGCCTTTCCCCAGTGACTCGATGCAAGAGACCATGATCATGCGGCTGACCGACCGGCCCAAGACGTTGGCCGAGATGAAGCCGGACGTGGCGTGGCCCGCGGATGTGCAGGCGGTGATGGACAAGGCGCTGGAGCGCGATGCGAGTCTCCGCTATCAGTCCGCGTCCAAGTTCGGCCTCGAGCTGTTCCAGGCGATTGAACGCATGCCGGTGACGAAGATGGTCGCGGCGGGGACGCAGGTGTTGGGCTCCTCGGCGACCGCGGCGGTTCCCGCCCCCCGGCCGGTGGCAGGGACGGCACCCATGCCGGCGACCCGCGTTTCGCCGCACGAGCCCTTGCCGCAGCGCGATTCGACGCCCGCTCCGCCGGCGAAACGGAATTCCAAGGCAATGGTGGGCGCGGTCGTCGCGCTGGTCGTTGTGCTGGGTGCCGGAGGAGCGTTTCTGGTGAGCCGTGGAACCGGCAACGCAAAACCGCCCACGCCCGCGACCGCGGATTCCGCGAAACAAGCCCCCACGGGTTCGCAACAAGGCTCCGCGGCGCCCAAGCCGTCCGGGACCACCCCCGTGAACCCGCCGGCGGACGCGAGCACCCCCCCGGCTGTGCAGCACGCAAGCGGCCTGAAAACGATGAGTGCGGCTGCCCTCGACAAGGCCCTCGATGACCTGATGAACAGCGCGATGAACGACTCAGCCAGCGTTCCGGAGGCCAACAGGATCCTGGATTCCGTCAGGACACTGCGAAAGTTCGCGACGACGAACGAGCAGATCGTTACTTCCGCGCTGGTGGAGGGGCTCGCCGATCACGACCGCGACGACGACGTCAGCGCTTGCGCGGCCCTGAGCAGGGTGAAGGCGCTCGCCTCCAGTACGTCGCGGGCGAACTTGGTCACGACGGCGCTCGTCGCCGCCCAGTGCCAGGACCCGACCTCGCCGTAAGCGACAATCCCCCCTTCACGCGCACCTGTGCCATCCTCCCCCAACGGCAAAGTCGTGGTCCACGTGTTCGGCCGAACCGATGTCGGTCGCACGCGCGAACATAACGAAGATTCCTTCGTGGTCGCCGACCTGTCGACGGACAATGCCACGTTGCAGCCGGAGGTGCGCACCCACCTCGCCGGCGCCAAGGGCACGCTCTTCATGGTGGCGGACGGCATGGGCGGCGCGGCCGCCGGCGAGATCGCGAGCGCGATGGCGACGGACCTCGTCCTCAATGAACTCCGAGTCCATTGGGTCGCCGCGCCCGAGAGTTCACCCGAAGCGTTCGCCAAGGCGCTCAAACAGGCGGCCAAGACCGCCAACACGCAGATCAATCAGTTCGCCCTCGGCCACCCCGAATATCGCGGCATGGGGACCACCGCGACGATCGCCGGCCTCCTCGGCGACACCCTGTTTCTGGCCCAGGTCGGCGACAGTCGCGGCTACCTGATTCGCGCCGGCAGGGCGATCCAGATCACGAAGGATCAGTCACTCATGCAAAAACTCGTCGAGGCCGGCGAGTTGACGGAGGAGGAGGCCGAGCACAGCGACCGCCGGAACATCATCCTCCAGGCGCTCGGCCCCGAAGC
>Ga0335085_10015785_pt1 | contig 10937 bp, 10 predicted proteins | sample Lox_Sample_45_FD_206712 | JGI IMG/M metagenome (GOLD analysis project Ga0335085, IMG submission 206712) | Soil microbial communities from Loxahatchee National Wildlife Refuge, Florida, United States - Lox_Sample_4.5 | ecosystem: Environmental > Terrestrial > Soil > Wetlands | place: USA... | reverse complement strand
GACGGCATCATGGTGGTGTTCGACCCGCGCGACGAGGACGGCGAGGACAATCATGCGCGCCGCGCCATCCGCGCCGGACTCGGCATCGTGGTCGCCGCGAGCAAGTTCGGCGAATGGTTCAAGGCGCACTTCGACCTGGGAAACGTGCCGGACTTCGCGACCGGCGTCGGCATTCATAGCGGCGACCTGATGGAGGTGCGCATCGGTCCACCCGGGGCGGAGGACCTGACGGTGGTCGGCGACAGCGTCAACGTGGCCTCGCGCCTGGAGGGACAGACGAAGGAGCTGGGCTGGCCGCTGGTGGCGAGCGCGGCCGCGGTCCAGATGGCAGGGAGCCTGGTGACGACCGGCGAGACGCGCATGCTGGAACTGCGCGGCCGCGATGCGCCGATCGAGGCGGTGGAAGTGACCGGCATCGGCGCCGGCGGCGGCGAGGAAGGCCCGATCGAAGTGCCGGCCTCGGTGCGCGCGGCGCTCGCGGAAAACGCGCAGTTGACTGCGCGCGCGGCAAAGGCGGCGCTTTCGGAAACCCTGCGCATTATCACCAGCGAACTGTCGCGCGCGCTCGCGGCCGGCCGGCCGCTGCAGATAAAGGGCTACCGCGTGCTGTCCAAGATCGGTGAGGGCGGCATGTCCAACGTCTTTCTCGCCGAACGCGACGCCGACGGCGCACAGGTGGCGCTCAAGATCCTCAACGCGCGGCCGAGCGACGATCCGCAGCTGCTGCAGCGCTTCATCCAGGAGTCGGCGCTGATTTCCGACATCGACCACACCAATGTCGTCAAGATCTACGACAAGGGATTTACCGAGGATTACGCGTACATCGCGATGGAGTATTTCACCGGCGGCAGCCTCAAGGACGTCATCGACGGCGGCCTGACGCCGCGCCAGGCGCTGTCGTTGCTGGCGCAGGCGGCCGCCGCGCTGGCGGAGATTCATCGCCTCGGCATAGTGCACCGCGATGTCAAGCCGGCGAACATGATGCTGCGCGCGGACGGGACCATGGTGCTGGCCGATTTCGGCATCGCCAAGCGGTCCGAAGGCGACATGGCCAAGACCGTGCACGGCGAGTTTTTCGGCACGCCCTACTACATCTCGCCCGAGCAGGCCAACGGCAAGCCGGCGACCGAGCGCTCTGACATCTACAGCCTGGGAATAATCTTCTACGAGATGCTGACGAACCAGCGGCCGTTCGACGGCAATTCCATCGTGGAGCTGATCACGCAGCATCTGCATGCACCGGTACCGCGGCTGCCGGAAGCGCTCGCCGACTACCAGGAGTTGCTTGACGGCATGCTGGCCAAGGACCCGGCCGAACGGCTGCAGAACGCGGACGCAGTGCTCGCCGTGATCGACCGCGTCTGGACTCAGGTCGCGCTGCGGGCGAACAGGGCGCTATCGCCCGATTGACCCGCGCCGGCCCATTTTGAGCGCGCGCGTCGGCGCTGGCGAAGGCGTTCGCAATGAAGCGACTTTCCATCATCATTCCGACGCTGGACGAGGCCGAGTGTATCGTTCCGACGCTGGAAGCGCTGGACGGCTTGCGCCGCGGCGGCCACGAAATCATCGTGGTCGATGGCGGTTCCGATGACGCGACACCGGCCTTGGCAGCGGGTCATGCCGATCGCGTCCTTTCCGCGCCTGCCGGCCGCGCCGAGCAGATGAATGCCGGTGCGCGCGCCGCGACCGGCGACGTTCTGCTGTTCCTGCATGCCGATTCGCGCCTGCCGGCACGCGCCGATCGCCTGGTGCTGCAAGGCCTGGCTGACGCCGACAGCGCCTGGGGATGCTTCGATGTGCAAATCGGCGGGCGCCATCCGCTGCTGCGGCTGGTGGAGCGCATGATGAATGCGCGTTCGCGTTTGACGCGCATCTGCACAGGGGATCAGGCTATCTTCGTGCGACGCGACGCGTTCGAAGCCATCGGCGGCTATCCGCGCCAGGAGTTGATGGAGGACATCGCCATCAGCGCGCGCCTGCGCCGCGTATCCGCACCGCTGCGCTTGCGCGAGCGTTGCCTGACCTCGGCGCGCCGCTGGGAGAGCCGCGGGGTCCTGCGCACCATCGTGCTGATGTGGTGGCTGCGGTTGCAGTACGCGCTCGGCGTAGCGCCGTCGCATCTGGCGCGCGCTTACGCCAGGCACGGCCGATGAGCGTCCGTGAGGCTACTCGAAAATGAGCCCCGATTGCCACATCATGATCTTCGCCAAGGCGCCGGTCCCGGGCCGGGTCAAGACGCGCCTGATTCCCGCGCTCGGGGAGGACGGCGCCGCAGAGCTGCAGCGGCAGCTGATCGCGCGCACGCTGCGCACGGCCGCGGCGGCAGGGCTGGGCGCGCCCGAGCTGTGGTGCACGCCGGACCCGGACGACCCTTTCTTTGCAACCTGCGCCGAACGCCACGGCGTCAGCCTGCGCACGCAGGCAGAGGGGGACCTGGGAACGCGCATGGCGCATGCTCTCGACGCGTCGCTGGCATCAGGCGTGCCGGGGTTGTTGATCGGCTGCGACTGCCCGGTGCTGACCGCACCGTATCTGCGCGAGGCCGCCGCAGCGCTGACCGGCGAAAGCGACGCGGTGTTCGGCCCGGCAGAGGACGGGGGCTACGTGCTCATCGGCCTGGCGCGAGGCCCGTCGACGCCGCTGTTCGAGGACATTTCCTGGGGAACGGCGACAGTAATGCGGGAAACGCGCGCGCGGCTGGCGCGCGGGAACTGGCGTTGGCGCGAACTGGCTCCGCTTTGGGACGTGGACCGGCCGGATGATCTGCGGCGGCTGGGCGCATGGCGAGAATGAAGACCGCGGCAGGCGTCGTCGTGCCGCGCTCGGCTTCGGCGACGCGCTCGGCCAAAGTTCCCGAAGTCTTGGCATCTCTTCCCGGCAAAGCACGGGAATGCGATGGGGCTTGCCTCGCTTCAGGCCTAGGGCAAAAAGAAAAGGGCAGGGCGACCGGTGCTTACCGGCTACCCTGCCCCCGCGGGGAGAGGAGGAGGAGATCCCGCGAAACTGGTGCCGCCGTATCCGAAATCAGCGGAAAAAGCTGCCGCTGAAGCTGATCACCGTCTGGCCGCCGAGAATACAGGCCAGTTTGACCGAAGCCACCAGTGCCGCAGCGCTGGCGGTCAGGTAACCCGCGAGTACTTTTGCGACACCGAAGTTCATTAGCTAACCCCGTTAAATCTGTAGACTGAGTCTAAGCATCGTTTAGTTATTTGTCTAATCGATTTTTTAGATTTAATATATTCGTTCCATGGATATACGCAACGTCGACCTCAACCTGCTGGTCGCACTCGACGCGCTGCTCGCGGAGCGCAGCGTGTCGCGCGCCGCGGTGCGCCTGCACTTGTCGCAACCCGCGGCGAGCGCCCTGCTCGCGCGCCTGCGCGAATTGTTCGGCGACCCCCTGCTGTTGCGCAGCGCGCGCGGCATGCTGCCGACCCCGCGCGCGCTGGAGTTGCTTGGTCCGGTGAGGCGGGTGCTGGACGAGATCGACGCCATCGTCCAGCCGCGGGCGGCGTTCGATGCCGCTCGCGCAGTGCACACGTTTACCCTTTCCGCTTCGGACTACGTCGAATATACGCTGCTGCCGCAGCTGGTCGATTACCTCGAGCACAAAGCCCCGGGCGTGCGTCTGGAAGTGCGTCCGCTCGATCTGCAATCGGTGGCCAGACAGATGGAAAGCGGCGACGTCGATCTTTGCGTCACCGGACTGCAGAATGCCGCTGCCGGATTGCATGTGCGGCCGCTGTACGCGGAGCGTATCGTCTCGGTGGTGCGGCGCGACCACCCCGGTATCGGCGCGCGCCTGACGCTGGACAAGTTTTGCAGCCTGGAGCACATCCAGGTGTCGGTGCGCGGCAGCGGTTTCAGCGCCCGCATCGACGAGGCGCTGGCGGTCCTCGGACGCAAGCGCCGCGCGCGCCTCGCCGTGCCGCATTTCCTCCTGATACCGGAGATCGTGGTGCGCTCCGACATGATCAGTGCGCTGCCCGAGCGCCTGGCGCGCGGCTACGCGAACCGGCTGCGCATCCTCGAGCCGCCGCTCGACCTCGCGGGATTTACCGTCGGCGAGATCTGGCACGAGCGCAATCAGCGCGATCCGGCCCAGCAATGGCTGCGCGATGTGCTGCTGCAGCTGTCGCAGGAAGCGCCGAAATGACCCGGGCCGTCCCTGCGCGAAAACCGCGCCGGGTCGTGGTCGCCGGCGCAGGTTGCGCATTGCAGGCACCTGATAGAATCCACGCGGGTCACCCGACGAAGAAGTAGTATGAGCAGCGAGATTTGTTTTCTGCCGGCGACCGAACTGGCGCGGCGCATCCGCACCAAGGAGCTGTCGGCGCGCGAGCTGATGCAGGCCTCGCTCGCGCAGATCGAACGCCTCAACCCGAAGCTGAACGCGATCGTCAGCCTGTACGCCGATCAGGCGCTGGCGCAGGCGCGCGCGGCCGACGAGAGACAGGCGCGCGGGGAAACTCTTCCCGCGCTGCACGGCCTGCCGGTCGCGCACAAGGACCTGTTCCTCACCCGCGGCATGCGCACCACCTTCGGCTCGCCCATTTTCAAGGACTTCGTTCCCGATCAAAACCTGCTGATCGTGGACCGGCTGCAGGCGGCGGGGGCGATTTCCATAGGCAAGACGAATACTCCGGAGTTCGGCGCCGGCTCGCAGACCTTCAACGCGGTCTTTGGCAAGACGCTCAATCCTTATGACACGACCAAAACGTGCGGCGGTTCCTCCGGCGGGGCGGCGGTAGCGCTGGCCGCCGGCATGGTGCCGCTGGCCGACGGCAGCGACATGGGCGGCTCGCTGCGCTGTCCGGCGAATTTCTGCAATGTCGTGGGCCTGCGCCCCTCGCCCGGGCGCGTGCCGATCTGGCCGGCGAAAACCGGCTGGGGCACGCTCGGGGTTGAAGGCCCGATGGCGCGCACCGTAGGCGATTGCGCGTTGATGCTTTCTGCGATCGCGGGTTGGGACGCGCGCAGCCCGATCGCGATCGCCGAGCCGGGCAGCCCGTTCGCGCGGCCGCTGGCGCGCGATTTCAGAGGCGTGCGCATAGCTTGGAGCACCGACCTCGGCGGTTTGCCCGTGGATGCGCGCGTCGCGGCAGTACTGGCGGGGCAGCGCGCCGCCTTCGCCGCGCTCGGCTGCCAGGTCGAGGAAGCGACGCCCGACCTGGCGGACGCCAACGAGATCTTCATGACTCTGCGCGCGTGGCAGTTCGAGCTCGCCTATGGCGAGCTGCTCGACCGCCACCGCGACCAGCTCAAGGACACGGTGGCGTGGAACATCGAAGCCGGCAGGAAGCTCTCCGGCCCCAGCATCGGCGCGGCCGAGGCCAAGCGCACCATGCTGTTCAGCCGCATGCACGCATTCATGCAGCGGCACGAGTTCCTGGTCCTGCCGGTGAATCAGGTACCGCCTTTCGATGTCAACCAGCCGTATGTCACCGAGATCAACGGCGCGGCCATGGACACGTACATAGACTGGATGAAGTCCTGCTATTTCATCACGGTCACCGGCCATCCTGCGATTTCCGTACCCTGCGGATTTACCGCGGAAGGGTTGCCGGTGGGGGTGCAGATCGTCGGCCGGCACCAGGACGATTTCGGCGTGCTGCAGCTTGCTTACGCGTTCGAGCAGGCGACCCAGTTGTGGAAGCAGCGACCGGCGCTTGCCGCCGAACACTAGAGTTCGGGAGGGAGATGCGCCTGCGCAGCCACCGGGACATGGGCGGAGAACGCGCCGGCATATGCGTACTTGGCGACGGCCGGCAGGGACCGACCGTTTCAGCCAGGAACAACTGGGCAACCGGTGACGCGCGATCGCCTCATCGATGTCAGGATGGCCGCGGCGCTGGCTGCATGACGGCAATGCTGGTGACGAATATCAATGACCGCTGCGACGTTTGGGCATACGCCGAAAAGCGGTTTGCAGCGTAAGATACGGCGAACGAATTTATGACTGACCGACGAAAAGGGAGAACGCGATGAGCGAGGGAGATAGGTTAAGCAGCGCGGACAAATCATCGACAGCAGGGACTCGGAATGACGGCGGGGCAGGCGCGCCGGTTCAGAGCATGGGGTGGAAGGAACTGTGGCTGAAGGAGGATTGGTGGGCCATTTGGCTAGGTTTGGGCATTGTCGTCGTCGCCTATCTGTTTTTTGCAAACGGATCGAGCATCAAATGGATCGCCATTTTGCCGCCAGGCAAGTGGACCGATTTATCGGTGGTTACGCAGCACTTCGCCGGCCATTACACCCAGTACATTGCGCAATTCATCATGTGGTGCGTCATCTTTGGCGTCAGCATAAAGGCGCTGGGATTCAAGCTGTCGGAGTTCTATCCATCGTTCCTGTTCATCTATGTCTTCTCGATCATTATCTTCCTGGTTGGTCAAAACAAAGCGGTGACGGACCTCAACCTGGAACCGCCCCTGCTGGCGCTGCTGCTCGGGATGGTCATCTCCAACCTCATCGGACTGCCGAAGTGGATGGATACCGGGTTTCGCGTCGAGTATTACATCAAGACCGGCATTGTGCTGCTGGGTGCCACATTGCCATTCACGTTGATCGTATGGGCCGGACCGACTGCGATCATGCAGGCCTCGATCGTCTCGATTACGACGTTCGCTGTAATCTTCTTCATGGCCAAGAAACTGGGGCTGGACCGTCGGCTGGCCGCCACCCTGGGGGCCGGCGGCGCAGTTTGCGGCGTGTCCGCGGCAATCGCGATTGCCGGTGCGGTCGGCGCGAAGAAGGAACACGCGCCGATTGCGATCACCCTGGTCATCGTCTGGGCCATTGTGATGATCTTTTTCCTGCCGATCGTATCGAAGTTCATGCATTTGCCGATCGGCGTCGCCGGTGCCTGGATCGGCACCTCGGAATTCGCCGACGCCGCCGGTTTCGCTGCCGCAAATACCTATGATGGTTACGCGAATGCTCCGGGCATCGCCGGCAATGCGGGTGACGCCGTCAACGCATTCACGCTGATGAAGGTGGTGGGTCGCGATGTGTGGATTGGCATCTGGGCCTTTGTCCTGGCCGTGATTGCCACTACCCGCTGGGAGCGCACAACCGGGTCGAAACCGAATCCCGCCGAAATCTGGTGGCGTTTCCCGAAATTCGTCATCGGCTTCATGCTGGCGTCCATCATCGTGACGCTTATCGCTTCGCACTACGGTGAAGCCAGCTTCAAAAAGACGGTGGTCCCGGCAATGGTAGGACCGATCAAGGATCTGCGGACCTGGGCCTTTATCTTCTGCTTCTTCAGCATCGGCTTGACCACGCGCTTCCGCGAATTGGCACAGGCCGGCGGCAAACCGTTCCTGGCATTTACAACCGGCGTGGTGGTCAACGTCTTCCTCGGCTTTGTTCTGTCTACGATGGTATTCGTGGAGTACTGGACTCACCTGAGTCACTAACCCGAAGTCAGACGCGGCGGCCTTGTGACCTTGGTTGGGAGGCCGCAGTCATTTTCGCGGTGAATGGCAAATGTTCAATCTGTTGGTGCGACGTAAGGCAACCGCGCAAGAACAACCGGCAGGTATGCGCTGCATCCGTTGCGCGCATTTTCGCAATTCACCCGATTACCTCGAACGCGAGATCAAGGGCTTGAACACCCTCAGTTCGGGGTACGCATCTGTGCGCAAGGACGACGGCATCTGCCTGAAGAACGATGTCTATTTGTCAGCGCATGACTGGTGCGAGAAATTCGAAACGCGTTAGCGCCGTGACGGCGCCCGGCAGAATTTTGAAGAATATGCAACTTGGGCCAGCGGCCGGTATATCGGTCAAGAATCTACAACATTGTAGAATGGAACTTCAGACGCGGCACTACGCACACGGCAACTCGCTTGCCGAATTTGGCAATTGCTCATAGATAGGCGCATCTCGGCCGATAGCGCCTGATGCGCCGGTTTCAGGCGATGGTCACGCCGCCGTCGGCGACGATGGTCTGGCCGGTGATGAAGCTGGCCGCCCTGGAGGCGAGGAAGACGGCGATGCCGCCGATCTCCTCGGGCTCGCCCAGGCGGCGCAGGGGCGTCATCGCCTCGCGCGCCTTGCGCAGCGGTTCGTTTTCCCACAGCGCGCGCGCGAAATCGGTCTTCACCAGGCCGGGAAGGATGGCGTTCACGCGGATGTTGGACGGCCCCCACTCGCAGGCGTAGTTCCGCACCAGGGCGGTATCGGCCGCTTTGGATACGCCGTACAGCCCGAGCACGGTGCTGCCCTTGAGCGCGGCGATGCTCGAGACGATGATCACCACGCCGTCCCGGCGCGCGGCCATCTGCGGAATGGTCATGTTGCACAGCCACCAGTTGCTCTTGATGTTGTTGCCCATGATCTTGTCGAACGCTTCGTCGCCCGCCTGCGCCGTCGGACCGTAGACCGGGTTGGCGGCGGCGTTGCATACGAGGATGTCGATCCTGCCCCATTTTTTCATGGTCGCATCGACCAGCTGCTGCAGCTGCTCTTTATGAGCGATGTTGCAGGGTATCGACACCGCCTCGTAGCCCTTGGCGGTGAATTCGCGCGTCACCTGCTCGCAGGCGTCGGCCTTGCGGCTGGAGACCACCACCTTGGCGCCCGCTTTCGCCATCTCCTCGGCGATGGACTTGCCTATGCCCTTGGTCGAGCCGGTGATCAGCGCGACCTTGCCGGTCAAATCGAACATGCTTCGCTCCTGGCTGGATCGAGTGGCGATTTTCGCACCCTTGGTCGATTCTTGCCGGCGGCTACCGCGCCTTTCATATCGCCCCGCTCTTCCTCAGCAACGCCGCCACAGCCGCAGCCAGCTTGGCGTAGCCCCTTGCGTTGGGGTGCGCGATGTCCGATTTGAACTCGTTGTCGCGCAGGATCTCTTTCAGCGCCGCGCCCTCGTAGGGAAGGCCGAATTCCTTGGCGATGTCGACGTAGAAACTAGGGGGCGACGGGAACAGCCCCGGTTTGGGCACGCCGATCAGCACTACGTCGATTCCCCCTTGCCGGGCAAGGCGGATCATGCCACGCAGGTTTTCCGCCGCCTGGGCGTCGCCGAGCTTGCGCAGGAAGTCGTTGCCGCCATGGCACAGGATGAGCAGTCTGGGCTGGTAGTAGTCGAGCGCGGCAGGCAGGCGCGCCAGGCCCGCCGCGCTCACTTCACCCGGGACGCCGGCGCTCCAGACCTTGCGCCCGATGAGCTTCTCCAGCACAGCCGGATAGCTTGATTCGGGCTGCGCGCCGGTGCCGAACGTCAGGCTGTCGCCGAAAGCGAGCACGGCCGCATCGGCGGGCAGTCGCGGCAATTTCGGCACGCTGCCGCCGCAGCCGACGAGCATGACCGCCGCCAGCAGCAGCACCGCGGCGCATGGCAAGCGCGCGTGCGTGCGGCGGGCGACGCCGGCAGCAAGCGCCATCAGAGATACTTCGATGGCCATAAGCAGAAGCTCTGCCACATGTGCGGAGAAGGGCCGGCTAACGGGTAAAATGGCGGCTCGCTTCGCCCCTCTTTTTTCGAACATAGACCTTTCCATGGAAGTCTTCCTGCCGATCGCGCATATGGACGTGAACATCGTCCTGATCCTGGCATACGGCGCGCTGGTCGGCTTTCTCTCCGGTCTGGTCGGGGTTGGGGGCGGGTTCCTGATCACGCCGCTGCTGATCTTCACTGGCATTCCGCCCATTGTAGCCGTGTCCAGCGGCGCGGCGCAGATGACGGGCACGGCTTCGGGTGCGAGCTATCTGCATTGGCGCCACGGCAATATCGATTTCAAGATGGGCCTGATCTTGCTGACGGGCAGCTGGCTCGGCGGCGGCTTCGGCGTCTACCTCGCCAAAGTGCTGCTGCGCGCGGGCGAGTTCGGCAACGTGGTCGTGTTTCTCTATGTCGTCCTGCTCGGTTTTATCGGCGTGAGCATGCTGATCGAATCGCTGCAGGCGGTGTTTCGCTCCGGCGCGCCCGCGCCCAGTGCGGCGCATGCGCCGGCCGCGTCGAAGTCGCTTGTGCATACCTGGTTCGAGCGCATGCCCTGGCAGACTTCCTATCCGGTCTCCGGCGTGCGCATGTCGGCGCTGGGTCCGCTGGTGCTCGGCGCCGCCGTCGGCGTCATGACCTCGCTAATGGGCGTGGGGGGCGGCTTCATCATGGTGCCGGTGATGATCTATGTGCTCAAGATGCCGACCAAGATCGTGGTCGGAACCTCGTTGTTCCAACTCCTGTTCACGACGGCCGCGGTGAGCATCATGCAGGCCGGCGTCAACCACTCGGTCGACCCTTTCCTCGCGCTGATCCTGATTCTCGGCTCGGTGCTCGGTACCAAGCTTGGCGCGCGGCTGGGGGCGCGCCTGCCGGCAGAGAAGCTGCGCCTAATCCTCGCGCTGGTGGTAGTCGCCGTCGCGATCAAGATGGTGGTGACCTTGGTGCTTCCGCCTGCGCACATCCACAGCATCGAGGTCGAGGTGAAATGATGGCGCGCTGGCTGCGTTGCCTGTTGTTCTTCACGGGCGCGGCACTGTTCGACCCCGCATGGGCCGATGAGCCGCTGGTGGTCGTTCCCGAGACGAACGAAGTCAAGATCACCACCGAGTTCGCCGGGACCGCGCTGAAGGCGGTAGGCTCGATGCGCGGCCCGGCCGACCTCATCATCAAACTGGTCGGTCCGCCGCAGGTGGCAAAACTGTCACGCGAGACCAAGATCGGGCCGTTCTGGGTCGAGGGCGAAACCGCGAAATTGGACGGCGCACCCAGCCTGCTGTATCTCTATGCAACCGCGCCGATCGCCGAAATCCTGCCACCCGCGGCGCTGGAAGAATACGGACTGCGGCTCGAAGGCGTGCCGATGCGCCTCGAGCCGCAGCTGCAGGCGCATGTCTCGGACGACTGGCGCAAGGCGTTCTTCCGCATCAAGGAAAGACAGGGCTATTACCACGAGGATGACACCGCGATCAGGGTGTTCGGG
>Ga0335085_10015784_pt1 | contig 10937 bp, 10 predicted proteins | sample Lox_Sample_45_FD_206712 | JGI IMG/M metagenome (GOLD analysis project Ga0335085, IMG submission 206712) | Soil microbial communities from Loxahatchee National Wildlife Refuge, Florida, United States - Lox_Sample_4.5 | ecosystem: Environmental > Terrestrial > Soil > Wetlands | place: USA... | reverse complement strand
TTCCCGGATGTACGCAAGTGGTACCCCGAGGGCGTTCGCGGGTTTGAAGGTGTTCCCGGAGACGTCATTCCGCGCTACCGCGGAAAGCGCTACGAGTGGAAGATCGGCGAGACGACGGACGATACCGAGCAGACGCTCGCCGTCGCCAGAGCGGCATCGGCGGAACAGAGGTTCACGCACGCCGCTGTCGGACGCGAACTTCTGAAATGCACCAAGTCCCTCCATCCCGGGGTCGCCATGTGGGCATTTGTGCAGGGCGGCGATCCGGCACGCGTCGCACTGGATGGAGATGGTTGCGGGGCGGCGATGCGCGCCGCGCCCGTGGGCGTAAGGCACCGGCCTTCTCGAATGGACAGGATCGTTGGCGACGCGTACCAGTGTTCGATCTCCACACACGGCGGGCAATCGGCGATCTGCGCCGCGGCAGCGGTTGCGGCGGCCGTTTCCGCGTCGTTGGAGGCCTGCTCCCCGGAAGAAGTGCTTTCCGCCGCGTGCAAGGCGGCTACCATGGCGGAAGCCCTACGCCCCCAGACCCGCCCCTGCACGATCGCCGCGTCCCTGGCAGCGATGCACGCCGATCTGACCACCCATCGGCCCCTCTCTCTCGAATACCTGGCGGCGCATTACTTCCCGATGACGCCCGAAACCATAGTGCCCCTGGCGATCGGCCTGGCGCTGATCACGGAGTCGGCCGAGACCACGGCCCTGATTGCCGCAAACCTGGGCGGCGATGCCGATAGCGTGGCCTCCATCGGTGGGGCCGTCGCCGGAGCGCTCAGGCCGGAGACAGTCAATCCCGAGTGGTTCGAGATCGTTGCCGCCATCAACGGCGACGATCTCGCCACCGCCGCTCTGCGACACGCCGCCGTGTCGTAGGCCTCCGGGCCTGCGCTTTGGACCCGCGCATAGCCGTATCACGGGCTAATGCGGCGTCTGCGAGCGGTACACCCGGTTCACCGATCGAATGACGGTCGTGGCCGGCTTGCGCATTCCCAGCAGCGCCTCACGGTGAAAATCGACCCTCGCATCGAACTCATGGCCGTCACCGAGATCCTGGCCGACTATGGCTGGACGGGTCTGCTCTCCAAACAGGACAATACCTATCGGCACGATGTGGACGCCTGGTTTGCGCCATTCCAACAGCATGTGGCGGTGAAGCGGTTCGCCGAGTTGGCCAGAGCCGGATACACGTTTGACGGTCCGGCCACCACCATGGTCTGCCTGTCGGCGCCTCCGGAGTTGAAGCTCGAGGGCCGCGCGGAGGTATTGAAATCGGGCGACTACCGCGCCAGGACGGGCGTTGGGTGCCGGAGTGAAGCGCGGCCCGGGATTTCCCGGGTACACGCACGCGCACGCCGCCGCTACGCGAACAACTGCTGCAGATTGTCTCCCAGAATCAGGCGGGCGTCCGCACCGCTGATCCCCATGTCCAGCAGCGCGCGCGTCTGCGACTCGAACACCTCATAGTTCCACCCGCGCGGAAAGAATGAGGAATCCGTGCCGAACAGAAGCCGCTTCGCGCCCGCCACGTCCATCGCCCGGCGGTAGACGGTCTTCAGGTCGAGCCCTTCGTAGCGCATCCACGAATTGCTGCTCGACGTGTCCAGGTAGACATTGGGACAGAGATCCGCCACCATCAGGGTCTCGCGCAGATAGCCCGCTCCGAAGTGCGGAATCACGAACTTCAGCCCGGGGAAGCGCAGCGCGATCGCGTGCAGGTCGATCGGATTGGAACAGCGCATGTCGAACGGCGAAGGCAGCGACAACTTCTTCCGCACGCCCACTGTCAGCACGCCGCAGTGGACGAACACCGCCCGATGCGAATGCCGCGCGGCCTCCTCCAGCACCGCGACCACCCGTTCGTCGTGCATCGAATAGCGATGCATGGCGGGGAACAGGCTCACCGCGTGCAGTCCGCAGCGGAAGGCTACCTGCGCGCGATCCAGTGCGCCTTCCTCCGTCGGGTTCAGCATGAAGTAGGCGAAGAAGCGGTCTGGCCGCGCCGCCACCGCGGCGGCTACCGACGCCTCGTCGCCCGGCACGCTCGAGATCAGCGACGCCCGCGCAATCCCGTACGACTCCAGCGCCGCGGCCCAGGTCTGAGCCAGCTCCGCCGGGTCTTCCGGCGGCAGTTCCCAACCCGTGGCGGACGCCACTTGCTCCGCCGTGCGGCCGCCCTGCGCGCCGAGCGTTTCGAAGAATCGCCGGGAAAAGAAGTGGACGTGAGCGTCGGAAACGGGAATATCACCCCAGGGTGTTTGCATCCGGTTTGTTCCAGTGCGTGATTCCGGCCGCCAGGGCCAGTTGGGTCAACCCGGCAACGTTGTTCACGCCGAGCTTCTTCATCATCGTCTTGCGGTAACTGCGGACGGTCTGCAAGCCCAGGTCCAGAAGCACGGCGATATCCTTGCTGGTCTTGCCTTCGGCCACCAGCCGGAGCACCTGCAATTCGCGCGGCGAGAGCGATTCCAGCGGGCTGCGGTCGTGCGTCTCCAGATCGCCGCGCTGGATCCGCGCCAGCAGGCGGTCCGAAACCTGCGAACTCAAGTACGACCCGCCCCGCGCCACCGTCCGCAGCGCATCCAGCAGTTCGCTCGAAGATGCCTTCTTCAGGACGAACGCCCGCGCCCCGGATCGAATCGCGCTCACCACCGAGTTCTCGTCGTCGTACATCGAAAGGATCACCACCTTGACGCTGGGCACGTGCCGCAGCAGTTCCGTGGTGGCCTCGATTCCGTTCATGCCCGGCAGCCCGATGTCCATCAGCACCAGGTCCGGGTTGGCCTTCTTGCACAACTGCACCGCGTCGGCGCCGTTTTCGGCCTCGCCGACCACGCGAAACTCGGTGCCCCGTTCCAGAATCGTCTTCACCCCGTCCCGCACCAGCTTGTGATCATCGACAAGAACATTGTCGAATGCCATAGTTCGTCCCTACGCGTCTTCCTGCGCGGTGGCCCTCACGAGAGTCCCGGTCTTCGGGCTGCTGATGATCCGCAGGTCCAGACCGGCCTGTGCCGCGTAATGCTCCATGCTCAATAATCCCAGGCCGCGGCAGCCTCCGATCGGATCGGCCGGCTCAAATCCCCGCCCGTTGTCCCGGACCTCCAAAAAAGTGCCGGTACGTGTGGACTTTACCGCGATTTCGATCGTAGAGCAACTGGAATGTTGTACCGAGTTCTCCACCGCCTCCTGCGCGATATGAAACAAAGCCTTCGACAGATCCGGATCCAGCTTCAGCGAGGGGTCCACATTCACCCGTAAGGTCCCGGGAAACCGCCCGTGCAGGCGTTCGGCCATGCGATCCAGAGCCGACCGCAGCCCCGCCCGCTCCACCGCCGAAGGATTCAGCTCGTAACAGTAGCCGCGCACCTGCTCCATCATCGTGCCCAACACCTGCTGGATTTCCAAAATCCGCCCGCAGGTCTCCGGCGATACCGCCTCGATGTCCATCCGGACTAAATCCAGTTGCAGCCCCAGCGCCGTGAGGTTCTGCCCCACCGAATCGTGCAGGAACTTCGCCACCATGGCGCGCTCGAATTCCTGGGCTTTGAGAGCGCCCATCACCGTGCGCCGCAGCTCCCGCTCGGCGGTATTGAATGTCGTGCTTTCCCGCGCCAGGCCGCCGGCGTAAGCCACGCCTCCCTCGGACTTCACCGGAAACACCGTGATGTACCAACTCGTCTCGCCCCGCCGCTCCCGGAGTGTCAGGCTGTCGCCCGCAAACGCGCGCGCGAAGCGCGGCATCCATACCTTGGACGTTTCTTGGTTGAGAACGCTGGCAATCGCCTTCCCGGCGAGTTCCGCGGCCGGCTTGCCGAAGACCGAAGCGGCATCGCCGTAGATGCGCTCGAAAACCCCGCCCGCCGAGACGAGCCACTGGCATGCGGGGGACTGCTCCAGCAACAGCTCTGCAAGCGATCCGGAGTCTTCCATGAGAGAGGCGCTAACGCTTACGCGCCAGAACCTTGCGTGCGGCCAGCGCGATATCGCGGGCCACCAGCCCGTACTTGTCGAGCAACTCGTCCGGCTGGCCGGATTCCGCATAGCGATCGTGAATTCCAACGAACTCCATCGGGCAGGGGTGCGTCTCCGCCACCGCCTGCGCTACCCGCACGCCCAAACCGCCGTCCACCAGGTGCTCTTCCGCCACCACCATGGCGCCGGTCTCGGATGCCGCCCGGCTGATCGCGTCGCGATCCAGCGGCTTCACCGTGTGCATGTCGATGACGCGCGCCGAAATGCCGTCGGCCTCCAGACTCTCCGCGGCCAGGATCGACTGCGCTACCAGCAGTCCGTTGGAAATGATCGTCAGGTCCTTGCCTTCCACCACCTCGATCGCCTTGCCGATTTCGAACTTCTGCTCGCCGTTGTAGATGGTCGGAGCCTTCGGCCGGCCCGTGCGGATGAACACCGGGCCGAAGTACGCCGCCGCCGCGCGCACCAAAGCTTTGGTCGAAGCTTCGTCCGCCGGAGAGATCACCACGAAACCCGCCAGCGAGCAGGCCAGCCCGATCTCCTCGACGCTCATCTGCGAAGGCCCGTCTTCGCCGATCGAGATGCCGCTGTGCGTGCCCACGACCTTCAGGTTCGAGCGCCCGTAGGCCGCGCCGATGCGCAACTGCTCGAAGCCCTTGTTCATCACGAACACCGAGAAACTGGAGACGAACGGAATCTTGCCGCCCATCGCCAGCCCGGCGCCGATGCCCACCATGTTGGCCTCGGCGATGCCGCAGGAGAAGAAGCGGTCGGGAAATTCCTTGGCGAAGTAAGTAGTCATCGTGGACTTCGAAAGGTCCGCATCCACTACCACCACGTCCTTGTTCTCGCGGCCCAGTTCCACCAAAGCGCGCCCGAAGGCTTCGCGCGTGGCCGGTCCCGGTTTGATTTCGAATTTGGCTTTGACGGGCATGTTCAGTTAAGCTCCTTCATCGCAAGCTGGTATTCGTCTTTGTTGGGCGCCACGCCGTGGAATTTCGGGTTGTTCTCCATGAAGGAGACGCCCTTCCCCTTGACCGTGTGGGCCACGATGCACGTGGGCTTGCCCTTGGTCGCCTCGGCTTCCTCGAGCGCCGCCTGGATGGCGCGCAGATCGTGGCCGTCGATCTCGATCGTATGCCAGCCGAAGCCCCGCCACTTGTCCGCCAGCGGCTCCACTTCCATGATGTCCTTCACGAAGCCATCGAGTTGGATGCGGTTGAAATCCACGATCGCGACGATATTGTCCACCTTGTGGAACCTGCCGGACATGGCCGCTTCCCAAATCTGCCCTTCCTGGATTTCGCCATCGCCCAGCATCACGTAGATCCGCGAAGGCCGGCTGTCCAGACGCGCCGCCAACGCCATGCCGAGCCCGAGCGACAGGCCTTCGCCCAGCGATCCCGTCGAGGCTTCCAGGCTGGGAATGAACCGCATGTCGGGGTGGCCTTGAAACACCGAACCGAACTTGCGCAGCGTATTCAGTTGGTCCTTGGGTGCGTCCGGATACCCGGCCTCGGCCATCACGCTGTACAGCACCGGCGCCGCATGACCCTTGGAGAGAATGAACCGGTCGCGATCCGGCCACTTCGGATTCTTCGGGTCGACCTTCATGTGATCGAAATACAACTCGACCAGAATTTCCACCGCCGACAGGGAGCCACCCGGGTGCCCGGACTTGGCCTCATATATCATCTCGACGATGTCGCGCCGTACACGCTTGGCAATCGCTTGCAGTTCTTCGATAGATTTAGGCATCTGGAACCTCCGATTTTAGCACTGTAACCGTCAGGGCCCAGTTTCCTTTCGCCCGGACCTCGGCCACGGGAGGCAGCTCCGCCCGCAATATTTCCACTTCCTGCCGTTCGAACCCGCTGGCCAGCAACACGCCGCCAGGCCGCCGCAGGACGCGCAGCAGATCGGGCGCGAGCGCAAGGATCGCTTCCGGACTGATGTTGGCCACCACCAGGTCGGCCGATGCCGTGCGGACCGCGTCCACGGACCCGACAAATCCCTGCCCCGGCTCCGTTGCCCGGAGCGCCACGTCGATCGCGACCGGATCGGTGTCGCAGGAATACACCGTGCCGGCGCCCAGCAACCGCGCCGCCTCGGCGAGAATGCCGGAGCCCGTTCCGACATCGAGCACGCTCATGCCGGGTCGCACGTAGTCCTCCAGCGCTTCGATGCAAAGCTGGGTGGTTTCGTGAACACCGGTACCGAAGGCCATTCCGGGATTGACCGTAATGCGGTACCGGCCATCGGGTGCCGGGTCGTCGCGCCACGCCGGCACCAGATAGAAGCGGCGTCCCACTTCCGCGGGCTGCAGCAGATCCCGCGCCGATTGCACCCAGTCGCGGTCCTCCTCGATGCGTTTACTCGCGCCGGGGTACAGCCGGAACAACTCGTTGCTGTCGGCCGCGTCCTCGAAGAAAGCGCGCACCCGCGCGTCGTTGAGTTCGACGATCCCAGCCGAACCCTGCTCCCATAGCTCGGCGATCAGCAGATCGCGGTCTTCCGGGTCACAATCGATTTCGAGCGAAAACATGATGTTATCGTGGAGATGCTCAGACCATGAAGCTACAAGGTATTTTCCCACCAATCGCGACCCCGTTCGACCACAAAGGTGACATTTACGTTTCAAAGATCCAGCACAACGTCGAAAAATGGAACCTCACGTCGCTGGCGGGCTACGTCGTCATGGGCTCCACCGGCGAAAGTGTGATGCTCACGACGGAAGAGAAGTACCTGGTCTGGGAGCAGGTGGCCCAACACGCCGCCGCCGACAAACTCCTGATCGCCGGCACCGGCGTCGAGAGCGTCCGCGAGACGGTGGCGCTGACCAATCGCGCGGCCGAAATGGGCTACAAAGCGGCCATGGTGCGCACCCCGCACTACTACAAGAATCTGGTGAATCGCGCCGGCGCGCAGGTGCTCTACTACCGCGCCGTGGCCGACCAGTCGAAGATCCCGCTGATCGTCTACAATTGGCCACAGACTACTGGTGTCGATATCCCGGTGGAAGCGGTGGTGGCCATTTCCGAGCACCCCAACGTGATCGCGATCAAGGAAAGCTCCGGCAATCTCGAAAAAGTGATGCAGATGATCCGCGAGGTGAAGCACGGATTCCAGGTCCTGGTAGGCTCGGCGCCAACCCTCTGGCCCTCGCTTCTCATGGGAGCCTGCGGCGCCATCCTGGCCTACGCGAATGCCGCGCCCTATTCGGTGATTGCCATCTGGGAGGCCTACCGCACGCGCGAGGAGGCGGCCGGCCTGGACTGGCAGAATCGCATCGGCCGCGCCGCGGCCCTGGTCACCACCAAGTACGGCATCCCGGGGTTGAAGTACGCGATGGATCTCAACGGCTACTACGGAGGCCCGCCGCGTTTGCCTCTGTGCGTACCGAACGCGGAAGCGAAGAAGGAAATCGAGGAGGCCTTCAAGGACTTGAAGGGGTAGTGTCGTAGGCCTCCCGGCCTGCGCTTTGTCAAGCGCGGATCAGGGCCGCTGCTTCGAACTAACTCCACTCGAAGTGGTCCGATGTTCCCTTCAATCTCCAATGCGGGTAGCCTTCAGCCGCGGAATTTCATCGGACGTTCCGCCGAGACTGGCGCGGCGAAGCCGATCAGAAACGCCCCCAATTCAGCCAAGCCGCCCCATCATCGTCTCAAGCGTCGCAGCGTGCCCGCGCACTCCTCTACCTGCAGCAAATACGTAACCGCGAAGTAAAGCATGCCGTACACGCCCAGAATCACAATCCCAGCCTTGATCGGGTGCGCCGCCCCTAAGGCCACCTTGACACCCCACGCGGCCGCCGCCCCACACGCGGCCGACACCCAAAGCTTCGCAGTCAGCGAGACCGGCAGCCCCGTCGACCCGATCCGTCGATTCAACGTCCGCCGCAGCAGCGTAAATTCCACCCATCCAGCCACCCCCGCCGATGAAGTCAACCCCGCCGCGCCCCATTGCGGATCGAGCCCGATCGCCTTGCGCAGCGGAAAGGCGCACACCCAGCCGAGCGCAATCGTCAACCCCACCCGCAGCACCGCGAAACGCAGCGGCGTCCGGGTATCGCGGAGCGCATAATACGTCGACGCGTAAAGCCGGCCCATCGTCGAAGCCAGCAGTCCAACAGCCGACCCGGCGACAATCCCCCAGACATACACCGCATCCGCGTGCGTGAAGCGGCCCGAAACGTAGAGCAGCCCCGTAATCACGTCGCCCAACGCGAAGAACGCCATCGCCGACGGCACAATGAAGAACGCGATCTGCCGCAAACCTCGATTCAGACGCTGGCGGAGCGCAGCCGAGATCTCGGCCTCGTCCCCCAGCGCGCTCGACATCGCCGGCAGTTCAGCGGCGGAGACGGCCATGCCGAAGAGGCTGACCGGTAGCGTGTAGAGCGATTGCGCCGTGGTCATCCCCGCCATTGCCCCGGTGCCCAGCAGCGTCGCCAACGCCTGGTCGACGTAGGCGCTGATCTGCACCACCCCCCGGCTGATCGAGACCGGTGCAAAATTGCGGACGACCTCGCGGACGTGCCCGCTCTGCGTGTCCAGGTGCAGCCGCAACTTGCGCAGCAGCCGCATCACGGTCGGCAGTTGAATCCCGAATTGCAGCGCGCTCCCGGCCACGGTGCCCCACGCCAGGTCGGCGGCCAGCGATTCCAGATCGCGGTCGCGGTAGACCACCATGGTCGCGATCATCGCGGCGTTCCAGATCACCGGCGCGGCGTACGACAGAAAAAATTTGCGATGGCTGTTCAGGATGCCGAGACACCAGGCCGAGCAGACCAGCAGCCCCGCCCCCGGAAACAGGATCCGCACCAGCAGGATCACGAGTTCGCGCTTTTCGCCGTGATAGCCCGGCGCGATCGCCCACAGCAGGTATGGCGTGGCAATCACGCCGACCAGCACCAGGATGGACGTCGAGAGCGCCAGGATCGCGCCGATGGCGCCCGCCACCCGGCCCGCCTCTTCGTCGCGTTTCTCGGCCAGCAGGCGCGCGTAAACCGGAATGAACGACGCCGAAAGCACGCCTTCGCCGAACAGGTCCTGCAGGAAGTTGGGCACGCGCAGCGCCGACTGGAAGGCGTCGGCTTCGTCGAAAAGGCCGAAGTAGTGACTGAAGACGCGCTGCCGCACCAATCCCATCAGACGGCTGACCAGAATGCCGGCGGCCACCAGGAAGGCGTGCCGGCCGTGGTCTTCGCGCTGCTGCGGCCGGCCCACTTACGCCAGCTTCTCCAACACCGCGTCGGTGACTTCCTCCGTGCTGCTCTTCCCGCCGAGATCGGGCGTGCGGATCTTACCCTCCGCCAGAACGGCGGCCACGGCGGCTTCCACTGCGGCCGACCCCTCGGTCATCCCGAGGTGGTCGAGCATCATGGCGCCGCTCAGAATCTGCGCCAGCGGATTGACGATTCCCTTCCCCGCGATGTCGGGCGCCGATCCGTGCACCGGCTCGAACATCGACGGAAAGCGGCGCAGCGGGTCGAGATTGGCGCTGGCCGCCAGCCCCATGCTGCCGACGATAATCGCCGAAATGTCGCTGAGGATGTCGCAGAAGAGGTTGGAGCCGACCACCACATCGAAGCTCTCGGGCCTGCGGATGAAGTTCATGGCCGCCGCATCCACCAGCAGCGACTCCGTCTGCACCGTCGGATAGTCGGCGGCCACCGTGTCGAACGTGCGGTCCCAGAGCGTCATGCTGTAGCCCTGGGCGTTCGACTTGGTGATCGACGTGACGCGCCGTTTCTTGTTGCGTTTCACCGCGAGTTCGAAGGCGAAGCGCACGATGCGCTCGATGCCGCGGCGCGTGAAGACCGACGTCTGAATGGCAACCTCTTCCGGCTGGGCATGGTAGACGAAGCCCCCGACCTGCGCGTACTCGCCCTCGGTGTTTTCGCGGACCACCACCAAGTCGATATCGCCGCCCTTGGGCCGGGCCAGCGGCGAGGCCACGCCGGGATAGAGGTAGGCCGGCCGCACGTTGGCATACTGGTCGAACGCGCGCCGGATCGGCAGCAGCAGACCGTTGAGGGTGGTGTGGTCGGGAATGTCGGGGTGGCCGACGGCGCCCAGAAAAATGGCGTCGCAGGGCTGCAGGAGTTCGATGGCGCCGGCCGGCATCATGCGGCCCCAGCGGAAATAGTGCTCTGCCCCCCATTCGAAGTCCTGAAACGCGAAGCTGACGTCGTGTTTTTTCGCGATCTTTTCCAGAACGCGCTTACCCTGAGGGACGACCTCGGTCCCGACCCCGTCGCCGGCAATTACGCCAATCGTGAAAGTCTTCATGAAACAACAATTCTAGCGAGGTTCGCGAAGGAGAGCGATACTGAAATCATGCTGCAGGATTTCCTGCGCGCCCCGCTTGCCAGGCTGGGCACGCCGGTCTGCCGGATCGGACTTTCGGCCTCCTACCGCCCGGGCCGTCAAACCGTGCAGAAGGCGATCGAGGAAGGCATCGACTATTTCTTCTTTTTCGGGTTCGACCATCAAATGACCGGCGTCCTGCGCCAGGCCCTCGGGTCGCGGCGCGAGCAGTTCGTGCTGGCGACCGGCGCCTACAACTACATCTGGGCACACCAGAACTTGCGCCGGACCCTGGAGAGGCGCCTGCGCCAGGTCAAAACCGACTACATCGACATCTACCATTTCCTGGGTGTGACCAACCGCAACCAATTCACGCCCCGGGTCCGCGACGAATTGCAGGCGGTTCGCGAGAGCGGCCTCGTGCGCGCGGTCAGCATATCCACGCACGACCGGCGCTTCGCCGTGGAACTCGTCCGCGAAGGCACGCTGGACGCCATGATGATCCGGTACAACGCCGCCCATCGCGGCGCCGAAACCGAGATCTTCCCGAACCTTCCCGAGTCGAACCCGGCGGTGGTGAGTTACACTGCTACCCGGTGGAGTTATCTCACGCGGCGCCCCAAGCGTTATCCGGCCGAGGGCCGCATCCCG
>Ga0335085_10015783_pt1 | contig 10937 bp, 9 predicted proteins | sample Lox_Sample_45_FD_206712 | JGI IMG/M metagenome (GOLD analysis project Ga0335085, IMG submission 206712) | Soil microbial communities from Loxahatchee National Wildlife Refuge, Florida, United States - Lox_Sample_4.5 | ecosystem: Environmental > Terrestrial > Soil > Wetlands | place: USA: Florida... | reverse complement strand
GCGTAGAACGCCGTCGACACCGCGTACGGGATGCCGAGCCCGACGTGCAGGACGTCGGCCGCCATCGTGCCGAACACGGCGACCATGACGACGGCCAGCCAGTAGACCCAGCTGTTGTACCGGCGGATGGAGAACTGCAGCACCATGGCCGCGACGAAGGCGGTGAAGCCGGCCACGACCGCGATCTCCGGGTTGAACCGGTGCACCAGGTAGTCCGATGTCGCCTCGCCCATGCCGGTGGTCAGCACCTTGGTGATCCAGAAGTAGGCCGTCACCTCCGGGACCTTGGTGAGCGGATGCCGCTGGGGCGCCACCCACCGGGCGGCGCGGAGCTCGCCTCTGCTCATGGCGGCCAGTATGGCAACTCGGTTGCCATGTCTCTGTCACGCCAATTCAAAGGCTCTGCAATTACGCATAACGGGATCCCGCCGGCCGCCGTCACGGCGGCTGGCCCCGTGCCGCCCGGTCCGCCGATAACCTGGCGACCATGCTGGCGTACTGGGCGGCCCGGTGAAGGCGCTCGTGTTCACGGCCCCGGGCACGGTGGAACTGCTCGACGTGCCCGAGCCCGAAGCTGCCCCCGGCGAGGTGCTGGTCGAGGTCCGCGCGGCCGGGATCTGCGGCAGCGAGCTGCATGGCGCGCGCCGCCCGGGGTTCCGGAAGCCACCGCTGATCATGGGGCACGAGTTCGCCGGGACCAGCGCGGGGGGCGAGGCGGTGGTGGTCAACCCCATCCTCTCCTGCGGCCGCTGCGCGGAGTGCCGGCGCGGGCTGCGCCATGTCTGCCGGGAGCGGCAGATCATCGGTGTGCACCGCGCCGGCGGTTTCGCCGAGCGCGTCGCGGTGCCCGTGTCGGCGCTCCGCCCGCTGCCGCCGGGGCTGCCGTGGGAGGCGGCGGCGCTGATCGAGCCCGCCGCCAACGCCGTCCACGCCTGGAACCAGGCCGGCCGGGCCCTGGGCGGCAGCGGAGCCGGTGGCGCCGGCGGTGCCCGGGTCGCCGTCATCGGGTGCGGCGCCATCGGGCTCCTGTGCGCGGCGACGGCCCTGTCCGGCGGGGCGGGCCGGGTCGAGGTGACCGACCTGTCGCCGGCCAGGCTGGCCGCCGCCCAGCGCCTCGGCGCCGAGGTGGCCGGCGCGGACCTGTCCGGCGAGTACGACGTGGTGATAGACGCCGTCGGGTCGGCCGCGACCCGCGCCGCCTCCGTCGACCACCAGCGTCCCGGCGGGGTGGCCGTCTGGCTCGGCCTGGCCGAGGAGGAGGCGGGCTTCGACGCGAACGCGCTGATCAGGAGCGAGAAGCGGGTCCTCGGCTCCTTTGCCTATCGCGACGAGGAGTTCGCTCAGGCGACGGCACGGATCGGCGACTGGGACCTGACCTGGGCGGCCGGCTATCCACTGGCCGCGGCGGCGGAGATCTTCACCGACCTGATGAACGGCGGCCTGCATCCGCTGAAGGCGCTGCTCCGGCCCTGAACCCCTGCGGTTCCTGCCCTGACCCCGCTGCTTCTGCCCTGCCCCCGCGGTCACGGAGACGCCGTCACCCCGCGGTCACGGAGACGCCGTCACCCCGCGGTCACGGAGACGGCGTCGCCCTCGCGGTCACGCGAGCGGCGTCCCCGCGCTGACTGTCCGGATGGTGGCGGTCTGGGCCAGGGCCAGCGCGGAGGCCAGGTCCGGGCAGCTCGCCGTGCCGCCGGCCGCCTGGGTCGACAGCGCGCCAACGGCGCAGCCCAGCGCGGCCGCGTCGGGCAGGGCCAGGCCGCGCAGCAGGCCGGCGATCAGCCCGGCGTTGAAGCAGTCTCCCGCGCCGGTGCTGTCGACGGGCGTCACCGGCGGCAGCTCCACCCGGTGCCACGCCGGGCCATCCGCGCAGAGGACTCCCCGCTCGCCGAGCTTGACCGCCACCCGGGGCCCCATGGCCGTGAGCGCCCTGGCCGCGGGCCGTACGGTCGGCTCGCCAGCGATCCGGGTGGCCTCGATCCCGTTGGGGAGCAGGACGTCGGTCTGGACCAGCGAGGCACGCAGCTGGCCATCGCCCCACTTCCCGGCCGGGTCCCAGTTGGTGTCGAGCGAGGTGGTGGCGCCCGCCGCCCGCGCGGCCGCGAGCATGGCCGCCAGCCCGGGCCCCAGCGAGCGCTCCAGCAGAAAATAGGAGCTGACGTGCACGTGGCGGGCCTGGGCGAGCAGCGCGGCGGGGACGTCCTGGGCGGTCAGCGAGGTCATGGCGCCGAGGGCGGTCAGGATCGCACGGTCGGGCCCGTGGGACAGCGCGACGGTCATGCCGGTCGGCACGCCGTCGCGGACGGCGACGGCCGTGGTGCCCACACCCTCCCGGGCCAGCTGGGCCAGCATGAAGTCCCCGGGCGGATCTGCTCCCACCGCCGCGACCAGTTCCACGCTCAGCCCCAGCCGCGCCGCGGCCACCGCCGTGATCGCCGCGGAGCCGCCGACGACCAGCCAGATGCCGCCCACCAGCTTCTCCTGCTGGCCGAAGGACGGGGTGACGTCGCCGCCGAGCACGAGCACGTCCGGGTTGCAGTCGCCGACCACGACCAGGTCGGTGCCCGGGCGGCCGCCCCCGCGCTCGGTCACGGCCGGCCTGGCGGCCCGCCCTGGCCGGGCATCGCGGCGCCGATCACCCTCAGCAGGCGGGTCACCTCAGCGGCCACCGCGTCCCGCCCCGCCGCGCCGTACCGCCGCGGATCGACCAGGGTGGCGTCGGCCGCGAGACGGTCGCGGACGGCGGCCGTGAACACCTTGTTCAGCTGGGTGGCCACATTGATCTTGGTCATCCCGGCGCCGACCGCCGCGGCCAGCGCCGCATCGGGGACCCCCGAGGAGCCGTGCAGGACCAGCGGGACGCTCACCGCGGCGTGGATCCTGGCGATGAGCCCGGTGTCGAGGACCGCGTCGCGGGTCAGCATCGCATGGGAGCTGCCGACCGCCACGGCCAGGGCGTCCACGCCGGTGGCGGCGACGTAGCGAGCTGCGTCGCCCGGGTCGGTGCGGGCCCGGGGCGAGTGCACGCCGTCCTTCCCCCCGATCTCGCCGAGCTCGGCCTCAACCCACATCCCCCGCTCGTGACACCACCGGGCGACGCCGGCGGTGGCATTGACGTTCTCGCCATAGGGCAGCGCGGAGGCATCGTACATGACCGATCCGATGCCCAGGTCGGCGGCTTCGGCGACCAGCTCGGTGGCAGTGGTGTGGTCCAGGTGCAGCGTCACCGGCACCGCGGCCGAGCCCGCGATGGCGGCGCAGGCCCGGGCCAGCGGGCCGAGCGCGCCGTGGTAGGCGGCACAGTTCTGGCTGACCTGAAGGACCACGGGAGCGGCGGCGGCCTCGGCGCCGGCGACGATCGCCTCCGCGTACTCGATGCCGATGACGTTGAACGCGCCCACGCCGCGGCCCGCCGCGGCGGCCGGCCCGACGATCTCTGCCATCCGCGCCGCCGTCATCAGCCGGCCTCGCCGCGGCTCACCCGGACTCCGCCCAGCGTCTGGGCGTAGTCGGCGTGGCTGAACTCCCCCGCGACCGGCGCGGCGGCCGCGGCGGCGCCGAGCGCGACCGCGTGCCGCAGCCGCTCCTCCCACGGGCGCCCCAGGACCAGCCCATGCACCAGGCCCGCGGCGACCGCATCGCCGGCGCCGGTCGGGTTCCCGCTCACGTCGGCCGGCGGCAGCGCCTGCCAGCTGCCCTCGCCGGTGACGGCCCACAGCCCGCCGGCCCCGAGCGTCACCACGACCGCCTGCGGGCCGGCGGCCATCAGCTCCCGCGCCGCCAGGGCCACCGCGCCCCGGTCCGCGCCGCGCGCCGTGGACAGGCTGCGGCCGGCGAGGGCTTCCAGCTCGGCGAGGTTGGGCTTGACGATGGCCGGGCGGGCGGCCGCCCCCAGGAGCAGCGCCTCGCCGTGACCGTCCAGCACGGCCGGCACCCCGGCCGCCGCCGCCATCGAGCCCAGCTCCGCATAGGTATCTGGCGGCAGGCCCGAAGGCAGGCTCCCGGAAAGGACAACGGCCGCACATCCGGCCAGTGCCTTTTCATACCTGACACAAAACTCGGCGTACTCGCCCGGCCCCACCGCCGGGCCCGGCTCATTGAACAAGGCGGCGGAGCCGCGGGCGGTGTCGACCACGGCGAAGGTGCGCCGGGTCTCGCCGCCGATCCGCGTGAACGACGCCGGCACCCCCAGCTCCCCGAGCGCGGTCACCAGCTGCTCGCCGGTGATGCCGCCCGCGAGCCCGATCACCCGGACCCCGGCGCCGATCGCCCGCAGCGTCCGGGCCACGTTCAGCCCCTTGCCGCCAGCCTGGGCCTGGGTCACGGCCGGCCGGTTCACGCCATCCCAGTCGACGCCTGGCACGTGATGCGTGACATCCAGGGCCGGGTTGAGGGTGACGACGAGGATCACGGTGATAGTGAATCTACCGTCGCGGCCGCATGGCCGGCAAGACGAACGACCAGAAGCAGCCTTGCCGTGCGCACGAGTCTGTTCTAATATCCGCACATCCGAGCGAGAACGAAAGCAGAAGCGACCACAAGGGCTTCCGGACCGAGGCGGCGTCCCGGACCCGTTCGGGCCGCGTTCGCGGACGCATGTGAGCCGGTGGAGGGCTGATGGCCACAACCCTCGACGAGGCCACCATCGCCCGGGAAGCTAACCGCCGTATGCGCCGCTCAAACAACATCACCGGCTGGGCCTTCGCCGGCCCGTCCGTGTTCATCGTGCTCGGCCTGTCCTTCATCCCGATGATCTGGGCGGCTTACCTGTCGCTCACGGACTCGAACCTCCTATCGTCTGGCCACTTCATCGGGTTCGCGAACTATGCCGCCCTGGCCAAGGACCCGATGCTCCGCCAGGCGTTCACGAACACGCTTCTGCTCGCCGTCATGTACCTGCCGGTCGGCCTGGCCGCCGGGCTCGGCGTCGCGATCCTGCTGAACCGGAAGATCAGGCTCATCGGCTTCTACCGCACCTGCTTCCTGGTGCCGTTCGTGGCGTCGGCGGCGGCCGAGGGCCTGCTGTTCGGGTTCATCTTCGATCCCGACTTCGGGATCGTGAACGCCGGGCTGCAGGCGGTGGGACTGCCGCGCCAGGGATTCCTCCAGGACCCATCCGAGGCCTTGGCCGTACTGGCGATCGTCTACTTCTGGACCCAGTTCGGCTTCAACATCGTGATCTACCTCGCGGCGCTCCAGGACATCCCCGAGGAAGTCCTCGAGGCGGCGTCGATCGACGGCGCGGGCAGATGGGCCAAGTTCTGGCACGTCACCGTGCCGACCGTCCGGCCGGTGACGATCTTCCTGCTGGTGTGGGGCCTCATCGACGTATTCCAGTTCTTCGACCTCGTCTACACGACCACGAGGGGAGGCCCCCTCAACTCGACGCTGACGCTCGTCTACTACATCTGGGAGCTGGCGTTCAACTTCTTCACGGCCGGCTACGGCGCGGCTGTCGCCTACGTTCTCTTCTTCACCAGCCTGATCGTGACCGTGGCCGCGCTCGCCTACGGCCGCAGGCGGAGGATCACGCTGTGACCGGCGAGCAGGTCCTGCGGCCCGTGCCCGGGGTCGACATGGCGCTGCACCGCGCCCGGATCGAAGAGGCCGAGCGGCGGATGCGCCGCAGCGGCTGGCGGCGCCACCTGCCGCAGCGCTGGCACCTGGTCCTGCTGCCCCTGTCGATCATCATGGTCCTGCCGTTCGTCTGGATGGTCCTCACGTCGTTCATGACGGACACCGAGATCAACCGCATTCCCCCGGCGATATGGCCCCACCACCTGAATATGGGCGGGTACAAGCTCGTCCTGGCCAGCTCGGACTTCCCCTACTGGTTCCTGAACAGCCTGATCGTCTCCGGCGCCGCGGTCCTCGCTCAGCTGATCCTGTGCAGCCTGGCCGGCTACGCGTTCGCGCGCATCCAGTTCCGGGGGTCCACCGTGATGCTGATCCTGCTGCTCGCGACGGCCCTCATCCCGTTCCAGCTGACGGTGATCCCCACTTTCGTGATCTTCCACGACATCGGGCTCATCAACACGCTCGGGGCGCTCATCGTGCCCCAGCTGACGTCCGCGCTGGGCATCTACCTCATGTACTCGTTCTTTCAGTCGTTCCCGAGGGAGCTCGAGGAGGCCGGGCGCATCGACGGCTGCAGCCGCCTGCAGGTCTTCTGGAAGATCGTGCTCCCGCTCGCGAGGCCGGCCCTGGCCGCCCTCGGGATCATCACGTTCATCTACGCGTGGAACGATCTGTTCTGGCCGCTGATCGCGATCACGTCGAGCCGTACGTTCACCGTGCAGGTGGGCCTCACCACGTTCCAAGGTGAGCACGTAACCCACTGGTCGCAAGTCATGGCCGGCACCGTCTTGACCACGGTGCCGGTGCTGCTCGTTTTCCTCATCGGCCAGCGCCGGTTCGTGCAGGCGATCACCGGAGCCATCAAGGGCTGACCGGCGGCGGCCAGGCTGACGATACAAGGAGACCGGTATGAAGCGAATAGTGCTGGCGGGGATCGCGGCGTTGACCCTGGCGATAGCCGCCTGCGGAGGATCGTCGGGATCGAGCTCGGCCCCGACCTCGGGGACCAGCCCGACCGGGACGGTCACGATCCAGTTCTGGCATGCCCAGACCCCGCCCACAGACAAGGTGATGCAGCAGCTCGTCAACTCCTTCAATGCCTCGCATCCCCACATCGTGGTGCAGGCGAGCTCCGGGGGGACCTCCACCGGGGACCTCCTGCCGAAGGTCACCACGGCGCTCGCGGCCGGGACCGCTCCCGACGTCGCGTACATCTACGGGTCCTACGCCGCCAACATCGCCCAGAGCGGCAAGACCGTGAACCTGAAGAACATCATCCACTCGCCGGGATACAACTGGAATGACTTCTATCCGGCGTCGCAGCAGATCGTTTCGCCCGGAGGCAAGGTCATCGGGTTCCCCGCCCTCATCGACAACCTGTCGGTGATCTACAACAAGAAGCTGTTCGCCGCGGCCGGCGTCCCGGCTCCGTCCCCCAACTGGACCTGGGACCAGTTCCGCGCCATCGCGAAGAAGATGACCAACCCGGCCAAGCACATCTACGGCGTGAACTACCCCATCGGCGGGGACACGCTCGACACGTCCTGGCGGTTCTTCCCCGGGCTCTGGCAGCGCGGCGGGCAGATTCTCTCGCCCGACCACAAGAAGGCGCTGTTCAACTCGCAGGCGGGCGTGGCGAACCTGACGCTCTGGCAGCAGATGGCGACCGTCGACCATTCGGTGTACCTGGACCCGACGGCAGAGAAGGCCGAGCCGCTGTTCACCAGCGGGCACCTGGCCATGTTCGTCAGCGGCCCGTGGGAGGTACCGGTGCTCAACCAGGCGAAGGTCGACTGGGCGGACGTGCAGCTGCCGGCCGTGACCACCAACCACCAGACCGTGTCCGGGCCCGACAACTGGGTCATCTTCAACAACAGCCCCGCGCGGGCGGCCGCCTCGATCACGTTCCTGGAGTGGCTGACCGCGCCGCAGCAGGAGCTGACGTGGATGATGGGGTCCGGCTCGCTGCCGATCCGGCCGTCCATCCTCAAGCTGCCGGGCTACCAGGCATTCCTGAAGAAGTACCCGGGGATCGGGCCGATGGCGGCCAACCTGGCGAACGCCAAGGAGGCGATGCCCACGCTGCCACAGTGGCCGCGCATCGTCGACTCCCTCGGCAACGGCATCTCGTCGGTGCTCCTCGGCCGGGCCGCCCCGGCGGCCGCGCTTAATCAGGCGGCGCAGCAGGCGGACACGATCCTCAACGTGCCCGGGCAGTAATGGACAGGTAGCCCTCACCCGGCCGGGTGAATCAAGAGGCCCCAGGCCTCTCTTGGCTCAGCCGCCGCGGATCCCGGCCGGGATCAGCTCGCCGTGGGCGTCGATCAGCTCGTCGCACACGCGGATGATCTCGTCGATGGGCAGCGTGGCCGCCGTGCTGGGGTCGAGGAGCGCCGCCTGGTACACCAGGTCCCGGCGCTCCTCGAGCGCGGCCCGCACGGTCAGCTCGCAGACGTTCAGGTACAGCCGGTTGAGCGCGGCGAGCTGCGGCGGCAGGCTCCCCACCCGGGTGGGCTGGACGCCCGCCCGGTCGGCCAGGCACGGCACCTCGGCGCAGCAGTCGTCCGGCAGGTTCTCGATCGAGCCGCCGTTGCGGACGTTGCCGTAGATCATCCGGGGCGTCCCGGTCTCGATGGAGTGGATGATCTGCGGCGCGTACTCGCCGCCGTGCTCCAGCCCGAGCGGCTCCCCCGCCGCGAGCTTGCGCCGGGTCTCCGCATAGGCGCCGAGGTTCCGCTCGCTGCGGTGCAGGTACTCGTTCACGGGGATCCGGAAGCGGCGGACCTGGTCCTCGTGCGGCAGGAACCAGGGCACCAGGTCCGCGCTGTGCTCGCTCGACTCGGTCGGGAAGTAGCCGAACCGCTTGAGCATCTCCACCCGGACGCGCCGCCCGAGCCCGTCGGGGTCGTCGGCCGCGAGCCGCCGGAGCCGCGGGTAGAGGTCCTGCCCGCCGTGCTCCAGCCGCAGGATCCACGACTGGTGGTTGAGCCCTCCCGCCAGATAGGTGATCTCGCCGAACGGGATACCGAGCAGCTCCGCGAGCTGATCGGCGGTGTTCTCCGGCGACATGCACACGCCGACGACGCGCTGGTGGGGGGTGCCCGCGTAGATCGCCCACACCAGCGCCGCCATCGGGTTCGTGTAGTTGTAGAGCCAGGCGCCGGGTGCGACCTCGTGCAGGTCGCGTGCGAGGCCGAGCAGCGCCGGGATCGTGCAGAGGGCCCGGAAGATGCTCCCGATGCCCAGGGTGTCCGCCATCGCCTGCCGCACGCCGTGCCGCCCGGGGATCTCGAAGTCGAGCCGCAGCCCCTCGTGCCCGCCGACCCGGATCATGCTGATCACATGATCCGCCCCCTCGAGCGCCGCCCGGCGGTCCAGGTGCGGCTCGATCGTGGCCGGCGCGCCCAGCGCCCCCGCGGTCCAGCGCGCGATGGCCGCCGCGGTCTCGAGGCGCCCGGCGTCGGTGTCGAACAGCGCGACCGTGGACCCGGCGAGCTCGTCGAAGCTCAGGATGTCGGCCAGCAGTTCCTTGGTGAACTCGGCGCTGCCGGCCCCGTTGAGCACGATCTTCGTCATCAGGCCCCCAGGTGGGGCAGGACGTGCTCCGCCCACAGGTCCAGCTGCGCCGGCGACGGCTCCAGCGTGTGCAGGATCAGGTACTCAATGCCGGTGGCCATCCTCGCCCGCAGCTTGTCCACGATCTCCGGCGGCGTGCCCGTCAGGTAAACCTGCTCGAAATATTCGAAGGGCCGGCCGTCTCCCATGATCGCCGTGAAGGCGCGCCGCTGCTCGGCGAGGGCCTTGGCCCGGTCCCCGGTGGGCACGAGGTGGAGGAAGTTCTCGTGCGCGGCCGTGAACGTGCCGGGGTCGCGGCCCGCCGCCGCCAGCGCGGGGCGGATCTCGGCGAGGTCTTCGGAGATCTGCGACGGCAGGGACGTGGGCCGCGCGATCCACCCGTCGGAGGCGGCGATCCGCCGGAGGACCGCCGGGGCCAGGACCGGACGCTCCGGGGAAGCCGCGTGCGGGAGCTGCCGGCCGCCCGCGGTCCACAGGCGGAGCGGCGAGCGCATCGCCGGGCCGACCGCCACGTCCCGCAGCCGGTAGAACCGGCCCTCATAGGTCACGGACTCGCCCGCGAGCAGCCGGCGCAGGATGGCGATCGACTCGTCGGTCCGGCCGCCCCGCTCCGCCCGCCGCTGCCCGACGGCCTGGAATTCCCGGTCATCCCAGCCGGTTCCCACGCCCAGGATGTAGCGCTCATCGGCGAGGGCCTGGAGCGTGGCTACCTGCTTGGCCAGGACGACCGGCTGGCGGGTCGGCAGGACGAGGACCGAGGTGCCCAGGCGCAGCCGCGACGTCGTCGCCGCCACGTAGGTGAGCGAGACGATCGGGTCGAGCCAGGGGACCGCGTAGAACCTGCTCTGGTGCAGCAGGTGATCGGTCGCCCAGACGGAGTCAAACCCCAGGTCCTCGGCGCGCCGGGCGAACGCCGCCAGCTCAGCCCCGGTGCGCCCGCCGGGCCCGGCGAACGTCGGCAGGAACACCCCCACGCCCCGCAGGCCCACTAGGTGAGCCCCGCTTCCTTGAGCGCGCCGTCCACGAGGTCGCGGGCATCCTTCGCCAGCGGGCGGAGCGGCGGCCGGACGTGGGCCTCGTTGATGATCCCCAGGCGGGTGAGCGCGTGCTTGATACGGGCGCGGTAGTCGCGGACGGGCCGGGCGAAGATCGCGTCGCACAGGGGCTGGAGCATGTCGCGGAGCTCGAACGCCCGGGGCAGGTCGTGCCCGCGGGCGGCCCGGTGCAGCTGGACCTGCTCGCGGGCGGCGAGCGTGCCGAAGCCGAGCAGCGCCCCCTCGGCGCCGAGGAGATACGCCTCGAGCAGGAAGTTGTCGTTGCCGTTCAGGACGGTGGGGGCCGACGGCAGGGACTTCACCAGCCTCGCGGTCTCCACGAACCGCTTCGCGTCGAAGGACGCCTCCTTGATGGCCACCACACCGTCGATGCTCAGGGTGCGCTCGATCGCCTCGGCCGGGAAGTTCACCCCGCCCAGCGCGGGCTGGAGCTGGAAGGCGATGAGGGGGAGGCCGGAGGCCTCGGCCACCGCGCGGTGGTACGCGGCGGGGATCTCCGGGTCCAGCGGCTCGCCCTGGTACGCGGAGATGGGGAAGACGAGCAGGGCGTCCGCCCCGGCCCGGGCGGTGTCGGCGGCCAGCCGCCGGGCCTGCTCGGTAAAGGAGGCGGCGAGCCCGGCGACCACCAGCGCCCGGCCGCCCACCTCCTCGGCCACGATCTCCAGCACCCGCAGCCGCTCCTCCGGGAACAGGTGCGGCCCCTCGCCGGTGTCCACGTTCACCGCCAGC
>Ga0335085_10015782_pt1 | contig 10938 bp, 7 predicted proteins | sample Lox_Sample_45_FD_206712 | JGI IMG/M metagenome (GOLD analysis project Ga0335085, IMG submission 206712) | Soil microbial communities from Loxahatchee National Wildlife Refuge, Florida, United States - Lox_Sample_4.5 | ecosystem: Environmental > Terrestrial > Soil > Wetlands | place: USA: Florida... | reverse complement strand
GGATTGGACTGCACGATGGGGGTCTGGGCGAGCGCCGACACACCAGCTGCCACGTCGTCCAGGGCGGTGTGGTGCGGCAGATTGGCCTCGACGGCGTTGGCGACGGTCTCGGCAGAGGTCAGCGCGCCCTCGGCGGTGGCAACGGCAGCAGCCGAGCCGGGCGCGATGGCGGTGGCGACAGCTCCGGCGACCGGGGCGATTTCATTGACGATACCTTCGATGGTGGCGGTTGTGGTTTCGACGGTCATGACTGATTTCCTTGTGGTGCGGTTAAAGGCGTACCGCCTGCACCAGTGGCGGTATTCTGGATATGAGATGCGACGAGATAGTGCGCGGCCATGGTGAACAGGCCGGTAAACGCAAGCGCCACGTCGTCAGGCACCGTAATGCCACGCAGAGATAGCAGCCAGACAAGCACGGTAGCCAGCATAGTGCTAGCTCCAGACGTCCCGACTACGGTTCCGGTTGTGGCGTTCATGCTCGCAATCCTACATGGATAGTGTGTAATTCGGCAAGGGCTAGTTGGTCGGCTGATTGGTTCCTGTGATCGTCACTGTACGGCCATTTGTAGCATTGTAATGGACATTAATGTTCGAGAGGTTGCCGACAGAAATGGCGGTACCACTCCCTGTTGTCGCGGGGTTGAAATTGTTTCCCGTAATTGTAGTAGCGGAAGCGCCCGTTATCGAGATAGTAGGTTTGGTTTTATTTATGGTTGGATTAACCATAAAGGTGTTACCGGTAACATTTATGCTCGCCGTACCAGTTGAAGATATATCGGTAAGGTCAAAAACGTTGTTTGTGTCACCGATCTCATCGTCAAACACAGACCCTTGAACGCTCAGCGTCGAGCCAGAAGTCGTAGCCGTGCTCACAATAGATGGATACGCTGGATTTCCAGCACCTGTGGTAGTGATTTTTACGGACCGCAAAGACAGATTTCCGCCATTATGCACGAGGGGGGACGCAGATGTTCCGTGGCCCACAGTACCGCTTAGAAGATCGATATCTCCACCCGCCTCTTGAACGCATACAGGAGAGTCGCAACTCAGAGATACTGCCTCAATATGCGCGGTAGGGTACGGCGCTGTTGACGTTGGGCTCGTATTGGTGTCGATCGTCGTGCCACCAAAACTCAAGCCACCAATAATTTGAAGCAGATCGGCATGTTCAACATAAACTTTTACGGGTAGCTGTGGATTACCCAGAATATCGGACGCAGGGTTAGATGCGGTATTATTTTCGTACAGAGTTGTTTGATTTCCCGTAAGGCCCCAAGTCCAAAAGTCGGCGTTTTGAATCGTGATCAGATCGTAGCTGTCATAAATGGCAATTCCCGTGTGAAAATTCGACATATCGAGATCGGTAATGCGCGAACGGTCTCCGACCGGAATGTCAATTCCATCAAAGGCCCGCTCGATCCTCAGATTGATGTAGTTGTTTTGATAAGCGGAACTGTAAAACGCAGCCGGATACTTGATGATATTGGCATACGTCGAAGTATCCGGCTGCGTAAAGTCTATCTGGAAGTTGTCAAATGTCTGGTCAATTGCACTCGTGTCGAAATACCCGGCTGTAGTCAGCGTGGGCAGCGCCTTGATATTAAAAATGGTCGATCCCTTACCAGCTCCGGTGAACGCTTGGCCAATGGTTGAGAAGTTAACCTGAGACGAAAGCACATAATTTCCGGAAGGAGCCATTATGTTGTTTGTGGTGTTGGCCGCAGCCTGTAATCCGGATGTATCGTCGGACGTGCCATCTCCCGGGGTAAACCAGCGAAGATTTATAGCCGCGTTTTGCAGTGGTCCGGTAATATTCTCAGCCCCCGAGAATATTTGACGGCTTCCCGAAACAATATTTCCTTTTAGCGTTATAGCCTTCCCTGCTGCCACTACATTCCCCGCGACAGTAGGTGCCGCACCGGAGATCGTCACTGCGGGTATGGCTGTTCCTGAGTAACTACCTCCGCTCGTTACTGGAATATAACTCAGTCCCCATGTAATATTGACAGTTGGATATACGGTGCAAGAGCCATTACCGTAGTCAAGTAAAACAGGGTTTGCCGGAGGCGGCGCCCATTGACCTGGAGCCCGCAGAAATAAATTAGTAACCCCCCCGCTACCGTTGACGGCTTCAACGACAAGAGCGGTCCCGAGGTACTGAGTACCTCCCGCCGATGCAGCGGGATACAGGGTTTGGCCTGTAGTGCAACCTGATCCATTGGTAACAATCGAGACCGAAACCGCTTTAAGGCGCGGAGCGCCAAGAACGGCGTTTCCGGTGATGGATGCGGTGTACGAACCGTTATAGCCGGAGCCAGGGTTGATGATGTTGATTGCAGAGACTGAGTTGAAGCCCTGGACGATCTCCCCGTTGCCTTGGAATTGGATAATTCCACCGGATGGCTGTGAAATGGTCGCGGCTGGTCCGAGGTAGAGTGGGCAATCAATCACGAGGGTCTTTGCCGTCCCTGCCGCCGTAAGGGCTGCGGCCAGCGCCGAGCTATCATCGGTTGTACCGTCGCAGGCGGGATTTTCCTCCTTGATGTCCCAAAGATCAGCGGCGCGAGATGCCAAGGTACGGTTGACTGATCCGCCAGTGGCGGTAGAGCCCATCGCGGAAATGTCGCCAGTCGATCCGCTCCCCGTGAGACTTAGGGCTGGCGCGGTTATTGTTCCTTGCGCCGTGACATTGTGAAACGTCGGACTCGAATAATTGGCGGCAAGCGCCGGAAATGCAAGAAACCAAAGCGCGGCAATGAGTTTTTTCATTATTGCCACTCCACAAATGCAGCGCCGTCACCGCCAGCGCCGCCCGTACCGCCGCCTGTGGTGCCTGATCCACCACCACCACCGCCCCCGCCTGGCTGGCTACCCGTTCCTCCGTTTCCGCCTACTCCAGCTCCATTACCTCCGCCCCCACCACCGCCTGCGCCGTCCTGAGCGATACCAGGTCCTCCGGTTGGCCAATTTGTTGCCAGAGCGCCATTTGCACCATTTCCCCCGCCCGTTGAACCGCCAGACGCGTAAATATTGTAAGATAATGCGTTGTAAATTAAACCACCGGAACCGCCCGCAATCGCCACACCGGAATTAAGACCACCACCCGATCCGCCAGATGAAGGGCCATCTGCGCCATATGTTCCACTAAATGAACCTCCCGTTGCCGTACTTCCTGGTCCGCTAGTTGCAATAAATCCCCAACCAAGTACAGTGCCTCCGTTTCCGCCTACCCCTCCTGCGTGTCCAATTTGTCCATTACCTGTATTTCCCCCTGCACCGCCTGAAGAAGTTGCTCCACTAGAACCAGCGGTAGGTGCGGGTGATGATCCCGTTAGAACTGGTCCACCAAAGTTAAAAGAACCAAATGCTATAGAGGTGTCTCCGCCGACATTTCCATTACTTCCTGCCGGAGCTTGCGCACCACCCTTGCCAATCGTGACGGTAAATGAAAGCGTAGGAAGCTGAGAAACGGGTAGCCAGCCAGTATCAAGTTTAACACCGCACCCGCCCCCACCGCCGCCAGAACCGCTTGATGCAAATGTTCCTCCGCCTGCTCCGGACGATCCTCCGCCGATCAAAATAATGCGGAATTGCGTTGCGCCTGCCGGAATTGTGCCGGAACCAGAAGCTAGGTATGTCGCACTACCGGGCAGACACGTGGGCTTACCAGCCAGCCACACTCCCGTCACACCATCCGTTTGAATAGCTGTAGCGCAGGAATTACTGGATCCTGGTGGAATAGTAACGGTCGGCCCTGCATTGCAAGCATCGCTACCGTTCGACAGGCAGATGGTCCAGCTATAATTTCCGGTCGTGTTGTTATTGACAAGGAAGATACCGGAGTATCCTAGCGTCGCGCCATTGGACCCGATCACGGTCACGTTTGAAGTGAGCGTGCCTGTAATGGTGTAAATGACCGGACTTTCAATGACCGCCATAGCAGTAATGTCGGTGCCGCTGGTGTTTCCGGTGCCGCCGTTCAGGATTTGAACGGATGTAACGCTAGTACCAGACACGCCAGTTATAAGGATAACATTGTCCAGATTACCTCGTTGGATTGTAACGAGGTCGCCTACTTTGTAGTTAGTGCCGCCAGCAGCTACCGAGTTGATGGAAGTGATAACGCCGCCGGTAGCTGTAAAAGTCAGGCCAAGACCGGTTCCGAGAGATGCAAAAGAAAGCGTGCCACCAGTGACGCCGGAAAGGTTCACGGTCGTGCGCTGGAGCGCTTGCGAGTTCTGAACGAAAGCATCGGTGGCAATGCGAGCGGTGTTATCCGTCACCGGCTGCGTCACGGCGTTGCTGGCACTGCCCGTGATGTTCGTGGTGCCGTTCAGAGTGATGTTGTTGCCGGTGCCGCCATTGGCTGCGATGCCGGGAGTTGGACCAGGGCCGAAGCCGCCAGCGTTCTGAACTTGTGCGAAGGTAGGGGCGCACAACAGCAGAAATAATGTGGTGAATAGCTTTTTCATTACTGCAACCCTTCCCCGCTAAACGGATGCGTTGCATCAGACGACACAACCGAGACCGCATTTGCATTGGCCGGGATATTAAATACCTGCCCCGGAGAAATCGCATTGTTGCTGCCGATGCATGCACCGCTGGAGAAAGCCGCTGTGGTGATCGTATTCACACAGATGACGGTTGTCGCCGTTGGCGGATTTTGTATCCACCCGCCGGCAGATCGATGCCCGGCACTTAAAGCCGCAACAGCAACATTTGCTGATGTGGTTGTAGCAATATCGAGAGGTACTTCAGTATATGTGCCAGGCTTGATGTAAGATGGCGATGACGGGGAGCCGCCTCCACTACCAACGCAAGGCGTCCACGGACCTGCGGCGGATGACGCGCACCACGTTGATACGGGATTAGGCGTGGATTGCGCATGTGCGACAATAGGCGCAAACAGAAGAAATACAGCGATCCATAAACTACGCATTGTCTTTTCCTATCAGCGCCACGCTATCTTGCGCCAGCTTTGCGACCGATTGATCTATACGCTTATCCAAGACTTGTCCTACACCGTTTAGCGCTTCGACTAAAGCGTTTCGTGTGCTTTCTATGGCCGCAGCAGGGCGATTGCTCGCGGCCAGCACGTGACCGAGAAATTTAGGCAACGCCGCGATGCCGCATTCCTTCGTGATACGAGTTTCGCCGCTTGCATTGGTTTCTGTGTATTCCCACCACCAAGGGCATCCATCAGGCCCGTTATTTTTGGGGCATTTCTTGCAGTTATTTGCGTTTCGATATGCCATGATTTCTCCTAGCTTTTCTGGCAAACGATGGCGTTCACGAAACTTGGCCTCCAAGTGCCGTCATTATAAACGCCGTGATTGTGAGTTCCGCCGCCGCCAGTATTATCTGTCGTAAATGTCCCTGTGTTTTCACCTGGAGCAAGGCTTCCGCCAGCCGCTACATGCCCATTGATATTAAGTTCAATCGTATGATTATGCGATGGAATTTGCGCGATCGTCAGCGCGATTGGATTGTCGTTAAACCCGCTCACGGTCCAAGAGCCGCCCGTCGCGCCACCTGTCCCAGTGTTATTAACCACACGGATAACCTGGTCGTTGAACGTATTGATCTGAACCCATCCCGTAGGGGCGCTAGCCTGCAAGAACGAACCCATAATGGTGCCAGATGGGATTTGCGGTGTGGTCACGGCGTTGTTTGCTACCTGTACGACGCTTCCGCTATTGACAAGAAACAAGCCAAACAAACCTTGTCCCAAAACTGCCGTTGAGGCCGATACAGTTGTCGTCTCTATTGTGAGTGAATAGTTTCCAGTCGTCGCGTTTGCGATAATATAAAAACTGTTCGTAATTGGAATTTGAATTATGGCGTTAGAAGTAAGTGCGCCAGTGACGTAGAAGTACAGATTTTGAGCTTGCGTTGACGTCAAAAGCGTCGTGCCGCCAGTCGTGGATATGGGATACCCACCTGTGATATTGCTATCAATCGCGCTAAAATTCGCGTTGATGACCGGCCCCCATGAGTTTACGTCATCGCCGGTTCCGGGAAGGGAGTAGTTGCGGTTTGGGGTGAATGTGGTGGTCATTGGTTCTGGCCTTGCGGTTGAGCTTGGTGGGCGAGAATAATCTTAGCCATTGAGCGCGTAAACTGCTTAATGGCGCTGGGCTTATCCGAATACTTCCGCAACACGGCGGCAGTTGCTTCCGGGCTTGTTAATGTTTTGGCCAGAAATCTTTGCGCGGCTTGTACACGATTTGTCGAGAAGTTTCTGAGAATGCTGTCGAACACGCCAACGGCAGCGCGGACAGGAAACGGCGCGGCTTCGCCAACGCCAACCATTGCCTCAAGCGGATTGATGCTATGAAGGATGCTTCCAAGCCAAGTTGTAGGGCGCTGCAATTCTTCCTTAGCTGCACCATAGAAAGCGGTTGGGCTCCCGGCTTTAGCGGCGCGTGCCAAAGCGTAGCTATTCGTCGCGCGCTCATCCTCGAGCACTCGACGTAATGCTATCTCCGCTTGCGGTCCTAGGACAATCCCCATGTTTTGGCGCTGCTTAGGATCGCGCAAGATCGCCTCAAGAGACGCAATCCGCGCGTCTGGCTTGTCGCCGCTCTTAACTAAACGGTCAACAAGATTGTTCGCCGCAGCAGCTCGAGCGCCGGCTATCGCGGCGGGATTTTTCTGTATTGTCGCCATAAATTTCCGGGCATCGCTTGGCGAGCCCCCCATCACGGTCTTCATGGCGACTTCAGGATCGTCTCCGTTCAGTATCCCTTGGATAGCGCGATGGTTATACTGTTCAAGCCCCGCTTCTCGTGCGGCAGTTGCCTTCTCCACCATATCCTGTGCGCCTTTGATGTTGCGCACTTTCTGCGCCACTTCTGGGAACACGGAAAGCATCCCTGAATGGTTTTCCATCCATCGGTTGAGCGCGTTCTGATCGACGTTAACGCCATCCTTCACTGCGGCATTTCGCAGGCTTAGCGCCATCGCCTGTCCGTATGCGTCCAGTACGCTAGGCTTGTCGGCTGCGATGCTCTTTATGAGTTTCGCCGCTTGCCTAGATTTGTCGCCACCAGGCAGCGCAGCTTTAATGACCGCCTCATCCGGCATACGGAAATCTCCGCCCGGATCGGTTGCTAGAATTGGCGATATGTACTTGTTCCAATACAGCCCCATGCGCTGGGCATGAGACTTCAAAGCCTCGCGATAGTTGTCAACGTCCTCTTGTGACCACTCTGGGTTTATGCTGCCTTCGGCCCCTCTTTGCGCCATTCCGCCAGCGCCCGGAGCGTTCGGAAGTCCTGTCGGCTGCGCGCCCATTGTTCCAGGTGCTGCGCCAACTCGGCCTGCTCCGCTAGGCTGTCCGTATGTTGCAAGATTACCCTGCGGAGTTCCAGTAGATCCTTGTCCAGAGATTGCGGCTTGTCGTTCATCTTGTGTCTTTGCCTGCTTCCACAAACGCGCCTGTTCCGCCAGAGGCGCTTGATAAACGTCCGGATTTTGTTCGACGTGTCGGTCAATTGCCGTGTTGATCGCGTCGTCAGTAGCACGCTTCAGCCCCTGAAGTCGCGCAGTTGAAGCGGTAGAGCGTCCAGTTTTTGGGTCTATAGAGCTAGTTACGGCGTCGTTCAGTTCCGCTCGGAATCCATTAACTTTTTTCCACGTCACGCCATCGGATTGGACCATTTCCTGGGCGCGCTGGTAGATATTCTTCTCATCTCCAGAGACGTTTTGTAGGCCTGCCTCTTCAATATTCTTCTGAATTGCGCCCGTGGCATCAGCCATTGGCGCCATATTCAGAACTGGATTTCGCTCATCCAAAGCCTTATAAAGCCTGGACGTGGCGATCTGCCTTGTCTGATCTCCAGCACTCATAGGCGCTCGCAATGCCGCGCCAGCCTGGTAAGCCTCAGGAGCATTGGCAACCGATGCCAGGGCGGGTTGTTTTGCGCCGGGCGTTGCCATTAGCGGCTCATTGATTCCAGCAGCGCGCGATTGCTCTGCAACCGCTATCGGAGACGCCAAGTTCTGCTCATCCGTGGCGCGGGCTTGTGTCAGATATTGGCTCAGATTGCTAGGCGTTCCAGGCGTTGGCGCTACGCCAGAAATACGCGCCGCCTCGGCCTGTTCAGGTGTAAATTGCGCGCCTTGGATATGCGCAGCACGCGCTGCACCTTGCGCCGCCTGCGCCTCTTGCAGAGAAACGCCTTGTCCGCTCTCTGTCAGAGCCGTCTCTAGTCTTGCCAATTCAGGACTGCGAGCGGCTTGCGCGGCAGTAGGCATGGAGCCCGGAACGATTGGCTGCGTCCCACGCGCCGCTTCCACTTGTTGACCTATATCCTGACCGCCAAACTGGCGTATTTTGCTGGCCGCATAGCGCTCCTGCATACCTTGCGTGACCGGAGCGATCTCAGAAAGCCCCTGGGCTCCCAAACCAGCCTTGGATGCCAGCGCACCAGCGCCAGCCGCACCGAAGCCGCCGACTAGGCTGCCCCAGAACTCGCCGGCTTGCCGAGGCGCGCCAACGGCACTCGCCAAAGCACCTCCAGCTATTGACCCTAAGCCACTAGCTGCGCCAGTCGCTGCAGCCTTGGCGCCACGCAACAGTAATCCTGATTCGGCTTCCGGCGCTAGGGCAGCAGGCAACATTTGCCCGATGCCTCGGCCAATGTAATCCATCGGCCCTTTTTGTGTGGTTCCTTGAATAAACGGCGTTACGCCCGGAATGTTAGCTTCCGGCACCGGAGAGAGTGGCGCAGCATTTGGCGTAAATCCGTACCTTACATTAGCGCCGCGAGAGCTATATTCAGGAGCGCCGGCAGTCGTTGGTAATGTCGGCTGGTATTCAGGGTTAAAAGTACGTTCGTAAAACGTCTTTCCGACATCTGCGATTTCCTGCGGAGCGCCAAGAACACCAGCGGCCACATTGCGAAAAAAACCACCTTGTTGCGGCGGTCCTGCGGGCTGCTGATCTTCTGGTGTAGGTGTACCCGGTAATGGCTGCGCGGCCTTCTGGAATTGCCCCATGACCGATGAAATCGGAGCGCCTTGTTGATGTGGCTGCGGGGCATTAAATAGTTGTTTCGGCGTCTGTGCAGGCGTATTGCCACCAGGAAGTGGCGTGGCTACCTGGCTAAATTGCGACAAGACGGACTGGTCAAGTGGCATTTACTGTCCGCTCATGGGTTGGAAGCTCTGCCCATTCCATATAGCATAATTGCCGTTCGCTTGGTAAGCAAAACTAGGCTTCAACGCGGCAACATTGTCAGGTAACGCCAATGGCGTAACGTGCGATGCCCACATTGCAGGAGGGTACTGCTGATTGAAGGCTCCGATAGCTTGTGCGTAAGTCATCGTATTTTGAGACACTGCAGCATTAACATAGTTGCCGAGCGCCATGGTTCGCTGGCTCATGGTATTGTAAACTTGCACTAGTTTCGGGATGCCTGACACGGTGTTTGCGGACGTCGGAACAGCCGGCCCCATCATGCGGAGCGTTTCAGCGCCACCTACGTCAGATCCCATGCGCCCGATAGTGGCCAACAGGTTTGCGGAGAGCTTCGGCAGAACTTGGCTTGCGTCAGAGCTTGCGGTGATTGACTGGTCAATCGGCAATCCAAAAGCGCTAGAAATATCCTCATAAGCCTGAACCGCATGAGCGACGAACTGCCCCGTCACCGGTCCGGTATGAATTTGAGCCGCCTCTGCCGCCAGTTCATCCATGTTCTGCATCTGCTGCGCGGCTGCGTTGCCCTGTTGCTGCAACTCGACGGCGCCCTGACGGTTCATCAGAGGTTCCATGCGAGAATAAAAAGACTGTGCCGCAGTGTTTAGCTGCGGGACAATGCTCATCTGTTGAGCCTTCTGGTACGCCTGTGCAAGCGGCAGCGTCCCGTTGCCGATCGGTGACGGCGCAGACGTGTCGATCGTCGCCGCGCCAACCGGAGGCATGCCCGTTGCGGATTGCGCGAATTGCGGCGTAGCGGCAACATATGGCTGTTGCGGAGCTTGCGGGGCAGGCCCTACCGCGCCCGTTGTCGTTTGCGGCGCAGGAGCAGGCGCGGCAGGCTGCGGCGTAACAACCGGTGCAGGAGTGGCCGGCGTGACATTGCCGCCTGGAACAATGCCAGGAGGCATCTGCGGTCCCTGGACAGGCGGATTGTAGCCAAGAGAGCCGCTCTGATTTGTGACGGCGTTGATAAGGTTCTGCGCTTCCGCTGCAACCTGAGCCTGAGTGTAATTCGGATTTGCGTTGATAATCGTTTGCTCGAGATTGGCGCGGATTTGCTGCTCATTCTGTCCAGCCTGCACGCCCTGCAAAACTTGCCCAAGGCCACGCTGCTGCAATTCTGCTTGGTTCTGCTGGATATTCGCAAGCAATCCAGCATTGGCGCGCTCCTGGCCTTGCGTGCTTTGCAGATATTGCAGACCCGCCAGACCACCAGCGCCGATGTTCACCCCCGCAAACGGGGACGTTCCGGCCATAGTGGCAAGCCCAGCCTGCGCCAGCGCCATCCACGGCGAATTAGCAAACTTGTCAACCTCAGTCTGTTGCGGCTGCGTCAAGTTGTATTGAGCGTTTCCAGCCTGTTGCTGATATGTGGCAAGCCCCTGATCTCCACCGATGGGAGGCAGCGGGCTTGTATCCGTCGCGGTCTGGTTCCCACCGTAGTTCGGCTGCTGGACGGTGTTTTGAGCAACTTTCGCGCCAACTTCGGCATAACGGCTAGCGATGACTTGTCCGACTGTCTTGCCTGACAAATCAGGATTGGCCGTAATATCCTCTTTCGGCAGCACGTTTTCAACGGGCGTATTCGGGTCAGCAGTCAGCAGCGCCTTGGCCCCGCCTGCACCGAAATTGTGGGCGAGGTAAACAGTTCCGTCATTGGCAGGCAGATTATTTGCCGTGAGATAGTCGGAATTTTTCTTGGCAAGCTCCGCAGTTAGATCGTTGGATACA
>Ga0335085_10015781_pt1 | contig 10938 bp, 10 predicted proteins | sample Lox_Sample_45_FD_206712 | JGI IMG/M metagenome (GOLD analysis project Ga0335085, IMG submission 206712) | Soil microbial communities from Loxahatchee National Wildlife Refuge, Florida, United States - Lox_Sample_4.5 | ecosystem: Environmental > Terrestrial > Soil > Wetlands | place: USA... | reverse complement strand
AGCAGGGCCCCGCCGAAATTGACTTTCTCCAGCTTGGCATGCCCGAATGAGGTTCCGCGCAGCGAAGCGTTCGAAAAGTCGACGCCGCCGAAAGCCTCGGGGCCGGTATGATCGACGATCGTCATGCCACCGGGAGCGACGTACATCATCATGGCTGCGCGCAGGTCCGCCTTGTCGAGAGTCGCAAACGACAGCTCCGCCCCCTTAAAGGAAGCGCCACGCAGATCGGCGCCGTTCAGTTTCGCGTTCTTCAAATTGGCGCGCCTCAGATCGCAACAATACAAGCTGGCCCTCGCCAGCGAGGATCCAAACAGATTGGCCCCGACGAAGGTCGAGCCCGTGAAGTCGGCCTCCTCGAGCCGGCGGTTGGCGAGATTGCAGCCGTTCAGGTTGGCACACTTGATGACGGCCCGGGCGCCGCCCCGGCCGCCGACGTAGCGCTCATGCGCGCCGATGATCCTCAGAAGCTCGACCTGCGGTATCGGGACCTTTTTTTCGGCGTAGAGATTTTCAAGCATGGCCATTCCCGGCTCACGGCCCACTTCGACCCTCCCGATGCACTTTCGGAAGCCAAGCCGGCAACGGATGCGAAAATGCGTCCGCTCAGGGACCGTGCCACTGGCGGAAATGGTGCGCCGAGTCTTTTACCCGCACAAGTAGCACCAGTGGGATTTGAAGTCGCTGGGTCAGCCCGGCTTTGCAGGTCGTCGCTTCGCCAACGGATGAGCCGCGGCCACCGTTGCCGCCAGGCGGTCGCGCGCCACGTGCGTATAAATCTGCGTGGTGGCGATGTCGGCGTGACCAAGCAGGGTCTGCACGCTGCGCAGATCGGCGCCGCCTTCGACCAGATGCGTGGCGAAGGCATGCCGCAAAACGTGCGGCGACAGCTTGTCCGGGTCGAGCCCCGCTTCCCGCGCCAGCGCTTTCAGGATCTGGTGTAACCGGCGGCGCGTCAGATGGCATTCGGCCGAGCGCGACGGAAACAGGAAACGCTCCGCATGGCGCCGGCGCTCGCCGCGCGGCAGGAAGCGGTCGCGCACCTCGAGCCAGCGCGCGATCGCCTCGCGCGCGGACGGATTGAGCGGGGCCAGCCGCTCCTTGCCGCCCTTGCCTTTCACCAGCAGCACGCCGTCGCGGTTGCGCACCGCCGCAAGCGGCAGCGTGGCAAGCTCCGAAACGCGCAAGCCGGATGCGTATAGCATCTCCACGATGCAGACGAGCCGGATGCCTTCGGCGCTCTCCTGCGCCTTGCGTGCCGCCGCTTCGCTGAGGCAATCCATGTCCTCCCGCGACAGCGTCTTGGGCAGCGGCCGCCCGCGCTTGGGTGCGTCGATGGCGACAGTGGGGTCGTCGGAGCGCACGCCGTCGGCATAGAGGAATCCGAAGAACTGGCGCAGCGCCGACAACCGGCGCGCCTGCGACGAACCGGCGATGCCGGCCTGCGCAAGACCGGCCAAATAGGCGCGGACGTCATCCCGGACGGCGCGCTTGGCATCCTTGCCGCGGCCGGCAATCCAGCCGTGAAAATCCAACAAGTCCCGCCGGTAGGCGGAAAGCGTGTTGATGCTGGCGCCGCGCTCGGCGCTCATCATGTCGAGGAAGGCTTCGATCAGCTCGGCGCGGCTCATTGCGCGGACGCAGTCGGCGGTGGCGGCAAGGGCGGCGGCACGTACTCCGCCAGCGCCTCGAAGGCAAGCGCGCGTGCGGATTGCGCCTCACCCATCTTCGAGAGCAGGCCGATGAAGTCGACGGTCACGTCGGGCGCCAGATCGTGCCAGCCGATGCCGTACATGCCGTCGAGCATCATCAGCAGCGCCTCGCCCCTGCGATCGGGCTGCCCGGCCAGTTCCTCGATTGTGCGCACGGTGCCGGGGCCGGGACGCTTGCCGTCCCACATCTGGGATTCGAGCGAGGCGGCGGCGGCCTTGGCGTCGGGCGGCATCGGCAGTGCAAGCACATCGGCGACGCCGAGCACCAACGCTTTGTAGGAGCGGTCGGGATCGGGCGCGGACGGTGCGGGTTGTGCCGCGAAGCCGGCGGCAAACGCGCTCAAATCGGCTTGGGCTTCCGCTATCCGCGACGGGTTCGAAGCCGCCAGACACGCGATCGCGTGCATCACTGGATCGTTGCCGGTCCAGCGCATTGCCGCATCGGGACGGCCCGCCAGGATCAGCGCCCGGGCAAAGCTACGCGCATATCCCGCGTTCTCAGGCGTCGGCCTGATCGTTGCGATCACGTCGGCCTGCAGTGCGGCAGCCAGCGGCAGCATCTTCTGCCCGTCGGCCAGCGAAAGCGCCTGGGCCATCAGGGCAGCCTTCTCGTCCGGCCGCGGCTCGATCGTGGCGGCCCGCCGCAGAAGCACCTGCCCCATGAAAAACGGCAGGTTGGGCGCGTCGGTTGCAGCGGCGGCCACGCGCGACAGCGGCAGGTCCTGCGCGTCGGCGATCAGCTTCAGCTCGGCAGGCAAGGCCGCGCCGGTCGCCACCACGCGTTCGGCCGATTCGAACCTGGCCCGCGGCGGATTGCGCGCGTCGCGCATGGTCAGCACGTTGGCAGGCGTGCCCATCCCGCGCGATACCGCTTCAGGCACCGGCAAGCCGGCCTGCTGCAGCAGATAAAGGTGGATGGCGGTGGGTTCGGCGATGGCGCCGACCGGAACCGCATTGTGGGTCAGCACGTCCTGGACCAGCGCATCGAACGCCGGATCGTCGTGTCCCTGCGCCTTCAAGACGTCGAAAGTGAGTTGCGCCATGCCCGTGTCGCCGGCGACGTCCGCGCAATACGCGCGAAGCTGCATCCAGAACACCTCGCCCGATGCGTTGCGCGTTGCGGTGGCTTCGCCGCAGACGTCGGCCGACCGGTTGGCGATCAAAAGGGCATCGGCCTGGATGCGGGCGAATTCCGGGTCGTTGGGAACTTGCGCCATCGCGGCGAGCGCACCCGCCTCTTCGATGAAGCCCGCGTCGAGCAGCTTCTGGATGCGGACGGTCGTGAACGCGTGCGGAGCATTGCCGGCAGGCGCGTTGGCGCGTGTCAGCACGATGCGCCGTGCGAGATCGCGCATTGCGGGATCGGCCACCGCCAGCGGCGCCCGGTTCAACAGCTGTTCCATCCGGGCGCGCTCGGAGCCGGCCCAGGGACGATCGCCGATGCCCCCGCTTGCCGTTTCGAGTGTGCCCACGGGCGGGCCTTCCGGCGAGCCGAGCACATCCACCTCGACCTGTGGCGGTGAAGGGGCGGCTGGCGAAACCGCGGGCCCGGCGGTGGCGCCGGGCGGAGCCGGCAAGGGCTGCGCGCTGGTTGCAGGACTGCCCTTCGGAGCGTCGTCGTCGGCCACGGGCGGATAATCGTCGGGGCCCAGCACCGGCGGCTTGTCGCTCGACCACTGCGCGGTCGCGGACGACGCCGCGAACGCCAGCGCAATTACCAGAAGCCTAATGCGGAAACCTGTCATTCGAGAGAACCTGCTCGACTTGCTGCTGCTGCGGGCTGACCGTTCCGCCGTAGATCGTAAGGGCCACGAACCCCGCCACGAGGACGATGCCGACCAGAATCAACAGCCAGACCCCCCAGCCGATCCCTTCCGATCTTGCCATACTGCCGCGCATGCTCACACCTCATTAACGCGCCTGTTTTTCGCGGAAAGACCGGTCCCGGCGCAAGTCCCCGCTAGCAGCAGATGCTCAACCCGTGTAATGCGTCATGCATGGGGCACCTGACGCGTACGATAGCACTGGTCGGGATGATGGGGGCCGGAAAAAGCTCGATCGGCCGCCGTCTGGCGGCTCGCATGCAGGTCGAGTTCCGCGATGCGGACCACGAAATCGAGATCGCGGCGGGCTGCCAGATTCCGGAGATTTTCGACCGTTACGGAGAGGCGGCTTTTCGCGATTGTGAACGAAAGGTAATTTCGCGCCTGCTGGGAGAGGCTCCGCACGTGCTCGCAACTGGCGGCGGTGCCTTTATGGATGCCGATACGCGCACACGCATCGTGCAAAGCGCCGTCTCGGTGTGGATCAAGGCGCCGGTCGAAGTGCTTCTGGCGAGGGTCAAGCGCAAGGACAACCGTCCGCTGCTCAAGGCGGGCGATCCGCACGAGATTCTCACCCGCCTGCTCGCCGAGCGCGAGCCGACCTACGCCATGGCCGACATCACGCTGGAAAGCCAGAATGGTCCGCATGCGGACACGGTCGACAAGCTGATGGCTGCACTTACCGAGCGCGGCGTCTGGGGGAAAGCATGACCGAGCGCATCGCCGTTTCGCTGGCCGCCCGCAGCTACGACATCCACGTCGGGCCGGACCTGATCGCGCAAACCGGCGCGCTCATCAAGCCGTTCGCGCGCGGGCCGGTTCCCGTCGTCACGGACGCCAACGTCGCCCGGCTGCACCTGGAGCGCTTCGTCGGCGGATTGACGCGTGCGGGCATCGACACGCGGCCCATCGTGCTCGACGCTGGCGAAGCCACCAAGAGTTTTCGCTGGTTGGAGAAGTTGATCAGCGAGCTGCTGGCCACGGGCGTCGACCGCAGCGGGCTCATCGTTGCCTTCGGCGGCGGGGTGATCGGCGACCTCGCCGGCTTCGCGGCGGGCGTCTTGAAGCGCGGCATCAACCTTGCGCAAGTGCCCACCACGCTACTGGCGCAGGTCGACTCCTCGGTCGGTGGCAAGACGGCGATCAACGTCGCCGAAGGCAAGAACTTGGTGGGCGTTTTCCATCAGCCCCGCATCGTGCTGATCGACACCAGCGTGCTCGCCACGCTGCCAAGGCGCGAGCTGCTCGCCGGGTATGCCGAAGTGGTGAAATATGGCGCCTATGGCGACGCCGCGTTTTTCGACTGGCTGGCGACCAATGCCGAAAAGGCACTGAGCGGTGAAACCGAGGCCATGGTGTATGCTGTCGCCCATTGCTGCCGGATGAAGGCAGACATCGTCGCCCGCGACGAACGTGAAACAGGCGTGCGTGCCCTGCTCAACCTCGGCCACACCTTCGGCCACGCGCTGGAGGCAGCGACCGGCTATTCCGATCGCCTGCTGCACGGCGAGGGCGTGGCGCTGGGAACCGCGTTGGCCTTCCAGCTCTCGACCAAGCTTGGATTGTGCCCCGCCCAGGACACGGACCGCTTCATCCGCCACCTCAAATCGATCGGATTAGCTACTGAAATCGCTGATATTCCAGGCGAACGCCCGGAACCCGATGTGCTCCTCGCCCACATGGCACACGACAAGAAGGCCAAGGACGGCAGGCCGGTGTTCGTGCTGCTCCACGGCATCGGCCAGGCCTTCGTGACGGGCGATGTGGCGATGGAGGCGGTGAAGGACGTGCTCGCGAGTTGGTGACAAGATCTGCGTCGCCGTGCTGGACGAAGGTGCCGAAATTTGGGCGCCTGTCGATGCCGAGCGTGCGGACACGCGCTGCTGGATTGCCGCCTCCCGCCTACACCGAAGCTTCGGCGGTCGAGTGTGCGCACGCTTGGCCGGCGTAGCTTCAGCGAAGCCGGCAAGGGCGACCATGACGAAATTGGGCTAAACTGCGTCGTCACCCGAGGATCCGCCATGGACACGATCCTTCTCCTCACCTGCGGCGCCGTGCTGGTGTTACTGGCGTTTTCCGCCTTCTTCGCCGGTTCCGAGACCGCCATGACGGCGGTTTCGCCCGGCAAGATGCACCAGCTCGAAATCGACGGCTCGCGCGCTGCGGCCTGCGTCAACCGGCTGGTCGCCAATCGCGAACGGCTGATCGGCGCGGTGCTCTTGGCCAACACCTTCATCAACATCCTGGCCTCGTCGCTGGCGACATCGGTCCTGGAAGACCGCTACGGCCATCGCGCCGTCGTGGTCGTGACCGTGATCATGACGCTGCTGGTGCTGATCTTCGCCGAAGTGTTGCCAAAAACGCTGGCGATCGCGCGCACTGACCGTTTCGCGCTCGCCGTGGCGCGCCCTCTGCTGGGCGTCGTCGCCGTGCTCGGCCCCGTGGTCGGCAACGTGCAGAAGCTGGCGTGGTCGATGCTGAATCTGTTCGGCGTCTCGGGCGAGAACAAAGGCATCGTCGCTGACGAAGCGAGCGACGAGATTCGCGGAACCGTGTTCCTCCGCCACAAGGAAGGCGCGGTGGAGCGCGAGAGCCGCGACATGATCTCGGGCGTACTCGACTTAAGCGAACTGACCGCCGGCGACGTCATGACCCACCGCAAGAACATGATGACGATCGACATCGGTCAGCCCAACGCCGACATCGTGCGCGAGCTGATGGCCAGCCGCCACGCCCGTGTGCCGGTGTGGCGCGACGAACCCGAGAACATCGTGGGCGTGCTGCGCACGCGCAATCTGGTGCGCGCCGTGCTCGGCAACGCGGACGCCTTCAAGGGGCTGGACTTGCCGGCTCTGATCTCGCCGCCATGGTTCGTCCCCGAGACCATGAAGGTCGAAGAGCTGCTGGAAGCCTACCGCGAACGGCGCACTCACTTCGCGCTAGTGGTCGACGAATATGGCGTCATCTTGGGTTTGGTCACCCGCGAGGACGTGCTCGACGAGGTGTTCGGCCGCATTCCCGACGAAAGCGCCCCACGCATTCAGCCGGGCATCCGCCCGCAGATCGACGGATCGTTCCTGATCGAAGGCACCACCCCCATCCGCGACATCAACCGCGCCATGGAGTGGAACCTGCCCGACGACGAAGCCACCACGCTGGCCGGACTTGTGATCCACGAAGCGCGCGCTATTCCCGAGGCAGGGCAGAAATTCGCGTTCTACGGATTCAAGTTCGAGGTCGTGCGCCGCCAACGCAACCAGATCACCCTTTTGCGCGTAATGGCGCCGCAAGGGGCGAAGGACGCGAATAAAGCTGTCGAAAACAAGTAGCCGGAGGTGAATTCACCCTCCCCCAACGCGCTGAGGGCAACTTCGCTCGATTCAATTCTCCCCCGGAGCCACTGTCGTGAGCGCCAGCGCGTGAACCTGTGACGTCAGTTCATCGGCGAGCACCGCGTAAACCCGCCGCTGGCGTTCGAGGCGGGACAGGCCGGCGAACGCCGGCGAGACGATCTTCACGATGAAATGCGTTTCGCCGCCGGTGCGATGACCGGCGTGACCTTCGTGGCGCGCGCTGTCGTCCCGGACAACAAGTTCGGTCGGCGCGAACGCCTCGGTGAGCTTGCGACGTATGGTATCGGCGACGATCATGCATCAGCGGTACCAGCCTAAATCGTCATGTCAAGAGCTTCGTTTCCTTGTTTTTTGCCCGCTCGACCCCATAATCGCTTCATGGCCAAAGCGAGTTATTCTCCCCGCTTCGGGCGCGACATGCGCATCAAGCCGGACGGCCTCCAGTTGCCCAAGACGCGCGCCTGCGCGGTCAAGGGCTGCGAGGGGGAAGGTGCGTATCGCGTACCGAAAAGCCGCGACCAGCTTTCCACTTATCTCTGGCTTTGCCTTGCCCACGCGCGCGAGCACAATGAGAAGTGGGACTATTTCGCCGGCATGAGCGAGGCCGAAATCCGCCGCTTCCAGGACGAGGCAGTCATCGGGCATCGCCCGACATGGCCGCTCGGCAAGCGCGCGGCCGGTATTCCCGGCGGGCACGGCAGCTACCGCGTGGAGGATGGATTCGCCTTCTTCGAGGATTTGAAGGAGCCGCATCAACCACGTAGACCCGTGCGCGTGCTCACCAGGCTCCAGCGGCAGGCGTTCGACGTCCTTGACCTGGACACCTCTGCAACCTTGAACGAAATCAAGGCCCGGTATAAGGAACTTGTGAAGCGTTTCCACCCCGACGCGAACGGCGGCGACCGGGGCACCGAAGAGCGTCTGAAGCAGGTGATCAAGGCATACGGCGTATTGCGCGCCTCGGCCTTACCTAAGCGAGGGCTCTCGGTGCCCTCCACCTAAAAGAGGGCTCTGGGCGCCCTCCCCGCCATAGGCGACGGCCGTATTTCTGGATTGCGAACGATGAGCACTGAGACGCAGGGTCTCGATCCTTCATTGACGCCCGACACCACGGTCGACGTCAAGGCGGCGTTCGGCATCGACGCCAAGATGAAGGTTCCCGCCTTCTCGAAGGGCAATGAATACGTTCCCGACCTGGACAACGCCTACCGCTTCGACCGCGACACGACGCTGGCGATCCTGGCCGGCTTCGCGCACAACCGCCGCGTCATGATCCAGGGCTATCACGGCACCGGCAAGTCGACGCACATCGAGCAGGTGGCCGCGCGCCTCAACTGGCCCTGCGTGCGCATCAACCTCGACAGCCATATCAGCCGCATCGATCTTGTCGGCAAGGACGCCATCGTCTTGAAGGACGGCCAGCAGGTCACCGAGTTCCGCGAAGGGCTGCTGCCCTGGGCGCTGCAGCATCCGGTGGCGCTCGCCTTCGACGAATACGACGCCGGCCGCCCCGACGTGATGTTCGTGATCCAGCGCGTGCTTGAGGTGCAGGGCAAGCTGACTCTGCTCGACCAGAACCGCGTGATCCGGCCGCATCCGGCCTTTCGCCTGTTCTCGACCACCAACACCATCGGGCTCGGCGACACCACCGGCCTTTATCACGGCACCCAGCAGATCAATCAGGGCCAGATGGACCGCTGGAGCATCGTCGCCACGCTCAACTACCTCGCCCACGACAGCGAGGTGAACATCGTGCTGGCAAAGGTGCCGAGCTATGCCGCTCCCGAAAAGAAGAAGATCATCGACTCGATGGTGCGCGTCGCCGACATGACGCGCAACGCCTTCATCAATGGCGACCTTTCCACTGTCATGAGTCCGCGCACGGTTATCACTTGGGCCGAAAACGCCGACATCTTCGGTGAGATCGGGTTTGCCTTCCGGCTCACCTTCCTCAACAAGTGCGACGAACTCGAGCGCGCCACCGTGGCGGAATTCTATCAGCGCGCCTTCGGCGAAGAACTGCCCGAAAGCGCCGCCAAGGTCCTGGTGGCTTGAAAACGCCCGAACAACGCCACAATTCGAACGCAGCCGCGTTGGTTAATTCCAGCGCAAACCTTTCGACGGGGCGGATAGATGGCATCGAAAGCGTTGATCGGTGGAGTCGTTCTTGGCGCGGCGGCTCTGGTTTTGGTCGTCACCAATCCTTCCTTGACGGATTTTTCGGCGCGGATGGGTTCCGAATCGGGTTTCATCGCGCAGATGACCTGCAAGGGCGTCGAGACCGGAAACTACGTGGTGTTTTCGCGTTACGAATACCGCTGCCTGACGACGTCGGTGAAGTATGTCGGGGTGCTGGGCAACTACTACCGGCTCGACGCCGACAACAGCGCGTAGAGCTGAACCGGAGCCGTGATTCAACCTCCCTCTTGCGGGGAGGTTGGAGCGGGCAGCGCTCCGGGTGGGGGGCCGAACATCCGTCTGGCACCGCCCTCCACCCGAAATGCTGCGCTTCGCTTCACATTTGGGCCTCCCCACAAGGGGGAGGCTGTTGATGAAGCCCGAGAACCCTTCCGAGCCGTTCAAGCGAGCGGTGGGCGCCGCGGTTCGCGCGCTCGCAGGCGAGCCGGAGCTTGAGGTCAGCTTCACCGCGGAACCGTCGGATGTGAAGGGCCACAAGGCGCGGCTGCCGATGCCGACCCGCAACCTGCCGGCCGGCGAGGTGGCCATCGTACGAGGCGCGGGCGATGCCTGCGCGCTCAAGCTCGCCTACCACGAAGACAAAGTGCACCGGCAGTTCCGCCCGGCGCAGATCGACGCGGCGGCTCTGTTCGAAGCCGCCGAGCAGGCCCGCGTGGAAGCCATCGGCGCGCTGGCCATGGCAGGCGTGGCGCAGAATCTCCAAGCCAATCTGGAAGCCAAATGCGCCGCACGCGGGCTGATGCGGGCGCGCGAGCGCAAGGAGGCGCCGCTTTCGGACGTGCTCGGCATGATCGTCCGCGAGAGGTTGACCGGCCAGCCGCCGCCGGAGAATGCGCGCGCCGCCGTCGACCTGTGGCGCGACTTCATCGAGCAAAAGGCCGGCACCGACCTTGACAAGCTGCGCCCCGCCCTGCGTGATCAGCGGGCGTTCGCCCAGGCGACGCGCACGCTGCTGCGTGACCTCGACATGGCGGAAGAAGGCGACCAGGAATCCGAGCCCGAGGAAGGCGGCGAAGAAAGCGACCAATCCGACCAGAACCGCGAAAGCGACGCGGAGCAGGACTCGGTCGGCGACACCACCTCCACGGAAACCGAACTGCGCGAATCCGAAGGCGACGAAGGCGACCAGGCCGCCGTGGAAGCGCGCATCGACGACAAAGAGCTTTCCGAGGCCGACAACCCGGACGAAGGCATGCGTCCGTGGCGGCCGGAGCTGCCATTCTCGGACGCCGACAACTGGGGCTACAAGGTGTACACGGCCCAGTTCGACGAGGTGATCACCGCCACCGAATTGTGCGACAGCGACGAGCTGACCCGCCTGCGCAACTTCCTCGACCAGCAACTCATCCAGATGCAGGGCGTGGTGGCGCGGCTTGCCAACCGCCTGCAGCGGCTGTTGCAGGCGCAGCAGAACCGCTCGTGGGATTTCGACCTGGAGGAGGGGCTGCTCGACACCGCACGACTGACCCGCGTCGTCATTGATCCCATGTACCCCCTCTCGTTCAAGCAGGAAAAGGACACAAATTTCAAGGACACAGTCGTCACGCTGCTGCTCGACAATTCCGGCTCGATGCGCGGCCGGCCGATCATGGTGGCGGCGATGTGCGCCGACATCCTGGCGCGCACGCTGGAGCGCTGCGGCGTCAAGGTGGAAATCCTGGGCTTCACCACGCGGGCGTGGAAGGGCGGACAGTCGAGGGAAAGGTGGATCGCCGAGGGCAAGCCGGCCCAGCCCGGCCGGCTCAACGACTTGCGCCATATCATCTACAAGGGCGCCGACGAGCCGTGGCGGCGCGCGCGCAAGAACCTGGGCCTGATGATGCGCGAAGGCCTGCTCAAGGAGAACATCGACGG
>Ga0335085_10015778_pt1 | contig 10939 bp, 8 predicted proteins | sample Lox_Sample_45_FD_206712 | JGI IMG/M metagenome (GOLD analysis project Ga0335085, IMG submission 206712) | Soil microbial communities from Loxahatchee National Wildlife Refuge, Florida, United States - Lox_Sample_4.5 | ecosystem: Environmental > Terrestrial > Soil > Wetlands | place: USA: Florida... | reverse complement strand
GGCCACTCCCGGCAGCATCTTTGACCTGGCTTCGGTGTCAAAGGTAGTAGCGACTACGGCGGTGGCAATGGTGCTATACCAACGGGGCTTGCTTGATCTGGAGATGCCGGTGGCCGCGGTGGTGCCGGAGTTCGTTGATCCCGCTTCCGGCGCCGGGGAAGGCGTCGCGGGCTCGGGAGAAGACGCGCGACGTAGCGAAGTGACGCTGCACATGTTGCTGGCTCACTCCTCAGGTTTGCCGCCTTACGAAAAGCTGTTCCTCCGGGCGCACACGCGCCAGGTGCTGCTGGACGCGGCGTTTGCAACGACCCTGGTGGCCGATCCCGGAACCCGCGCCGAATACTCCGACATCGGCTTCATTATTCTGGGCGTCGCCCTGGAACGCCTGGCCGACGAACCCCTGGACCGCTTCTGCCAGCGCGAAATCTTCGGGCCGCTGGGAATGGCGTTGACAAGCTTCAATCCGCCGGCCGCCTGGCGTGCCCGGGTTCCGCCGACGGCTGATGACCAATTCTTCCGGAGGCGCGTCATCCAGGGAGAAGTGCAGGACGAGAACGCCAGCATCCTGGGCGGTGTTGCCGGCCACGCGGGAGTTTTTAGCCCCGCGGAAGATCTCGCAATTTTCGCCAACGCCATGCTCGGCGGTGGAGAGCCAATTGTCCGCCGGGAAACGCTCGCCCGGTTCACCCGGCGCGAACCCGCGCCCGCAGGCACTTCGCGCGCACTCGGCTGGGATACCCCCTCTTCCCCTTCGCAATCGGGACGATACTTTTCCGCGGCTTCGTACGGGCACCTGGGCTATACGGGAACCTCGCTGTGGATCGACCCCGAGCGCCAGCTTTCGATAACCTTGCTCACGAACCGCACCTGGCCGGATTGCGCGAACCAGGGGATCAAGGATGTGAGGCCGCGGGTGCACGATGCAGTGGTGGAGGCTTTGGAGGGGCAATGAAGTCTGCGTTCATCGCATGCTTTGTCATTCATGGCATGCTTTGTCATTCCGAGCGAAGCGAGGAATCTCAGTCGGCACGGACGCCGATGAGACCGAGATTCCTCGCTTCGCTAGGAATAACAAAACGGAAATGGTCGGCACAGTGAAACGCACGCCACGCAAATCCGACCTCAGCCGCCTGCTCACCGAGCAGCCAAACCCGGCCGCGGCCGACCTTGATCTCAAGCCGTCATTGGAGTTGGCGCGCGTCATCAACCGCGAAGACGCCAAGGTAGCCGCCGCCGTCCGCAAAGCCCTGCCGCAAGTCGCGCGCGCCATCGACCTGGCGGCCAGCGCCCTTCAACGCGGCGGCCGGCTGATCTACGTGGGCGCTGGCACCAGCGGGCGCATCGCCGCGCTGGATGCTTCCGAATGCCCGCCGACGTTCAACACCGATCCGCGCACCGTGCAATACGTCATGGCAGGCGGGCCCAAGGCTCTGGGGGCGGCGGTCGAGGCTAGCGAAGACTCGCGCGAGTTGGGCGAGCAGGAGATAGCCAAGCGCAACCCCGGCAAGAACGACGTAGTGGTCGGTATCGCAGCCAGCGGGCGGACGCCGTTCACGATCGCGGCCGTGCAATACGCGCGCAAACGTGGCGCGAAGACGATTGCGCTTGTCTGCAATCACGGTTCTCCCCTGGAGCAGGCGGCGCATCTGGCCATTGTGGCGGAAGTTGGGCCGGAAGTCGTCTCCGGTTCCACGCGCATGAAGGCCGGAACTGCACAAAAAATGGTGCTGAACATGCTCTCCACCGGGACCATGACGCGGCTGGGCTACGTGTACGGCAACCTCATGGTGAATGTGCATCTGAAGAACGAGAAGCTGACGGAACGGGCGGCCAGCATCTTGCAGCGCGCCGCCGGGGTTACCAAGGACGTAGCGCTGCAGGCATTGAAGGATGCGGGCGGCCTTCCGGTAGCATTAGTAATGTTGCAGGCAGGGGTGAGCCGCGCCGAAGCGGCAACTGCTCTGAAAGGTGCGCGAGGCCATGTGCGGCGGGCCATCGCAGCCGCCAGGAAGAGTTTGCGTGGGACCTCCCAGCCCTTCGGGAGAGCTGTGTTTGCACGATCCGGCGGCAAAACGCCGCTAAAATAGAAAGACCCGGTTGGAAAACCCGGGTGGAAGACTATGAGTGCTGCGACAGCCCCAAGGACTTACATCGAAATGGATAAATTCGTAATTCGTGGCGGCAATCCCTTGCTCGGAACCATCCGCGTGGGAGGAGCGAAAAACGCCGCACTTCCCGCCATGGCCGCGGCCCTGCTCACGGACGAGCCGGTCATCCTGGAAAGTGTTCCGCAGGTGCGCGATATCGAAACTACGCGCAAACTGCTGGCTGCCATGGGGGCGGAAGTGGAACTTGGCTACGGCCGGGCGCAGCACCGCACCACGATCTGCTGCCGCAACCTGGCTTCGCCCGAAGCCTCCTACGAGCTCGTCAAGACCATGCGCGCCTCGACCCTGGTGCTGGGCCCGCTGGTGGCGCGTTGCGGACGGGCCCGCGTTTCCTTGCCGGGTGGCTGCGCCATTGGAGCGCGGCCCATTGATCTGCACATCAAGGGACTGGAGCGGCTCGGGGCGACCATCCGGCAGGACCATGGCTATGTGGAAGCTTCCGCCGAGCGCTTGCGCGGGGCCGAGATCATTTTCGACAAGATTACCGTTACAGGCACTGAAGACCTGCTCATGGCCGCCACGCTCGCCGAAGGCGAAACCATCATGCAGAACTGTGCCCGCGAGCCCGAGGTCGCCGACCTTGCCGACTTGCTGAACAAGATGGGCGCGCGCATCGAGGGCGCGGGCACGGCGACGATCCGTATTCAGGGCGTGAGCCGGCTGCACGGCGCCAAGCACCGCATCATTCCCGACCGCATCGAGGCGGGCACTTTCATCATCGCCGGCGCGCTCACCGGCGGAGATCTCAATGTAGCCGGCTGCGACCCGGGCCATTTGGGAGCGCTGTTACAGAAGCTGGAAGAATCGGGCGTGAAGACGAGTGTGACCGCAGACTCGGTCCGCGTAATGGGAGATGTTCCCCTGCGCGCCGTGGATCTGGTGACAGAAGAGTATCCCGGCTTTCCCACCGACATGCAGGCGCAATACATGGCGCTGGCCACGCAGGCGGACGGCACCTCGATCATCACCGAGAATATTTTTGAGAATCGGTTCATGCACGCCCAGGAACTGGTGCGCATGGGCGCAAACATCAAGATCGAAGGCAGCCGCGCCGTTGTGCGGGGCCGGACTCCGCTCAGCGCCGCCGCGGTGCTGGCTTCCGATTTGCGCGCTTCGGCCTCTCTCGTGCTGGCGGCGCTGGTCGCCGACGGCGAGACGATCATCGACCGCGTCTATCACATCGACCGGGGCTACGAGCACATCGAAGAAAAGCTGCGCGGCGTGGGCGCGCAAATCCGCCGCATCGGCGCCATTCTTCCTAAACGCGCGGCTGCGCCGGTACGGGCATAGCCGCAGGATTTCCACAGCAAAACGGCTTCGGGGTTGTGAACGGTGACCTTGCGGCTTCCGCCGAACGTTGTCTATCTTCCTTAACCAGTTGTCATTCCGAACCGGCTTCAGCCGGTGAGGAATCCGCTCTATGCCCCGCGACAAGCACTATTACGTGTACATCATGGCCAGCAAGGGTCGTGTTCTCTATGTCGGGATGACAGGCTTCCTGCTGGCTCGGGTGCTGCAGCATAAAGCCGGTGATCAGGACGGCTTCACCAGGCGATACCACGTAAACAGGCTGGTTTACTTTGAGAGTTTTCAGTACGTGAACAATGCCATCTCTCGGGAAACTGAGCTCAAGAAGTGGCGGCGCGAGAAAAAAGTTGCGCTGATTGAGAATGCCAACCCTGCCTGGCAAGATCTTGCCGCTGATTGGGGACAGTGCATCGCCCTAAAAAGAGCGGATTCCTCACCGGCTGAAGCCGGTTCGGAATGACAAGGTTTAAAGGAGTATTGGAAGACTCGATAAGATGAGTCGATGTGCGAACGGGCCGGGTGACGCGCCGAGCGTAAGCCAGTTATCTGAACGAAGGCCGCGAGTCTCCTCGCGGCCTTATTCTTATTCCTATCGATCCGTGAAAATCAGTGGCTGGCTTTTACCTTCTCGGCCCGCCGTGGCCTCCACCGCCATGATGCCCGCCACCGCCACCCCCGCCGCGTCCGTTGCGACCGCCGCGGCCACGGCCTCTGCCGCCGCCTCCTCCGCCTCCTGGCCGGCGTCCGAAGCCGCCACGCTCCGGGCGATCGCCACTGGCGTGGGGAACGGCGTCACGATTGAAGTTGGGCTCGGGCTCGTCCGGGAAATCCCCGCCGCCTTCGATGGTCAGAGCTGGAGCCGCTGCTGCAACTCCTTCGGGAACCCCACCTTCCGGCGGAGGTTCTCCGCCGCCCATCTTGGCGCGCTGCTCTTTCAGGATGGCTTTCCGCGATAGCCGGATGCGGTTGCCTTCCACCGCCAGCACCTTCACCAGTACCTGGTCGCCCTCTTTCAGTTCGTCACGAACGTCCTTGATGCGGTGCTCGGCGACTTCGCTGATGTGCAGCAGGCCGTCGGTGCCGGGGATGATCTCAACAAAGGCGCCAAAATCAGCCAGGCGAGTGACAGTTCCGAGATAAGTCCTGCCCACTTCGGCAGTGGCCGTGAGGTCGCGGATGATCTGCAAAGCCTTGTTAGCCGACGCTTCGTCATTCGACGCCACGTTGACTTTGCCGGAATCCTCCACGTCGATCTTTACCCCGGTCTGCTCGATGATGCTGCGGATCATCTTGCCTCCGGGCCCAATCACGTCGCGAATCTTGTCCACCGGAATCTGCAGGGTGTAGATTCGCGGGGCATACGCCGAAACCTTCTCGCGCGGAGCCGCCAGCGCTTCGTTCATTTTGTCGAGGATGAAGAACCGCCCGCGCTGCGCCTGGGCCAGCGCCTCGCGCATGATCTGCGCCGTGATGCCGGCGACCTTGATATCCATTTGCAGCGCGGTGATGCCGTCCTTGGTGCCGGCAACTTTGAAGTCCATGTCGCCGTAATGATCTTCCGCGCCGGCAATGTCAGTCAGGATGGCGTAGGTATCGCCCTCTTTCACCAGCCCCATGGCCACGCCCGCGACCGGAGCCTTCAGGGGAACGCCTGCGTCCATCAGCGAGAGTGCTGCGCCGCAAACAGTCGCCATCGAACTTGACCCGTTCGATTCCAGGATGTCTGAAACCACGCGCATAGCGTAAGGCCAGGTGTCTTCGCCGGGAAGCATCATCTTCACCGCCCGCTCAGCCAGGGCGCCGTGGCCGATCTCGCGGCGTCCAGCGCCGCGCAGAAATGCCACTTCTCCAACGCTGAACGGTGGAAAGTTATAGTGCAGCATGAAGCGCTTTTTGGCTTCGCCTTCGAATACTTCCAGGCGCTGCATATCGTCGCTGGTGCCTAAAGTCGTGGTGACCAGGGCCTGGGTCTCGCCGCGAGTGAAGATGGCCGATCCGTGGGTGCGGGGAAGAACTCCCACCTCGATAGAAATCTCGCGAATCTCGTCAAAAGCGCGCCCATCAGGACGCCGCTTCTGGTTGGTCACCTGCTCGCGGAAGATACGCTCGCGCAGGGCTTCGTAGTAGTGCTTCAGCTTCTCCTGGGCATCTTCGTCGTCCTCAGGCAGGTCCGCCAGCAACTGCTTTTTCAGTTCGCGGACCAGGGTGTAACTCTCGTGCTTGGGATGTTTCTGGGTGTCCAGGCGGTCGGTGAGGTCGGCGCCGATCTTGGCTTTGAGCGAGTCGTAGTAGGCCTGGTCGAAATCAGGCGGGGTCACTTGGCGCTTGGGTTTACCGGCCTTCTCCCGCAGTTCATTGATGGCTGCGCAAATCTTCTTGATCTCGGCATGGGCGAACTCGATCGCGTCCACCACCGTTTCTTCCTTCACTTCCTTGGCGCCGGACTCGATCATCACAATGCCTTCGGCCGTGCCTACGACCATGATGCTCAGCAGGCCGTCGCGCATTTCCGTGTAAGTAGGATTGACGATGAACTGGCCGTCCACCAGGCCCACGCGCACCGCGCCGATGGGACCGAGAAAGGGGATGTCAGAAATTGTCAGCGCACAGGATGCAGCGTTGATCGCAGCTACATCGGGATCATTTTCCGTGTCGGCGGATAGCACAAACGCAATGACCTGCGTCTCACACTTGAAGCCTTCGGCGAATAGCGGCCGCACCGGGCGGTCGATCATGCGGCTGGTGAGGATTTCGCGCTCGCTGGGCCGGCCTTCGCGCTTGATGAATCCGCCGGGAATGCGTCCGCCGGCATAGGTGTATTCGCGATAGTCAACGGTGAGGGGAAAAAAGTCGATTCCTTCGCGAGGGTCGGGGTTGGCCACGCCAGTGGCTAGGACGACGTTGTCTCCAATGCGAACGACCGCGGCCCCGTGGGCCTGTTTAGCTAAATTTCCGGTTTCAAAGGAGAGACGTTTCCCTCCCGCGAGTTCAACACTTACTTCATGTTTCATGGATGGTTCCTTCCAGGCAGGAATGCGGTGTGCGACTTGGGTGGGCGGCACGATTTCAAGCTAGTACGAGCGGCTACGATAGCGATGGCTGGTGAACGCACCTGGTAAACTTCCTCACTCCACCCATCCCGGGGCGGGGCACAATTCCGAACTGCATAAGTTGAAGTTCTGCAATTACTTGCGCAGGCCCAGCTTATGGACGACGTTCTTGTACCGGTCGGAATCGTATTTCTTGAGGTAGTCGAGCAAGCGGCGGCGCTTGCTCACCAGCATAAGGAGCCCGCGGCGCGAACCGTGGTCCTTCTGGTGCGTTTTGAAGTGATCCGTCAACTGGCCAATGCGCTCGCTCAGCAGCGCGATTTGCACTTCCGGGCTGCCCGTATCTGTGGGATGCGTGCGGTGTTGGTCAATGAGGGCTTGCTTTTGCTCTCTGGCTAGCACTAACCTGATGCACTCCTGTCTTCAATTTTCTTTGTCTTTGTAAGCTGTTCGAGAATAACACGCTGGCTCGACGGGTGTAAAGGATTCCGCGGGCTAGGTCGCGCTACTTTTGCGTCCCTCGCGATTTTTGATCCACCGCAAAGAACACAAAGAACACAAAGAACAGCGACAACCGAAGATCGCTACGTGACTACCAGCCCCGCGTATCCCACCACCATGTCGCGGTCGCCGGAAACGTCGCCCGAGGTCGCGTATTTCACCAGCCGGGCGCGAGTGGCCCCCAGCCGGCGGGACGCGGTAAGCATCACCACCGTTGGGCCGAAACCGCACATGCTGATGCTTTCCTCGTGCACCACCTCGAAAAGCCCCCTCGGATCGAGCGCCAGGATGCGGTCGATGGCTTTGTGGTCCTTGATTCGGGTGATCGCGTCGTTCTCGTAGTGGTTCATATCGCTGGAGGCGATGAGCAGTATCGGCTCCTTCTGCGCAGACACGACCTCGGCCACCGCCTCTCCCAATTGCTCCAGAATTTCGAAGCGGCCGGTCCCCAGGGCGATGGGCACGAACGTAGCATCCCGGCGGCAGACTTGCAGGAAGGGAAGATGCACTTCAATGGCATGCTCGGAGCGGTGCGCTTCGGCGTCTTCGGTGAGAGCCGGGAAGCGTGCCATCAGGGCCCGGGCGAGCGTAGTGTCAATGGGGACGTTTCCCAGCGGAGTTTCCCATGCCCCCTGGCTCATGATGGCCAACGGCTGGCCGCGGCCGGTGTGGTTGGGGCACATTATGAGGATGCGTTGCGGCAGGTCGAGTTCGGAATAAACCGCTCCGGCAACATGGCCGGAGTACATGTAACCGGCATGAGGCGAGACGCAGCCGATGGCGGGACTGGTTTCGACCGCTGGATTTATATAAGAGCGAAGATCGGAGAGCAGAATCCCGGGCTGATCGGAATAGAACCTGCCAGCAACAGCGGGACGGCGGACCGTGGTGCTCATGAATCACCTCCCGGGCCGGAGACCGGGCGAGCAACGGGGATTTGCAAAATCCGAGCGCACTCGCCGCGCTGGCCAGGGCAGCAATCCAGTCTAGAACGGGCGCGTTTCGAGTGCCACACTCCGCGGCCTCGGCGGGGTTTCTGAGAAAACCCGCAGAGTTCGCGGAGTCAGAATCCCATGATGTTATAGCCGCAGTCTACGTAGATGACTTCGCCGGTGATGCCGGAACTGGCGTCCGAGGCGAGAAAAACGCCGGTCCCGCCCACTTCGCTGACGTCCACGTTGCGCTGCAGCGGGGAACGTTCGGCATGGCTGCGAAGCATATCACCCAGCCCGGAAACGCCGCGCGCCGCCAGGGTTTTCAGTGGGCCGGCGGAAATCGCATTCACCCGGATCTTCTTCTTTCCCAGGTCGAAGGCAAGGTAACGCACCGTGCACTCCAGCGCCGCCTTGGCCACGGCCATGACGTTGTAGTGAGGGACGACCTTTTCCGCGCCAAAGTAGGTCATGGTGATGATGCTGCCGCCGTCTTCCATCAGCGGAGCCGCGGCCCGCGAGACCGCAATCAGCGAATACACGCTCACGTCATGGGCGATGCGGAAGCCTTCACGCGTGGTGTGGATGAACTCGCCCTTCATGTCGTCGGCGGGGGCGAAAGCCACGCTATGCACCAGCACGTGCAGCTTGCCGTGCCGCTCTTTTAGCTGGGCGAACAGCCGGTCGATTTCGGCGTCATTGGAGACGTCGCACATATAGCCTTCGGCGCCGGGCAGGGATTCGATCAGGTCCTTGGCCTCCAGTTCCATGCGCTCGTTCTGATAGGTGATAGCCAGCTTGGCGCCGGCTGCATGCAGTCCCTGGGCAATGGACCACGCGATCGAGCGTTTGTTGGCCACGCCAAAAACCACGGCCACTCGGCCTTCGAGGGATGTCATGGGTTTCTCCTTGGGAACGGGAAAGGATAGCAGGAAAATGGGGAATTACGGCTGAGGATTGCCACGTGGCTGCAGCGGTTGCCGTGCCTGGGCGGCGGCGATGAGACCGAGATTCCTCGCTTCGCTCGGAATGACAAGGGATTTTGGAATGACAACGCGTTTTGGGGCGTTTTGCCGATGGTAATCGGGCGATGGGAATCTCGATGGCAGCGGTTCAGCCCGCCATTCCCTCGGCCGGGACCTTGGCCCCGATTGGCCAGGTGGCGCTCACGAAGGCCAGGGCGTACACGATGCCGATCAGGGCGAAGCCGGCTACCAGGTTGTATTGGGAGACGGCGCCAACCAGGAAGCCCAGCACGATCTGCGTGGCCGTGCCCATGCAATAGAACGCATTCTGCACCCGGCCCATGAAGTGCGGCGGCACCTGGTCCATGAGGCTGGTGTTCATGGCGACTCCACTCACTCCGCGCGCCGAACCCAGGATTCCGTAACACAGAACCGCCAGCGCCAGCAGCGGAGCCAGGGGGGCGACGCTCATGCCGATAGCCAGAATGCCCATAGAGAGAGCGATGGCCCGGCGCGAGCCCAGCCATGCAATGAACTGCGGGGCGTATAAGACGCTGAGAAACGCGCCCGTTCCCCACCCGGCGTTGAGCCAGCCATAGCCGTTGGCGCCGGCATGGAAGACGTGGTCGCTCAGTGGCGGCGTCACCACCACCCCCGTAAGCATTGCGCCCAGGAAAAGCGCCCAACTCAATCCCAGAAAAACCAGGCTGCGGCGCTCTCGCAGGAAATCGATGCCTTCCCGCATTTCGCGCCCAAAGCGCCCGAAGGCGGTTTCGGCGGCGATGAGGTCATGATGCAGTTCCGCCGGGCGCGGCACTACGTGGCGTCCCTTACGGACCGCAAAGTAGCAGCAGAACGAAACCACGTAGGTGGAGAAATCGATCAGCAGTACGCCGCCGAGGCCGATGTGGTTGTAAACGAAGCCGACGATAGCTCCGGCGATCAGCCAGCCGCCCTGCACCCCCGCCAGCAGAAAAGTGTTGGCGTGGACGAATTCCTCCCCGGGAGTCAATTCCTGGATCAGCGCGGTAACCGTAGGCCAGAACATCCAGAAGCCGGCGGCCACCAGCGTGTTCATCGCATAAACTTCCCATATCTTAACCTTGCCGGAAAAAGCCAGAAACGAGACCAGAAGGATGATGACGGCGCGGATCGCGTCCAGCATCATCACCAGCCGGCGGCGGTCTTCGCGGTCGATGATCACCCCGCTGAAGGGCATCATGAGCATGGCGGGCAGCGTCTGCAGGACAGCGAATATTCCCAGCGCCATTTCTGAGTGGGTGGCTTGCAGGATGAACCAGGCTACGGCGGCCGAGTTCATGCCGCTGCCCAGCATTGAGATCATGTTGGCGGCAAAAATGAAACGCAGCGGACGCTTTTGCAGGATGGCGCGCACACACGATTGTAGCGCCCGGATCGTGCCGGCATGGTGACGCCACGGTTACGGTTGGAACTTGATTTTCAACCAGGCCTGCGCTGCTACAGTCCCGCTGAGTTTTCCTTTACTTCTGATCGCCGTCGGGACGCCGGCTCCAGCTTTGAGATCAAAAATACCGCCACAATCAGCAACTCGGGCTCGATCGGATGGCGGTAGCGGGCGTGCGGATACACAAAGTAGTAAACCGTCGGATAGGAGAGTACGAGCCACAGAAATAACCCTGCGCCGGGCATTTTTTCCTTCAGCGCCAGCGCCAATCCCCAGATCGCCAGCACCGAACTGGCGAGGAACAGCGAGTTGCGGAAATCCGCGGGGGCGGTGCTGTTGGTGGGCTTGGGCACTCCGGCCCAGTAGTAGAAGAATCTCTTGAGGCTGATGACCGCAAACCGCCCAGGATCCTGCCGCACCCAATCGAAGGCAATTTTGCGGCAGCGCTTCTCGTAGGCGATTTCGCCCAGGCGGCGAAAGGCGTCGAATTCCTGCACGTTCAGATTGGGTTGCAAATAGGCGCGCAGCATGCCGTCGGCGTCCGGGCCGTTGCCCAGGCGGAATTGCAGGCCGAAGTCGTCGCGGACCA
>Ga0335085_10015777_pt1 | contig 10939 bp, 11 predicted proteins | sample Lox_Sample_45_FD_206712 | JGI IMG/M metagenome (GOLD analysis project Ga0335085, IMG submission 206712) | Soil microbial communities from Loxahatchee National Wildlife Refuge, Florida, United States - Lox_Sample_4.5 | ecosystem: Environmental > Terrestrial > Soil > Wetlands | place: USA... | reverse complement strand
CTTCCGATGGCAGGCCGCAACGCCGGGCCATCAGGGTGGGTGACGTAGCCCAGTATCCCACGCGGGCGGATGCCCTCCGAGCGATCGGGGCATTGCGCCTGAGAATCAACCCGGACCAGACCGGCATCGGGCCGGTCACGATGGCGGCCCTGATCGGCAAGTACCTCGAAGAGGAGTTGCCGGAGAGGCACTGCACCAGGGCGTCGTACGGGACGCTCCTCAGGAAGTGGATCAGACCGCGGTGGAGCGATTACCAGTTGGGGCAGGTGAAGACGGTCGCGGTAGAACAATGGCTGCGTTCGTTGCCACTTGCGCCCAAGAGTAAGACCCACATCCGCAACCTCATGCACCTGCTATACCAACACGCGCGTCGCTGGGAATTCATCGATCGGAACCCCATCGAGCTAGTGCGCCAGAGCAGCCGGCGCCTCGGCATCCCGCGCGTGCTTGTCGCCGACGAGATTCGCAGCTTGCTATCCGTGCTGGACGAACCCTACCGGACTATGGTCCTGGTGGCTGTCTGTCTCGGCCTGCGGGTGAGCGAGATCATGGGGCTCCAGTGGGGTGACTTCGACTGGGACAATCTAACCGTCCTCGTACAACGCAGTGTCGTACAGGGACGGGTGGGAGAGACCAAGACGGAGTACTCCCGCAGGCCCTTGCCTCTCGATCCAGAGTTGGCCCATGCCCTCTTGCGGCACCGGGCCCGCAGCTTCTACACCGGTGAGGCCGACTGGGTCTTCGCCGGGGATTCGGGACGGCCGAGGTGGCAGGAGACCATCCTGCGCGATCATATCGCGCCCGTGGCGGTACGCAGCGGCGTCGGCAAGGTGGGCTGGCATACGTTTCGGCACACCTACTCGACCATGTTGCGTGCCATAGGCACGGACGTGAAGGTCCAGCAGGAGCTGTTGCGCCACGCCGACATTCAGACCACCATGAACGTCTATACGCAGGCGGTCTCGGAAGCTAAGCGCGATGCCAACAGCAAGGTGGTCCGCATGGTGCTGGCGGGTCCGGGAGAGACAAACAGGGCCGCCGGCGGCGGCCCTGCTGTTAATGGGAGCTAAAGGGAGTTGAAAACCGTTTTCAACTTCCCGTAACCCATTGAAAGAATTGGTTGCGGGGGAGGGATTTGAACCCCCGACCTTTGGGTTATGAGCCCAACGAGCTACCAGACTGCTCCACCCCGCGCACCCATACTACCAACGGGGTAAGCCGCGGTCAAATCGGCGGAACGAAGCGCGAGGCCGCGCGAGAAGCTCCCGCGCGGCCTCGCGAGTCTCCGGCCGCTACTCCTTCAGCCGCCGCGCCTGGCAGGCCTCCACCGTCTTGGTGGGATCGACGGCGTCGTTGTCCACCTGGATGTTCAGGATCTTCCCGTCCTTGCCGATCAGGAAGGTGGCGCGCCGTGCCGACTCCATCTTCACACCCGCGATGGTGTAAGTCTTGCCCAGGCCGTACTCCTGGATCACGCTCCCGCCCATGTCGCTCAAGAGCGGGAAGGTGACGCCCATCGATCGGCCCCACGCGTTATTGGAGAACGGGCTGTCTACGCTCACACCCAGGACCTGGGTGTCGGCGGCTTCCAGCTTCTGCAGGTTCTGCTGGAAGGCCTTCATCTCGGCCGTTCAACCGCTCGTATAAGCGAAGACATAGAAGGCCACCGCGACCTGCTTCTTGCCGCGAAAGTCGCTGAGCGTGACCTTCTGCAGTTTGTCCTGGCTGTCCTGGTACAGCAGCGCGAAGTCGGGCGCCATGTCCCCGACCTTCAGTTTCAGCGGCGCGGGCGCCGGCGCCTTCTTTTCCTGCGCCCGCGCGCCAGGACCGCCCAGGGGCTGCAGCACCAGGGTCAGGGCCCCGGCCAGCAGCGTTGTCAGTAGAGTCGTGCGTATCCTCAAAGAGCCTCCTCTGCCCATCGACGAGACGCCGTCTAGACTAACCGCCGGCCGGCCGGCGGGTCAACGCCCAGCATCCCAGGGACGAAGGCGCCGGTGGCGCGGCGATTTCGGCGGCGTGGAAGGCGGGCGGGCCTTTGCCGTTGCGCGAACCCCGCGCCTGCCGTACAGTACCCATCAGACGCGCCCGCCGGCGAGGGACAAGGCCGCTGCCGGGCCACCGCCGCATCCCCGAAGCGAATTTGGAGCCCATGGTCAAACGCAACTCCCCGGCTCGTCCCGGCGCCAAGCCCGCGCCCGGCCGCAGCTCCGAGAAGTACCAGCGCATCCTGGAGGCTGCCGTCCAGGTGATCGCCCAAAACGGCTACTACAACTCCCGCGTCTCCGACATCGCCGACCGCGCCGGCGTCGCCGACGGCACCATCTACCTCTACTTCCAGAACAAAGAGCAGATCCTGATGGCCGCCATCGACTCCGCCTTCGAGACCTTCCTGCGGCTGGCCCGGGAGGACCTGGCCAAGATCCACGACCCCCGCGAGAAGCTGCGCCGCATGGCCTTCCTCCACCTCGACCTGCTGGGCAAGAAGCGCGACCTGGCCGCCGTCTTCCAGACCGAATTACGGCAGAGCGCCAAGTTCCTGGCGCAGTTCTCCCGCAACCACCTGGTCGAGTACTTCGACCTGATCCGCGAGGTGGTGCGCGAGGGCCAGCAGGCGGGCGTCTTCCGCCGCCAGCTCTCCGACAAGATCGCCGCCAACTGCTTTTTCGGAGCGCTGGACGAGATGGTCACCTCCTGGCTGCTCAGCGACCGCGACTATCCCCTGGGCGGCGCCGCCGAGGCCGTCGTCGACGTCATCCTCTCCGGCATGGAGGCGCGTCCCTCCGCATGAGCGTCCCGCCCATCGCCGTCCCCCGTACCATCAACGAGATCCTCTTCCAGGCGGTGGAGCGCAACCTCGACCGCGTCATGACCTACAAGCAGACCATCAAGTGGATCCCCATCTCCTCCCGCGAGCTTTACCGCAACACCGTGGGCATCGCGCGCTCGCTCCTTTCCTGGGGCATCCAGAAGGGCGATCGCGTCGCCATCTTGAGCGAGAACCGCCCGGAGTGGGCCCTGGCGGACTTCGCTTGTCTGATGCTGGGCGTGGTGGACGTCCCCATCTATCCCACCCTGCTGCCCGAGCAGATCGCCTACATCCTGCGCGACTCCGGCGCCCGCGCCCTCTTCCTCTCCACCGCCGATCAGCTCAAGAAGTTCCTCGCCGTCAAGGACCAGACGCAGGTGGAGAAGGTGGTCATCATGGACTATGTGGGCATCACCGAGGCCCTGCCCATGCACCGCCTGATGCACAACAGTCCCACCGGCACCGAGCACGATGCCGAACTCGATGCCCGCGCGCGCGCCGCCCAGCCCCGGGACCTGGCCACCATCATGTACACCTCCGGCACCACCGGCCGCTCCAAGGGCGTCATGCTCACCCACGAGAACCTGTGCAGCAACCTCGACCGGTCGAACCAGGACTTCGAGATGGGCCCCGCGGACCTCTGCATCTCCTACCTTCCCCTCTCGCATATCACCGCCCGCCACCTCGACTACTGGCTCTTCCAGGACGGCGTCACCATCGCCTATTGCCCCAACGTGGACGAGCTGCACCGCACCATGCTGGAGACCCGCCCCACCCTCTTCGTGGGCGTCCCCCGCGTCTACGAGAAGATCTACAACGCGGTGCAGCACGCCGCCGGGAACGGCTTCAAGCGCTCGCTCTACAACTGGGCGGTCAAGGTGGGCGCCGCCCACCGCGACCAGGTCGTGGCCGGCAAGACTCCCGGCGGGCCCGCCTGGAAGCTGGCCGACCTGATCCTGTACTCGCGGGTGCGCAAGGCCTTCGGCGGGCGCGTCCGCGCCTACATCTCCGGGGGCGCACCCCTGGGCAAGGAACTCTCGGAGTGGTACGCCTCGGTGGGCATCCCCATCTACGAGGGCTACGGCCTGACCGAGACCTCGCCCGTGATCGCTATCAACGTTCCGGGTGCGCTCAAGCTGGGCACGGTAGGCAAGCCGCTGCCCAACCTGGAGTGCAAGATCGCTGCCGACGGCGAGATCCTGGTGCGCGGCAAGTCCGTCTTCCAGGCCTACTGGAACCGGCCCGAGGAGACCCGCGAGGCCTTTCTGGACGGCTGGTTCAAGACCGGCGACATCGGCACCCTCGACCAAGACGGCTTCCTCACCATCACCGACCGCAAGAAGGACCTGATCAAGACCTCGGGCGGGAAGTTCATCGCCCCGCAGCCCCTCGAGGCCGCGCTCAAGGCCAACGTGATGGTGGAGCAGGCGGTGGTCATCGGCGACCGCCGCAAGTTCTCGGTGGTGGTGATCGTGCCGCACTTTCCGCTGCTGGAGGACTGGGCGCGGGTCAACAACGTGAAGTTCGGCTCGCGCGAGGAGCTGATCGCCGCCGAGCCCGTGCGCGCCCTCTATGACGCCGTCGTGGGCGAGCTCAACCAGGGCCTGGCCCAGTTCGAGACCATCAAGCGCGTGCTGCTGGTGCCCCAGGATTTCACCATCGCCGGCGGCGAACTCACTCCCACCATGAAGCTGCGCCGCCGGGTAGTGGAGGAGAAGTACAAGGAGCGCATCGACGCCCTCTACCGCGAGGCCGAGGCCGCCTACCGCTCCGAGGCCGGCAGCCTCAAATAGGGCCCGGGCAGGGCTGCGTCCGGCTTGGGTCACTCCTTCACCTGCGCCGGGCGGATGCCGAAGCCCAGCAAGCGGGCGGGCAGGTCGCGCACGATCGGAATCTTGAAGAGCAGGCGCAACGTCCACGGGACCTGGGGAGCGCTCGGGGAGCGGAAGACGGCGCTGACCAACCACCGGCTGCGTCGCTACTGTAGCGCCCTCGTGCTCACCGCGTTATCATAGGGACCCGCCCCAGGCAGGTTTGTCCGTGGAACGACGACGAGCAACTGGCATCGCGACGGCCTTGCTGGCAGGCGCCCTGGTCCTGGGCTGCGGAAGCAGCAGCGATCGCGCCGCGGTTCCACCCCCTCCGCCCTCCCCATCCACGCTCGGCACTCGGCTGGTCGTTTCCGGGCTGAGTTCCCCTCTCGATCTGGAGCAACCCAACGACGGCAGCGGCCGTTTGTTCGTGGTGGAGCAGGGCGGAACCATCCGCATCATCCAGAATGGCGCCCTGCTGCCGCAACCCTTCCTGGATATCAGCGCCAAGGTCATCGTTCAGAGTGAGATGGGCCTGCTAGGGATGACCTTCCATCCCGGCTTCGCGTCCAACCGCAAGTTCTATGTGAACTACGTGCGCGACCAGGGCGGCCAGTTCCAGTCGGTCATCGCCGAGTACCTGGCTTCCGCCGCCAACCCCGACCAAGCCGATCCCGCCAGCGAGCGCATCCTGCTGACCGTGGATCAGGTGAGCAACTTCACCAATCACAAGGCCGGACAGCTCGCCTTCGGACCGGATGGGTTCCTCTACTTCGGGCTGGGGGACGGAGGCAGCGCCGGCGATCCCTTCGGCCACGGCCAGGACACGCAGATCCTGTTGGCCAAGATGCTGCGCATCGACGTGAACACCACCAGCCCGGGGCTGCAGTATGGCATCCCGCCCGACAATCCCTTCGCGGCCGGGGGCGGGTTGCCGGAGATCTGGGCCTATGGCTTCCGCAATCCCTGGCGTTTTTCCTTCGATCACGGCACCGGCCGCCTGTTCGTCGCCGACGTGGGCCAGAACCAGTTCGAAGAGATCGACATCGTCCAAAAGGGCGGCAACTACGGCTGGAACGTCATGGAGGGGCTGCATTGCTTCAATCCGCCGAGTGGCTGCGACATGACCGGCCTGGCGCTTCCCATCGTCGAGTACAGCCACTCCGAGGGCCAGGCCGTGATTGGGGGCTTCGTGTACCACGGATCCGCCATCCCCGACCTTCGGGGCACCTATGTGTTCGGCGATTTTGTGACCGGCAAGATCTGGAACCTGACCGAGTCTCCCACGGACACCTGGACGCGCACCCTGCTGCTCGACACCGGCCTCAGCATCAGCTCCTTCGGCCAGGACACCGCGGGGGAGCTGTACGTGGTGGATCTCAACGGCGGCGTCTACAAGCTGGTTCTGCAGTAAACGGCCGGCGTCCCCGTGCGCGCCCGCCGCGAGTGGTTACAATATTGTCATGGACAAATTCACGATTGCCGGCCGCGACTTCCGTTCGCGGCTGATCGTAGGCACCGGAAAGTACAAGAGCGGGCAGGAGACGGCGAGGGCCATCGAGGCTTCGGGAGCAGAGATGGTCACGGTGGCGGTGCGCCGCGTCAATCTCGACCGCACCCAGGAGTCGCTGCTCGACTGCATCGATCCCAAGCGCTACTTCCTGCTGCCCAACACCGCCGGCTGCTACACGGCCGAGGAAGCCGTGCGCACCGCGCGCCTGGGCCGCGAGGTCGGGCTCTCCGACTGGGTGAAGGTCGAGGTCATCGGCGACCCGAAGACGCTCTTCCCCGACGTGGCTGCCACCGTCGAGGCCACGCGCCTCCTGGTGAAGGAAGGCTTCACCGTCCTGCCCTACACCTCGGACGACGTGGTAGTGGCCAAGCGCCTGGTGGATGCGGGCGCCAGCGCGGTGATGCCTCTTGGGGCGCCCATCGGGAGCGGCTTGGGCATCCAGAATCCCGCCAGCCTGCGCATCCTGCGCGAGATGATCGCAGAGGTACCGCTGATCGTGGATGCGGGCGTGGGCACGGCCTCCGACGCCGCCATCGCGCTGGAGCTGGGCTACGACGGCGTGCTCATGAACACCGGTATCGCCGGCGCCGACGACCCGGTGCTCATGGCCGAAGCCATGAAGAACGCGGTCCTGGCCGGGCGCCAGGCTTACCTTGCCGGACGCATGCCCAGGAAGCTCTACGCCACCGCCAGCTCCCCGCTGGCAGGCGTGGTCCGCTGAAAGAACTTCGGGGCGGCTCGGGGCCGCCCCGTAGGCTCTCTGCAGATCGCTCGCCGGCTAGTTGCCTGGGACCATGGCGACGCTGTCCACGTGGATACTGCCGTTGTCCACGTGGCCGGTCACGGTGACGTGATGACCGAGATGGTCCTTCACGGCGTCGGGGTTGTCGATCTTCAGCACCGACTGGTCCTTGTCGCTGACCAGGACGGGGGCGGCGCCGGCTTGCACGCACTTGGCCACGCAGTCGGCCTTCTGGGCGCCATGCGCGCCGCACTTGCTGTCGCCTACCCAGCCGGTCACGGTGGTGGCCTTGGCGCCGGCGCTCGCGCTCACGGCCACAAACGCCAGGACGGCCAGAGCCAGTACGATCAATGACACTTTCTTCATAGCTTCGCTTCTCCTTATTCCTCGGTTCATCGGCGGGATGCCCTGCGCGCGCGGAGTCGGCTCCGCGCCGGCCAACCGGACCCGAACGATCCGCTGGGCGGGGTATTCCTTGTATCCCGGGACGCGCTCCGAATGCAACTAAAAAGGGGCTAAACCCCTTCCCCTTGAGAGTACGGGGCCGCTGAAAAGGTTACAGGGCAGACCATCCCTCGGAGTGGGGAGATAGCTCAGGGCCGGCGTTGCGCCGTGGCCGAGGGAGGAGGGGGTGCGGGAGCCGGGGGCTGGGTGCGCGCCTTGGCCGGGGGCACGACGTAGATGACTTCGCCGGGGCGGACGTAGCGCAACTGCTCGCGGGCCTCTTTTTCGATGGCCGCAGGATCGGATTTCAGAGCCTGGATGTGCTCGGTGAGCTGCTGGTTCTGCTTCTGCAGGTCTTCGATCTGCTGCTGCAACTGCCGGTACTCGGAGCGTTTCTGCTCCCAAGCCATCATGCCGTTGGCGCCGAAGACCACATGGTAGGCGAGCAGGCAGGCCAGCAGCCCCACCCCCGCGCTCGCCAGCTTGCGCCGCGAGCGATACAGCCAGCCGCCGATCTGCTCCGCGAGCTCCAAAGTCCGCCTTCCGAGCGCAGTTCCGCCTGCGTCTCCCTAGAGTGAACGTCGGTTCCCCGCCGGCGTCAAGCCGAGGGAACCAAGGTGGTTAAACCAGCACTCCGCGCTCAGCCGTCAGCATTCAGCAACCAGGCCGTCGGTGGTACAGTGCTGCCAGGCTGAAGGCTGAGTGCTGACGCCTGAAGGCTGGTTCTCATGACCGACAAGCGCATCGTCCTGACCACGACCGGCTCGCGCGAGGAAGGGGAGAAGATCGCGCGCGCGTTGGTGGAGCGCCGCCTGGCCGCCTGCGTCAACCTGGTGGGGCCCATCGCCTCTGTCTACCGCTGGCAGGAGAAGGTGGAGCAGGCGGCGGAGTTTCTGCTCCTCATCAAGACCACGGCCGACTGCTTCCCCGACGTGCGCGAGGCCATCGAAGAAATGCACTCCTACGAATTGCCGGAGTGCGTCGCCCTGCCCATCGAGGCGGGCAGCGCCGAGTACCTGGACTGGATCGGCGACGCGGTGGAATGAGCCGCGCTACGCCGGCTTGCGCCCCCGCAGGTTCATGCGCAGGTAATCGAGGGTGAAGGGCGGATCGTCATCTGCTGCCTGCTCCGCCATGGCATCGAGGAAGCGCTGGCTGAGTGCGCCGTCCTCCAGCCGCGCCACATACTTGTGCAGATTCACCTTGCCGATGAACTCGCGGAAGCGCTCGCGGGTGGGGAAGGTGGCGGGCGCGGGCTCCAGCCAGGCCTCCGCCTCCACCAAGCCGGCGGCGCGCAGGCGCTGGACCGTCAAATCCGGGCTGGCGTATTCGCGGTTGTCCTCGAAACCGCGAAAATGCGGCGCGAACTCCGGGCGGTGCATGAGTTGCTGCGCGCGCGAGCGCAGGCGCTCCAGGTTCCCTGCCCCGCCACACTGCGCTTCCAGCCAGCCGCCCGGGCGGAGCGCCGCGAAGAGCGAGGCGAACAGCTTGGGATGGTCGGGGATCCAGTGGAATACCGCGGTGGAGAAGACGCCGTCGGCGGCGGCGCGCAGGGGCAGGGCGGTGAGATCGGCGCAGAGGAAGCGGACGCGCCCACCGAAGCGGGGCGCCAGGTGCTCGCGGGCGGTGCGCAGCATGTTCTCGGAGAGGTCGGCGCCCAGCACTCGCCCGCGCGGCAGCCGCGCCAGCAATTCGGCGGTCAGGCGCCCGGGACCGCAGCCCGCGTCGAGCACACACTCGTCGCCGCGCAGCCGCAGCCGCTCCACCACCTTCAGTCCCCACTCGAACTGCGGCTCCGACAGCCGATGGTAGGCCTCCGCATCCCACTCGCGTGAGGGCATGAGAGATAGCCTAGATCGCCGCCAGCGCTTCGTCCAGGTCGGCCAGGATGTCGTCCACGTCCTCGATGCCCACCGAGATGCGCACCATGCCGTCGGTCAGACCGATGGCCTTTCTCCCCTTCTCTCCCAGGGCGGCGTGGGTCATGGTGGCGGGATGGGAGATCAGGGTCTCGACCCCGCCCAGCGACTCGCCCAGCGAGCACACCCGCACCTTGCGCAGCATCTTCTTGGCGTTGGAGAGCGACCCGGTCTCGAAGGTGATCATGGAGCCGAAGCCGCTCATCTGCTTCTGGGCCAGCTTGTGCTGCGGATGCTGCGGCAGCCCGGGATAGAAGACCGCCTTCACTTTCTTGTGCAGATTGAGGAAGTCGGCGACGGCGCGGCCGTTGCGATCGTGCTGCTCCATGCGCACCGCCAGGGTCTTCACCCCGCGCAGCACCAGCCAGCACTCGAAGGGCGAGAGAATGGCCCCCACCGATTTCTGGATGAAGCCGAAGGCCTCCGCCTGCTCGGGGCGAGTGCAGACGATGACCCCGCCCAGGCCGTCCGAGTGCCCATTGAGGAACTTGGTGGTCGAGTGCACCACCATGTCGGCGCCCAGGGCGATGGGATGCTGGAAGTAGGGCGACAGGAAAGTGTTGTCCACCACCAGTTCGACTTTGCGGGCATGGCAGAGGTCGGCGATGGCTCGGATGTCGCTGATGGTCATCAGCGGGTTGGTGGGCGTCTCCACGTACACGAAGCGGGTGCTGCGCCGCAGCGACTTCTCCACCGCCGCCGCGTCGGAGGTGTCCACGTAAGTGAACTCCAGGCCGTAGTGGGTGAGGATCTGGTTGAAGAGCCGGGGCACGCCGCCATAGACGTTGTGCGAGCACACCACGTGGTCGCCCTTTTTGAGGGTGGTGCAGAGCGCGCTGATGGCGGCCATGCCGCTGGCGAAGACGCGCGAGGCCACGCCGCCTTCCAGCGCCGCCAGGCTCTCCTGCAGCCGGTCGCGGGTGGGGTTGGTGACGCGCGCGTACTCGTAGCCCAGCCGCGGCTTGCCCAGCTCCTCCTGCACGTAGGTGGAGGTGGCGAAGATAGGGACGCTGACCGCGCCGGTCAGGGGCTCCGGCTCCTGGCCCGCGTGGATGCACTTGGTGGCGAATCCTGGTTCCTTGGCCTTCATGGGGAGTCCTTCTTTCCTGCTTCCTCCGGCATCAGTGTGAATTCGCTGGTCAGTATCGTCTTGCCTTTTTCGTCCTCGTAGGTGGTGACGATGGTCTTGGGCACGACGAAGGGCTTGGCCACGCCCGGCACCGTGATCGTCTGAAAGCTCTCTTCCACTCGATAACTTCTCAGCGTCCTGCCTTCGAGCACGGGAGCGGGCGTGCCCGCGGCTTCGAAGGTGAAGCCCACGAGCGCGTAGCTGCCCGGCTCCACCGCGTACTCGCCCTTACCGCACCAGTTGCGGAGCTTCAAGTGCCGGCTGTTGATCTCGAAGCCACAACCCGGGTGAGATTGATAGCTCACCCGGAACAAGGGGTGCTCGCCCGGCCGCGAGATCTGGAAGTCGAAGCCCTGGCGGACGTCCGGGCGCAACAGCATCCCTGCCGCGATGGCGGTGATGTCGGCGTCGATCTGCTCGATCATGCTCTGGTGATGAAAGACGAAGGTCCCGAAGCTGACTTGGTTGCGCGACTTGTACTCGCTGGGGCGCGCCTGCACGATGGTGAAGCGGTGGCGGTCGCGCCGCGTCTTGCGCAGCTTGCCCGCGGCATCGTGCTCCGTGGTCGTGGTGGC
>Ga0335085_10015775_pt1 | contig 10940 bp, 13 predicted proteins | sample Lox_Sample_45_FD_206712 | JGI IMG/M metagenome (GOLD analysis project Ga0335085, IMG submission 206712) | Soil microbial communities from Loxahatchee National Wildlife Refuge, Florida, United States - Lox_Sample_4.5 | ecosystem: Environmental > Terrestrial > Soil > Wetlands | place: USA... | reverse complement strand
GAGAACGCCCCACGAGCTCCGCCGCGAGCGCGTCGAGCTCGAGCTGGATCGCCGGCGTCGTCTCGTCCGCCGCCGTCTGCTCCGTCTCGAAGCTCGCGTCCCGCTTGCCGCCGAGGACGAGCCGCCGGTCGGGCAGCTGCTGCCAGTAGTCGTAGCCCCACCGCGCGTAGTGCGGGCGGGCGTACACGAGCCTCGGCAGCGGCTCCGTCGCGAGCACCTGCCCGCGCAGCGGGCTGACGAAGCCCGCCAGCTCCGGCACGAGCGCATCGGTGGCTCCGTCGACCGCGACGACGACCGCGTCGGCCTCGAGCGCCGCCAGCTCGCCGGGCGCGACCGCTCGCTGCTCGACGATCTCGGCCCCCGCTGCGGCCGCCCGCTCGGCGAGCCGTCGCACCCAGAGGGCGGGCGAGAGCGCTCCGTCCCGCGGGTGGAGGATCGCCGTGCCGAAGAGGCGTCCGAGCCGGCCCGGCAGCGCCTCGACCTCCTCGGCGTCGAACCCGTCCTCGCGCAGCGCCTCCAGCTCATGCCGGAGAGCGCCGGACTCGGCCTCGTCGGCGGCGAGCCGGAGGCTGCCGACGCGGCGGAAGGCGTCGCCGGCGAGCTGCTCCATCTCGTCGAGCGCCCGCTCGGTGAGCCGCCAGAGAGCCTGCGCCGTCTCCCGTCCGAGCACGTCGCGCGCCACGTCGTAGGCCGGTGCGAGGCCGCGGAGGGCGAACCCTCCGTTGCGGCCGCTCGCGCCGGCTGCGATCTCGGCGGCCTCGAGCAGGCGGACGCGGAGGCCACCCTGCGCGAGGGCGAGCGCGCAGGAGCACCCGCTGACCCCGCCGCCGACGATCACGACGTCGACCGGGCCGGAGCCGTGCCCGCGACGAACCAGCGGCAACGGCTGGGCGAGCCAATATGAAGTTGTCGGCACGAGCAGGGACCCTACGGCGGCGGCATCACCTCCTGTAGACCCCTGCCCGCACCTCGACGAACCCGCCGAGCTCGAGCTCCACGAGCGCACCGGCGACCGCCCCGGCCGGCAGGCCGGTCGCCCTCGTGAGCTGATCGACGGTGGACGCACCGCCATCGAGCGCGGTCAAGACCTGTGCGGCTACCGGGGACGACGGCTCCTCGACCCTGGCCGACGGCGGCTCGACACCGATCGCCGCCAGCACGTCCGCCGCGCTCGTCACGGGCGCCGCGCCGAGGCGTAGCAGCGCGTTCGTGCCCTGCGAGAGCGCGCTCGTGATCTCGCCGGGCACGGCAAGCACCTCCCTGCCCTCCTCGAGCGCCAGGTCTGCCGTGATGAGCGCCCCGCTTCTCTCTCGCGCCTCGACCACGACCGTGGCGAGCGCGAGACCGGCGACGATGCGGTTTCGTGCCGGAAACCGCCAGGGAGCCGGCGCGACACCCGGCGGGTACTCGGAGACGACGAGGCCGTGCGCGACGATCTCGCCTGCGAGCGTCGCGTGAGCGCGCGGGTAGTCCCGGTCGATGCCGCAGCCGAGGACGGCGACGGTGTGACCGCCGGCGTCGAGGCAGCCCCGGTGGGCCCAGCCGTCGACCCCGCGGGCGAGGCCGGAGATGACGACGACGCCCGCACTGCCGAGGTCGCGCCCGAGCGAGCGAGCGACGTGGGCGCCGTAGTCGCTGCAGGCGCGGGCGCCGACGATCGCGACCGCCGGCTGCTCGAGCAGGCCGGCCTCCGCGGCCCCGCGCAGAAAGAGCCCGGGCGGCGGGTCGTGGATCGACCTCAATCGCGCCGGGAAACAGCTGTCCGAACGGCCTAGCCAGCGAACGCCGGCATCCGCCAGCCCACGCCGCGCCGCCGCCTCGTCGAACGAGGCGACGAAGCCCGCATAACCGCCGGTCGCGGCGTCTCGGTCCGCGGCGTGCGCATCCCGGCCGGCCGCGTAGAGCGCCAACGCAAGCTCGTTCACGCCGCCTCCAGCTCGGACGGCGATCGATACGAGAGCGCCTCCGCGACGTGCCCGGCATCGACGGCGTCGGCTCCCGCGAGAGCAGCGATCGTCCGTGCCACGCGGGCAACGCGAGCCCGCCCACGGCCCGAGAGCGGGAGGCGCTCGACGGCGCCTGTGAGGAGATCGTCGGCGTCCGTCGTCCGGCGGTACGCGCGGCCGGCGAGGAGCCGGCGCGCCTGGACGACACGCGCCCGGACCACCTCGGAGGATTCTTCAGGCGCACCCGCGAGCTCCGCCGCACGCGGCCGAGGAAGCACGACCACGACGTCGAACCGGTCGAGCAGCGCGCGCGAGACCCGTTGCCGATACCGATCGAGCTGTTGGCCCGTGCACCTGCAGCCCGAGCGCGCATCTCCCCGCCCGCCGCACGGGCAGAGGTTCATCGTCCCGACGAGCTGGAAGCGCGCCGGGTAGACAGCGCGGCCGACCGCCCGAGCGATCGAGATGATCCCATCCTCGAGCGGCTGGCGAAGCGACTCGAGCACCAGGCGCGGGAACTCGGGCAACTCGTCGAGGAGCAAGACGCCGTGGTGCGCGAGTGACGCCTCGCCCGGCCGCGGCGGCGCGCCGCCGCCGACGATCGCGATCGCCGACGACGTGTGGTGTGGGGCACGGAACGGAGGCACGCGGACGAGCCCCGCACCCGGGGGAAGGAGGCCTGCGACGGAATGGATACGCGTAACCTCGAGTGCCTGGTCGTGCCCGAGAGGCGGCAGGATGCCGGGGAGACGGCGCGCGAGCATGGTCTTTCCGATGCCGGGCGGGCCCCCGAAGAGCAGATTGTGGGCGCCCGCGGCCGCGATCTCGAGCACGCGGCGCGCCCTCTCCTGCCCGCGCACGTCGGCGAGGTCGGGAACGGACGACTCCGCGTCGACCGGCAGCGCCGACGGCGCAGGCGGTTGCACCGAGTTCTTGAAGTAGTCGTACACCTCCCGGAGGTGGCGCACCGGAACGGGCTTCACGCCCGCCAGCGCGACCTCGCTGCCGGACTCCGCGGCGCAGACGAGGAACTCGGCGCCGGACCGGCGGGCCCCCTCCGCCGCCACGAGCGTGCCCGGCACCGGGCGCAGCCGCCCGTCGAGCGCGAGCTCACCGACGGCGGCATGACCGGCCAGCAGCCGCGGCGGGATCTGTTCGGTTGCACCGAGGACCGCGAGCGCGATCGGAAGGTCGAAGCCGCTGCCCTCCTTCCGTAGGTCGGCTGGAGCGAGGTTGACCGTGATCCGATGCTTGGGGAACGTGAGCTCCGCGGCCTCGATCCCGCTGCGCACCCGATGCTTCGCCTCCTGGCAGGCGCGGTCGGCGAGGCCGACGATCGCGAACGCCGGCGACCCCGCATCCTGCACGTCGGCCTCGACCTCGACGCGACGGGGCTCGAGGCCGACGAGCGCATGGGTGACGGTTCGCGCAAGCATTTGTTGTCAATATAGACAACAAGAGGGCGAATGTCTGTAACAAACGCGTCACAGAAGCTGCACAGGGCGCCCTACACGGCCCGCGCGACCAGCACGTCCTCGAAGTACTCGCCCGCGCGGAGGCCGGTCCTGCGGTTCACGTGCCGGCGGTACCGGCCGTCCAGGCGAAGCCCTGCCCGCGCGAGAACGTCCGGGTAGAGCTCGCGCCGGTCGTTCACGACCACGAGGAGCGGCGCTCCCCGCCGCAGCGACCCCGCGCACCGCGCCAGGACGGCGGCGACGCCGTCGACGTAGCGGGCGAGCGCCTCGCGGCTCGTCCCGGCCGCGGCCGCGCCGAGCTCCCGCTCGCGCAGGTCGTCCAGGCCCAGGAGCTCGTAGGCGTAGCGGTGCTGCTCGTGGTAGTCGATCAGGCCCGGGTACGGCGGCGAGGTGACGACGGCAGCGAACCCCTCGCCGCAGTCGACCTCGCGCGCGTCCCCGTGCACCACTCGCACATCGTGCAGGCCGCGCAGGGGCGCGAACTCCTTCAGCCGCCGTAGCGTGTCGAGGGTGTAACGGCGGACGAAGTGCTCCGCACGCTCCACGGGCCTGCACTCGCGCTTGTGCTTGTGGCACCAGTACGGCTCGCGCTGGGGCCGGCTCGGGAAGTCGAGGTCGAAGTGCGTCGTGAGCCTCGCCGAACGGGCTGCACGCGCGAGCACGACGCGGAGCACGTCGGCGTGTGCGTAGTCGTCGACCAGCGACCGGAAGCGCAGCAGGTCGTCGGCGGCCTGCGGCGCGAACCACTCCGCGACGTACCCGGCCGCTGCGCCGGCCCGCCCCTCGCCGCGCTCGTACCGCCCGAGTGCGTCCCGGAGGTCGTGCTCGAGCGTGAACGGGTTGTAGCGCGCCGTCTTGACGCGCATGAGGAGGCAATTGAAGGCGGCGAGGTCGATGCCGGTCGCCTCGTGCCCGCTCTCGAGCGCCTGCACGAGCGTCGTGCCGGAGCCTGCGAACGGATCGAGGACCCGTCCTCCGGCGGCGACGTGCCGCCGGAGGAGCTCCTCGACCAGCTGCGGGATGAACTTGCCGAGATACGGATGGAGGCGGTGGACGTGCTTCGTCCGCTCCCGCTCGGGAAGCTCCCGCTCGGACCAGGAGAGCTGGACGTCGAGCTCCGCGTAGAGAGCATCCTGCGTTGCCGCCACGAAGGCACTTTCGTCGCGGCCACCCCGGCACCTTTCCAGCAGCTTCGGCACGACGTGCGGCTTCGAACGGGTCACCGTCGTCCTTCCGGAGAAGGTGCTTCGTCGCCGAACCACGTCTACGTCGGCACGATCGCGACCCGCTGAGCTCCGGTCAGAACGCGCCCCGCACGCACTCGAGCCGCCGCCCCCGCACCGCGACGATGTCGTAGCGCACCCTGAAGCCGTCGTAGTGGGGCCGGTAGGCGAGCCACGTCTCCGCGGCCCGCCGTACGCGGCGCATCTTCTCGGGGGTCACCATCTCGAGCGGGTCGCCGAACCGCGCGGTGCTCTTCGACTTCACCTCGCAGAACGCGACCGTCCGGCCCCGCACCGCGACCACGTCGAGCTCGTAGGCCCCGACCCACAGGTTCGTTCCGACGATGCGGTACCCGCGCAGCCGGTACCACCACGCGGCGCGCCGCTCGGCCCGGTTCCTAGGCTTCGGCCGCGACGAGCTCTTCGAGGAACGCAGCCGCCGGCTCATCCCGGTAACAGAGGGCCTGGAAGGAGCGGCGGTGGATGTCGCTCGGCCCGATGCGGCGGACGGCGGCGCTGTGCGACGGCGTGATGTAGCCGACGTGCGAGGCGAACCCGTAGCCGGGGTAGCAGGCATCCATGGCGTGCATGTAGCGGTCGCGGGTGACCTTCGCGACGATCGACGCGGCAGCGATGGCGGCGCTCTTCTCGTCGCCGTCGACGACCGCGCGATGCGGCGGCGCGAGCGGCCCGAGCTTGAACCCGTCGACGAGACTGAGGTCGGCCGGCTGGCACGACCACAGCACCTCGCGAAGCCCGCGGAGGTTCGACCGGTGCAGCCCGTCCCGGTCGATCACGGCCGGCGGGAAGATGCGCACGGCGACGCGGGTGGCGCAGGCGAGGACGGCGCGGTAGAGCTCCTCGCGACGCTCCGCGCCGAGCTGCTTCGAGTCGTTCAGGAACGCGAGCGGCCGCACCTTGTGGTCGCGCAGGCATTCGAGGTCGAGCAGGACGCCGGCGACGACGAGTGGCCCCGCGAGCGGCCCCCGGCCCGCCTCGTCGGCCCCCGCGACGAACCGCACGCCGAGCTTCCGGTCGAACCCGAGGAGCTTCCGCCCCTTTCTCTGCGCCTTCGCCACTCCGGCGAGGATAGCCCGGGCCTCCCCGGCCTTCCGGCCGGTTTCCCGCAACGTCCGCTGAACGCCTCCGTCACCACTCGCCTCGCCGCGAGCCTCGGGGTGCAGGAGCCGAAGGCGGCGACGACGATGGCCTGCGTCGACGGCCGCCGCCAGTGGTCACCGCGACGAACGTGCGGCGTTCCGTCGGCATCCGCTCGACCCCTGCACACGACCTTCCACCTGCTGCGCCCGCGGAGGGACGCCTGAGCTACTGCTGGCGCAGCTCGCGGACGCGGGCCTTCTTGCCGACCTTGCCGCGGAGGTAATAGAGCTTGGCGCGGTTGACGTCGCCGATCGCGGAGACGTCGATCTTGTCGATCTTCGGCGAGTGGAGCGGGAACGTCCGCTCGACTCCGACGCCGAACGAGTTCTTGCGGACGGTGAAGGTCTCGCGCACGCCCGCGCCCTGCCGCTTGATCACGATCCCCTCGAACACCTGGATCCGCCGCCGGTTGCCCTCGATGACCCTGAAGTGCACGCGCACCGTGTCGCCCGCCTTGAAGCGGGGTACTTCGCGCAGCTGGGCGCGCTCGAGGTCCTGGATGATCGTGCTCATGCGTGGATGGGCGCAGGGCCGAATGCCCCGAAGGCCTCACCAACTCTAGCAGCCTAGAGCGCCGCGAAGATCGACTGGATCGAGATCCGGCCCGGCGGCCAGTACGTCGCGACGACCTTGCCGATCAGGTTGTTCCGCGGAACGGTGCCCCACTTCCGCGAGTCGCACGAGCCGACGCGGTTGTCGCCCATCATGAAGTACTGGCCGGGTGGGATCTTGCGGGCGGGGTAGGTGTAGTGGTCCGCGTAGCCCGGCTTCACGTACGGCTCGGTCAGCGGCTTGCCGTTGATGTACACGACGCCGTTGCGCTCGGCCCAGGTGTCGCCGGGGAGCCCGATCAGCCGCTTCACGTACACGCCGCCCGTCCCGCACGCCGTGAGCGCCCTCGGCGGCGTGTTGAAGACGACGATGTCACCCCGCTTGGGGCTCCAGATCGAGTAGCAGATTCGGCAGGCGAGCACGCGGTCGGAGCCGCTGAAGAGCCCGCCCTTCGCGAGGCACTGCACGCCGGGGAGGGCGCAATGGAGGGTCGGCTCCATCGAGCTCGACGGGATCCGGTAGGGATTGATCACCCACTGCTTGATCGCGAGCACGATCAGGATCGCTCCGAGGATCGTGACGAGCCAGTCGATCGTGACGCGCAGGCTCTTCGGGAGCCCGACGGTCAGGCGGTCGATGGGGTTCCTCAACGCACATGCTCCTTCCGCCAGCGATCGATTCGGCCATGGTCGCCCGACAGCAGGACGTCGGGCACGCGCCAGCCTCGAAACTCGGCCGGACGCGTGTAGTGCGGATGCTCGAGCCCGCCACCGAGCGCCGCCGAGAAGCTCTCCGACTCGCCCGACCCCTCCGCCAGCGCGCCGGGCAGGCGCCGCGCGACCGCGTCGACGAGCACCATCGCCGGCAGGTCGCCGTTCGAGAGGACGTAGGGGCCGACCGAGATCGACTCGGTCGCGAGGTGCTCGACGATCCGCTCGTCGAAGCCCTCGAAGCGGGCAGAGAGAAGCGTCAGATGCTCCTCTTTCGCCAGCTCTTCCACCACCTCCTGCGTCAGCTGCCGCCCCTGCGGCGTGAGCGCGATCACGCGGCGCGGCGGTCTGCCCCCGTAGACGGCTTCAAGCGCGGCGGCGACGACGTCCACCCGGAGCACCATGCCGGCGCCGCCGCCGTAGGGCTCGTCGTCGACGCTCCCGCCGGTGAGCGGCGTCGTGTCGCGGTACGAGAAGAGGCGAAGATCGAGCTCGCCACCGAGCACCGCGGCGAGGGGCCGCTGCTCCGTCAGCCAGGCGAAGGCATGCGGAACGAGCGTGAAGACGTCGAGTCGCAAAGGGATCAGTCGGCGGGGTCGGAGAAACCGGGCGCGACAAGGATACGTCCCACCTGGAGGTCGACCGACCGGATGCAGTCGGCCACGAGCGGCAGGAGGACTCCGCCGCCGAGGTCGATCGCGTCGTTCGCGGGCCCAGGGTGGACCGCCTCGACGCGGCCGAGGCTCCGGCCTCCCTCCTCCACGACCTCGAGGCCCACGAGCTGAAAGGCGTAGTACTCGTCCTCGTCGGTCGGCGGCAGCGCCTCGCGGGGCACCTCCAGCGGGGTGCCGCGGGCGAGGTGACGGTCGAGCCGGATGACCGGCCGCCCGCCCGAGCCGCGCCGCGCCGCAACGACCTCGACCTCCGCGCCTGCGGCGAGCAGCCGTGCGCCTCTGGCGAACCAGCGCGGGTCGTCGCTCGCGTCCTCGACGAAGAAGGCGCCGTCGAGGCCGTGCGGCTTGCCGACGCGGCCGACGAGAACGCGATCGTCGTTCACCGCGTCATTCGTAGCTGCTCGAAGTGCGCGACCGCCTCGGCTCGGGTGGGCGCGGCGAGCAGGTTCTCGCGGACGAACTCCTCGGCCCCGGGCCAGCCGCTCGCGCGCAGGTCCGCCGCCGCCGCTTCGACGTCGAACTCGGTGCGGCGGAACGTCGGCTCGCCGCCCTCGAGAAGCGCCCAGTAGGCGGCGACGTCGCCCTCGTATGCCATCCCCACGGAGCCCGCGTTCACGATCCGGTGTCTGCCCACCCGCCGGTCGAACTGGTGGTGGGTGTGCCCGATCACGACGACCGGCTCGTCGACCGCCGCATATGCGGGCGCGAGCACGTCGTCGGGCGTCGCCTCGGTGACGATCAGCATGTCGTCGTCCGGCGCCGCGTGGCAGTAGAGGACGCCGTCGCAGGAGAACGTCAGCGGCAGGCTTGCAAGCCAGGCGAGCGTCTCGGCGTCGACGTGCTCGTGCTCCCACTCCTCGGGCTGGCGGTCGCAGTTGCCCAGGATGAACATCCCGCCGGCGGCACGTGCGAGGTCGATCGCCTCCCGCGGCCGCGGCCCGATCAGGATGTCGCCGCCGAAGACGATGCGGTCGACGCCCTCCACGGCGACGTCGTCGAGCACCGCCGCGAGCGGCCCCGGCATCGCGTGGACGTCGTAGAGCGCCGCGACCTTCAAGCCGCGAGCTCGACGAGCACGCGGCGCCCGTCGCGGGCCGAGCTGGCGCGGACCACGGTGCGGAGGGCGCGGATGATGCGCCCGCCGCGGCCGATCACCTTGCCGACGTCGCCGGGGGCGACGTGCAGGAGCAGGACGAGCGCGCCGTCGCGATCCTCGCTCTCGACGCGCACGGCGCCGGGGTCGTCCACCAGCTCGCGCGCGAGGTACGCGAGCAGCTCGGCCATCTACGAGATGCCCTGGCTCTTGATCAGCCGGGCGACGGCCTCGGTAGGCTGCGCGCCCTTGCCGAGCCAGCTGCGGACCTTCTCCTCGTCGAGGACGATGGTCGAGGGCTCGGTCTGCGGGTTGTAGCGGCCTACGATCTCGAGCACCTTCCCGTCCCTCGGCGAGCGGGAATCCGCCGCGACCACCCGGTAGATGGGGTTCTTCTTGGAGCCCACACGCGTGAGCCTGAGCTTGACTGCCATGGATCTAGGTTACCGACGGCCCGACCGCTTCTTGTTGGCCTTCCGCTTCTTGCCGCCGTGGCGGCGCTCGAGCGGGGGCACCGCACCGGGCCCCATGCCGGGAGCGCCGTTGCCGAGGCCGAGGTCGCCGAGCCCCCCCATGTTCCCCAGCCCCGGCATGCCGGGCAGGTTCGGGAGCTTGCCCTTGCTGACCTGGCCCATCATCTTCTCCATCACCTTCCGGGCCTCGAGGAGCTGGTTCACCTCGGGAACGGTGACGCCGGCGCCGGCGGCGATGCGCGCGCGGCGCTGGCCGTCGATCGTGTGTGGCAGCGACCGCTCGCGGGGGGTCATCGAGAGCACGATCGCCTCGACGCGCTTGAGCCGGGTCTCGTCGATGTCCGCGTCGGCGAGCTGGCCCATCCCGGGGATCATCTTCATGATCCCGCCGAGCGGGCCCATCCGCCGGAGCATCTTCTGCGCCTGCAGGAAGTCGTCGAAGGTGAACTGGCCCTTGCGCATCTGCGCCTCGAGCCGCTTGGCCTCGTCCTCCGACGCCGCCTGCTCGGCACGCTCGATCAGGGTCAGCACATCGCCCATGCCGAGGATCCGCGACGCCATCCGGTCGGGGTGGAAGACCTCGAGCTGCTCGAGCTTCTCGCCGGTCGAGGCGAACATGATCGGGCGGCCGGTGACGGTCTTGACCGAGAGCGCGGCGCCGCCGCGGGCGTCGCCGTCGAGCTTCGTCAGGACGACGCCGTCGAACTGGATCCGCTCCTGGAAGGCCTGCGCGACCGCAGCGGCCTGCTGGCCGGTCATCGCGTCGAGGACGAGGAGCGCGTTCGTCGGCTTGACGGCGTCGCGCACGTGCTCGAGCTCGTCCATCAGCGCCTCGTCCACCTGGAGCCGGCCGGCCGTGTCGACGATGACCGTGTCGAGCCGGTCGGTGCTCGCGCGGTCGAGGCCCTGCTTCGCTGCCTGCACCGGGTCCGCGGTGTCGGTGCGGTAGACGGGGACGTCGATCTGCGCGCCGAGCTGCTCGAGCTGGTCGATCGCGGCGGGGCGCGCGAGGTCCGCGGCGACGAGGCCGGGCTTGCGGCCCTGGGCCTGGAGCATGCGCGCGAGCTTCGCGGCGGCAGTCGTCTTGCCCGAGCCCTGGAGGCCGGCGAGCAGGATGACGGAGAACTGCCCGAGCTGGAGCTCGGCGGTCTCCTCGCCGAGGAGCTCGGTCAGCTCGTCGTGCACGGCCTTCACGACCATCTGGCCCGGCGTGAGGCTCTTCAGCACCTCCTCGCCGCGGGCGCGCTCGCGCACGCGCTCGACGAACGTGCGCACGACGCCGAGCTCGACGTCCGCCTCGAGCAGCGCGAGGCGGATCTCGCGCATAGCCTTCGAGATCGATTCGTCGTCGAGGCGCCCGCGCTTGCGGATATCGCCGAGGGCGCTGCCGAGTCGCTCTGAAAGCGTGTCGAACACTGTCGGCCCAGTGTACGGATCGGGGCCTCACCGCTGGCTTGCAGCGGCACGACATGTCAGGGTCAGGCCCCGGACGTGTCCGCAGCGGCCACTGTCCCGGGGCCTGGCCCCCAGACGAGTCCGAACCGGCCACTGTCCCGGGGCCTGGCCCCCGGACGAGTCCGAACCGGCCACTGTCCCGGGGCCTGGCCCCCAGACGAGTCCGAACAGGGCACTG
>Ga0335085_10015774_pt1 | contig 10940 bp, 10 predicted proteins | sample Lox_Sample_45_FD_206712 | JGI IMG/M metagenome (GOLD analysis project Ga0335085, IMG submission 206712) | Soil microbial communities from Loxahatchee National Wildlife Refuge, Florida, United States - Lox_Sample_4.5 | ecosystem: Environmental > Terrestrial > Soil > Wetlands | place: USA... | reverse complement strand
AGAGCGACGGCTCGAGCAGGTGCGAAAGCAGGTCATAGTGATCCGGTGGTCCCGTATGGAAGGGCCATCGCTAATCGGACAAAAGGTACGCCGGGGATAACAGGCTTATCTCCCCCAATAGTTCACATAGACGGGGAGGTTTGGCACCTCGATGTCGGCTCGTCACATCCTGGGGGCGGAGTCACTCCCAAGGGTTCGGCTGTTCGCCGATTAAAGTGGCACGCGAGCTGGGTTCAGAACGTCGTGAGACAGTTCGGTCCCTATCCGCCGTGGGCGAAGGATACTTGAAAGGAGCTGTCCTTAGTACGAGAGGACCGGGACGGACGGACCTCTGGTGGACCGGTTGTAGCGCCAGCTGCATAGCCGGGTAGCCAAGTCCGGAAGGGATAACCGCTGAAAGCATATAAGCGGGAAGCCCACCTTGAGATTAGGTATCCCGATCGTAAGATCCTGAAGGCCCGTTCTAGACAAGGACGTTGATAGGCTGGAGGTGGAAGTTCCGTAAGGGATGGAGCTGACCAGTACTAATCGGCCGTGCGGCTTGACCACTGACTTTTCATCCGATTACTCACTGAGTAATCAAGATGACTGGTCTGCGGGCAACTGATTCGGAGTTGTTTATCGCTACGCCGAATCTGTCCCGCGAGCCCGAATCGCGTTCAAGGCTCCTGATCGCTCTACAGAAGACCCTACTATTCAGATTGTCGGAACCATCAAGTCGCGTCGCAAGACGCGCAAGGTTTCCGGTCGCCATGGCGAAGGTGTAACACCCGTTCCCATCCCGAACACGGCAGTTAAGCCCTTCAGCGCCGATGGTACTGTGGCCGATGGCGTCACGGGAGAGTAGGACGCGGCCGGGAAATTCTCCAAGGGCGGAGCATTTACATGCTCCGCCCTTTCTCTTTGTCTCTACCGGGAGCACAGGCTTTCGCCTGTGATCCTTCTTCCTCCGTAGCAGCTTCCGTGGCTGCATTCGCCCGGCTCGCGCAGGCCACCGTCGTCTCAAGGCAGAAAGCTTTTGCGTCCCTCACGTGCTCAGCTGCCCCCCCATTGCGTGTCCGACCCATATTGCGATACCTGTCGCGCAACGGAGCTTTCCATGGATCACTTTGCGTGAGCATCATCGGGATTGGTCTCATCGTTTTCGTGGTTGCGATGAGTGGCGCCTTTTTCGGCATCTACCTTCAGAAGATCATCCCGCGACACCATCGCAACCCTGCTTCCAAGGATGCGATTAAAATCTCCACCGGCCTGGTCGCGACCATGGCGGCAGTCGTGCTCGGATTCATGGTTGCTTCCGCGAAAGATTCCTTCGAGCAAAAGCGCCGGCAACTCGAACACGTTGGCGCCATCGCCATGCACCTGGATGCGATTCTCGACCTGTATGGTCCGGAGGCGAACGGTGCACGTGCCGCTCTGCGCCACGTTCTGGAACGCGCTACCAAGCTGTTGTCGGGTTCTGATCCCTCGATTCTTCCGGTAATGCAGCCGAGTCCATTCATGCACCAGCTCGACTCCGCGGTGGCTCAGTTGGTCCCCGTCAATGACACTCAACGTGAAGTCAAAAATGCCGCTCTCCAGCTCTGCTTCGAACTCGGTATGCAAAGGTGGGTGCTGGTTGAACAGCGAACCGGCTTCATCGAACTCACTTACGTGTGGATCCTCACCCTGTGGCTATTGTTTATCTTCGTCGGGTTTGGCTTGTTTGCACCAGCCAACTACACCGTGATGATTGCCTTTTTCATCGCCGCGTTCTCGGTCTCATGCGCCATTGTCCTGGTAATCGAGCTCGATCGCCCTCTTACCGGGTTCATCAGACTCCCGGCCGATCCGCTCGAGTTTACTCTGCAGAACATGGGCCAACCGATGCCGCCCGTGTCGAAATAATAGAGTCTCAGGTTCTCCCATCGCGATGCCGCGGCCCGTCTTTCCGGTAATCGCGTACACAAATCTTCCACCGGGAGCGAAAGTCGGGAAGTTGACAGCAACACGCCACGTTGCGACCTTGGAGGGAACACTCGCAGTAGGTGACGCCCTATGCCGTACGCGAAGCGACCCTGTTACGACGCCGACAGCCACATCATGGAGCTGCCCGATTTTCTCCAGAAGTATGCGGACCCGGACGTGCGCGCCGAGATGCCGGCGGTGAGCTACAGCGCATCGCTCGTCACCGACGAGGAAGTCGCGGAGATCATGAAACGCGGCGGCCATCATACCCCGGAGCATGTCGCGGAGCTGCTCGCGATGGGCGACGATCTCATCGCGAAGTCGAAGGAAATTCAGGGGCTGGGCGCTTTCGATGGACATGAACGCGCGCACGCGCTCGACATGCTCGGCTTCAAGAAGCAGCTCGTGTTCGCGACGCACAGCCTCGCGATGCCGTTTTCGGTCAATCCGAAAATTCCGCCGAAGCTGCGCTATGGCGCGGCGCGCGCGCACAATCGCCACATGGTCGACTTCTGCTCCGCGGACAAGCGCCTGATGGGCGTGGCTGCCGTGCCGCTCGACGATCCCGAACTCGCGCTCGATGAGCTCGAGTTTGCGTTGCGCTCCGGCCTCCAGGCGATCTGGATTCCCCACCACCCCTGCGGCGATAAATCGCCCGGCCACACCGCGTTCGATCGTTTCTGGGCGCGGCTGGTCGATGCCGACACGCCGTTCGTGATGCACGTCGGCGGCGCTCCGCTCCAGATGGCCACCGAGTGGATGAACAACGGCCGCCCGCCCGTGAAGGACTGGATGGGCGGCGGTGAGAACCTCCGCACCAAGGACATGGCCATACTTCACCAGGCGATCGAGACTTTCATCTCGATGATGCTCATCGATGGCGTGTTCGAGCGCTTCCCCAGGCTGCGCGGGGCTGTGGTTGAGCTGGGTGCAGGATGGGTGCCGGCGATGCTCACGCGTCTCGACTGGACGGTAAGTATCTGGCGCCGCACCGATACCAGCATTGCCGGCTTCAAGCGCAAGCCATCCGAACAAATCATCCAACAGATGGCGTTTACGCCGTACGTGTTCGAAGAGGTCGGCAAATTCATCGACCAGTCGCACCCGGATCTCTACCTGTTCTCGAGCGACTACCCGCACAGCGAAGGCGGGCGCAATCCGATTGGCCGCTTCGAGACCACGCTCGGCGATCGCTCCGAGGAAATCCGCAATAAGTTCTACGCGGAAAACTTCCTGCGCATCTTCCCCGACGCGCGTGTTTAGCGGCCCGACAAGGTGATCGAGATGTTCCCCGCAAATCGGCCGATTCGAATTACACTTCCAAAACGGATTGAGGATGAAGAGTATCCACATTTTTCGTTGGTTTGCCCTCGTAGCGCTCATCTTTCTCTTGGGTTCCGGATGTAAGGCTCAAGCTCAAACGACTGCCGCCACCGCAAAGCCTTCTCCATTCACGATCTGCTCGAATCAGACTTACGCGCTGTGCGCGACCGCGAGTTGTTTCGTCTACGATCAGGTCGCGTATTGTGGGTGCGATGTGTTGTCAGGCAACAGCATCACGGCGACCGACGGGTTTGATGACGGCCAGACCGCGTGTACGGTCAATGCGTCGGGCGTCGACAACGGCTACATGGTGAGCCTGTTCAGTGTGCCCGAGTCTGTCCTGCCAGGTGGAAACGAGGCTCTATACACATGTCCTGCGAGCACGTCGAACGGCGCGTATGCGCAGTGCGACGGAGGAATCTGCTTCACCAGCACGCAAGCGAAATCGTTTCCCGGGTTTACTGAGCCTCTCGCCGACAATCAAATCATCTGTTCGTGCCCGATCACCGTCGCGAATCCGGCCACGGCCAGGAAGGGCTATCAAATCGTCGGTCCGTACCCGTGCCAGAAATCTTTTCTTGAGAACTGCAGGAAGAAGAAGGCCAACAAGCAGAACGGCGCAACTATCTTCGTGGGCGCGCCCGCCGGCGTTCCGCGCCTCCTGGCCAGGCAGCTCGAAGGCAGCGTTCCCAACTTCAATACATGTCCATAGCCGAACGGGATGGAGCGTCGATGCTCCACCCCGTTTCAGTTCACAGATCGCTCACGCGATAACGGCGCCACATCTCGTTCGCGATTCGCCGCGAATCCGGACGTAATCCAACACGCTCGAAGTGTCCGCAGATATTTTCCAGGTCCCGTTCCAGCAAATGCCGTGCGTTGGGATTGAAGCGCGGGTCGACCGCCTGCGGAAAATCGATCACCACGACGCCGCCGGCGCGATACAGGATGTTGTACGCTGACAAATCGCCGTGAATTCGATCGCAGCTAAGCCACAGCGCGACGTTGTCGATTATCTGACGCAAGCATCGCGTCGATTCCTCCGGTGACATCGCGACTCGCGCGAGCATCGGCGCCGCCTCCGCGCCGTCGCCGATAAACTCCATCAGGATCGCGGAACCCGCACACGACAGGGGTTCGGGCACATCGGCGCCGGCATCGTAAAGCGCTCGTAGTGTATCGAACTCGGAATGGATCCAAATGTCCGACTGGACCTCGCGGCCAAAGTGCGTCTTGTTGGTAAGTGCACGCTTCAGCCGGCCTTTGCGAAGCGGCCGGTCCTTGCCGATCAGGTACGCGGCGTCGTTGCGGAAGCCGCGCTGTTCGAGCGATCGATACACCTTGGCCGCGACATATTCGCGTCCCGCCAATTCCGAGCCGCGGCAGCAATACACGTTTGCTTCCTTGCCCTTGCGAACGATGCCGAGCACCTCGGTGATCAGACCGTCGGTGAAGAGCGGTTCGAGCGATTCCTCGATCTCGGCGCGGGTGTTGCGCGCCTCGCCGAGGTTTCCATATTCATTTCGTGACATGACTTCCTCATTCGGTTGATAGGTGGTCCTTGCGCGTTCCTCTTCAGTTCGAAGACAGCCATGAGTTCTCCTGTGATCGGCGGGCGAGTTGATGCTGCGTCATAAGTGGCCGCATGCACTCATGCCGTACCCCCGCGCACCCTGCACGGCGGGCAACAAAAGACCACGGGGCTGAAGTGCCGCCGTGGTCAGAAATGTGAGGGAATAGCCTTCAGGCTAGTCGGAATTCTGACGCGAGGCGCACTTCGCCGCGATTGCAATATCCATTCGAACTTCCATCTTGTGCGCCTCCTTTCTGCGATCTGGGCGGACTATAGCGCGGTCACCGCGATCGCGCCAGTGGCTAGTGCGAAGAAGAACCCTGCGAGAGAAAGTGGAACACAGATTGGTTGAACATCACCGGATCCTGGAGAAACGCGAAGTGGCTGACCTCGGGAAGGATCAGCTCGCCCGCGCCCGGAATCAGCGACGCCATCAGGTCGGTGTTCTCGCGCTTGATCGCTTCATCGTGATCGCCGTCCGCGATCCAGACCGGCACCGTGATTCCTTTCAGCTGTGCGTCGGTAAAGTCCGGCTGTGATGCCCACATGTGCTCGATATCCGCGACGAACTCCTTGTACTGGGTCGGAGTAGGGGAGAGCTGCGCGTACTGCTTGCCGCAGCGCGCGATGAATTCGGTGAAGACGGGACTCTTGTCAACGTCTTTGACGCCGGAAGGATTTGAATTGGCGGCGAACGCGAATACCCGAGTGAGGCGCTGTGGATGATGAATCGCGAGATCGAGTCCGATGATCGCGCCGTCGCTCCATCCGACGATCGCGGCCTTGTCGATTTGCAGATAGTCCATCAACGCGATCACGTCGGATGCCATCAGGTCGTACCCTATCGGTGTCGCGTTCCGCGAGGACCGTCCGTGCCCGCGGCTGTCCATCACGATCACGCGATAGCTTGGCGAGAGCGCGCGCACCTGCAATCCCCAGTAATCGGAATTCGCGAGCCCTCCGTGAAGAAGGATCACGGGCGGCCCTTTTCCAAAGTCCGCGTACCAGACGTGGATCCCGTTGACTGGCGCAAGCCCGCCCTTGGTCGGGGTTGGCAGCGTCGGCGTAGGCGGCAGGACCATCCACGGGTAACCCGCGCTCCCAACGGCCGCGATGCCGAAGGCGAGCAGGAAGGTCAGGCCGCCGAGAACCTTGCGCACGCGTAACCCAGTCTCTACTTGCTTTTGACCTTCAGGCTATTGAGCGCCAGGTCGATATGCGCACGCATGTATTCGTTGACGTCGACGGGATGTTTCTTGCCAAGCAACAAGCCCCAGATGATCGCTGCAAGAACCGGCGCGAAAAGCAGTTGCGGATACTCAATCGCACCCGTGCGTCGAAATTCGCGCTGAGCGACACCGCGCTCGATCACGCGCCGCAGAATGTTCATGCCATGAGTAATGATCTCGCGATAGTAGAATTCAACCAGCTCGGGAAATTGAGGACCTTCGGCTATCAGTAAACGCAGGATCTGCCCGGCTCGCGGGTTGAGGACCATCTTCGGGTAAACCGCGGACAGATGGACTCGCAGCAGCTCCTCGGCTGAACCTTCAAAGTGGGCGCCGAGCGCCTCGATCTCGTTCAGCGCCGGCTCGAGCGAGCTCCTCGCCGCGGCTTTGAACAATTCCTCTTTGTCTTTGAAATAGAAGTAAATGGTGCCCTTGGTCACACCGGCCCGCTCTGCCACGTCTTCCAGCCTGGTGGCCGCGAAGCCGCGACGCGCGAATTCCTGCACTGCCGCCTCGATAATTTCGCCGGGACGCTGCTCTTTGCGGCGTTGACGGACGGAAGTTCGAACTCGATGAGCGGGTGCAGCCGCGCGGTCACTTGACACATTTTCGACCGTATTATTGACTGACTCGTAAGTCAATAACTTGAGACGTTCTCGCCGATGAATGTGCAAACCAGCCCCGTCCAGAAGAGAACCGGCAATGACGACGACCTCGCGCCGCGTTCTTCCCGCAAGCGCGCGCTGCTCCTCGCACTTGTCGTGCTCGCGGGAGCGGGCGCCGCAGTTCTGTACTGGCAGCTCTCTCGCGAAGGCGTGGCGGCAGGCGAACTGATGGTGTCCGGCAATATCGAGGCGCATCAGAGCCTGGTGAGCTTCAAGGATGTCACTTCGCGGATCGTCGAGTTGCCTTTCGACGAGGGGCAATGGGTCGAAAAAGGGCAGCTCATCGCGAGGGTCGATGATTCCAACTATCGGCAGCAGGTGGCAGTCGATGAGGCTGCGGTGGAGGTGCAGAAGCAGCAACTTGAGTCGGCGAAGCAGACTCTGATCGCGGCGCAGCACACCGTCGTCAACGATCAGGCCGACTTCGCCGAAAAGGACATCGATGCCCAGCGTTACCAGGAACTTTGGAAACAGAACGCGACCTCGGCCCAGAGTCGCGACCTTGCGGACACCGCGATGAAGCAGTCGGCGGCTTCGCTGAAGCACGACCAGGCGATGGTTGCTGTCGCCCAACAGAACATCGCAGCCGCGGCTGCCTCCGTGAAGAACGCCGAGGAAACCCTGCGGCTTGCGAGGATCACTCTCGGCTATACTGTTCTCAACGCGCCATTTTCGGGCGTTATCGTGGTGCGCCAGACCGAGCTCGGAGAAGTGATGCAGCCGGGGACACCGGTGGTGACGCTCGCCGATCTCGATCACGTCTGGCTGCGCGCTTACGTCAGCGAAACCGATCTGGGCAAAATCCGTTACGGGCAGGACGCGACCGTCACGACCGACACCTATCCTGGCAAGAAGTATCCGGGCCACATCACGTTCATCTCGTCGAGCGCCGAGTTCACGCCCAAGAGCGTTGAGACCCACCAGGAACGCGTGACGCTCGTATATCGAATCAAGATCGATATCGAAAATCCGAATCACGAACTCAAGCCGGGTATGCCCGCGGACGCCTTTATCGAACTTGGCCAGCCGCGCGCGGAAGGCGCCATCAATGGACAGCCAATCCTCGGACATTGAGGGACGCGACCTCGTAAAGGCCTTCGGCGACATCGTAGCCGTCGATCATCTAAGTTTCTCGGTTCGCCGCGGAGAAATCTTCGGCCTGGTCGGTCCCGACGGCGCCGGGAAAACCACCACGATGCGTATGCTGGCGGGCATCCTGCCCCCGGACAGCGGCAGCGTCACGGTAGCTGGCTGCGACGTGGTCGCCAATCCCGAGGCGGTCAAAAGCCGTATCAGCTACATGCCGCAAAGGTTCGGGCTCTACGAAGACCTGACCGTGGACGAGAACATCCGGTTTTATGCCGACCTCTTTGGTGTGATGCGGAAGGCGCGCGATGAGCGCGCGCTGCCGCTGTTGGCGGCGTGCGGGATGAGCCAGTTTCGTTCGCGACTGGCTGGCAATCTCTCGGGCGGGATGAAGCAGAAGCTCGGCCTGGTCTGCGCGCTGATTCACACTCCGCAGGTCCTGCTGCTCGACGAGCCGACGAACGGTGTGGACCCGGTCTCGCGCCGCGAATTCTGGGGGATGCTCTACGGCCTGCTCGGGCAGGGCGTCACCATCCTCAACTCCACCGCGTATCTCGACGAAGCCGAGCGTTGTAATCGTCTCGCGCTTCTGAACAACGGGCGGCTGTTGTTGTGTGACGAGCCGGAGCGGCTCAAGGCGACGATGCCGGGAGCGGTGCTCTCGATTGTATCAACCGAAGCCCGCCACCTTCGCGACGAGTTGCGCCACGCGGCAGGTGTGGCCGGAACGGTGCTGGTGGGCGATGCTATCCATGTGTTCGTTGACGACGGCCCGCGCCGGCTGGGGGAAATCACGAAGAGGCTCGATGCCGCCGGCATCGAATATCACGAGGCAGCGCAGGTCCCTCCAAGTATCGAAGATCTGTTCGTATCCGCTACATCCACGGAACGCGAGGCGGCCTGAATGGAAAACTCGGTCGTCGTCAAAGACCTGGTCAAACGTTTCGGGACCTTCACCGCGGTTAACCACATCAACTTCGAGACCCGTCCGGGCGAGGTGTTTGGATTCCTGGGGCCCAACGGCTCGGGAAAATCAACAACCATCAGGATTCTGTGCGGACTACTTCATCCAACCTCCGGTCGCGCCGAGGTCGCCGGCTTCGATGTGGTCCGTTCGCCCGAACAGATTCGCCGCCGCATCGGGTACATGTCGCAAAAGTTCTCGCTCTATAACGATCTAAAGGTAATCGAGAACCTGCGGTTTTACGGCGGCCTGTACAACGTCACCGGCAACCAGCTCAAGGAACGCATCGATTGGGCACTAAACATGGCGGGCCTGACCGGCCGCGAAGAAAGCATTACGGCAACCTTGTCAGGCGGATGGAAACAACGTCTCGCGTTGGGGTGCGCGGTGCTGCATCGACCGCCAATCATCTTCCTGGATGAGCCGACTTCGGGAGTCGATCCCGTATCGCGCCGCCGTTTCTGGGAATTGATCCAGGAGCTGAGCGCAGAGGGCGTTACCGTGTTTGTCACCACGCACTACATGGACGAAGCGGAGTACTGCAATCGTCTCGCGCTCATCTTCCAGGGCCGCCTTATCGCTCTGGGTACCCCCAATCAGCTCAAGCTCAACTCGGTTGATGGCGACCTGCTGACGATCGAGGCGACTCCGCTCGGCCGCGCGCTCGAGTTTCTCAAGGTGGCCAAAGGGGTCCGCGATGCGGCGGTGTTCGGCAATGCGCTTCACATCGTGGTCGGCGATGCGGAAGAAGCAATGCCGACGATGCGGGCCGCGATGGAGGCGGGCGGAATCCAGGTTCGGCGCATCGCGAGAATCCGCCCCAGCCTGGAAGATGCCTTTGTCGCGTTGACCGGGAATGAGCGCAACGGTGCCCCACCTGCCGATGACCACGCGGTGCAGCCATGAACTTCAATCGGGTGCTGGCGATCACCCGCAAGGAAGTGGTGCAAATCCGTCGCGACCCGCGCAGCCTGGCGATCGTGTTCCTGATGCCCGTGATGCTGATGGTGCTGATGGGTTATGGAATCAGTCTTGATCAGAAGAACGTGCCGGTGTGCATTTTCGATCGCGAAGGTAGCCAACAAAGCCAGGACCTGCTCAAGCACTTCCAGGTGTCGCAGTATTTTCACATCGCGAAGGTCAACACGGATTACCGGAGCCTGGCCGCCGCGATCGATGACGGGCATTGCAGTCTCGGCGTGGTAATTCCCAACGACTTCTCCGAGGAGCTTCGCAAGGGCGGCACCGTCGATGTCCAGGGAATCGTCGATGCGACCGACGATAATACCGCCAACCTCATCTTCGGTTACGCTGAATCTGTCATATCCGGATATTCGGGCGAGGTTCAGCTCGAGTACTTCCGTACCAACGGCCAGATCGAAATGAACCCACCAATCTCGGTCGAGGCCCGCACCTGGTTCAACGAGGACCTCGACAGCAGCAACTTCATCGTGCCCGGCGTGGTGGTGCTGGTGATGGTGGTGATCGGGACGTTCCTGACGTCGCTGACGATCGCGCGCGAATGGGAGCGCGGCACGATGGAGCAGCTCATCTCGACCCCGGTCACACCCTTCGAAGTTACGGCAGGGAAGTTGATTCCTTACTTCGCTCTAGGGCTCCTCGATACCGCCTTCTGCGAGGGCATCGCCGTGTGGTGGTTCGGAGTGCCGTTTCGCGGCTCGGTCTGGCTGATGCTCCTGGCGACTTCGCTCTTCCTGACGGTTGTATTGTTGCTGGGGTACTGGATTTCAGCAGCGACCAAGTCGCAGCTCGCGGCCAGCCAGATTTCCCTGGTGACGAGTTTTCTTCCCGCGTTTCTGCTTTCGGGATTCGTTTTCCCGATCGACCAGATGCCGGTCGTGATCCGGGCAATCACGCTGGTGATCCCGGCTCGCTACTATTTGTCGCTGGTCAAGGTCATCTTCCTGAAGGGCACGGGACTCGGGCCATTGCTCCCGCAGCTCCTTGCACTCACCATCTTCGCCGCAATCCTGGCTACCCTGGCATTGCGGTCTTTCAAAAAGTCCCTCTAGCAGGGTGCGGAAAAAGTTTGATTGGGTGTGATTCTTCTCTTGCGACCTGAGGTGTCAACCGTTGGTGAAGGCGATTGTAGGGGCGGGAAGCCGGTGATCAGCGGTTGGTATCGCTTGGTT
>Ga0335085_10015773_pt1 | contig 10941 bp, 8 predicted proteins | sample Lox_Sample_45_FD_206712 | JGI IMG/M metagenome (GOLD analysis project Ga0335085, IMG submission 206712) | Soil microbial communities from Loxahatchee National Wildlife Refuge, Florida, United States - Lox_Sample_4.5 | ecosystem: Environmental > Terrestrial > Soil > Wetlands | place: USA: Florida... | reverse complement strand
ATGCGCCGCAGCCAGCTTCGCGACGAAGGACTCGGCGAACTTGAGGACCTCATCTGCGTCAGGTCCCACAACAAGCGGCACCATCACATGCAGACCTCGGCTACCCGAGGTCTTTGCAAAGGACCGCAGCTTCAGGACCTCCAGGGCCGCTTTCACACGCAGTCCTGCGCGGGCGGCGTCGGCAAATTGTCCGGACTCCGGATCGATGTCGATGCACAACCAGTCGGGCTGGCGGGGTGAGTCGCTGCGACTTGCCATGACGTGCACGGCAATGCAGCCAAGGTTGACGAGCGCCAGCTGCGTCAACAGCGATCCACCGACCACATAGTCAGTGGACTCGTGGGTTTTACCCACGTGGGCCAGCCGCTTAGTCGGTGTGCTTGACGGCATCGATTTCGGCTTCTCCTTCTGATAGAAGCACTTCCCCCGCATCCCGTCCGGACAGCGCTCGAGCGCCAACATGCGATCCTTGACGTACGGAGACAGCGAGGGGAAAACCCGCGTGTAGTACTCCGCCAGGTCGTGCTTCGTGTAGCCCTCATCGGGCCAGAACACCTTGTCCGGATGCGATATTTCTACAGACATCGGGGCGCCCTCGGATGCAATGCTCCGGCTCGCCATCAGGACGCCTGCTCGGCTATGGGTAAGAGCACCTCTTGCGGCCGCTTGTCATCGCGCAGGCCGAGGAATACGGGTTGCCGCAACCTTCGGTCCGCCGTCCACTCCTGAAACGAGACCTGGGCGATAAGCCGGGGCGCCAGAAAGATCACGCCCTTCTGCCGCGGTGGATCCGCGAGCGCCGAGCGCGAGGTCACTAGCGGCCGGAGCTTCTCGTGCAGCGCGGCGAGCGTCCGATGATCGAAGCCGGTTCCGACCTTCCCGACGTAGCGGAGTCGACCGCCGTCATAGGCGCCAAGCAGCAGAGCGCCAAGGTGCTCCCGCGTCCCGGCCGGCTTCGTATATCCGGCGATCACGAACTCATCCTCCTGATGTACCTTGATCTTAAGCCACTGCCGCGTGCGCGCCTCCGCGTACGGGCTGGACAGGTCCTTGGCCACCAACCCCTCGTATCCGAGGCGCTTCGCGGCGCGAAAAGCCTCAAGTCCGTTGCTCGCCAGCCGGCGCGACGGCACCAGCGTCCGGCTCGATCCGATTGCCTCCGCCATCACGGCGCGTCGAGCAGAGAGCGGCTCACCGCGCAGATCCTGACCCTCGTGATAGAGGCAATCAAAGACGGCATACACCGGTTGGCCGTGCTCCTGCTGAAGGAGCTGAAATCGGGAAACCCCCTTCCTGTCAAATATGACCACCTCGCCGTCGAGCAGTAGCGTCGCGGGGCGCAACGCCCTGATGGCGGCAGCGATGTCGGGGAATCTATCAGTGCGATCCTTGCCGTTCCTGGACAGGAGCCGTACACGGTCCCCTTCTTTGTATGCGAGGATCCGGTCGCCGTCGTACTTCTCCTCATAAACCCATCCGGGCTTATCGAATGGAGCAGCGACGAGGGTGGCAAGCATGGGGCGGGCCCGAAAGGGAATGCGGTCCTTCGACGCGTTGCGCGCGCGGAGTGCTACAGACATAGTCGTGATCCTTGGAATGCTGCGCTGACGGAGCCGCGGCCTGTCGGCAGCGGCGATCGCTGCCTGTAGCCGCTGCGATCGTCGCGCCGCCTCGTCCCACCACCTGACCGGCTCGGCGGATCATCGTGCGCCTGCCGCAGGTCATCGCACTGGGAAGCGCTGAGAGCTCCAAGAAGAAATACCGCACGCCGCCCGTCTCGCAGAGCGTCTCTCAGATACGAATGCGCACGCGCGACCCACGGTCGGGGATCCGGAAACTGCGGATCGCCCAGGTGCCGGACGGCGAGCTTCGCTCGAGTCGTCGCCCGATGACTTCGATAGAAGCTGACGATCGCATCACCGATATCGTCGCCGCTCGCAAGACGAAAGCGGCGCACCAGTTCCGCCGCGAGCCCCGGGTATCCCAAGCGCTCGATTTCCAACGAAAGGAACGCCAGTTCCTCCGCCGGATCGAATAGCCGCAGCGCACGGCTGAATTCGAGGCAGTCGATGACGCACGCCGGCGGCCCGAGCGACACGTGTTCCGCCCGCAGGTCGCCGTGGCCCTCGACTACGTGCCGGCCACGTTGGGCGAGCAGCGTTCCCGCCCTTTGAATGAATGCCTTCTGCATCGTAGCGACGGCCCGCACCAGGGGCTGACGAATGCGGGAGCCCGCGCGGCGCAGCGCGTTCTCATTGCGGGATACCTCCCGTCGATATCGCTGCACATATCTGTCGCGCCCCATGGGCACGGGATCGGCATCCTCGAAGAAAACCGTCAAGCGGCTAACCAGGCGATCGAGCTCCTTGCGCCGGAGAGAACGGCGGCTGAGAACGCGAGTGAGCATGTGCGAGACCGGCAGACGACGCATCTTCACGAGCCAATCGACGGTGCGCCCGTCCCCATCGAGACTGAGCGAGCCTCCGTGAACCTTGAGCGGTACCGTGGACAGGTACACTTTGGGGGCGAGACGGCGATTGAGTCTGACCTCGTTCGTGCAGCCCCGTTTGCGAGCAGCCACGCTGCGGTAATCCATCGCCGGATGCCGCACCGGCTTCTTGAGCTTGTACGCATGATGAGTCGTGAGGAAGACCCAGGCAAAATGGGTCTCGATTACCTCAACGCGTCGCGGATGACCCGGATAGCTCTGCGGGTCGCGCAGGAACGCCACCTTCTCCTGCAGCGTGACTCCCTTCATGGTTCGCATCGATGAAAGCTAACATGCGAGGCTTGCGCCGCAATGGGATTTCTACCTAGGCGCGGCGCCTCTCAGTCGCCTTGACCGGATGCGTGCTCAGCGCGCCTGAACCAGGCCACGGAGGTCGGCAGGCGGCTTAGTAACCGACCACAGGTCGCTTGAAGCGCCAGACAAGAGCACGGCCCTATAGCGCATTGCACCTGCCTGCAGATCGGCGACCTTCGCCGGAGGCCGCCCGCCTCTCTGGTATCTCGATAACTGCGTATTGAGCTCGAGGTACTCGTGGATGAGGATGTCCGTCAAATCTTGACCATTAGCGGACCCATCAGGATGCCGTCGCGTTATCTGATCACCGGCGGAGCTGGGTTTCTGGGCATCAATTTATGCCGTCACCTGCTCGCACGGGGCCACGGCGTGCGATCCCTCGACATCGCACCGTTTGAGTACCCGGAACGATCGGCGGTCGAGGCCCTGCGGGGTGATATCCGGGACCGCGCTTCGGTTGAACGTGCGATGGCCGGCACCGAGATTGTGGTGCACTGTGCAGCGGCGCTGCCGCTCGCACCGCGGGAGGAGATTCTCTCTACCGGCGTTACGGGCACTGCCATCCTGCTCGAAAGTGCCGTGGCACATCGCATCGAGCGCTTCATATACATCTCCTCCACGGCCGTCTACGGCGTGCCGGACCATCACCCACTCCTCGAGTACGATCAGCTGGTCGGCGTCGGCCCCTACGGCGAATCGAAGATTGAGGCGGAGGCTCTCTGCTCGGGTGCACGTGCCAACGGATTGTGCACGACCGTCCTGCGGCCGAAGAGTTTCGTCGGTCCGGAGCGCCTTGGAGCCTTCGAGTTGCTGTACGACTGGGCCTATTCGGGTCGAAACTTTCCCGTTCTCGGCTCCGGGAACAATCGTTACCAGCTGCTCGACGTCGAAGACCTGTGCGATGCGATCGACCTGTGCGCCACCAGTGATCCCCAGCGGGTGAGTGATACCTTCAACGTCGGTGCCAAGGAATTCGGCACCATGCGCGAGAGCTTTCAGGCGGTGCTCGACCGGGCGGGGCACGGGGGCCGGGTCGTCGCCCTCCCCGCCAAGCCCGCGATCGTGCTGCTGGAGATCTTCGAGGCTCTGCATCTCTCCCCGCTCTACCCGTGGATCTACGAGACGGCCTCACAGGAGAGCTTTGTCTCGATCGAGCACATCGAAAACCGCCTGGGATTCAAGCCCCGATACTCGAATCGCGATGCCCTCATTCGCAACTACGACTGGTACGTCGCGCACCGGGGAGAGATTCAGCACGCGACCGGCACGACGCATCGGGTGCCGTGGAAGAAGGGAGTACTGCAGCTTGCCAAGTTCTTCTTCTGAGCCTGCCTTCGCGCCCGCCCCCAGCCCCCCCGGGGCGCTGCCCGCCGACGCCGGGGCCCGCGGTCCCGTTGCCTTGGCGCTGGCGGCGCTCGAGACTTTGCGCCCCTATCAGTGGCTCAAGAACGTGCTCGTCTTCGTGCCGCTGGCTGCGGCACATCGGCTCGATGACCTCGTGCTCCTCGGCGCCGCTGCACGAGCCTGGCTCGCCTTCACGCTGTGCGCCGCCAGCATCTACGTGATTAACGACCTGCGCGATGCGGATGCGGACCGGCTGCATCCGCACAAGCACGATCGCCCCATCGCGTCGGGGCGCCTGCCGCCGTTGCTGGCAGCCGGCTTGGTGCCGCTGCTCCTCGCTGGCTCAGTCGTCGCGGTCGTACCGCTCGGTCTGAAAGCCGCACTCGCGCTCGGGCTCTATTTCGTCCTGATGGTCGCTTACTCGCTGCGGCTCAAGGGCATCGTGCTGCTCGATGCCCTGATACTGGCTGCCGGGTACGCCTTGCGGGTGATCGAGGGGGGATTCGCGGTCCACATCCTGCCCTCGGCTCGACTGCTTGCGTTCTGCATGTTCATCTTCTTCAGCCTCGCCTTGATCAAGCGCTACGCGGAGCTCGCGCTGATGCGCTCTCGGGACGGATCCACTGCCCATGCTCGCGGCTATCTGCTCGAGGACCAGGAATATCTCATGGCGCTCGGCTGCTCGAGTGGGGTGCTGTCGGTCGTCGTGCTGGCGCTCTACATGAGCAGCACCCACGTGACGCAGCTTTACAGCCGCTCCGAACTCATCTGGTTCACGACCATCCTGCTGCTCTACTGGATCAGCCACATGTGGCTCATGGCCCACCGCGCGCGCATGACCGATGATCCTCTGGTCTTCGCCCTGAAGAACCCCGTCAGCCTCGTTCTCATCCTGTCGATGGGCGTCACGGCATGGCTCGCCGTGTGAGTGAGCCAGAGGCCGGACGGCGAGGCGCGCGGCTCGTGGCATGGGTGTGCGGCATCGGCTGGGGCCTGATGCTCGCCGGGTGTTCCTTTGCCGCGGAGCCGGATCCCCAGATTCTTGGGCAGCAGCTTAGCCAGTATGAGGCCGAGGTTCCGAAGACGGTTCTCGACCTGCAACCCTTCCGGACCGAGAGCCGGGTGGTCATCCGGCGGGCTGACGGCGCGGAAGGCATCGCCACGCTCACGAACCTGAATCCGTATGCAGGCGCCTGGTATCTGCTGACGCTCAGTTGGCCGGGAAATGCCAGCACGCAAAACTACCATCTCGAGACCCCGCGGCGGCAGGCGCTGAGCCTTCGGGACGGTGATTCCAAAGTCGTTCGCATCGTGGACGCGAACGGCTTCTCCTGCGAGCTCTGGGGACAGGGCGCGCACACCGCGCTCGCTGAGGCGGGTGCCAGCGGTCTGCCGTATGCACCTCTTTGTGGAGGATCGCTGTACCTGCGCAATCCGGTCGAAGGCCATCACACCTCCCTCGAGCGCGTAACCGACTTTCTGCGCGACCATGTCTGGGGCGGAGAGCGAGTGATCACGTTCGTCAAGGAGGATCTGTACCGCGATGCGTTCCTTGAACGGGAGACCACGGCGAGCGCGCCGCCCGAGGTTGCACCAACGCCCCCCTCCCCGCTCGCCCCGCTGGCCGCGGCGGTGGCTCCCGAGAGCGCCGAGGCCGGTATTATTCCCGCAGGTCTTGCGCTTGATCTTTCAACCCCCGAACGAGAGCTCCTGCCCGGTCAGTGGTATGCGGTGCGGGACCTCCCTGGCGCGATGGTGAGCGTCATCGCCCCAGAGAACATCGAGAGCCGCATTCGCGTGGGGCACGAGGCCAGCGTCAACCCCCTCGACGCGGTGGAGTCGAAGGCGCTCGTGTATCTCGTGGCGTTCGACCTGCAGCGCTTCGATCTGCATTTCACATTGGGCACAGATCATCCGCGCCTCGACTGGTCGGAGCGGCCACCAGCCGCCTCGCGCGACTCCCGCCTCCCGGGTCCGGACGGCGTCGGCAGCGCCGCTCCGCTCGTCACCAACGGCATGGTGAGTCCCGCCGACGTCGAGCGCACGGCTGCCACGTTTGCCGGCGGATTCAAGCGCTCGCACGGCGCGTTCCGTTTCGGCCCGCTCGCCGAGCGCAATCACGGCAGCCATTACGGTTTCATCGAGCAGGGTGTCATTTTCAGCAAGCTCCAGCCGGGGCTCGCAACCGTGCTGGTGACCGATGACGGAGCGACGGATCTGCGCACGTGGACGGCAGCGGACGATGCGCAGCTTGCCCGCCTGAGGTACGCGCGGCAGAACGGCGTGCCACTCATCGAGTACGACCCGGCGAGCGGAAGCGGGGTCCCCGGTGCCCTGGTCAATCTCTGGGGGCCCGGAAACTGGTCCGGATCCGAGAACGAGGACTTGCGGACGCTGCGCGCGGGACTGTGCCTGCAGCAGAGCGGGCCGCATCGCTTTCTGATCTACGGCTACTTCTCGGATGCCACGCCCTCGGCCATGGCGCGCGTGTTCCAGGCCTATCACTGCCGGTACGCCATGCACCTCGACATGAATGCGCTTGAGCACACCTACCTCGCGCTGTACGTGCACCGCGGCCAGCAGCGCGTGGTAGAGCATCTCATCGAGGGGATGGAGGCAGTCGATCGGACTGCCGGCAACGAGCTCGCACCGCGCTTCCTCGCCTTTCCGGACGATCGCGATTTCTTCTATCTCACCCGAGCGGGGAGCGCGCCATGATCGATCGCATCCGGACCCTGGCTCTCGGAACGGTCATCGCCCTGGCAAGCGCGTCGGCGGGAGCACAGACCACGCTCGCGGAGCGCAACGCCGCGCTCTTTCGCCAGTTGCAGGCCGTACACCAGCTGAGCCCTGCACAGATGGAGAAGATTCGCGCGATCTTCGCCGGGTCACGCATCATCGGCCAGGGCAATCCGGCCATCACGCAGCACCCCGTGACGCCCGAGCAGTGCGCAGCCAAGCTGCAGCAGCAGGGTGTGAGCTATGCCGATGCTCGCTTCGAGCGCATCTGCGGCGCCAAGTACATGGCCCCCCTCTACGATCCCAAGAGCGGCCGTCCCGAGGATGCGACGGCCTGCATTGACCAGTTCGAGTTTCCCGACATCCCCTGTGCGTATCCGGTGGTGTGGGTGAAGGCCCGGGAGGCGGCCGAGCTCTGTGAGGCCGAGGGCAAGCGGCTATGCGACGCGAATGAGTGGGAGGATGCGTGTCAGGGCGAGAGCGAGCCGCCCGACTATCGCTTCGATCTCGCGCAGGGCGTGCCGCCCGAGGTGGCGATTCATCGGATGCGCGAAGCGCACAATCGCGCGCACGAGAGTGACAAGCGCTGGAGCTACGGGCCCATCTACCAGCGCGGCATCTGTGCGACGAGCAGCTTCAAGACTCCCGGCTGCAACGGAGGCAGCTGGACGCAGTGCGGCTCAAACACCTTTCCGGCGGGCGACTTTCCCGCCTGCCACAGTCCGCTCGAGGTCTACGATCTGAACGGCAACGCTGCGGAGCACATGAATCTGCCGATCAATCCCGCGCAGATGTCGAGTCGGGGAAGTACCACTCTCGGTTACACGGAGATGAAGGGAAGCTGGTTCATCTTCGACACGTATCGCGCCCACGAGGACTGGTGCCGCTGGCGGGCGCCCTTCTGGCATGGGACCCGGGTGATGGATCCGAACAGCCACGCCAATTATCACCTGGGGTTCCGATGCTGCAACTCACTGGCGCGCTCAAAGGCGGAGCCACCGCCGTCCGCCGCCTTCTCTGGTGGGATCGGGATTATCGGAATTCCGCGGACGCGCCCGCCCGCGACAGTCCTGCAACGGATGCTGTCCGCTCGTCCTCAGCCAACTGCGCCATGAGCGCAGTCAAATGCTCGCCCAGTTGCGGCAGCGAGCCTTCACGGGTGAGTAAGTGAGAGAGTTTCCGATCGGCCAGCAACTCTTCCAGGGATCGCTTGGCGCCATCGACATACGCGGTGGTGCTGACCAGACGCACCCCATGGCTATAGTCCGCGTAGCGGGCGCCATGGACCGTGCTGAGTGGCTGAATGGGCTGATCAACGGCGCGATGCCAACCATAAATGGCCACGCGTCCCGGAGCCCGCCAAAGAAGGCTCGTAAGGACCAGATCCTTCTTATCCCCCGCGGTCAGCTCACCCAGCGGCGCCGCCTGCTCAGCGCGCTCGCGATCCACGAGCTCGTTGTGGTAGACGAAATAGGCAGTACTGCGCATCTCATCGCTGGCCGGCAGCGGCCGCGGTTCGAGCCTGACCCGCGAGGACTCGTAGATCGCATCGACCAACTTAGGCGTTGGAAGGATGAAGCCGAAATCACGGGCCACATCGAGCGCAGCTTTGAGGCCCAGCGGTACCCGTACGAAGTCGGTATCGGATCCCAGGGCCAGATAATCCGGCAGCACGCACACCGTGATCTTGACCGGCCGTTCGCCATCGAAGCCCGCCACGGTAACGGGCACGAGGCGGCGCAGAAAATCAGGCACGTCACCTGCGAGCAGCTCGGACCGCGCGAGAGCATCACGCGACAGTCCGGACAAATCCTGGACGCGACGAGCGAATTCACTGCCGGTTGCGGCACCCGGCGCCCGCGCGGGAATACCGCGCGCCGGACCCTGTTCACAGAGTTGAGGCGTCTCAGCAGCCGAGCTCACCTCTGCAAGGGCGCAGGCGGAGCCTGCGATCGTCGCGCAGGCGAACACTAAGCGCACCCAGCGGGGGCGTGTGTTCACAGAGCGCGCGGCATGCTCGAGCATGATTTTTTTCACCCTAGCTTAATTCCAAGCGATGAGCCACCGATGGCGGCAGACTGCTTACGGCGATGCGGAGCACTACCACGCCGAGCTCGGTAGCCCCTGAGTCGGTTTACGTCGAATCCGCCGGCGGCCAGCGCTCGAGCAGCGGGGCAAGCGACTTCCCGCCCACCATGCGAGCCACCGCCTGCGCCAGGAGCGGAGCGACGGCCAGCACTTTGATCCGCGCTGACGCGGGCAGTTCCGCGGACAGAGTTGCTCCCACGCTATCGGTGAGCATGATCCCCTCGATGGCTGGCGCGGCCGCTAACGCTGCAAGCCCTGAGGCGTGCGGAGCGTGAGTAAAGGCGACCTGCACCGTGCGTGCGCCGGCTTCGCGCAGCGCCGTCGCGGCGCGAATCAGGGTGCCTCCGGTTGCGCACAGGTCATCGAGCACCACGACCTTCCGGTCCGCGACCTCCCCGACGACGCGGCCAGAAGAGACGACACCGCCCACCCGGCGTTTCTCGATGAATGCAAATTCGACTTCGTGTCCGAGGGAGCGTTCCAGCAGCTCCCGAAAGAGCTGCGCACGCTTGACCCCGCCCACGTCCGGTGAGGCGATCGCGATCTTCGCGGCCGCCACTGACGGCACTACCTGGTCGACGAACATGGGAATCGCCGAAAGATGGTCTATGGGGATGCGGAATGCGTTATCAAGCGCTGCCGGGCTGTGCACGTCCAGGGTGATGACGTGATCAACCCCGGCCGCCTCGAGCAGTTGAACGACGTAACGCATCGTGACGGGGTCACGCAGCTGTGTGCGCCGGTCTTTGCGCGCGAACGCCAGATAGGGAAGTACGGCGATCGTTCGCGCTGCGCCCGCGTCCTTGAGCCCGAACAGCAGGAACAAGAGCCGTAAGAGGCGCTGGGAGACCGAGGCTCCTGCGGACCCGGCCAGCGACTGCGTCACGAACACTGTTCGCCCTCGCACCGAGCTAAGTGGTCGGAGCTTGAATTCACCGGACTCGAACGGGCGGTCCTCGAGAGGGAGGAGCTCGACACCCGCCGCGCGGCTGATGGCGAGTCCGAGAGCCTCACTCTCACTCAGCGCGGAGAGCAGCGGTGTGGGCAAGTTCCTCATACCCTCTTCCAGTAGTCTCACTCCAATTGATTAATGATGGTCGCCGACCCATGGGCTCGACCGGCCATACGGAATCGCCACAGGGTCGGAACCCCTCTGCACCATAAAAGCGACCGAGCGGCCTGCCTCCACGATCGACTGCCGCGGTCCACGGCCGCCAGGCGCGGGTTACGTAGATCTGCGAATCGAGTCGTCCAATGAGCGTGGTTAGACTAATCGAACTTGCGGAGACACGGATGAGAAGCGACAGCGATATCAAGCAAGAGATCGACGTTGCGCTCAGGTCTTGCCCGCAGATAGATGCAAGGGATATCTCAGTCATGGTGGATGGCGGGGTGGCCTTGCTCTTCGGCTATGTACATGATTTTTCGCACAAGTACATCGCCGAGGACATCGTAAAGCGCATCGTGGGTGTCGCCGCCATTGCCAACGACATCCAGATACGAACTCCGCGATCCAAGGCCAATTCCGATGCCGGTGCAGATCCCGAGCTTGCCCGCGAAGCCATTGCAGCCCTCAAACGACGGCTTCCGCTCTACTCGGACAGGATCTGTCCCATCGTGCGTCAGTGCATCATTACCCTGAAAGGCGTGGTGGATGACATCGATCAGCGCGATGAGGCTGAACGGTCCGCACGCGAAGTAAAGGGCGTGGTAGCGGTGGTCAATGAAATCACGCTGAGTCCGAGCACCCAATCGATTCGCCCCGAATCCGTCAGACAACTGATCGAGGAGTCATTCCGGCGCAACGGCCGGCAAGACGCCCAAGACCTCCGCGTGGAAACCGACGCAACGGGAGTCATCCTGCGGGGGCATGTGCGCGCGTGGGCCGAGCGCCGGGAGGCTGAAGAATCGGCTTGGTCGGTGCCGGGCGTACGGAGCGTACGCAACGAACTGACGGTCCGGTTCCA
>Ga0335085_10015772_pt1 | contig 10941 bp, 11 predicted proteins | sample Lox_Sample_45_FD_206712 | JGI IMG/M metagenome (GOLD analysis project Ga0335085, IMG submission 206712) | Soil microbial communities from Loxahatchee National Wildlife Refuge, Florida, United States - Lox_Sample_4.5 | ecosystem: Environmental > Terrestrial > Soil > Wetlands | place: USA... | reverse complement strand
GGACGCCACCGTGGTCGGTGCGACGCCACGGCTGCTCAAAGACCGGTTCGGCTGGCTCGGCTACGCGGCCGCCGGGACGGCCCGGCTGCCCGGGCGGCGGCATGAGTTCACCGTGCGGCTGGACGGCCGCCCGCCGCTGACCCGGCGGGCCCGGTCGGTGGCCGTCGGCAACGCCGGGCTGCTGCCCGGCGGCTTCGCCCTGCTGCCCGACGCGCGGCTGGACGACGGCGTGCTCGACGTGGCCATCCTGGCCCCGGCCAGCCCGGCCGCCTGGGGCCGGGTGGCCTACCGGGTCATCACCGGCAGCCGGCATGACGACCGGCGGCTGGAGCGGCACCGGGCCCGCCGGGTGGAGATCCAGGCCGGCGTGGTGCTGCCGCGCGAGGTAGACGGCGAGGTGATCGCGCCGGGCCGGGCGCTGACCATCGAGGTCCGCCCGGCCGCGCTGCTCGTCCGCGTGCCTAAATCGGGTCAGGCCTGGGGGTAATGGCGTAGGGTAGCCCCCTCCTCACAAGGAGCCATTCCAGGTAACAGAAGCACGCATTATGTGCGTAAGACCTTGCGCCGGATACGCCGGCAGGAAGAACCTTTACGGGTTGTGGCCTGTTACCCAGGACACATCGATCAGGCGCCATGGTCAGCCCCTACGGAAGGAATGTGCATGCCGCACGTCACACGCTTGCGTGTGGTGAGCGCCACGATCGCTGCCGGAGCATTGACGCTCGGCACGCTCGCGGTCGCCACCGCCGCGCAGGCGGGCACCACGAGACGGGCGATCGCCAACACCCACCCAGTGTGGGCCGTTGCCGCGAAACGCCTCAGCAGCAAGGCCAGCGGAACCGTCAATGCCAAGGTGTACCTGGCCCCCAGCAACGGGGCCGCGCTCACCGCGAAGGTGGCTGCCGTCTCCAACCCGAAGAGCAGCGACTACCGGCACTACCTGACCGCGAAGCAGGTCCGCCAGGAGTTCGCCCCGTCCGCGGCGGAAGTCTCGTCGGTGCGGCAGTGGCTCACCTCGGCCGGCCTGTCGGTGACCCGGGTCAACGCAGCCAGCCCGGCGGGTGCCTTCGTCGCGGTGCGCGGCTCGGTGGCCGCGGCCAGCAAGGCCTTCGGTGTCTCCTTCGGCACCTTCCGCGGTCCTGGCGGCCAGTCCGCACGGGCGCCCGAGTCGGCGGCTTCCGCGCCGTCCTCGGTGGCTAGTTACGTTCTCTCGGTGGCCGGCCTGGACACCGCCAAGAGCGCGATCAAGCCCGCACTGCCGCCGCCCCCGCCGAACTACTGGGTGGCCAACCCGTGCTCGACCTACTACGGGCAGAAGACGGCCACCAACAAGCCCAAGGCCTACGGCAAGTTCCAGCCGTGGACCAACTGCGGCTACACGCCGTCCCAGGTGCGCGGCGCCTACGGCGTGACCGCCTCACATGAGACCGGCGCGGGCCAGACGGTGGCCATCGTGGACGCCTACGCGGCCCCGACCATCAAGGCCGACGCCAACCAGTTCGCCACCACGGTCGGCGACAACGCGTTCGGGGCGGGCCAGTTCAAGCAGTACAAGGCGGGCCCGTACACGCTGGCCGCGGCCAACGAGTGCGACGCGCAGGGCTGGTACGGCGAGGAGACCCTCGACGTCGAGCAGGTGCACGGCATGGCCCCGGACGCCAACGTCCGGTACGTGGCCGCGGGCAGCTGCGAGGACTCCGACCTGGCCCAGGCCGACGCGCTGATCGTGAACAACGACCTGGCCAGCATCGTCAGCAACTCCTGGGGCGAGCCGGCCAGCTACTCCACGATGGGCGACGCGTTCGACGTGATCTTCAAGCTGGGCGCCGTGGAGGGCATCGGCTTCTACTTCTCCTCCGGGGACAGCGGCTACGAGGCCCCGGGCGAGGACCCCGCCTCCCCGCAGCGGCAGGTCGACTTCCCGACCTCCAGCCCGTACGTCACCTCGGTGGGCGGCACCAGCCTGGCCATCGGCAGCAGCAACAACTACGAGTGGGAGACCTCCTGGGGCACCATTCTCGACCCGCTGGTGCACCTCAAGAACGGCACCAAGAAGTGGCAGTACACCCCGCCCGGCAAGTACCCGCTGTGGTACGACGGATCCGGTGGTGGCGGCGTGAGCACCACCTACCAGCAGCCGTCCTACCAGGCGGGCGTGGTGCCCACGGCGCTGGCCGAGAAGCTGCCGGACGGCTCGACCAGCAGCACTCCGATGCGTGTGGTGCCGGACGTGTCCGCGCTCGCTGACCCGAGCACCGGCGTCCTGGTCGGCGAGACCACGCTGCAGCCGAACGGGAAGACCTACGCCTTCGCGCTCAGCCGGATCGGCGGCACCAGCGTCGCCTGCCCGGTGTTCGCGGGCATCGAGGCGGACGCCCAGCAGGCCGCGGGCGCCAACCTCGGCTTCGCCAACCCGACGATCTACTTCGTGGACGCGCACGACACGTACGGCTCGTTGTCCGCGGGCTTCAACGACGTGACCGACCACCCGCTCGGGTCCGGCAACCTCGCCGAGGTGCGCAACAACTACACCAACCCGTACACCAAGCAGGGCCCGCTGCTCACCTACCTGCGGACCCTGGGCCTCAACGGTGAGGGCGCGGACCGGCTGAAGGCCGTCGCCGGGTACGACGACGCGACCGGCGTCGGCTCGCCTGCCACCAACTACATCGAGGATGTCGGCGCGCTCGGCTAACCAGACGAGCAGCTAATAAGGAGGGGGCGGCCCACAACCAGGGCCGCCCCCTCCGGCGTTGCCAGGTGTGAGTGGCGGGTGCTGGCGTTAAGACAGGAAAGTCAGCTGTAGTGGGCGCTGACCTCGGCCGCCGCGTCCGGGCCGTAGACCGCGCCGAGCCGCTCGGCCAGCGGGCCGGGCTTCAGCTCATACTCCTGCGGGCCGACCGTCTCCAGCACGTGCACCGCGAGCATGTTGCCCAGCTGGGCGGCCCGTTCCAGGGACAGGCCCCAGGCCACCGCGGCCAGGAACCCGGAGCGGAACGCGTCGCCGGTGCCGGTGGGGTCGGCCTTGCGGGTCTCGGGCACCGGGCCGACCAGCACCGGCGTCTCCCCGGCCCGCTCGATCCTCGCCCCGGCCGGGCCGAGCGTGGTGATCCGCACCCCGACGTTGTCCAGGATCTGCTCGGCGGTCCGGCCGCTCTTGCGCTCGATCAGCGCTTCTTCGTACTCGTTGCAGAACAGGTAGGCCGACCCGTCCACCAGCGCGCACACCTCGTCCGCACCCAGCCGGGGCAGCTGCTGCGACAGGTCGGCGGCGAACGGGATGCCCAGGTCCTTGCACTCCTGGGTATGCACGAGCATGGCCGCGGGGTCACTGGCGCCGATCAGCACCAGGTCGAGCCCGCCCGCCTGCTCGGCCACCGGGGCCAGCCTGATGTCGGCGTCCTCGTTCATCGCGCCCGGGTAGAACGAGGCGATCTGGTTGCCGTCGGTGTCGGTGGTGCAGACGAACCGGGCGGTGTGGTGGATAGCCGACTCGCGTACCGTGCCGCAGTCCACGCCGTGCTCGGTCAGCCAGCTCCGGTAGGGCGCGAAGTCCGCGCCGACCGCGCCGATCAGCAGCGGGTTCAGGCCCAGCACGCCCAGCCCGAACGCGATGTTGGCGGCGACGCCGCCGCGCCGGATCTCCAGGCTGTCCACGAGGAAGGACAGCGATACCCGGTCCATCTTGTCCGGGATGAACTGCTCCACGAACCGGCCGGGAAACGTCATGAGGTGGTCGGTCGCGATGGACCCGGTGATAGCTATGCGCACTGCCGCACTCTAGGGCATCGGCCCGCCGGGCGGGAAACCGCCCGGCGGCCTGGTCAGCTCGGCCACCCGATCAGTGGCACGAACTCAGTGGAACGAATCGCCGCAGGCGCAGGAGCCGGTGGCGTTCGGGTTGTCGATGGTGAAGCCCTGCTTCTCGATCGTGTCCACGAAGTCGATGGTCGCGCCCATCAGGTACGGGGCGCTCATCTTGTCGGTGACCACGTGCACGCCGGAGAACTCGGCGTCGATGTCGCCGTCCAGCTCCCGCTCGTCGAAGTAGAGCTGGTAACGCAGCCCGGAGCAGCCGCCCGGCTGCACGGCGATGCGCAGTCGCAGGTCGTCACGGCCTTCCTGCGCCAGGAGAGCCCCAACCTTGGTCGCCGCGGCGTCGGTCAGGAGGACGCCCGACGTGGTGGTCTCGCTCATGCCCTCGTGCTGGACAGTCATAGGTGATTACTCCCGCGTTGGACTGCCGCCGCGTTCGCGGCGCTGGCTGATCCCCTCCGACAACCATATGCCGTCCGCGCGCATTCCGGGCCGCCGGGACCAGCTCAACCGCTGGTGAACTCCATCCCCGGGGTCCACGACTCGCTGCCGTCCGGCCGGATCAGGTACGCGTGGTAGCCGGCCAGCCCGCTGATCACGTCCAGCGCGGCGTCCCCGCCCACGGCCAGGCCGGTGGCCAGCGCGTCCGCCTGGGCCAGGCTGGGCCCGGTAACGGTGGCCGAGGCCGCCCGGCAGCCCGGCTGGCCGGTGCGCGGGTCGATCAGGTGCGCGCCCCGCTCGTAGCTGGCTGAGGTAGCCACCGCGCCGTGCACCTCGATCACCGCGGCCAGGCCCGTCGCCCGCCAGGGATGGCGGATACCGGCCCGCCAGCACCGGCCGGGCCCTGGCATTCCGAACGCCGCCAGGTCACCGCCGCCGTTGACCAGCGCCGCGGGGATGCCCGCCTGGTCAAGCGTGCGCAGCGCCTGTTCCACCGCCCAGCCTTTGACCAGCCCGGTGGGGTCATAGCCCCCGGGCACGGCCCACGGGTCGAACCAGCCGCCGGACAGCTCCCTGGCCTGCTGGCAGGCGGCCTCCACCTCGGCCATGACCGGAGGCGGGGCGCTGGGTGGCGCGCCACGGCGCAGCAGGCTCAGCGGGCTGCCCGGATCCCAGGTGCTGAACACCGCATCGGCGTCCTGCAGCACGGCGCAGGCCGCCTTGAGCGCGGTGCCCAGGTCCGGGCTGGGCAGCTGCCCGGTCCGCAGCGCGAACGAGACCACAGTGCCCATCACCGGCTCGGCGTGCGTGATCAGGCCATCCTGGTTCACTTGAAGTGCGCCTTGTCCAGCGCGGCCTGCACCGACTCCGCGTAGGCCTCGCTGGTGTAGGTCGCCCCGGACACCGCCTGGATCCGCGCCGACTGGGCCGCCAGCACCTCGTGCCGCAGCACCGGGATGGCCCGGTCCGCCAGTTCCTGGGAGAACTGTTCGGCCACGCTGAGCACCGGCACGCTCACCCCGGTGATCCGCCCGCCGCTGATCGCGACCCGCGTGGCCAGCTCGCCGTACCCGTACTGGACCGCCGGGCCGGTGACGCTGCCCGGCGGGCCCGCGGCCGGGGTGGCACGGCTCGCGCTGCCGGCCCGGGCCGGGCCCGCGGCCAGCGCGCCGGGTGCGGCGGGCCGGTGCAGCCCGAGGACGCCCAGGAAGCCGGCCACGGCGCCGCCCACCACCAGCCAGGCCCCAGCCTTCATAGCGACCTCACAGCGCGAACGCCTCATGGTGAATGGCGTCGTCGGGGACGCCCAGGTTGCCCGCCACCGCCACGATATCGGCCACGAATCCCTCCGGGCCGCACACGTACACGTCGCGGTAGTCCAGGTCGGGGACCAGCCGCAGCAGCGACGCCTCGTCGATCGCCGCCTCGTCCCGCGGCCCGACCAGCTCGTGGATGGTACCCCGGCGCTGCCGGGCCAGTTCCCGCACTTCGGCGCCGAGCACGAGATCCTCCGGCCGGCTGGCCCGCAGCAGGACGACCGGCGCGCTGCCGCGGGGCAGGTCCTCGAGCAGTGACCGCAGGGCGGTGACCCCGATCCCGGCCGCGACCAGCACCGCGCGGCGCCGCCGCTGCTGGTAGCGGGTGAAGGCCCCGTACGGTCCCTCGACCGCCACCCGGGTACCGGGCCGCAGGCCGGCCAGGGACTGCGAGAATTTGCCCACTCCCTTGACGGTCAGGCGCAGGTAGGGCGGCTGCGGCAGGGCGGAGAGGGAGAACGGGTGCGCCCGCCACCACCGGCCCGGAGTGAGGAACCGCCAGTACAGGAACTGGCCGCCGGACACCGGCAGCCGGTCCAGTCGCTGGCCAGCCAGGATGACCGACACCACGCCCGGTCCTTCGGATCGCACCTCGACCACCCGCAACTGGTGCCGCGCGGTGCGCAGGACGGGCAGGCCAATCCGGTAAGCCAGCACGAAGCCCGCGGTGGCCGCCCAGATCACCGACCACACGAACCGGGTGAGCGGATGCCCGACGAAGGACGGCCCGAGCACGAGTTCGTGCGGCACGGCGAGCGCCAGCGCCAGGTACATCCACAGGTGGATCAGCCACCAGGTGTCCCGTGGCAGCCGCCGCCGGACCGTGCGCAGCGAGATCACCCCGATAAAGCACATGATGCCGAGCGCGGCGGTGGCGATCAGCACGTCCGGGTAGTTCACCAGCATGCCCGCCTCGTGCCACAGCCCGGTCCTGGCGGCCTGGGCGTAGCCCACGGTGAGGAACAGCGCGTGCGCGGCCAGCAGGCAGATCGGCCACGGGGCCAGCGCCCGGTGCAGCCGGACCAGGCCGTCCTGGCCGGCCACCCGCTCGGTGACCGGGATCCGGCTGACCAGCAGGACCATGATCAGGGCCAGGTAGGTGCCGGTCATGCCGGTCAGGCTGCCCGCGAACGTGGCCAGGCCGCCGGGCGCGGACAGCTGGCTGGCCGACTCGGCGGTAAACGTGAGTGCGGTCGTGATGCCCAGGCCCAGCCCGGCGGCCACCAGCGCGATCCGGGCCAGCGCGGGGTGCGGCGGCGGGGCGGGCAGGCGGGCAGGGGCCTTCTTCCGGTTCCGGCCGGCCGGCGCCTTCGAGGCACCGAAGGCAGCCGACGGAGCGCTCATAGCGGCCTACCCTGCCAGCAGGCATTCTTCGCGGTATTGCTAAATGCTCTGCATTTCTTCTGTATTCGGCGACTGGGCGGCTAGAGGCCGGGGGCGCCCCAGACCGCGAACCAGCGAGTCAGGTCGGGCTCGATCTTCAGGTCCGCCCCGACCTGGCCGCGCACCTGCAGTTCGAGCGCGTTGTCCCGCTGCTGCCCGGTGGTCGGCGCGAACGGGTAGAACGTGCCCCGCTTGTACAGGTACACGATGCCCAGCTTGCTTCCCTTGTCGTCTTTGAAGCTGACCAGCGTGCACAGCAGTTGCGGGCCGAACCCGCCGTCGGCCAGCGAGGAGTTCACCGCGTGCAGGTCGGTGACCAGGGCCTCGAAGTCGTCCTTGCTGTGCTGGCAGGTCAGCCACGTGAACCCGTAGCTGTCCTTGGTGACCTCGACCGACGCGGTGCCGGAGCCCATGCCGAGCAACTCGCGGACGTCCGACTCGATGTCGCTGAACGCCTTGCCCTCGGCCGCGCGGAAGCAGACCGAGCCGGTGCCGGTCGGCACCAGGTTCATCCCGGCTTCCAGCGTGATCGCGGCGGTGGGCAGTTCGAACAGCTGGTCCAGGTTGGGCTGGGCCGGCTTGGTCCGGCCCAGCAGCGTGTCCAGGAAGCCCACCGCTTAGACCTGCTTGTTGAGCTGCTCAGAGATCTCGGAAAGCTGACGCAGCCGCCGCTCCAGCGTCGGGTGCGTGGAGAAGATGTTGGAGAGCTGGACTTCCTTGCCGCCCGCCTTGAAGGCCGGCACGAAGTAGAACGCGTTCAGCGGCTCGGCCGAGCGCAGGTCCTTGGTCGGGATCCGCGACATCGACCCGCTGACCTTCTGCAGCGCGCTGGCCAGCGCGGACGGCTGGCCGGTGAGCAGCGCACCGGACCGGTCCGCGGCCAGCTCCCGGTACCGGGACAGCAGCCGGATGAGCAGGAAGCTGACCGCATAGGTGACGATGCCGACGATCATCACGATGAAGATGACCGGCAGCGCGCCGCCATTGTTGTTGTTATTGCCGCGGCCACCGCCGCCGCCGAACAGCTCCCCGTAGAACGCGAACCGGACCAGCAGGCCGGCGATGATGCCGAGGAACGAGGCCACGGTCATCACGACGACGTCCTTGTGCGCCACGTGCGACAGCTCGTGGGCCAGTATGGCCTCCAGCTCCTGATCGGTCAGGTCGGGGTTGTTCAGCAGGCCGGTCGTCGCGACCAGCACCGCGGTCTTGCTGTTCCGCCCGGTGGCGAACGCGTTCAGCATCGGTGACGGCGCGATGGCCAGCCGCGGCTTGGGCATGTTGGCCAGGGCGCAGAGCCGGTCCACGATGCCGTGCAGCCGGGCCGCCTGCGGTCCATCCTGCGGCGTGACGACCTGGGCCTGAGCCGCGCTGAGCGCGATCTTGTCCGAGTAGAACAGGGAGCCGACACCGAGGATCAGGGCCAGCAGGACCGCGAAGAACACGATCCCGCCGCTGCCCACCGCGTGGGTCGCGCTGAGCACCAGCACGAGCACCGTGACAAAGGCTACGAACACGAGCCCGAGCACGAACATCGTGAGGGTCATCCGGGCGGTGAGTCCTCTGTCGGGCGCATAGCGGGTCTTCGCCATCGCGCCGCCTCCGTTCCGTCAGCTGGGCACGCCCAGCTGAGCGCTTACTGGCTTCATTCGGGGAAGCCATCCATCACTCAATTATCGGGCAGCATCCAGTGTGCGCAGTCAGCCTGAAAGCTAGCTGAGCGTTGGCTCAACCCGGGATGAGCCCGTCGTCAGTCAGCAGGGCACGCACATCGTCCATGCTCGCCTCGGAGTACGGCAGGATCACATCCGACGCTTCCAACGAATCCGCCGGGATCGGTGTTCCCGCCGCCCGGACCCGGGCCAGCAGGCCTTCGAGCGTGACCCGGAAGGCCTTCTCATCGCCCGCGTTCAGCGCCGCCTGCAGCTTGGCGTCCAGCTCGTTGAGCTCGGTGGACACCGTGTCATCCACCGTGAGCTGGCCCTCGCCCAGGATCCGGACGATCATGACCCGTCACCGGTCTGCGGCTGATCCGCGGCCGTGCTGGCCTGGCCCGCCTGGCCGTTGCTGGTGTTACCGGCCGCACCCGGCGCGTTGCCCTCGATCTCCTTCGGCGCCTCGCCGCCGAGCTCCAGCTTCATCCGCTCCAGCTCGCGGTCCACGTCGTGGCCCGCGCCCATCTGGTCCAGCTCACGCTGGATGTCGTCGTTGGGCTGGGCGGTGACGTCGTCCAGCGCACCAGAGGCCATCAGCTCGTCGATCGCGCCCGCCCGGGCCTGCATCTGCGCGGTCTTGTCCTGGGCGCGCTGCACGGCCATGCCCACGTCGCCCATCTCCTCGGAGATGCCCGACACGGCCTCGCCGATGCGGGTCTGCGCCTCGGCCGCGGTGTAGGTGGCCTTGATGGTCTCCTTCTGGGTGCGGAAGGCCTCCACCTTGGCCTGCAGCCGCTGCGAGGCAGCGGTCAGCTTCTCCTCGTCGGCCTGCAGCGACTGGTACTGCGTTTGCAGGTCGCCAAGCTGGCTCTGCAGCGCCGACTTCCGGGTCAGGGCCTCACGGGCCAGGTCCTCCCGGCCGCCACCCAGGGCCTGCCGGGCCTGCCGGTCCAGCTTGTCCTGCTGCTGCTGCAGGGTGTTCATCTGCAGCTCGACGCGCTTGCGCGACGTGGCCACGTCAGCGACGCCGCGGCGGACCTGCGTCAGCATCTCCAGCTGGCGCTGGTAGGAGTAGTCCAGGGTCTCGCGTGGATCTTCCATCCGGTCCAGGGCCTTGTTGGCCTTGGCCTTGAAGATCATCGATACCCGCTTCACCACGCTCATCGGCGCGACCATCCCCTCATCGTGTAACGCTGCCGCCAGCCACCTGCGGCGCGAGCCCACATCCCCGCGGCGTGGCAGCGGCGCTGCGCAGGCTGGTAAAGACAGCCTACGCGGTATTTTCCCGGGGGGACGACCCCCCGGGATCCCCCCGATCGCCGCTTCGCGCCGAGTGCTGGCTCGGGGAGAGCCCACCTGCGGCGGGTCTCCCCTCGCCAGCACCATTTCCAGGTTTCTCATCTCACTGACTCGGCGGGAACACGCCTTCGGCGCGCCCCGTCTCACCAGCGAGAACGCGCCTCCCATCGCCAGCGAGAAGGTGTTCCCCCCACCGGCGGGCGCGCACACCTCGCGCCAGCACAATCCTCGTCTCGTGACGGCTGATCCGTGGCCTTCGTCCCGGTAGGCTGACCTCGTGTTCAGACGACGTAATGCGGCCACCGAGGACGCTCCGGACGAGAGCGCCGCGGCCGACCCCGCGGCCGAGGCGGCGGCGGCGCGCGGGGCGGTGACGGCGGGCAAGGGCCGGCCCACCCCCAAGCGCAGCGAGTCCGCCCGCACGCGGCGGTACCAGCTCGCCCCGGAAGACCGCAAGCAGGCGGCCAAGCAGGCCCGCGGCCGTGACCGCGCCGAGCGGGCACGCAAGTCCGAAGCCATGCGGCGCGGCGAGGAGTGGGCGCTGCAGCCCAAGGACAAGGGCCCGGTCCGGGCGCTGGCACGGGACTACGTGGACTCCAAGCGCCGGTTCAGCGAGTTCTATATGTACGGCCTGGTCGTGCTGCTGTTCCTGCTGTTCCTGCACAACGCCGTGATCCAGACGATCCTGCCGGCCGTGCTGATCGTCATGGTGCTGATCATGGCGGGCGAGGGCTTCTGGATCGGCAGCCGGGTGGCCAAGCTGGCCGCCGAGCGGTACCCGGGCCAGAGCACCCGAGGCATCAAGATGTACTCGGGCATGCGCGCCCTGCAGATTCGCAAGCTCCGCTTCCCTAAACCAAGAGTCAAGCCAGGAGCGAGCATCTAGGCACCGGGCAAGGCGAGTCTTGCCGGCGACGGGAGGCGCGCCGCAGGCGTGCCCTCCCCGAGCCGGCAAGAGGAAGTACCGGGCCAATGGTGCTGGCGAGGGGAGACCCGCCGCAGGTGGGCTCTCCCCGAGCCAACACTCGGCG
>Ga0335085_10015771_pt1 | contig 10941 bp, 1 predicted proteins | sample Lox_Sample_45_FD_206712 | JGI IMG/M metagenome (GOLD analysis project Ga0335085, IMG submission 206712) | Soil microbial communities from Loxahatchee National Wildlife Refuge, Florida, United States - Lox_Sample_4.5 | ecosystem: Environmental > Terrestrial > Soil > Wetlands | place: USA: Florida... | reverse complement strand
TTACGTCCCATACCGATCTGAACGGCGCGACCGCCTCCTACGCCTGGTCGGACAACCACAACAAAGTGGTCATCACCCTTGGAAGGGAAACCGACACCAAAGTCTATAACTACGCCGGCCAACTCATCACCGACACACTTTCCGGCTCAGACGTGACTTCGCAGGCCACGTCCTACACCTATAACAGCCTCGGCCAGCTGACGATGGTCCAGGACGCCAATCTGAACAGGCACTATCACCTCTACGACGCCGACGGCCGCAAAATCGCCGACATCGCGCCCGACGGCGAAATGACGGAGTACGGCTACGACAAGGCCGGCAACCTGGTCAGCACCGTCCACTACGCGACCTTGGTCAATTCCGCGGGCATGACCGCGCTGCTAAACGCGTCGGGCGACGTCGACATCTCCACCATCCGTCCCGCGCAGGCATCGGGCGACCTCTGGAACTGGCAGATCTACGACGACGCCAACCGCCTCGTGCAGACGATCAACGGCAACGGCGAAACGACGATCTTCGCCTACGACGGCATGTCGAACCTGATTCAGACCACGAGCTACACGAAGAAGATCGCAAGCGGCACGCTCAACAACTACAAGACAACGCCGCCCGGCGCGCTCAATCCCCCGGCATCGGATCCCGCCGACCGCATCGCGCGCAATTTATACGACAGTGACGGGCGCCTGACCGCGACGCTGGACGGTATGGGCTATCTGACGCAGACGCTCTACGACGCGGCCGGCGAGAAGACGGACGTCATCGCGTACTACACCCAGGTCACCGACCCGGCGACCAAGAGCGCGGGCACGCTGGCGCAGCTGCTCGCCGCCGTCGGCACCAACGCCAAAGACCAGCACACGCGCTACGTCTACGAGGACCGCGGGCTGCTAAAATACAAGATCGATACGACGCTGCGGCCCTGTGAGTACAACTACGATGCGGCCGGCAATCTGCTGAACACCATCGAATACGCCGGCACGATCTCCGCGCCGTCCAGCTGGACGGTCGCCAATGTGGCGTCGCAAATCTCCGCCGCGGGCCTCGTCATCAATGCCGACAACCGCAAGAGCTGGAACGTCTATGATACCGCCGGCCGCGTCGCCTACACCATCGACGGCACGGGCGGCGTAGTGCAGTTCACCTACGATGCCAACGGCTACGTGACGAAGACGCTGCGCTTCGCCGCGCTCGATCCGATCTCCACCGATCAGCTGCCTTCCGCGATGGCCAGCTGGGCCCAGACCCACCTCGCGGACGCGGACAATCGCATCGATCGGACTTTCTACGACGACTTCCACCGCGTCGTTTATAACGTCAATACGCTGGGCTATGTGACCGAGCATCGCTACGACGGGCTCGATCATGAGACCCTGACGATCCAGTACGCGGATCCGTACACCGTCAACGACAGCACTTCGACGGATTCGCTTTCTACTCTGATCGGGCCGACCATCCCGTCGACCGCCATCCAGACCAAGATGTCGTACGACCCCGACGGTCACCTGACCGACACCTACAACGGTCTGAACGTCCACACGCAGTACACCTACAACGCGCTTGGCCAGGTCACCGCCAAAACCGAGGCCGTCGGCGATCCCATCGCGCGCACGACGCACTATGCCTACGACGCCGCGGGACGGTTGAGCGAAACCACGGATGTCCTCGGCACGGTCACGCATGTCGACTACAATTCGTTCGGCCAGGTCGCGGACACGATCGAGGGTTACAACGTGTCGGCCGTGAAGACCGAGACGGACGATCTTTACGACCTCGACGGCAGGCTCACCAGCGTCACCAGGGCCGCCAACGCGCCGGAGGCGACGCAAACGACCTACGCCTACGACGCGTTCAACGTGGTCAGCAGGGTCGATGGAGCGAACGATCTCAACGTCGCGACCACCACGCAGTACGTCTACGACAATTTCGGACGGCTCTCGTCTCAGACAAAGGCCTATGGCACGAACGTTGCGAGCACGACGTCATATCAATACAACCCCTTCGGCGAAGTCTATCTGCGCACCGACGGCGCCAACGACGGCAACATCGCGACGACGACGCAGTTCCTCTACGACAAGAACGGACGCCTGACGGACGAGACCCGTGCCAACGGCACTGCCGACGCGTCCACCGTGCATTATGCCTACAATGCCTTCGGCGAGGTGAAGGATCTCACCAACGCCTATGGCACTCCGATCGCCACGACCACCGACAACGTCTACGACACGATCGGCCGGCTCCTATCGGCGACGCGCGCCAACGGCAAGACGGAACAGGTCACGACGTCCTACGGCTACGATGCGTTCAACAACGTCACGAGCCGGATCGATGCGTCGAACACCGCTGCCGCCACGACGACCGTCAACACCTACGATCTGGCGAATCGCCTGATTACGAGCACTGAGGCTTCCGGCACCGGCGTGGCGCTGGAAACCTACTATGTCTATGACGACCTCAACCGCTTGACGGACAAGACTGTGGGCTACGGCTCGCCCACACAGTCCTGCACCACGCACTACGACTACTGGGCGGACGACCGTGTCGAGTACGAAACCGCCGCCAACGGCACGCCGGTTGCGACCCAGACCTTCTATCAGTACGACGCTCTGCGGCGCCTGACCCAGCGCACCGATGCAAACGGCACTGGCGCCGCAACCACCACGCGCTACGATTACGACGCCCTGAGCCGCGTGAAGGTCGAATACCAGGCCTACCTGGCGGCCGAAGAACGCGACACGACCTATTCGTACAACGTGCTCAGCCAGCTCACCGACAAGACCGTCGCGTCGAATGTCGCCGCCGACTCCGCCAAGACCCACTACACCTACGATTTCGCCGGCCGCCTGGTGAGCGAGGTCGACGGATATACAAGCGCGGTCGCGACGACGACCCACTACGATTACGACGCGCTCGACCGCGTCACGACGAAGAAGGTCGCCTACGGCACCGGCGACGAAGCGGTCACGAACTACGCCTACGACTTCGACAGCCGGCTGAAAACCGAAACCGACGCGCCGGGACTTTCCGAGCAGTCGGTGACGAACTACACCTACGACGCGCTGGACGAGATGCTCACCAAGGTCCAGGGTGCGGACAGCACCACCTGGACCTATGACGGATTGAGCGAAGTCAAGTCGGTGGTGCGCGCCATCGACGCCACGACCTCGACCGAGACCGACTACACCTATGACGGCCTGGGCAACGTCATCCTGGCGACCGAAGATGCGACCTCGGCGACGCCGCGCTCGACCTGGTCGTTCTACAACGCGTTGGGCAAGAAGACGCTCGAGATCGATGCCGAGCGCTATTGGACCTCGTACGGCTACAACGTCCGCGGCGACCTGACCAGCGTCACGCGCGGCTTCACGCCGTACAACGGCGCGATCACGCCGGGCGTGCCGCCGACCGTCACCACCAATGCCAACGAGGACGCGACGACGACGTTTACCGTCGACAGGCTTGGCCGGATCACGCAGGTGACCGATGCGATGGGTTTCAGCGAAACCTATACCCTGGACGATCTGGGCCAGCGCACCAGCGTGACCAACAAGCTGGGCGGCGTCACCACCAACACCTACGACCATCTGGGCAATCTGGTCTCGGAATCCACGCAGATCGTCTACCGCAACTCGGACAACGTGCAGCACACCACCACGGTCGTGAACGCCTATCAATACGACACGCGCGGCAACCGCACGCAGATGGTCGAGGACTCCGGCGCGTCCGACGCGCGCACCACGACCTACACCTACGACAAGCTCGATCGTCTGACCAAGACGGCGCATGACGGCGTCTACACCGTCGACCCCGTCACCTTGCAGCAGAGCGGTCCGGTCTCGCCGGCCGAGACGCTGAAATACGACCTGCGCGGCAACGTCACCGAAAGCGCCGACGCCGACGGCAACCGCACGCTGTTCTATTACGACGACCTGAACCGCAAGGTGGCGTCGCTCAACGCGGCCGGTACGCTTTCGACCTGGAGCTACGATACGACCGGCAACGTCGTGGACGAAAAGGTCTACGAGACGCAATTCAACATGAGCCAGATGCAGGGTGGCGGCACGCCGCCCACCGGCACCGGCAACTACCGCGAAACGACCTTCATCTACGACCGCATCAACCGGCTGCTGACGACCAAGGTGGCAAGCCAGCTGACCGGACAATACGCCTCAGGATATTCGACGACCACGGCGGACATCGTCATCACCAACATCTACCGCGCCTCCAGCGGCTTGAACGCCGTGATCAAGCAGACCGACGGCCGCAACAACAACGTCTACTTCTATTACGACAAGCTCGGCCGCAAGACCGCCCAGTTCGACCAGGAAGGCTATCTCACCACCTACGCGCTCGACCCCGACGGCAACGTCACAACCGAGCGGCGCTACGCCACCAAATGGACTGGCGCGGTTGCGACGACCTCGCCGCCTGCGGTCGCACAGGATCCCGCCAACGACCGCGTCACGGTGTTCACCTACGACAAGAACGGCCTGCGCAAGACGGAACAGCGCAATAGCGTCGCCTACGCCACCATCGCCGCAGACGGCACGATGACGACGGCAAACGGCGTCTCGCTCGTCCAATATTCCTATAACGGTCTGGGCGAGGTGACGCAGAAGATCGAGGCCACCGGCGACAACACGAACTATACTTACGACAGCGCGGGGCGGCAGACCGTCGTCACGCAGACGGCCTATACCGACTACAACAACACCCTCGTCACGCCGACCACGGACGAGTACTACAACGGCCTCAACAACCTGACGAGCACGATCGTGCGCGGCGACGGCACGCAGGGCAATCCCGACCGCACCACCAGCTACAGCTATGGCGCGGGCGGGCGGCTCGCGAGCATGACCGACGCCAGCGGCTTCGTGACCACCTACGGCTACGACCTGGCCGGCAACCAGATCATGTCGAAATACACGCGCACGAAGTCGGACGGCACGACGCAGGTCACCGAGGCGCAGGTCACGCGCTACGACGCGATGGGCCGCGCGGTGTTCCAGGCGATCGCGACCTATGACAGCGTGCACGGCACCTGGTCGTATCTCGGCGACAGCCAGCAGACGCAATACAACGCCTATGGCGACGTCAGTGCCCGCGGCGTCAACGGCATGTGGCAGGAGACCTATTCCTACGACAGCGGCGGACGGATGTGGCGCTCGACGGCCGACGACGGCACGGTCAAGCTCTATGTCTACGACGCCAACGGCGACCAGACGCTGGAGATCTCGTCTTCGGGCGGAGCGCTGCCTGTGGGCTATAGCTGGTCCACGATCCAGCTTTCGGACGCGCTGACCCTGCTGACCACGGGCGGCAGCACCATCGATGCGCCGACCGTCGCCGGCATGAACGTGACGATCGACGTCTACGACAAGCGCGGCCAGCTCACCCAGGTGCGCGAGCCCAAGCGCCAGCTGACATCGACCTCGACCGCGACGATCACCAACGGGCGGACCTACAACGCCTTCGGCGAGGTGACCCAGGAAACCGACGCGCGCAACAACGTCACCAATTTCAACTACAACACCCTGGGCAAGGTGACCTCGCAGGTCAATCCGACCGTCAGCGTCACCGACGAGCACGGCAACGCGACCAACACCAATCCCACCAGCTACAGCTATTTCGACCTCTCGGGCCGGCTGGTCGCGACCAAGGACGACAACGGCAACCTCAACACCCGCACCTTGCTGGCCAACACCGGCTACGGTGGCAGCGACGCGCAGGAGCTGAAGGAGTTCCACCCCGACACCGGCATCTATCAGCGCAAATACGACGTCTTCGGCGATGTCCGAAAGGAGATCAACGAGATCAACCTCACCGAAACGCTCAACTACGATGCGATGGACCGGCTGACCAGCCAGCAGCACGCCAACGGCCTGACCGACTATTACGCCTATGACGGGCTCGGCCACCGCACGCAGCACTGGAACAGTTTCCTCACCAGCTCGGTCAAGGACCTCACCGATTACGACGGCCAGGGCCGCGTGGTGAACATGGTCGACATGGGCGGCAACGCCACGACCACGACCTACAACTGGGACAACACCATCCAGACGACGGGGCTGGGCACGTTCGGCGGCTGGATCCAGGCCACGACCAATTCCGCGCACCTCACCGAAACCGACAAGCTCGACTATTTCGGCCGCGAAGCCGCCAAGACCGATTTCGGCGGCCACACCTATGCCTTCACCTACAACCTCGCGGGCGAGCTCACCCAGCGCACCAACAGCATGGGCGAGAACCTCCAGCTCGGCTGGTACAACACCGGGCTCCAGTCGTCGCAGACCTCGGGCAACATGGTCGCGGGCTACACCTATGACGCGGCCGGCAACCGGCTGAGCGAGACCTACAAGAACGGCTCGACCTGGCTCGAGAACGCCACCTCGACCTACGACGCGATGAACCGCCAGCTCACCATCACCGACACCGGCGATCAGGGCACGACGCCGATGGACATCACCTACACCTACGACGCCAACGGCAATATCCGCGAGATGCTCGCCCACTACGACGGCATGGACTCCCAGGGCAACGTCATCCACACGCCGATCACCCAGGACTATTGGTACAAATACGACTCGATGAACCGTTTCGTTACCACCAAGGGCACGCTGCTGAACGGAAACATCGTGCGCGGCGCCGACAATGGCGGCATGGACATCGCCTACGACAAGGCGGGCAACCGCGCCACCATGACCATGTCCACCTCGGGAAGCTGGCACAGCAACGAAGGCGGTGGCCACGATTTCAACTTCACCGACAACGACACCGAGACCTACACCTACACCGACGGCTACCTGACCCAGGTCAACATCGCCCACAACTACACCGGCACCCCGCCGGGCGGCGACTACAGCTATCTCGCCGCGACCTACACGCGCGACTCCATGGGCCGGGTGACCGACTACAAGGAATACAAGGACGGCACGACCAACCTGGCCTATGAGCGCCAGGCGACCTACGACAACAAATCGCAGGTCACCACCGACACCACCTGGAACTACCGCAGCGACGGCACCTACAAGACCGTCAGCAACTACTATTACAACGCCGACGCCAATGACGACGGCAACTGGACCAACGATCCCAACGCCTATCAGGGCGGCGCCATCACCCACATCGTCGCCTACAACTACCTGAACGGCAATTGGCTTCAGGAGAGCGACACCACCAACATCTATACCTGGTGGGACAGCGCGCTGACCTCGATCCAGAAATACGTCCCCGACAAGGAGCACTGGTCGCAGAACACCTCGACCTTCACCTATGACGCCAGCGGCAACGCCGCCTCCGTCGCCATCGTCGACGGCCGTCCGCGCACGGTGAGCTTCATCGTTGCCCCCGACGGCGACGTGCTCCAGCGCGACGAGGCCGACAACAACCAATCCACCGGCGACCCGCGCGAGCTGCACTATTACTTCGACGGCATCCAGGTGGGCGACGTGTCGAACAACGGCACCTCCGACATCGACTATGCCGCCTCGATCAAGGAGCACACCAAGACGCCGGGCAACGGGCCGTTCCGCGACGGCGGCGCCTCGGTCTCCTACGCCGACTTCGACCAGAGCTACGATCCGATCAACGGGCTGAACTACGCCAGCACCTCCAGCCGCTACACCGTGCAGGGCGGCGACACCTTGCAGTCCATCGCCCAGGAGATCTGGGGCGATGCCAACTTCTGGTACCTGATCGCCGATGCCAACGGGCTCGACGGTTCGGAGACGCTGACGCCCGGCGTCGATCTCATCATCCCCAACAAGGTCGCCAACAGCCACAACAACACGTCGACCTTCAAGCCCTACGATCCCAACGAGGCGCTGGGCAATCTCTCGCCGACCGCGCCCAAGAAGCACCATCCGCCGCCCTGCGGCGTGTTCGGGCAGATCCTGCTGGCGGTGATTGCGGTCGTGGTGGCTTACTTCACCGCAGGCGCGGCGCTTTCTCTGATGGGCGTGCAAGGGGCCACGACCTCCGCGATGCTGGCGGCCGCGCCTTGGTACGAAGCTGCCGCCGCGGGCGCGGTCGGAGGCGCTGCTGGCAGCATCGTCAGCCAGGGCGTCGGTCTCGCCACCGGTATCCAGAAGAGCTTCAACTGGGGCGCCGTAGGCATGGCTGCCATCGGCGGCGCGGTCGGTGCCGGCGTTGGACATATCCCCGGCCTCGACAACACCGGATTCCTCGCTGCCGTTGGCAGAGGCATTGTCGGCAACGTGCTCACGCAGGGCATCGGAGTCGCAACCGGCTTGCAGAAAAAGTTCGATTGGGCCGGCGTCGCTGCGGCCGGTGTCGGCGCGGCCGTCACATGGGAAGTCGGCGCGCAGCTACATATCGACAACAGTGCAGAGCTCTCGAATTTCCACAACGATCTCCTCGTGGGCGTTGCAGGCATGGCCGGAATGCTGGCGAACGCCGCAACGCGATCGGTAATCAGCGGGACAGACTTTGGCGACAACATCATGGCGGCCCTGCCCGACACAATAGGGCAGACTCTGGGAAGCTTGCTGTCCGGCTGGGTCCAAGGTCCACAGACCACGACCGGAACGACCAATCAGCAGCCCACCGCTGGTGCGGGTGGAGGACAAAGCGCGGATCAAACCGACTCGGGACAGATCCCATATGTGACCGTAACGCCCCAGGTGAAAATCGACATCGGTCAAATCATGCCGTCGCCCGGCGCAGATCCCAATCAGCCGCAATTGATCGAGACGATCGATGGTAACGACGTCTATGAGTTAACCGCAAAAGACGCGGACGTCATACCGAAGCCGCTTGCTCAAGACAGTTCGAACGTGATCGTACCTTCGCCCACAAATCATCAGGACTACCCTGTTCGCATCGTACTGCCCGGCAGCGATGCGGCACCCTTGGTCAATGAGTACCCAGGCAAAGGCGCCGATACCAGCATTTACATGGATGTCATAACGATACGTGGAAACGAAACAGTCCAAGATGAAGTTGTCGCCTATGCGAACGGCATTCCCATTGCGCTTCCGAATGCTCATGGAACCATTACGTTCTATGCACCACCTACCAGCGACACGGGGACCGTCATCGATACAGCTGCGGCAACGGTGGAGGCTGACGCATCGCGTATCTCGCAATCGCTTGCCTATGCCTACAACAACCCCGGGCAGGTGTGGAACAGCTTCCAAAATGGCATCGGATGGACAGCTCAGCATCTTGCAACGCCAGAGGGCCGCATGGAAATCGCCGAGGACATCGTCGATGGTACGGTCCACGCTGTAAATCAGGGCTATAACAATGTTCAGCAAGCGATTGCCCAGCATCGCGTGCCGGAACTCATCGGTAGCGTATTGGGGCATGGAATCACAATCGTAGGAAGCGGTGAAATTGGCGGCGAAGTTTCCGCAACAGCAATAAACACAGGAAGCAAAATACTCAGTGTGGCCGCTGATGGAACTGCCACTGCCATCCAAGCAACCCAAGATGTCGCGACCATAGAAGAAGCCGGTACCGGCGCAGTGGAGGGCGAACGTGCGGTGGAAACCTGGGGCACTGGCCCATTGCGTCCACCGTCACGCCCTGTCGGGCCGTTCGAGGACGTGCTCCTTGATGAATCATCAGGTTTGCAGTCGCGGCTGCCCGGCGATGGTCCATTCGAAAATGTTGTTCAGGGAGAGTACAAGGATCCTCAAACCAAATACCTGTACACGGTGGACCAGCGTGGTGTTAATATTGCTCTCGAACAAACACCGATGCCGACCGCACGAGGATTTATAGTGCACACTAACATAAGCCCGGAAGCATCAATTGGCGGCGAGGCCTGGTTTGGCCCGGACAATACGGTGACCATTAACGCTGGCTCGGGCCGATTTGGAGATGGTGCCGGTATCACTCAAACTCAGTGGGATTCCACCGTTAAGCTTTGGGAATCTCTCGGTTATGATGTAAATCCAATCCCTTATGGTTCGCGATAGGGGCCGAGACCGATGAAATTTTGGCAACTCTTGAGCATTATGAGGGGTGAGCTGAACATTCTTCGCGAGTTAGCATCTAAGCAGGCGCAATGGAAATACATTTTGGAATGGATAAGCGACGAAGACCGTATACTTCGATCTCAAGACAGAGCAAAGCTTGACCATATTCTGCCGCTTGAATATGTCAGAGCCGCGCTCAAGAGGAGCAATCTGGCGTTCTACTTGTCCAAAGGGCACATTTTGCGTTCGAGAAGGCAATCTTATTTCGACAAAAAATTATCGGCATTGGAAGCGTTTGATCGGTTCGGCGCCAATGCGTTGGAAGAGGCGTTGGAATACGGAAGCACTACCGTTTAGCCGGCTTTCGGTTCGCTTGGTGTAAGAGCGATTGCAAAACGTTGTTACTGCCTGGTTCCCGACGGCGACGTGCTCCAGCGCGACGAGGCCGACAACAACCAATCCACCGGCGATCCGCGCGAGCTGCACTATTACTTCGACGGCATCCAGGTGGGCGACGTGTCGAACAACGGCACCTCCGACATCGACTATGCCGCCTCGATCAAGGAGCACACCAAGACGCCGGGCAACGGGCCGTTCCGCGACGGCGGCGCGTCGGTCTCCTACGCCGACTTCGACCAGAGCTACGATCCGATCAACGGGCTGAACTACGCCAGCACCTCCAGCCGCTACACCGTGCAGGGCGGCGACACCTTGCAGTCCATCGCCCAGGAGATCTGGGGCGATGCCAACTTCTGGTACCTGATCGCCGACGCCAACGGGCTCGACGGTTCGGAGACGCTGACGCCCGGCGTCGATCTCATCATCCCCAACAAGGTCGCCAACAGCCACAACAACACGTCGACCTTCAAGCCCTACGATCCAAACGAGGCGCTGGGCAATCTCTCGCCGACCGCGCCCAAGAAACACCACCCGCCGCCCTGCGGCGTGTTCGGGCAGATCCTGCTCGCGGTGATCGCTGTCGTGGTGGCGTACTTCACCG
>Ga0335085_10015770_pt1 | contig 10941 bp, 10 predicted proteins | sample Lox_Sample_45_FD_206712 | JGI IMG/M metagenome (GOLD analysis project Ga0335085, IMG submission 206712) | Soil microbial communities from Loxahatchee National Wildlife Refuge, Florida, United States - Lox_Sample_4.5 | ecosystem: Environmental > Terrestrial > Soil > Wetlands | place: USA... | reverse complement strand
CACCCCCGGCCGCCCCCCACCCACACCCCGGCGCTCCCCCCCCCCCGGCCCGGGCCCCACCCCCCCGGCCCCCCCCACGACTGGGTCGTGATCTACCGCGACGGCGCAGACGGCGACGGCCAATGGACGGTCGTCACGACGCGGAGCGGGCCGCAGAAGGGCCAGCGCGTCGTGCGCGGCCGCGAGCACGAGTGAGCGGCGCCCGGGGGCGCCAGCCTCGGCCCGAACTCAGAGCCACGCCACGATGTTCGGCGGCCTGCGCTCGGTCGGCGCCGGTGCCGTCGCCTCGGCCGGCTCTCCGACGATGATGGCGGCGACGGCGGTGGTGTCCGCCGGGAGGCGCAGCTCGGCCTTGCTCTCCGGCGTGTTGAGCGCTGCCAGGGCGAAGCCGATGCAGCACGTGCCCAGGCCCAGCGCGTGCGCGGCCAGCATCAGATTCTCCGCCGCGAGCCAGCAATCGGCCGTGACGAACGGCCCGAGCGGGCGCGCGCCGATCACAATGAGCGTTCCCGCGTCGTAGAAGACGTTGAAATCCGGATCGGACAGGCGATCGACCAGCGCGTGCAGGCTCGCCGGCATGGCCTCCGGGTACGGCACGGCCGCGCCGCCCGAGAACTGATCCAGCGAGAGCCGCTTGGCGCGATCGGACAGCCGCTTCAGGACGTCGCGGTCCTGCACGATGGCGAACTGCCAGGGCTCTTCGTGCACGGCCGTGGGGGCGTGCACGGCGGCGTCGAGGAGTCGCAGGATCGTCTCCTTGCCCATCCGTGTCGGGCGGAAGTTCCGGACGGACCGTCGCCCGCGAATGGCCGCGAGGACGGTTTCCGCGGCCGGCAGCGTGCTTGTTGTCGCCGCGGCCGGCGACCGGGAATCCGAGGTGATGTTCACGATGGCCTCCATTGTGGATGGCGCGGCACTAGCGGCGGCCCCCGCCGACGCGAGGGCCGGCGCCCGCGCGCGAGCGCCGGCGTCAGAGGACCACCGCGCCCGCCGGCGCCTTCTCCCTCGGCGCCGGGCGGCAAATCTCGGCGAGCGTATGGACGAACGCGCGCTCGACGCTCGTCTTCTTCGCCTGGTCCGCCATCCGGGCCAGGTCGTCGATGGACAGGACGCCGACCGGGCGGTGATCCGCATCGGTGATCGGCACGCGGCGAATGTGCTGCTCGCGCATCAACCGTTCGGCGGATTCCACCAGGTCCTCCGCGCGGCAACTGAAGACGGTCTTCGCCATGACGTCGCCGACCGGAATCGCATCGAGCGTCTGCTTGCGGGTGAGAACCGCCAGACATACGTCGCGGTCCGTCATCACGCCCGCCAGCCGTCCTTCCTTGTCCACGACGGGCACGGTGCCGCAATCGAACTCGGACATCAGTCGCACGACGGCGTCCAGCGTCATGTCCGTCCGACATGTCACGGGCGGATGAGTCATCACGTCCTTGATTCGCATGGTCCCCGTTCCTTCCGGGCGCTCGGCCCGCCTGTCGTCCGAAGCAATGATGTTGCCGACGGTCGCCGGGCGTCCGAGGCCGGCCGGACGCGCGTTCAGAGGGCCTGTGTGATTTTCCCCGCCGGCCGACCGGCGGAATTCCCCTGAGGGGTCTTGGATTCCGCCGAGTCCCGGCGCGGCTATCGCGCGAGAGTCCCGCGCGCGGCGCGTCCGGCGACCTGCAGCGCCGCGTCGAGCGCCGCGTCGAGCCGGTAGATGTCGTCGGCGAAGTGCACGGTTCCGTCCTCCGGGATGACGGCCGCCGTCGTGTAGAAGATCACGACACGAATCGGCAGGGCCAGGTCCACGCGCACGTCATCCGCGCCGGCCGTCGCGGCGGCGATCGCGTCGGGCGTCCAGTCATCGCGTCCGCGCAGCGCCCAGGCCGCGAGCGCGATGGGATCCTCGACGCGGATGCAGCCATGGCTGAAGTCCCGGCGGCTTCGCGCGAACAGTTCCGGGGTTGGCGTGCCGTGCATGTAGACATTCGCGTCGTTCGGGAACACGAACTTGATCAACCCCAGGGCGTTGTCCGGTCCGGGGCGCTGCCGCAGGCGCAACGTGCCCTGGCTGAGATCTCGGAGGCTCGCGGGCGTGGTCGGGACGACCGTCGTCGCGTCCCCGTCGCCGCGGACGATCTCGAGATGCTCGCGCTCGAGGACGCGTGCGTCGCGCGCGATCGCGGGCAGCATTTCGCGTCTGAGGATCGACGGCGGCACGTTCCAGTACGGGCGGAAGACGATGTACCGCATGTCGTTCACGAAGACCGGCGTCTCGGTCGTGAAAGCCTCGCCGACGATGGCGTTGAGGCTGAGCGTGGGGGCGTCCGACGGGACGCGGTCCCAGCCCCAGAGGTGGAACATCGGGATGTTGAGCGCGATCACCGGGCCGTTGCCGAGAGGCGGCAGCCAGCGCAGGCGCTCGAGCGCCATCTCGATTTGCCGTACGCGCCACGCGAGGGGCACGCTCAGTGCCTCTCGCGTCCGGGGACCGATCACGCCGTCGGGAGTCAGGCCGTGTCGAATCTGGAAGTGGACGACGCCCTCGACCAGAACGGGCGCATAGGTCCTGCCGGCCGGCGTCGGCACGTCGGCGGGGAGGTCGCCAAGGGCGACCAGCCGCGCGTAGAGCGCGGCGGCGGCCCGCAGCGGATCGCCCGGCCGGACCAGATCGGGGAGCGGCAGCCGCGCGTTGGCCGATGGTTCCTGTGCGAGGGCCCGATAGCGGGCCAGCGCACCCAGCAGGCTGCTGTACTGGTTGACGTGTGGCGAGAGATCGGCGACGGCGGCGGCCAGCGCGTGAGACGCAACCGCGTCGCGCAGCACGCCCGCCAGATCGACATCGGCGGGCCTGTCGATGCGGAATCCGACGGCACGCGGATCGACGCGTCCCGCGTGCAGGTCGTGAAGATACCGCAGCACCGCGAGGCTCAGGTCGAACTCGAACTGAGCGGCCGCGGCAGCGTCGCCCGGCGGCAGATCCCTGGCGGCGACGGCCATCGCCGCGCCGCGGTACTCGGCGGGATCCAGTCCGTCGCGGTCGGCGTGCTCGAGCCGCTCGATGGCGTCGCCGGCGTCCGCGGACGGGCGAGCCGTGGAGTCGAGCCACACTGGCACCGCCGGTGCGGCGTACAGCTCGGCGAGCCATGCCCGCTCCGCGTCCGTCACTCGCCCACCGAGGGCGGATGACGATGCCCGCAGCCGGATCTGGATTTCATCCCGCCAGGCCGCCTGCTCCATCCGGGTGGCCGCCTGGGGCGTGCCGAGCGCGACCACCAGGACGACCGCCGCCATGTGATGCCATGCCACGGGTGCTTCCAGTGGGACTCTCATGCATCGCCGGTGCCGTTCATGTCGCCCGCGTGCAGGCCGAGCCAGCCGCGGATTAGCCCCCAGGCTGCGGCGGGGCCGCGGTCCGCGTCCGGATCTCGGCGGCCAGTGCAGACATTTCGGCGAGCATAGCGGATATCCCCATTTACCCCGCGCCCCCCCTTCGCGAGTCCCAGAGAAATCGTTCGCCTTGGCTGGAATGACGCGCTGGTACGAATCGTGCCTTTCGGCAACACGGCCGAGGCTCGCGACGGCCGAAGGAGCAGGTCATGACAGACACCCAACTTCAACAGGAGGTCATGCGCGCGCTCGAATGGGATCCGCGCGTGGAGGCCTCCGAGATCGGCGTGACGGTCGAGAACAGCGTGGTGACGCTGCGCGGCCAGGTCCACACCTTTTCGGAGAAGGCGGACGCGGAACGCATCACGCTGCGCGTGTACGGCGTCAAGGGTCTGGCGAACGATCTCGAGGTGCGCCTCGTCAAGGGCGCCGAGCGCACCGACAGCGACGTCGCGCAGGCCGCGGCGACGGCCCTGGCCTGGAACACCCAGGTGCCAGCCAAGGCGGTGACCGTGTCCGTCACGAACGGATGGGTCACCTTGCGCGGGGACGTGGACTGGGATTATCAGCGCGGGGCCGCGACACGGGCCGTGCGCGACTTGTCCGGCGTGCAGGGCGTGAGCAACCTGATCGTCGTCAAGCCACACGCGAGCGCAGTTGACGTGAAGACGAAGATCGAAGACGCGCTGAGGCGCAGCGCCGAAGTCGATGCCCGGCGGATCAACGTGCGGGTCGCGGACGGGCAGGTGACGCTCACGGGGAACGTGCGGTCGTGGGTGGAGCGTGCGGAAGCGCGGCGCGCGGCGTGGGCCGCGCCTGGCGTGAAGGACGTCCAAGATCAGATGGCCGTCGTGCCGTGAGCGTTCCGGGGCCGACGGAGAACGCCGTGCGCATCGTCACGCTCGTGCTCGCCGCCGGAGCCGGCCGCCGCCTGGCCAGCGTCACCGGCGGTGTGCCCAAGCAGTTCTGGCGCGGGTCGGCCGCGTTGTCGCTGCTCGACGAGACGATCGACCGTTTCGCGCCGGTCGCGCCGCCCGCCGACACCGTCGTGGTGGTCGATGCCGGCCACCGGCCGCATCTGGCGACCGGCGGGATGACGCGTGCCGTCGGCCGCGTGGTGTTGCAGCCCGCGGATCGCGGGACGGCCGCCGGCGTGCTCCTCGGCCTCGGGGCCGTGGCGGACCTGGACGAGCAGGCCATGGTGGCGATCACGCCGGCCGACCACGGCGTCGCCGATCGCGCGGCGTTCACGCAGACGGTCGCCGAGGCCGTTCGGCACGCCCATCGCGCGCGGCGCATCGTGCTCGTCGGGGCCACAGCGACGGGACCCAGCCAGGACTACGGCTGGATCCTGCCGGGCGAAGGTCGCGCCGATGGATTCCGGTCCGTGGCCGGCTTCGTCGAGAAGCCGCCAGCCGATCTCGCCGAGCGGCTGCTGGCGGCCGGGGCCGTGTGGAACACGATGGTGGTCGTCGGTCCGATCGCGGCGCTCATGGATCTGGCCCGTGAGCATGTGCCGGACGTCAGCCGGCTGTTCGATGCGGCACGGGCGCGGCCGGCGCGGGAGCGTTCAGCCTTCCTCGAATCGAGCTATCCGTCAGTGCCCGTGCGGGACTTCTCCCGCGACATGCTGACGCCTGGTCGGGGGCTTGACGTCTGCATGTTGCCTCCGTCCGCCGGGTGGACCGACCTCGGGACGCCGGCGCGTCTGTTCGCGTGGCTGGAGCGGACGGCCGTTCCAGCCGCGCCCGCGGCTGCCGCCGCGGCGACGGCGGCGGCCTGAGCCGTCTGGAGAAGTGATTCGCAACTTCGAGCCCGTTCTGCCACACTGGCTGACGCCATGACGCGCATCAAGACCATCCTCGTGCCGATCGATTTCAGTCCCGCCTCCGACGCTGCGCGGCGATACGCCGAGGCGCTCGCGCGGTCGCTCGGCAGCCGCATCCACCTGCTCCACGTCGTCGCGGATCCGTTCCTCTACGACCCGTGGGGCACGAGCGCGGGGACGGCGGGCACGGCGGCCCTGATGGAGGAATTCGATCGCCAGGCCCGGCGACACCTGGCCCGCCTGGTGCCGGCACGCGGGCCGCTCGCGCGACGGATCGTGACCGCGACGGCTCCCGGGTTCGCCGTGCCCGAGATCCTCGATTACATCCGCAAGAAGAAGATCGATCTCGTCGTCATGGGCACGCACGGCCGCGGCGCGCTGGGTCACGTGCTGCTCGGCAGCGTCGCCGAGAAGGTCGTGCGGCTGTCGCCCGTGCCCGTGCTGACCGTGCACGGCCCGCAGAAGATCGCGACGACCCGCTCACGCCGACGTTCGCGGTCGCGCTCGTAACCGGCGCCGGCGACCGACGCTCGGGTAGACTCAACGCGTGCCTTCCAGGACCTTTCGCACGACCATCGTTCGCGACGGATCCATGTGCTTCATCCCGCTGACGTTCGATCCGAAGCCGGTGTTCGGCAAGGTGCGGGCGCCGGTGCGGGTCACGCTGAACGGCTACACCTATCGCAGCACGATCGCCGCGATGGGCGGCCCGCCGTGCCTGCCGCTCCGCCGCAGCCATCGGGAAGCCGCGGGACTTGAAGGACACGAGACGCTCGACGTGCGTCTGGATCTCGACGTCGCACCGCGGGTCATCAGACCGCCCGCCGACCTGGTGCGGGCGCTCGAGACCGCGCCGGACGCGCTCGCCGCATGGCGCGCGCTGAGCTACACGCATCAGCGCGAGCACGTCGAGGCGATCGAGGGCGCCAAGACACCCGAGACGCGGGCGCGCCGGATCGCCGCCGCCGTGCGCATGGTGCGGGAGCGCGGCACGAAGACGCGCGCGGCCGCCCGCGCGCGCAGGTAACCCGAGCCCGCCGCGCAGGCCAGCCGCGTGAAGCGGCTCGACCCGCGGCCTACGCGTCACCGGCGCTCACGCTGGTTGCGCGGGTTTCACATCGTGCGCCCGAAACGTGCCGAGCAGGACGAAATCACCGTTGTCCCGCCTGGGCGGCGCTATCGCATCCTCGACGGGAGCGTGATCGTCCGGCCCGCGACCATGAATGCGCCGCGTCCGAGGTGATGCAGCGTCCGGGGCCGCGTGCGCGACCGGTCGACCCACGCTTTGAGCACCTGCAGGATGAACAGGTTGTACTTCGCCACGAGCCGCCGGTCCACGACCCGGCACTCGAGGCTCGCGTAGCACTCCGCGATGAGCGGTGCCTGCACCCGCGACCCGGCCTTTGCCGAGAGGCCGAACACGTCGAACTTGTCGATCGCGCGGCCCGTCGTGTTGCCGCAGCCGACCACCGCCGCGGCCAGTTCGACGGTCGGGATGTTGATCGTGCACTCCTTCGTGGCCTCGAGCAGGTGGAAGCTGTAGTCGCGATTGCTGACGACACAGCCCACCAGGGGCGGTTCGAAGTCGATCATCATGTGCCACGAGAGCGTCATGATGTTCGGCCGGCCGTGCATCGCCGTCGCGAGCAGCACGACGGGGCCCGGTTCGAGCAGACCGTACACCTTGCCCAGGGCGAACGGCGTCTTGGACCCTGGCACGATCCGGCGCCGGCGAAGCCGTTGCATGCGAACGCGGCGCCGAATCTCAGGCGGTCGCCGGCGGCACGAGGTGCGGCCACCTGCGGACGTTCAGCGCCAGGAAGATCAGCAGGCCGCCGGACACGACGCCATAGACGCCGAGGCTTCCGGTCACCGCGCCGATGTCAGGTCGAAGCGCGAACAGCGTGCCGAACGCCAGGGATGCCGCCCCGCTGACACCGACCAGCCACTGGCCGAGCACCATCCCCCCTTGTGCCACGCGGTGCAGGCGTTGGACCCCGAACAACTCCAGCACACCCGTCACGATCGCCCAGATGACGATGAGCTGGATGAACCAGAAATCGATCGCCGGAGGATAGACGAGTGTGAATACGCCGACCCCGATGCCGACGATCCCCTCGAGAAACACCGGCAGCCATCCCACCGACAGGCCGGCGCCCGCCGTGAACAGGCCGTCGGCCAGGGCAAACACGCCGAAGAGCGACACCAGCACGCCCAGGGCCTCGACCCGCGAGACGAGCAAGGCCACGCCCAGGGCCACCGCCACGAGACCGCGGCCGGCCACGATCCACCATCGACGGATCAGTTCATCAAACATGGTTCACCATCCGCTCCTGTTCGGCCTTCGCCACCCGGATCGTCGTCGCGATCGCCACGTCCGGATTCAACGAGATGGAATCGATGTGTTCGTCGACCAGCCACGTCGCGAACTCCGGATAGTCCGAGGGCGCCTGTCCGCAGATGCCGATGGGCTTCCCAAGCCGCTTCGCGGCGGCGATGGCCCGCGAGATCAGCCACCGCACGGCCTCGTTGCGCTCATCGAACAGGTGCGCCACCGTCCCGGAATCACGGTCGAGGCCCAGGGTGAGCTGGGTCAGGTCATTCGAGCCAATCGAGAACCCGTCGAAGACGCCGAGAAACGCCTCCGCGGAAATCGCATTCGAGGGCACTTCGCACATGGCGTACACCTCGAGCCCGGCGTCGCCCTGGCGCAACCCGTGCGCGGCCATCGCCGCGATCACACGCCGTCCCTCCTCCACGGTCCGGCAGAACGGAATCATGACTTTGATGTTCGTCAGGCCAAGCTCCTGCCGGGCCCGCAGCAATGCCGCGCACTCCAGCGCGAACCCGTCGGCGTAGCGGGCGTCGTAGTACCGCGACGCGCCGCGAAATCCGATCATCGGATTCTCTTCGCCGGGCTCGAATTCCTGTCCGCCGAGGAGCTTGGCGTATTCGTTGGTCTTGAAATCGCTCATCCGGACGATGACCGCTTTCGGATAGAACGCGGCGGCAATTCGTCCAATCCCTTCGCTGAACCGGCGGATGAAGAACGCCTTGGCGTCTTCGGCGCCGATTCGCGCCGCGATGTCCTTGACGGCGCCGGCGTCCTTGAGGGTCGGATAGCGCGCCAGCGCCATCGGATGGATGCCGATGTGGTTCGTGATGATGAACTCGGCGCGCGCGAGGCCGACGCCCTGATTGGGAATCGCCGCGAGATCGAATGCGCGGCTGGGATCGCCGACGATCAGCATCATCTTGGTCTGCGTTACCGGTACCGCGCTCGCGTCGATGTGGCTGACCGTGAAGGGCAGCCGCCCGGCATAGACGTGTCCCTCGGCCCCTTCCGCGCAGCACACGGTGATCTCGTCTCCGTCGTGCAGGTCCCGCGTGGCCCGTTCGGTCCCGACGATGCACGGCAGCCCGAACTCGCGCGAGACGATGGCCGCGTGTGCGGTACGGCCGCCCTGGTCCGTGACGATGGCGGCGGCGCGACGCATGACCGGCTCCCAGTCCGGATCGGTCATCGCGGCCACGAGGATCTCGCCCGGCTGGACCGTCTGGAGCGCGGCGACACTTCGCACGACCCGCACGCGTCCGGTGCCGATGCGCTCGCCCACGGCCTGTCCCGCGAGCAGCGGCGCGGCGGGGTTCCCGTCGAGACGGTACACATCGGCGGCCGCTGTCCGTGACTTGGCGGAGTGAACCGTTTCCGGCCGGGCCTGGACGATCACAAGATCGCCCGTCAGGCCATCCTTCGCCCATTCGAGATCCATCGGCTGCGGACGCCCCGCGCGGGCGGAGTAGTGGGCCTCGACGAGGCACGCCCATCGGGCCAGCGTGAGCACGTCATCGTCCGTGAGGCAGAATTCGGCGCGCGCGTCGGCCGGCGTCGGCTCGCTCCGCGTGCCCTTCGTGCCGTCGGCATAGACCAGGCGCACCTCTTTCGAGCCGAGCTGGCGGCCGATGATCGCGCGATGGCCGGTCGCGAGCGTCGGCTTGAAGACCGTCCATTCGTCGGGCGTCACGACGCCCTGGACGACGAACTCGCCAAGGCCGTAGGCGCCGGAGACCGTCACGACGTCACGGAACCCCGACTCGGTGTCCAGGGTGAAGATGACGCCCGAGCTCGCCTTGTCGGACCGCACCATCGGCATCACCCCGACCGACAGCGCGACCGTGAGCTGGTCGTAGCCCAGCCGTGCGCGATAACTGATCGCCCGGTCCGTGAAGAGCGACGCGTAGCAGGCCTGCACGGCGCGCAGGAGGCCCTCCCGGCCGCGCACGTTCAGAAAGGTCTCGGCGGCGCCGGCGAACGAGGCTTCGGGCAGATCTTCGGCGGTCGCCGAGGAGCGCACGGCCATCTCCGGTTCTCGTCCGAGTCGGGCGCAGAGGCGCTCGTAGGCCGAGACGATCGCCGCCCGCAGGTCGTCCGGCAGAGGCGTGTCCATGACGGCCGCTCGGGCGGCGTGGCCGCGTTCGGCGAGTGCGGTCAGATCCTCCGCATCGAACGGCGTGAAGATCGACCGCAGTCGGCGTTCGAGCCCGGCCGTGCCGAGCAGATGCCGGTACGCCCCGGCCGTGGTGGCGAATCCATCGACGACGCCCACGCCCTGCAGCTTGAGGGCGCCGTACAGTTCGCCGAGGGATGCGTTCTTGCCGCCGACACGGGCGATGTCGCCGATGCCGATCTGGCCGAAGTCGAGCACGTGGACGGACGCCGAGATGGGGTCAGCCATTGGTGCGTTCCCGTGCAAGAACGAGACCCGGCGGGCTATCGCCCTTGCGTGTCCTCGTTCGGAAGGCCCCGGCCGCCCACCGGAGAATTCCGCCGCCGGTGCGGGTTATGCCGCAGGGGCGAATCCGTTGACGGATTGGCCGCCGAGACGGTCCGAAGGAGATGGCGTCCCGACTAGACTCGAATGGCCTACGGCCTGACGTCGGGCGGGCGCGGCGGCCCGCTCTCGAGCCGCTGACGCAGGCCGAGCATGACCTGCGAGGCTTCCGACTCCACCCGTTCCTCCATGATGCTGCGCGCGAGGCCGCCGAAGAGTCCGCCCAGCACGTCCACCTGCGAGCGATTGAGGTACGCCAGGTAGTGCGGCGCATCGCCGGCTCCGTGGACCAACGCCGTGAGATTGAGCGAGCCCGTCATGTAGTGGGTCGCGAACACCTGTTTGCCGGCCACGAGCACGTCCAACCCGGTCTCCGGGGCCCCATGGAGGATGGCGACGTGCGTCACGCTCACGACGGGCTTGCCGGCCAGGCGCTCTTTCGACCAGTAGAGGAAGGACTCCACCTCGGGCATCGGAGCGGCGGGATAGCGCGCGAGATAGTCCGAGAGCGCCGGAAGGTTCTGCGTGAGAGCGGGCGAGTGCTTCAGGATGCCGGCGAAGCCCGCCTGCAGCGACGCCGGCGCGTGCCCATCGGCCGAGTCGGGCAATGCCGTCTGGCCGGACTGCAGATACGCCTGCACGCGGTGCAGCACGATGAGACGAAACGCGTCCTGCACGCGAGCCTGCCACAACGGATCGGCGTCGCTGGCGGCGCCCTGCAGCGCGGTGAGTTCATCCGCGCCGAGCTTCAGCGCGCAGTCGCCGGGCCGGCACTGGGGGATGTCCCTGAGGTCCTCGTCATCGAGTGAGAGCTCGTCGAGATCCGAGAGGCGGGGCGGATCGGAAAAGCGTCGGATGGCCAGGACGTACGAGCTTCGTTTGAAGGCGGCGATGTCACGCACCCAT
>Ga0335085_10015768_pt1 | contig 10942 bp, 8 predicted proteins | sample Lox_Sample_45_FD_206712 | JGI IMG/M metagenome (GOLD analysis project Ga0335085, IMG submission 206712) | Soil microbial communities from Loxahatchee National Wildlife Refuge, Florida, United States - Lox_Sample_4.5 | ecosystem: Environmental > Terrestrial > Soil > Wetlands | place: USA: Florida... | reverse complement strand
GGATTCTTCAGCGTCCCCACTCCCTCGACCGTGACCTCGACCACGTCTCCCGCCTGCAGCGGCCCCACGCCCGCAGGCGTGCCGGTGGCGATCAAGTCTCCGGGAAAGAGCGTCATCACCCGCGAAACGTAGCGGATTATAGCATCGAGAGAAAAGATGAACTCGCGGGTGTTGCCGCGCTGCCGCACCTCGCCGTTGACCCGCGTCTCTACCGCCAGCCCCGCCCAGGGATCCACCTCGTCGGTGATCACCGGGCCCACCGGGCAGAAGGTGTCGAAGCCCTTGGCGCGGGTCCACTGCCCGTCCTTCTTCTGCAGGTCGCGCGCGGTGACGTCGTTCACGCAGGTGTAGCCGCGGATGTAGGCGCGCACATCCTCATCGTCGCGCAAGTGGCGGCAGATCTTGCCGATCACCACTCCCAGCTCGCCCTCGTGGTCCACGCGCTCCGAGACTTTGGGGCGGCGGATGGCTTCCCCCGGCGCGATCACCGCCGACGGCGGCTTGAAGAAGATGAGCAGCTCGGCCGGCACCTCGTTGCCCAATTCCTTGGCGTGCTCGCGGTAGTTGCGCCCGACGCACACGATCTTCGACGGCACCACCGGCGCCAGCAGCCGCGTCTGCGCCAGCGGCAGGTGAGTGAGCGTGGGATGGAAGTCGGGGCAGAAGGGATCGCCGCCGTGCGCCGCGGCGATCTGGTTGATCACCTCGTTCCCGCCCACGCGCTCCACGAGGCCCCAGTGGATGCCGTCCGGAGATTGGAATCGGCAGTATTTCATTGGGGCGCAACCTCGCTGGCTTCGCTCGACCTCTGGCTCTCGTTCCCGCGCAGGTCCACCGCACTTATGGAGTAGAAATACCGGTGCCCGGTTACGACGTTGCGGTCGCGGAAAGCCGGCGTCTTCACCAGCTCGGAGTTGATCTTCACCGGGGCCGCGCCCTCCTCGTGCCGGTAGACGTTGTAGCCGGCGAGGTCGGCCTCGGTATCGGGCACCCAGGTCAGGTCGATGAATCCCGCCTGCCCGGGGATGGGCGAATACACCGCCTGCGCGCCGCCGGGCACCGCCGGCGGGAAGACGTCGTGGGCGAGGACCTCCACCGCCGGCGAATCGCCCCCCTCGACCTCCGCGGTTTGTCCTCCCGCCCTGACCGTGGTCACCACCGTGGCCCAGTACACGTAGGTCTTTTCCCATTCCGCGCTGCGGTCGCGGACGTTGAGGTTGGGCTGGGCCAGCTCAGGTGAGGCGAATGCGTCCTCCACCGGAACCCGGACGGGCGCGGCATTGGGCTTGTCCTTGTCCCGCCGGTAGAGCCGGTAGCCGTAGGAGACCGCTTCCTTCGCCTTCATCGCTTCGGGTCGCAGCAGTTCTCCGCTCTGGTCGGAGGGCACGGTCCAGCCCAGGACGGGACCTTCGGCGGTCAGCCGCGGGACGAGGCGGTCCGGCGGCGGTAGCGTGGGGGCCGCCGGCACCGTCGCCGAATTCGACAACCCCGCGCTGCGCCCGCCCGCGTTTTCGGTTTCGACGGCGTAGCTGACAAAGCCGCTGGGGTTCTGCTGCTGCAGGGCGACGGGCAACGTGTCCACGAAGGTCACTGGATTGGCGGGCGCGGCCTGCGCGCCCGTGACCTCGCCCACCGGGGTGCAGGTGGTGGCCGGCTCGGCGCCCAGGCTGCGGCAGATGCGGCTTGCGCCCAACTGCTTGATGCCTTCCTGGTCGGTGGTCACCCGCGGCGCCGTCCAGGTGAGCGTGACCTGGTCGCCCTTGCGCTGGGCGCGCAGGTCGCGCACCGGCCTGGGCAGCTTGAGCGAGGGCGGCTGCGGCGCTCCCGGCACCCCGCAGGCGCAGCACAGCGCCAGCAGCGCGCAGGCCACGAATCCGGCCGTGGTTCGCACTCTCATGGAAGCTGAACAGGGTAACAGGAAGATTGGGGAATTGGGTAATCGGGTAATTGAGCTGCGGCAAATTACCCAATTACCCGCTTACTCACTTACTCAATTCGCTCTACAGAATGTAGCGCGACAGGTCCTGGTCCTTCACGATGTCGGCCAGCATCTTGGTCACGTACTCGGCGTCCACCTTCACGTTCTTTTCCTTCAGATCGGGGGCGCCGAAGCTGATCTCGTCCAGCACCCGCTCCATGATGGTGTGCAGCCGCCGTGCCCCGATGTTCTCCGTGCCCTCGTTCACGCGGAAGGCGAAGCGCGCGATCTCGTCCAGGGCCTCGCGCGTGAACTCCAGCTTCAGGCCCTCGGTCTCCAGCAGCGCGGTGTACTGCTTCACCAGCGACGACTTGGGCTCGGTCAGGATGCGGATGAAGTCTTCGATGGTCAGCGACTTCAGCTCCACCCGGATGGGGAAGCGCCCCTGCAATTCCGGGATCAGGTCGCTGGGCTTGGAGACGTGGAAGGCGCCCGCCGCGATGAACAGGATGTGGTCGGTGCGCACCATGCCGTAGCGCGTGTTCACGGTGGTGCCTTCCACGATGGGCAGGATGTCGCGCTGCACCCCTTCGCGCGAGACGTCGGGGCCGTGCCCGCTCTCCCGCCCCGCGATCTTGTCGATCTCGTCCAGGAAGATGATGCCCGACTGCTCCACCCGCTCCACCGCCAGCCGCGTGACCTGCTCCATGTCGATGAGCCGCTGCTCCTCTTCCTGGATCAGGTACTCGATGGCCTCGCTCACCTTCATCTTCCGCTTCTTGGTGCGCTGGCCGAAGATGTTGGGCAGCATGTCCTTGATGTTGACGTCCATCTCCTCCACGCCCTGGTTGGAGATGATCTCGAAGGCGGGAAAGCTCTTCTCCCGCACCTCCACCTCGACCACGCGCTCGTCCAGCTTGCCCTCGCGCAACTGCTGGCGCAGCTTGTCGCGCGTGCGCGAGGCCGATTCCACCGAGGTCTCGAAGCCGGCGGCGTGCTGCGGCGCCGCCGGCAGCAGCAGGTCGAGCAGCCGCTCTTCCGCGTTCTGCTCCGCCTTGTCGGCCACGTCCTCCAGCTTCTCCTCGCGCACCATCTCGATGGAGACCTCGACCAGGTCGCGGATCATGGAATCCACGTCGCGGCCCACGTAGCCCACCTCGGTGAACTTCGAGGCCTCCACCTTGAGGAAGGGGGAGTTGGCCAGCCTGGCCAGGCGGCGCGCGATCTCCGTCTTGCCCACCCCCGTGGGACCGATCATGATGATGTTCTTGGGGATGATCTCGTCGGCCAGCTCGGGCGCCAGCTTCTGCCGCCGCATGCGGTTGCGCAGCGCGATGGCCACCGCCCGCTTGGCCGCGCCCTGCCCCACCACGTACTTGTCCAGCTCGGCCACGATCTCGCGCGGCGTCAGCTCGTCCAGCGTGACCTGCTCTTCTTCCGTCGTTCCCGGTAAATAGATCGCCATAGTCAGTTCCCGGTTCTCAGTTCCCGGTTCCCAGTTTGCCCGGCCAGGTGTCGCGGTTCTCTTTTCGGACTACCAGCTTCAATCCCGACCACACCTGATTCACGGCGCAGACCTTCACGTCCACCAGGCCCACGGGCAGCGCGGCCTCGCGCACCAAGTCCTCGCTCAGGTCGGTGGGCACGCCCGAAGCCTTCTTCGGCCAGGCCACCCACAGCATCCCTGCCGGTTGCAGATGCCGCGCCAGCGCTGGAAGATGCTTCTTCATCTCCGCGCTGTCCTTGGCGAACAGCAGCACGAAGTCCAGCGCGCCGTCCGCCGCCTTCTTCACCCCCGCGGGCAGCTTGCCCAGCTCCGGCGCGAAGCCCTGGGGCGCGTTGACCAGCACCATCCGCGCTCCCGCCGCGATGCCCAGCTTCTTCACCAGGGGAGTTCCCGAATACCCCGCCATTCGCCGCCTCAGATCACCCGATCACCCGATCGCCCGATGTTCAGAGCTCCTCGATCGTGACCTTGTCGTTGGTGTAGATGCACATCTTGCCCGCGATCTTCATGGCCTCTTCGGCGATCTGCCGCGCGGAGAGCTGGGTGTGGTTCATGAGGGCTTCGGCCGCGGCCAGGGCGTAAGGCCCGCCCGAGCCCACCGCCGCCACCGCCTCATCGGGCTCGATCACGTCGCCGTGCCCGCTGATGAGGAAGGTCTGGCTGGCGTCCGAGACCAGCAGCAGCGCCTCCAGCGCGCGCAGCATCTTGTCGGTGCGCCAGTCCTTGGCCAATTCCACCGCCGCCCGTCCCAGGTTGCCGTGATACTGCTCCAGCTTGGCCTCGAAGCGCGCGAACAGCGCGAAGGCGTCGGCGGTCGAGCCCGCGAAGCCGGCCAGGATCTTGTCGCCGTAGAGGCGGCGGATCTTGCGCGCGCTGTGCTTGACCACACCCTCGCCCAGCGTGACCTGGCCGTCGCCCGCCATCACCACTTTGCCGTCGCGCCGCACCGAGAGCACCGTGGTGGACCGCACCCGCATGTTTTCTGGCTTTTTCATGATTCCGGACTCCGATTATAGCAGCGTGCCGCGGCCCCACGGGAAACGCGCGCCATCCGGCGGTGCGCTACAATCTCGCCTTCGTGTCGGCCCATCCCCAACGCCGCGTGCTGCTCTGCCTGGCCGCCGCCGAGTTGCTGGCCATGTCGCTGTGGTTCACCGGGACCGCGGTGCTGCCGCAGCTCGCCCGCCAGTGGCACGCCGGGCTGGACGTCACCTCCTGGCTGACCATCGCGGTGCAGCTCGGCTTCGTGGCCGGCGCCCTGGTCATCGCCGTCTTCAATCTCTCCGACGTCTTCGCGCCCACCCGCGTCTTCGCCGCCTGCAGCGTGGCCGCCGGCGCCGCCAACGCCGCCTTCGCCGCCGTCGCCGGACGCCACGTCGCCGCCGCCATCGCCCTGCGCTTCCTCACCGGAGCGTTCCTCGCCGGCGTCTATCCCACCGGCATGAAGCTGGTAGCGGGGTGGTTCCGCCAGGGACGCGGCCTCGCCTTGGGCGTGCTCATCGGGGCGCTCACCGTGGGTTCGGCCCTGCCCCACGGCGTGCGCGCCCTGGGCGAGCTGGACTGGCGCGCGGTGGTGCTCTCCAGCTCCGCGTTGGCGCTCGTGGCCGCCGCCCTGGTCGCCTTCGGGGTGCACGAAGGGCCGTACGCCACGAGCAATCCGCCCTTCCGCTTCACCCAGATCGGGGAGACCTTCCGCAACCGCCGCCTGCGCCTGGCCAACCTCGGCTACCTGGGACACATGTGGGAGCTGTACTCCATGTGGGGATGGATCGCGGTGCTGCTGGCCGCCGCCGGAACTTCCTATCCGCGCAGCCTGGTGGAGCTGGGGGCCTTCTGTGCCATCGCCATCGGGGCGGTGGGCTGCGTGTGGGCGGGACGCGCCAGCGACGGCCGCGCCGGCGAGCCCTACGAGGGACACGCGCATCTCTGCCGCCGCGCCCGCGTCACCATCGCGGCCATGGCCGTGAGCGGCGCTTGCTGCCTGCTGGCCGCCGCCGTCTTCCAGCACTTCCTGCTGCTGGTGGCGGTGGCGCTGGTCTGGGGGATCGCGGTGGTGGCCGACTCGGCCCAGTTCTCCGCCATCATCAGCGAGGTCTCGAACTGGTCGTACGTGGGGACGGCGCTCACCACCCAGGTGGCGCTGGGCTTCCTGCTGACCACCATCTCGTTGCGCATCACGGCGGCGCTGGCCGCCAGCTCCGGCTGGCGCTGGGCCGCGGCCAGCCTGGCCCTGGGACCGGCGCTGGGCATCCTGGCCATGCGCCGACTCATGGCGCTTTCCGCCGCCACGCAGCAGGAGGAAGCGCTTGTCGGCGCTGCGGCCTCTCCTTCCGCGGAACTCGAATCTTGAGACTCCCGTCCGTCCCATCGATGGCGTCATCCTGAGCGGCTTCAGCCGCGAAGGATCTCGCGCGCACTACCGCCGCCTTGACTGCTCGCGAGATCCTTCGGCCCTGAAGGGCCTCAGGAGGACGCCAGCGTGCCGGTGTGGCACAACCGACTCGGCTGTGCAGCCCCGAAGGGGCGATTGACAGTAGCCCAGGACGAAGTCCTGGGTACGCGGTTCGGCAAGAGTCGGGCTCCGAGTGAGCCCGACCCGTCAGGGAGGGCGCAGCGAGGAGCTGGCTCAGCCCCCCGGCCCGTCGTTGGAGACGTAGTGCTCCAGAGAATCCATCTCCTGGCGCAGTTCGTCGATCTCGGCCTGCAGCAGGTTGCGGATGGAGAGCATGCCCAGCAGGTGGCCGTCGTTGTCGACGATGGGCAGATGGCGATAGTGGCGGTCCACCATGACCTCCAGGGCCTCGCGCGGGCTCATCTCCGGGGTGGCCATCTCCACCGGGGTGGTCATGAGCTGGTGCACCGGGATGCGCTCGGGATCGCGACCGCTGAGCGCCAGCTTGCGCAGCACGTCGCGCTCGGTGAAGATGCCGGCCACCTTGTGTTCCTCGTCCACCACCGCCACCGCGCCCACCCTCCGCTCCAGCATCAGGCGGATGGTCTGGGCCACGCTGGCCGTGGGCTTCACCGAAGCCGGCATCTCGTCGCAGAAGTGCAGGAGGCTCATATGCCCCTCGCCGTTGGGGGAGCATTATCTCCCGCTCTTGGCCGAAGTCAAGCGCCTCCCCGCGACCCGGCACGATGTTTCCCGTTGCCTTTTTCCCCCGCCTGAGTAACATAGCCGGACCCCCTACCTAGGTATGAGTTGCTTCCGGCGCACGGCGCCGGCCAGGAGGCGCCTATGTTTGCCAGCCCCAGATTGCGCCGGGTGACCGCACCCGCCGTGCTGCTGGCCCTGCTGTTCACCACCCAGATCAGCTTCAGCCGGTCGCCCCATCCCCAGCCGCCTCCCCCTCCTACCGACCGGGTGGAGTTCCGAGTCAGCCTGGACGAGTCGGTGAATCAGATGTGGGCGCAGATGCCCACCGACAGCAGCGCTCCCAACGTCACCCTCAGCGGCCAGACCCAGCCCGACTGCGCCAACTCCGCCCTGCGCAAGGCCAAGGTCGCGGTCACCTGGGTCGGCGTGCAGGCCGCCGCCATCCAGGCCCTGGCCCAGACCATGAGCATCGCCAAGGACATCCTGGAAGAGGTCTACGGCGTGAAGTACGTGGGCGTGCTGATGGACGTGGTCAGCGCCTACCTGCAGTCCGACTCCGTCGATGACCTGGTGCAGAAGCTGGGCGAGGTCGCGGTGGACCAGGCCACCAGCGCCGCCGTGGAACACGCCGGTGAGCATATCCAGGAGCACCATCCCGCCGCCGGCAACCCCGCCGAGCCCTACATCCATCGCAAGGCCGCCACCGAGCTGGCCAAGGCCCTCTACAACAACTTGACCGAGACACCCACTACCACGGTGGAACGCACCTGGGACGATCCCAACTGCGGGCCCATCCAGGTGGTCTTCGAGCTGCGCGCCGGCGAGCACGGCCACAAGACCTTGTACTTCCGCGCTTCCGGCGATTGCCATTGCCAGTGGCCCAGCAACCGGGCTGCTCCCGAGCGTATGGGAGCGTTCACCGTGATCGGCATCGGCGACCTCGCTCCCGGCCACCCTTACGTGGACGGCACGACCGTGGTCATTCCCTACTCCCTGGCCAGCACCCACTACGACGTCCTGGCCTCCTGTGGGTGCGCGGCCGGCGAACCGCAGCCCGGCATCACCGAAGGCGGCACCGGGACTGAGGTCCAGCCGCCCGTCCATCGCAACATCACCGAAGAGATCTGCGAGCGCCGCTGCCACTCCCTGTGGGCGGCCTGGCAGGACGAGCAGCGCCTCGCCGACTCCCTCGACGCCAACGCCCGCGCCCTGGAGGGGTATCTGGCCCAGGCCCGGAGCAAGCTGGAGGAGGCGCAGCAGAAACTGGCCGCCGCCCAGGCCCGCCTGCAGGCCGCCAACGCCTCCATGGAGCGCTACCAGAGCTACGGCCGTCAGCACGGCGTGAATCCCACCATCTTCGGCAGGAGTTACGAGGAAGCGCAGACCGCGCAGCGCAGCGCCCAGGAAGACGTCGCCAAGTACCAGGCCCAGGTCAACTACTGGAGCGCCGAGGTAGCGCGCCAGCAGACCACCGTATCCCAGGCCCGCGCCAACGCCGACCAGGAACTGCAGGCCGCCGCCAGCGCCCGCGACGCCTACTACCAGTGCACCAAGAATTGTTACGACCAGGCGCGCATGGCCGATCCCAGCACCGCGTACCCCGACGACCTCCAGGAGTGGATCCAGCAGCATCCCCAGCAGACCTCGGAGCGGCCGCCGAACTCCCGCCCCGGTACCGCCACCATGGTGGGGGTCGTGGTGCCCAACGACTGCCGTCCCGGGGAACGCTGCTCCGGGCGCGTGGTCGAGGATCCCAAGAACTTCCGCGGCGTGCCCGCGCTGCGCGTGGTGGAGATGACCGTGCCCGTCCGCCACGGCGAAGACGGCAGGCCCATGATCGAGGAGCTGAAGCTGCGCATCGGCGATGGCCTCGCCACCGACGGCTCCAGTTGCGCCACCGGGAACGTACCCGCCGGCGGGAACCTGGAGGTGAGCCTCGCTTCCGGCGACTCGCCTGCGGTCACCGAGCGCATTTCTACCGCCACCGGCGCGCTGCGCCGTCCTGCGGAAGCCATCCATCCCCAGGACTTCCGCACCAACCCGGTCTACCAGCCGGGCACCACCCAGGCCATCTCCGGGCCCTTCACCGGCAGCACCTTCCCCACGCGGATCTCGGTGGGCGGCAAGCCGGCGGAGATCCTGGCCGAGTCGCCGGGAGCGGTGTACTTCCGCGTCCCCAGCGAGCTGCCGCCCGGCGCCAGCGACGTCGTCTGCGAGGAGGGCACGACCACCGCCACCCTGCCGGTCAGCGTGCTCCAGCTCGACATGAACGCCGACCGCTTGCACCTGGAGAAGGGCGAGACCACCGCCTTCCACGTGGTCATCTCCGGTCCTGACCGGCTGCCGGAGTCGGCTTGGTCGGGGGCGGCGCCTCCCTCCGATCTCCTCAACCTCGAGGAGCTGCGGCGCCTGGCCCCGCACGCCAACCTCCCCGCTCCCGGCAAGGTGCTGGTCATCATCCAGAACGCCTCGCCCGACGTGGTCAGCATGCAGGGCGCCCGCGGGGAAGTGGTCGTGCTGGAACTCGACCGCAGCGCCTTCGCCGCCGGTCCCTACCGCTACAACGGGATGCTGCGCTCCAAGCGCGCCGGAGGCTTCGTGGTCAACGCCACCGTGGTTTCGTTCCTGGCCCCGGTGGCCGGCAAGTAAGAAGGCCGGCCCTACTTCAACTCGCTCTTGAAGACGCTGCCGTCCTTCATGACGAAGCCCACGTGCTCGAGCACGCGGATGTCCGCCAGCGGGTCGCCCTGCACCGCGATGATGTCGGCGAAGGCCCCGGGCGCGATCACCCCCAGCTTGCCCTTCCTGTCGAGCAGCTCGGCGGCGTTGGAGGTGGCGGTGCGGATGGCCTGCATGGGCGTCATGCCCAGCTCCACCATGCGTCCGAACTCCTGCGCCTCCGGCTCCGACCAGGGGAAGCCGCCGTCGTCGGTGCCGTAGGCGATCCTCAGCCCCGCCTGCACCGCCTTCTGGAACGAGAGCTTGTGCAGCTCCACGCGCAGGCGGTCGCGCTCCGCCTCGGGCGTTCCCGAAGCCGAGGTGTCGTAGTAGTAGACCGAGAGGGTGGGGCAGTACCAGGTGCCCTGGCGCTTCATCTGGGCGATGTTCTGGTCGCTCAGCTCGAGCCCGTGCTCGATGGAGTCGCAGCCGCCGTCCAGCGCCCGCTGCAGCCCGATGCCGTTGTAGGCGTGGCAGGCCACCTTCTTGCCCCAGCCGTGGGCCTCGTCCACGATGGCCTGCAGCTCCTCCACCGTGAGCGTGGGTTGCGAGACCAGCTTGCCGTCCTTGGCCCAGGAGCGGTGGGTCATGTACACCTTGATCCAGTCGGCGCCGTTGTCGAGTTGCTCGCGCGCCGCCTTGCGCGCCTCCACCGGGCCGTCCACGATCTGCACCCCCTTGGGCATGGAGGTCTCGATCTCGGGGGCGTAGCCCTCCAGCGGGTAGCCGCCGGTGGTGGAGATGGCGCGGGTCACCACGAACAGCCGCGGCCCGGGGATGTAGCCCTCGTTCACCGCCCGCTTGATGCCGATGTCGCCGTAGCCCGCGCCTTCAGTCTCCAGGTCGCGCAGAGTGGTGAAGCCCTGCTCCAGCGCGCGCCGGGCCGCCAGCGCCGCCCGTACCGCCCGGTAGGAGAGCGGGAACTTCAGCAACTGGGAGTCATAGTCACCCGGGCCCGGGACCTCCCCCTGCAGGAAGATGTGGGTGTGGGCGTCGATGAGCCCGGGCAACACGGTGGCGCGCGAGAGATCGAGGATGCGCGCGTCCTTGGGGATGTACTGCTCGCTGTACTCGCCCACGCTCTCGATGCGGGTGCCGCGGATGTAGATGGCCACATCGTGGCGCGGCTGGTCGCTGACCCCGTCGATCAGGGTGCCCGCGCGGATCACCGTCACCGGCTCGTCCGCCGGCTTGGCCTTCTGCTGCGCCGCAGCGCCTGCCGCCAGCGCCAGAACCACCGTCAGCATTCCCACCCAACGCTGTCTTTGTCGCGTCATGTCTTTCTCCTTGTCTTGCAATGACCCGATGACCCGGTTCCCTGGATGAGCCTATCTGGAGAGCAGCTCGCTCCACAGGGAGGTGAGTTCCACCGCCGCCGCCCCGAAGGGCTGCGGGAGCTCGACCCGCTCCCGGCTCTGCAGGCAGAACTCGGTGGTGGGACCCAAGGTGAGTTGCCGCTGCCAGAGCGTGGTCTCGGGCCGCTCCGGCCAGGGCCGCAACTCGTCGTAGAACGACGGATAGCTGGTGCCCCGCGGCTTGGAGAGCCACGCCGCCCAGCGCGCCGCCTTGAACTCGGGACGCCCCGCCACCAGCCGGTACACGCCGGCGGTGCCGCCGCGGGCCAGTTGCGCCACCTGGTCGTGCGGAGCCTGGCGCGCGCCCGAGACCGCAGCCTCGTTCAGCGTGCCCAGGGCAGCAAAGT
>Ga0335085_10015767_pt1 | contig 10942 bp, 10 predicted proteins | sample Lox_Sample_45_FD_206712 | JGI IMG/M metagenome (GOLD analysis project Ga0335085, IMG submission 206712) | Soil microbial communities from Loxahatchee National Wildlife Refuge, Florida, United States - Lox_Sample_4.5 | ecosystem: Environmental > Terrestrial > Soil > Wetlands | place: USA... | reverse complement strand
GCGCGTGACGCGTTCGCTGCGGAGGGACTTCCGCCGGAGTTCGGGTTCGTGCAGGTGTCCGATCGGCCGGACCTGGCACAATTCCAGTGCAATGGCGCGCTGCCGGCCGCGAAGCAGGCGAAAACCAATCCGCGCGCGGTGGCGGAGAAGATTGCGGCTCGGCTGCGCAGCAATCCACTGTTCGCGAAGGTGGAGATCGCCGGACCCGGGTTCATCAATCTCGATGTGGCCGATGATGTGCTGACGCGGCGGACCGCAACGCTGGCCCACGATGCACAGCTCGGCGCGCCGCAGGACGGCAAAGGCAAGACCGCGGTGATCGATTTCGGCGGCGCCAATGTCGCCAAGCCGATGCATGTCGGCCATCTGCGCTCGTCGGTAATCGGCGATTCCCTGCAGCGCCTGTTCCGCGCCAATGGCTGGCATGTTGCGAGCGATGTGCATCTGGGCGATTGGGGCCTGCAGATGGGTCAGCTGATCACCGAGATCGGCCATCGCGGGATTGCGCCGATCTATTTCGACGCGAACTTCACCGGGCCGTATCCGAAGGAATCGCCGGTGACGATGGACGATCTGGAAGAGATCTATCCGGCCGCGTCGGCTGCCTGCAAAGCCGATCCGGCGCGGCTGGAGGAAGCGCGCAAGGCGACGGCTGATCTGCAGGCGGGCTGCCCCGGCTATCGCGCCTTGTGGGAACATTTCTTTGCGGTCTCGCGCTTCGGGCTGGAGCGCGAATGGGGGAGCCTGGGCATCCACTTCGATCTGTGGAAAGGCGAGGCGAGTGTGGAGCCGCTGATCGCGCCAATGATCGCCGATTTGAAGGCGCGCCACATTACGGTCGAAAGCGAAGGTGCGCTGGTCATTCCCGTCGAGCGCAACACCGACAAAAAGGAAATGCCGCCGCTGATCCTGGTGAAGTCGGACGGCGCGGTGCTCTACGGTACGACCGATCTCGCGACGATCGTGGACCGCGTGAAAGAGCAGAATCCCGATCTCATTCTCTATGTCGTGGACCAGCGTCAGCATCTGCATTTCGAACAGGTGTTCCGCGCTGCCGAGAAGGCCGGACTGAACGGCAAGGCACATCTCGAACACGCCGGCTTCGGCACGATGAACGGGCCGGACGGCAAACCGTTCAAGACGCGCGCTGGCGGCGTGATGAAGCTTTACGACCTCATCGCCATGATGACGGCCGAGGCGATGACGCGCCTGAACGAAGCGGGTCTCGCGGCCGACTATCCGCCGGAGGAGCGTGACGACATCGCGAAGAAGGTCGGCATCGGCGCGCTGAAGTTCGCTGATCTCTCCAACCAGCGGCAGTCCGATTACATCTTCGACCTGCAGCGCTTTACGCGATTTGAAGGCAAGACGGGACCATACCTGCAGTATGCCGCGGTGCGCATCCAATCGATCCTGCGCAAGGCCGAAGAGCAGGGCTTCGCGGTCGGCGACCCCACGATTCACTCGCCGGAAGAGCGCAAGCTCGTGTTGCAAATCCTCGCGCTGCCGGATGCGATGGCCGCGGCGGAAGCCAAACGCGCGCCGAACATCCTGGCGGAATATGTGTTCGAGCTGGCGCAGACTTTCAGCCGCTTCTATGCGGAACATCACATCATGTCGGAGACCGATGCGGCTTTGCGCGCCGCCCGCCTCGGCCTGTGCAAGCTCACCTTGGACGTGTTGACGAAAGTGCTCGACCTACTCGGAATTGAAGTTCCCGCGCGGATGTAGATTGGCGGGCCTGAGACCAAGCTTGAGCCAAATCGGAACGCGGATCGCCGCGATCAAATAGTTCATTCCGAACAGCCACAGCCAGCCCATGACGAGCAGCAATAATGGCGGTTGGCTCTTCGACGAGCCGAAGAAAACTGTCGCTCCAAGCGCTAGCATCGCCACCGTGACGATGAGTAACATGCGCATTGTGCTCAGTCTGTAGATGACCCGGACAGATTTGCCGGCAGGTATCGTACTGATTGTGCCCTTTTCGAATGGCACGAGGATGGCCCAGTTCAAGCCAGGCGAAAAAAGGCTCGATGTGAACCTGACCTGGCTCCCATCAACGAAGACATCCGTGGCATGGGCGGCTTCGAGCATGTCCACAATTCGATCGGCGGCAAGCCGAGCGGTTGAATCGGCATCCTTAGACGTCTTCAACCGGATCGAACCTGAGACATCGACCGGAAACATGACGAGACGCCCCCTGATCCAACAAATAGTCCGAACTAATATGGGCCCGGTTGAATTGACACCCAACCCCTCATACCTATGATGCCGGCCGACGTTTTGACCCGCTGCGACAGCGCGCCAAACCGGCCACACATTCGATCCCTCGCGGGAGACGTTTGACTTCGGGAGGCCGACCTGTCGGCCGCAGCCGAAGGCGAAGGCCGAAGGAGCAACCGCCCCGGAAACTCTCAGGCAAAAGGACCGCGTTGGTGATGAACTTCTGGAAAGCGAATCCGCGAATGTTGCGGCTTCCACCGAAGGGGTAATCCGAGGCACCTGCTTCGGGGAAATCTCTCAGGTCCGATGACAGAGGGGCCATGCGATCCGGCAACGGCGCGCATGAGCCAGCAATCGGACCGCGATGACGAACACTGACGAAGTCCTGAAACGCACACCGCTCTACGCGCTTCATGTCGAATTGGGCGCGAAGATGGTGCCGTTCGCGGGCTACGAAATGCCGGTGCAGTATCCCGCCGGTGTGCTGAAAGAACATCTGCACACGCGTGACAAGGCGGGACTGTTCGATGTCTCGCACATGGGGCAAGCGTTTCTCGGCGGCGGCAATCCAGCGAAGGCGCTGGAGCGCGTGACGCCGGCCGATGTGCAGGGCCTGAAGGAAGGCATGCAGCGTTACGGCCTTCTGCTGAACGACCGCGGCACGATCATCGACGATTTCATGTTTACGCGCCTAGCCGGCGAGAAGGATCTCTATCTTGTCGTCAACGGCGCGACCAAGGACGGCGACTTCGCCTTCATCGCGGAGAAGCTGCGCGGCGCGGCCACGCTGACGCCACGGCCGGATCGCGCATTGCTCGCCTTGCAGGGCCCGGCGGCCGGCCGCGTTCTCGAAAAGCTGTCGCCCGGCATCGACAGCCTCACCTTCATGCAGGTGCGCCGCGCGACGGTTGCCAATTGTCCGGCCATCGTCAGCCGCTCCGGATACACCGGCGAGGACGGGTTCGAGATTTCGCTCGAAGGCAAGGATGTCGAGAAGGTCGCGCGGGCGCTGCTCGCCGATCCGGATGTTCTATTCATCGGATTGGGTGCGCGGGATTCGCTGCGCCTGGAAGCGGGCCTTTGTCTCTATGGCCACGACATTGACGAGACCACCGATCCGGTTGAGGCGGCACTCGTCTGGTCCATCGGCAAGCGCCGCAAGACCGACAAGGATTTTCCCGCCGCGGCGAAAATCATGGACGAGGTCGCTAGCGGCACGAAGCGCAAGCGTGTCGGCATCCTGCCCGATGGCCGCGCGCCGGCGCGCGAAGGTACCGAGATTGCCGACAAGTCCGGCCGCATCATCGGGCGCATCACATCCGGCGGATTCGGCCCGAGCAGGAATGGGCCCGTGGCCATCGGCTACGTCGAAACCGAGTTCGCGGCCGACGGCACCGAAATCGATCTGATGGTGCGCGGCAAGGCCAATCCGGCGCGTGTTGCGCCCATGCCGTTCGTTCCGCATCGCTACAAGAGGGGAAGCTAGAGGTTCACATGAGCGAAGTCCGTTACACAGACCAGCACGAATGGGTGCGCATCGATGGCGATGAAGCCACCATCGGCATCACCAAATACGCCGCCGACCAGTTGGGCGATGTCGTCTATGTCGAATTGCCGGAATCAGGCCGCAGCATCGGCCAGGGCGGCGAGGCGGCCGTCGTCGAGAGCGTGAAGGCGGCGAGCGAAGTCTACGCGCCGATCGGCGGCGAAGTGACCGGCGCCAACGAGGCGCTGGCTGCCGATCCGTCGAAGGTGAATGCAGATCCCGAAGGCGATGGCTGGTTCTTCAAGCTGAAGATCGCCGACAAGAACGAAGTCGGCAAGCTCATGACCATCGGCCAGTACAACGATTTTTTGAAAGGACTCTAACCACCTAACGTCATTGCCCGCTTTATGCGGGCGACCCAATTTGTTTGGAAAAATGGATCACCCGGACAAGCCGGGTGATGACGATGAGTAGAGGAATAAGAATGAGATACCTGCCTCTGACCCCCGATGACCGCGCGGCGATGCTGCGCAAGATCGGCGCGCCCAGCGTCGATGCCCTGTATCGCGACGTGCCGTCATCGGCTGTCGTCGGCCGCAGCGCGTTCGACTTGCCGGACACGCAGGGCGAGCTGGAAGTGGAGCGCACACTGTCGCGCCTGGCGTCGCGCAACATGGCGGCGGGTTCGGTGCCGTTCTTTGTCGGCGCCGGCGCCTATCGCCATCATGTTCCGGCGGCGGTCGATCACCTGATCCAGCGCAGCGAATTCCTCACCAGCTACACGCCCTACCAGCCGGAGATCGCGCAGGGCACGCTGCAATACCTGTTCGAATTCCAGACGCAGGTGGCGCTGCTGACCGGCATGGAAGTGGCGAACGCCTCGCTCTATGACGGCTCGACGGCCACGGCTGAAGCCGTGCTGATGGCGCAGCGGGTGACGCGGCGCACGAAAGCGATCCTCTCGGGCGGCCTGCATCCGCATTACGCCGAGACGGTGGAGAATGTCGCTGCACTCAATGGCGAAGTCGTGCGCGCACCGGTCACGCCGGGCCGCGAGGAGGATCTGGCCAAGCTGATCGACGACAAGACGGCCTGCGTGGTCGTGCAGTCGCCGGATGTGTTCGGTCTCATCCGCAATCTGAAACCGATCGCCGAAGCGACGCACGCCAAGGGTGCGCTGCTGATCGCCGTGGTGACGGAAGTCGTGTCGCTGGGGCTGATCGAGCCGCCGGGACATCAGGGCGCCGATATCGTGGCGGCCGAAGGGCAGGGGCTTGGCGTCGGACTGAATTTCGGCGGGCCGTATGTCGGCCTGTTCGCCACGCGCGAGAAATTCCTGCGCCAGATGCCGGGCCGCCTCTCCGGTGAAACAACGGATGCCGCCGGCAAGCGCGGCTATGTGCTCACGCTCTCCACCCGCGAGCAGCACATCCGACGCGAGAAGGCGACCAGCAACATCTGCACCAACTCGGGGCTTTGTTGTCTTGCCTTCACCATCCACCTGTCGCTGCTGGGCGAAGAGGGGCTGACGCGGTTGGCCCGCACCAATCACGCCCGCGCATCGGCGCTCGCGGAACGGCTCTCCAACATCAAGGGCGTCGAGCTGATCACGCCGTCGTTCTTCAACGAATTCACCGTGAAGCTTCCGAAGCCGGCAGCCGGTGTGGTCGATGCGCTGGCGGAGAAGCGCATCCTCGGTGGCGTGCCGGCCTCGCGCCTGATGCCGCATGAGCACGATGCGCGCGATCTGCTGATTGTGGCCGCAACGGAAACGTCCTCCGAAGAGGATTGCGATGCCTTCGCCAAGGGACTCGCGGAGGTGCTGTCATGACCATGAACACGCAAGGCCGTCCGACTGCGTCGGGTACTGCACTCGAAGTCGAACTGCCGACGATCTCGGGTGATCGCGGTCTCGATCATGAAGAAGCGCTGATCTTCGAACTTGGCCGTGAAGGCGTGACCGGCGTCGATGTCCCGCAAGTTCAGATGAGCGAGGAGCGCCTCGGCGGCTTGCGCCGTCGCGGCCCCATCGGCCTGCCGGGATTGTCGGAGCCGGAAGTCATCCGCCACTACGTGCGGCTGTCGCGCATGAATTACGCGATCGACAGCGGGCTCTATCCGCTGGGCTCGTGCACCATGAAGCACAACCCGCGCCTGAACGAGAAGATGGCGCGGCTGCCGGGCTTCGCCGATGTGCATCCCCTGCAACCGCAGCAGACCGTGCAGGGCGCGCTCACGCTGATCTCCGAACTGATGACTTGGCTCACGCGGCTGACCGGCATGCCGGCGGTCGCGATGTCGCCCAAGGCTGGCGCGCATGGCGAATTGTGCGGGTTGCTGGCGATCCGCGCCGCCATCGAAGCGCGCGGCGAGAAGCGAAATCGCATCCTCGTGCCATCCTCCGCACACGGAACAAACCCGGCGACGGCCGCCATGGCCGGATTCATCGTTGACGAAGTGCCCGCCACCGATGACGGCCATGTCGATGCCGACGCGCTGGCCGCGAAGCTGGGGTCGGATGTTGCCGCCATCATGCTCACCAATCCCAACACCTGCGGCTTGTTTGAGCCGCGCATCAAGGAGATGGCGGACGCCGTGCACAAGGCCGGCGGCTACTTCTACTGCGACGGCGCCAACTTCAACGCCATCGCCGGTCGCGTGCGGCCGCGCGATCTGGGCGTCGATGCCATGCACATCAATCTGCACAAGACGTTCTCGACGCCGCATGGCGGCGGTGGGCCGGGTGCGGGTCCCGTCGTGTTGTCGGCGCGGCTGGCGCCGTACGCGCCGCTGCCGCTGCTGGTGCATGACGGCAACGAACTGCTGCTGATCGAGGATCGCGCCGCGCTTGGCAAGGACGAGAAACCGTTCGGCCGCATGTGCGCCTTCCACGGCCAGATGGGCATGTTCAGCCGCGCGCTGACCTACATGCTCTCCCATGGTGCCGATGGAATCCGCCAGGCGAGCGAAGATGCCGTGCTGTCGGCCAACTACATCCTCGCCTCGCTCAAGGATGTCATGAGCGCGCCGTTCGGCGAGGGCCCGTGCATGCACGAGGCGCTGTTCGACGATCATTTCCTGGAAGGTTCGGGCGTCACCACGCTCGATTTCGCCAAGGCAATGATCGACGAGGGCTATCACCCGATGACGATGTACTTCCCCCTGGTGGTGCACGGCGCCATGCTGATCGAGCCGACGGAATCGGAATCGAAGGAGTCGCTCGACCGCTTCATCCATGTGCTGCGCGAGATGGCGCTGGAGGCGAAGGCCGGCAAGACCGAGCGCTTCGAAGGCGCGCCGCGTCTGGCGCCGCGCCGCCGTCTCGACGAAACGGCCGCCGCCCGCAAGCCCATCCTGCGCTGGAAGCCGAAGGATTTGCCGCAAGCGGCTGAGTGATGCCCGGATGGTGGCGCGCCGTCTCACGGACCGCGAACTGATGCTGGTGTGCACATTGTTGCGCGGCACCACTCACCAAAATGATGTCGACAAGTTGCGTGCGTACTTCGTGGAAACCATGAGTGACGGTGGGATGGGCAGCTTGAGGTTCGTGGGAGCAGAAGAGAGGAAGTTTGGATCGGTTCTGGCTTCAGCAGAGTTCGAGGACGCTGACGGCGTTTCGGTCAGCGTCACGCTGAATTTGGATTCTGCGGGAGAGTTATTTGAGCTCGATATCTGGAAAACCAATTTCGCGCCGTTGATCAGTATTCCCGAACCGCAGTGCATTCGGGCTACCTCCACAACAGGCAAAAGGTAAGCCCCCCGGTACATCCGCGGCGGGGGCCAAGTGGCTGAATGACCCCACACCGTCATGGCCGGCCTTGAGCCGGCCACCCATCCGGCGCGCGTCTGCGCGTCGAGTGGCTGAGCAGTCAGCGCTCTGTCACGACCACTACAGGTCCGAGCGGTGCGCGATTGTCCATGCGGCCCTGCGCTGGCAACCATAAACTAGAGACGAAGCCGTCGAGGTAGAGCGCGTCGCGGCAGCCTAGGGAATCGCGAAAGAACCGCGCTAGCTTGCCGAACGAGACTTCATCCTCGCTGATCACGAAGAAGGCGTGGCTGGGACCGCTTATGCAGACGCCGTTTCGGATATTGCGGGACAGGCCATCATCCGACACCTGCGGATGCAGTTTGCCTGCGATCAACAACATGGGTCCTGATTGTGTGGCCCAGCGCGGTTTGGCGTGGCGGGCAACGAAGGCCTGTGTTGTCTCAATGTGCAGTTTTCCATTTCTATCCTGACTGAATACGCCATTGGGTAGCATATAGAAGTTTCCGTTGCCGCTGCGTGTGTTGAGCGGGCGAAGTGCTTTTCCGTCCTCGACATAGAGTCCGATCGGCTCACCAGTCTGATCGAACATGCCGGCGTTCATCCCGAATGCAACGCCATGTGCGCCGAGACCTTCAAAGCCGCGTGACGGCGGCAGCGCGAACTTTAAGGTTTGCGTCTTGGTGTCGAATTGGCAGGCGGTGAAGGTTGAGCCATCGAACAGCCTCTGAGAACAGGACTCTGCGGCGGCTGCGCTGGTCAACATTGTCAGCAGGAAGAAGGCGGCCCATTTCATGGCGTCAATGTACAAAAGAAAACCCCGGGCGCTACATCTGCGCCCGGGTCAAGGTGGTGTCTTTCGAAGGTTAACCGTCGAGGCTTGCGCTGGACCGGCCATGACACGAAATTTGGCTCGCGCGAATCTCCCGGGGGTTGTTATGAATGTCTTTCGTCTCGCGGTTCTGGCATCGGCCCTTCTCTTCTCCGGCGCGGCCTTCGCCGCGCCATCTTTGACGCCTGCTCAGAAATCCGCGATCTGTGGCAAGCGCACGACCTGCGCCGTAACGGCTATCCATAGCGCCGGCGCGCAGCAGGTCGCGGAAATTCATTTCGGCCTCAAGGACAAGCCGGACGACGCGCCGGACGATGGCTGCATCATGGCCGGCAACAGCGACAAGAAGGACGGCGGCACCGAATACTGGCTGCTCGGCGCCAAACCCATACGCGTTCTCGCGCTATGCAATGACGGCTACGGCGCGGCTGGTGTCGGGGAAGACACCGTGAAATTCGCCAGCAACCGCATGACACATGAGGAGGAAGGCGGTTCGGCGTGGCGGTGGTCGAACACGGCAGTCTATTCCCTGTCACCATTCCGCGCGATTTCAACCGATGGCTGTTCCTACAACGATCTGGGAACCGATACCGGAACGCAAACCCGGACCGACGAAGTCAAATTGCGCGCCGTCGTCGTCGCCAAGAATCCCGGAGCGCATTGGGGCGACCATGACGAAATGGGCTGCCCCACCACCACGCCCGCCATGTTTGCCAAGCCCAAACCGTTTCCCACGGCCAAAACGGTGATGGCGTTTCCAGTCATCTCACCGGCCAACGCGCTGCTGTTCGGACCCGTGCCGAACGGCACCACGCTCGGGGCTTGCGCATCCGCGATCTCCACCGATGGCAAGAACGGCTTCGTCGTGTTCGGCCAACCCACGATGGGAAACGCAGCGGATGTTCAACTGCTTGCCCTCGGCAGCAGCAATATCCTGATCGCGCAGATCTACGATCCTGCGCCGTCAAAGCCAGGACCCGGTAGAAGCTGGGTCGCCGGATCGCATCTGGAAGTCTGGAGCGGCGGGCTTGAACCGGTCGGTCCGCTGAAGCGTGACGATCTTTCGCAAATTGCGGTCGATCTCGATGGGACCGTGCACACCGTCGGCAAAGCTGTTGCGCCGACCGTGCGGCATTGGCAGGCGAAGGACGGGCAGGGCCGTCCGGTCACTGTCCTGATGCTCACCTGGGCGGATTCATCCGGCTTCACCGTCGGCGCGGTATCCTATTCGCAGAGCGACAAGGGCAAGCCGGCGCGTCTCGTCACCAACACGGCGATGGCGAGGGGCGTTCCGGCGTTCATGCCGGATGTGACGCCCATGCAAGCCAAATGCGCAATCAAAAGTGGGCGCATCGCGATTCAGTAAGGCCAAAAAAATAACCCCGGGCGGTACATCCGCGCCCGAGGTCAAGTTGGTGTCTTTCGGAGGCTAACCGAAACTCAAGAACAGATTTTGACGCGCAATCCCGCGGGCGCTTTCGTTTCGTTGTCGCCGCAGGCGCGATCGAGCTGCGATTGGGTCAGACCACGGGCATGGCTCAGATCTGTACCCTTGATCGAGGTGATGGAAAGATCGGCGCCGGTGAAGTCGGCGCCATCGACCTTGGCGTGCGCCAGGTTGGCGCCGGCCAGATCGGTGTTGCGGAACGAGGCGCCGCGGAAATCGGCGAACGACATGCACATCAGCACGGCGCGGGCGCCGTCGAAGTTCGCGCCTTGCAGATTGCCTTCCTTCACGCAGGTGTTGGTGAGGTCGGCGCCCGCGAGGTCACAATGGGGGCAGTCGTGATTGCCGGCCTTGATCGAGTCCACCGCCGCCGTGCGGCCGAGGGCGACCGCGACGACGGGGGTGAGCTGCGCAGGCTGTGAGGGAACCTGAGCGGCAATTCCGGCAAGAGCGAACAGAAACGGCAACATCGGGGCTGTCTCGAATTGAAACGCGCCCTCGTTTGCTCGCAAGGGATGTGCCGGGGAACCTGTCCCGCCCTTAGGAGGCGCGGTGCTTGGCGCCGGTGCGGTGCTGGGACGCCCGCTGAAGCTCCATCCGCTTTTTCACCAGGCTGATGACCTTGCCCCTGGGACGCTGCTCCTGCTGCGCCCGCGCGGTGCGTTCGGGGGTCGTCGGCTCGGCGCAACGGGCCACGATGGTCAGCAGCTCCTCGCCCTTCACGAGATTCGAGGTCTCGGCGAGGATCAGCGCCACTTCCTCGTATTCGGCGTCCAGGCAACCCACATCGTCCAGCGTCACCGTGTAGGTGGCCAGCCGCTCGCCCGCCATGCCGAACACATCCACGACCTTGCTGGACATAACGCGTCCTCCGAACGAATCAGGGTCGCAGTATATCAGCTACAGCCGGATGTGCCTCCACAGGTGTTGCACTTGAGGCAGGTCCCGTTGCGGACAAGCGTGAAGTTGCCGCAAGAGCCGCAGGCGTCGCCCTCGAAGCCCTTCATCCGTGCTTCGGCCGAGCGCTTCGCCGCGAGGTCGCGCGCCTTGCCGGCCTTGGTCGAGGCCGTTTCCGCCCGCTTCGTGAGGCCTTCGCCGATGGCGGTCACAAGCTCGCCGACGGGGTTGCCGGCGACTTCCAGCACCTCGTCGCGGATCTCGCGCATTTGCGCTTCGAACGAATCC
>Ga0335085_10015765_pt1 | contig 10942 bp, 8 predicted proteins | sample Lox_Sample_45_FD_206712 | JGI IMG/M metagenome (GOLD analysis project Ga0335085, IMG submission 206712) | Soil microbial communities from Loxahatchee National Wildlife Refuge, Florida, United States - Lox_Sample_4.5 | ecosystem: Environmental > Terrestrial > Soil > Wetlands | place: USA: Florida... | reverse complement strand
GTCAACGACGTGTCGATGGCGCGGCAGGGCTATGCGTATTTCCTGCGCTCGCCCCACGCGCACGCGAAGATCGCCAAGATCGACACCGGCGCCGCGAAAGCCGCGCCCGGCGTGCTCGGCGTGTTCACCGAGGCGGATGTCGCGGCGGAAAAACTCGGCACCACGCGGCTCGCCTTGCCGCGCAAACGCGCCGACGGCTCGCCGGCGTTCGCGCGGCCGCATCCGGGCCTGGCGCGCGGCGAAGTGCGGTATGTCGGCGATCCGGTGGCGATGGTGGTCGCCGAGAGTCTCGCCGAGGCGAAGGACGCGGCCGAGCTGATCGAGGTCGATTACCAGGCGCTGCCGGCGGTGATCGATGCCGAGGATGCGGTGGCGCCGGGCGCGCCGCGCGTCTGGGACGAGAACCCCGACAATATCAGTCATATCTTCGAGACCGGCAACAAGGCGGCGGCCGATGCGGCGTTCGCGGCGGCGGCGCATGTGGTGAAGCGCAAATACGTCATCAGCCGCGTCCATGCGCAGTATATGGAGCCGCGCGGCACGCTCGGCGCCTACGATGCGAACGATGAGCGCTTCACCCTGCATGCCGATGTGCAATACGCGCATCGCGTGCGCGACATGCTGGCCGGCAACGTGTTCAAGGTCCCGGAGACCAGCATCCGCGTCGTCACCGGCGATGTCGGCGGCGGCTTCGGCACCAAGGGCTGGCAGTATCTCGAGCATCGCCTGACCTTGATGGCGGCGCGCAAATTGGGCCGCCCGGTCAAATGGAGCTGCGAGCGCAGCGAGGTGCTGCTCGCCGACGAGCATGGCCGCGACGTCGTCGCCGAGGCCGAGCTCGCGCTCGACAAGGATCACAAATTCCTGGGGCTGCGCGCGCGCCTCATCAGCAATATCGGCGCCTATCTCTCCTCCGACCGCAACCTGCTCGCGACCTTCGGCAGTCTCGGCGCGCTGGTCGGCGTCTATGAGATACCGGCGGGCTACGCGCATCTGACGGTCGCCTTCTCGAACCAGCCCGCGACCGCGCCCTATCGCGGCGCCGGCCGGCCCGAGGCGATCTACATCATCGAGCGGCTGATCGAGGATGCGGCGCGCGAGCTCGGCGTCGATCGCGTCGCGCTGCGGCAGAAGAACCTCATTCCGCCCAGCAAGCTGCCGTTCAAGACGCCGCTCGGCGGGCTCAATTACGATTGCGGCGATTTCCCCGGCATCATGGAAAAGGCCCTGAAGCTCGGCGATGCCGCCGGCTTCGCCGCGCGCCGCGCGGAAAGCGAGAAGCGCGGCAAGCTGCGCGGCCTCGGCATCGCCAATGCGATCGAGCGCGCCGCCTCGCCGGGCGCCGAATTCGCCGAGCTGCGCTTCAACACCGGCGGCCAGGCGACCTTGCTGATGGGCACGATCCACCAGGGCCAGGGACACGAGACCAGCTTCCGCCAGATCGCGATCGAAAAGCTCGGCCTCGATCCGAAAGACATCCGCTATGTCGACGGCGACACCGACGTCGTCGCTTTCGGCACCGGCACCAACGGCTCGCGCTCGACCGTGATCGGCGGCACCGCGATCACGCTGGCGGCGGACAAGATCATCGTGAAGGCAAAGAAGATCGCGGCGCATCTCCTCGAGGCGGCCGAGGCCGATGTGAAATTCGAAGGCGGGCGCTTCGCCATCGAAGGCACCGATCGCGGCATGAGCCTCAAGGAGGTGGCGAAGGCGGCGTTCCAGCCGAACAAGCTGCCGAAAGGCATGGAGCCGGGCCTCTACGAGACCGGCACGTTCTCGCCGCCGCAGGACACGTTTCCCAACGGCAGCCATCTCTGCGAGGTCGAGATCGATCCCGAGACCGGCAAGGTCGAGCTGGTGAATTACACCGTGGTCGACGATGTCGGCACGGTGATCAATCCGAAATTGCTGAAAGGCCAGATCCACGGCGGCATCGCGCAAGGCGCCGGCCAGGCGCTGATGGAGCAGGTGGTCTACGATCCGCGCTCGGGCCAGCTGCTCTCGGCCTCGTTCATGGATTACGCCATGCCGCGCGCCGACGATTTCGGCCCGATCGAGATCGAGAGCGCGCCGGTGCCGACGAAGCTCAATCCTTTGGGCGCGAAAGGCGCGGGCGAAGCGGGCACCGTCGGCGCGCTGCCGGCGGTGATGCTGGCGGTGCTCGACGCGCTCGCGCCGCTCGGCGTCAAGCAGCTCGACATGCCGGCGACGCCGGAGCGGGTGTGGCAGGCGATCCGGGCGGCGAGGAAGTAGGGCGGAGAGATCGCGTGTGTGTCACCCCCCTCCCCAACCCTCCCCCTCAAGGGGGGAGGGGGTTAAAAAGATGAATCCTCCTCGCCCTCAAGGGGGAGGGGATTTAGAGGTCAGAGGTGTTTCTTTCTATCCCCTCCCCCCTTGAGGGGGAGGGTTAGGGAGGGGGGACCGGCGCGGGGTGCCGGGGTATAATCCCCCGACAGGTAAGTTCCGAGGAGGAGACGATGGCTCATCGTGTGGACGGCATCCGGAGCGTCGATTTCGGCGTCACCGATCTGAAGGCGGCCGAGCGGTTCTATACCGAGGTATGGAATCTGAAGCCGGTCGCGTCGAGCAAGGGCTCGGTCTATCTGCGCGGCACCGGCTACGAGCATCACATCCTCGGCCTGCATCAGCGCGACAAGGGCGAGCTGTTGCGCGTCAACCTCTCGGCGCCCGACGAAGAGGCGGTGAACGCGATCCACGACCGCGTGCGCAAGACCAACATCCGCAAGGTCGAGGCGCCCGGCGCCATCGACGAGCCCGGCGGCGGCTATGGGTTCGCGTTCCAGGATCCGGAAGGCCGCACCGTGCGCGTCATCGCCGGCGTCGCGGCGCAGAGCCCCGAGAAGGACGACGTCGACCGGCCGCGCAAGCTGTCGCATTGCGTGCTCAATTCCGGCGAGCAGGAAGGCGCGGTCAAGTTCTGGACCGAGGCGCTGGGCACGCGCGTCATCGATCGCACCAAGGCGATGACCTTCGTCAATCTCTCCAGCGATCATCATTCGGTGGCGCTCGTCAAAGGCTCGGGCCCGACCTTGCACCACGTCGCCTTCGAGATGCCGTCGATCGACGCGGTGATGTGCGGCGGCGGCCGCCTCAAGGAGGCCGGCTATCCGATCGAATGGGGCGTCGGCCGGCACGGGCCGGGCAACAACGTCTTCGCCTATTTCATCGGCCCGGAAGAGATGGTCATCGAATACACCGCCGAGGTCGAGCAGGTCGACGACAAGTACAACGTGCGCGGCCCCGACGACTGGACCTGGAAGCCCGGCCGCAACGACCAATGGGGCATCAACAGCGGCCCCTCCAAGCGCATGATGGACGCGCACAACGTGCGCTTCGCCGAGGATATCTTCCACCCGGCGTAATTCGCTGGAGCGTGTTCACTAGCCCCTCTCCCCTTGAGGGAGAGGGAGGGACCCATGCGAAGCATGGGAGGGTGAGGGGTCCCGCGCCGGGCGCGCCGCCCCTCAATCTTGTGCCCCTCAATCCTGCGCGCGGCCGCCGGCGGCGACAGCGATGTTGAGGACGGCCGGGTTGCCGTCGGCGACGGCGCGGAGGCCGCGCTCGATGGCGCCTGTCACTTGGCTCGGATCCTCCACCCGCTCGCCATAGCCGCCGGCGAATTCCACCAGCTTCTCGTAAGCGACCGAGGGCGAGAGGTCGACGACCGGCAGGGAGTTCGCGCCGGTGACGCGGCCGCTCGGATACATGAGCTCGGCGGCATTGCGCACGGCGTACCATTGCGCGTTGTTGGCGATGATCGTGAGCACCGGGACGCTCTCGGTCCGCTCGACGAAATGACAGGCCGACGGCACGTTGAACATGTAGGAGCCGTCGCCGACCAGCGCGATCGCCTGCCGCTCCGGCGCGGCGAATTTCGCGCCGATCGCCTCGCCGACGCCTTTGCCGAGACCGCCGGCGCTGCCGCCGGTCGCCAGCCAGCAGCCCGGCTGCTCGATCTCGACGAACGGCGCCGGCACGCCGAGCTCGTTGGAGATGATCGCGTCCTTCTGCTTCACCTGGTTGAGGCAATGCGCCACCCAGGCGTTGCTGATCGGGCGCTGCGTCTTGCCGCGCTCGATCGCCTTGCGGCGGCGCTCGGCGACGGCGTCGCGCATCGCCGTCAGCTCCCGGCGCCGCGCATCGATCCGGGCGGCGTTCGCGCGGCCTTCGGCCGTCAGCGCCTCGTTCAGCATCGGGATGGCTTGCGCCACCGAGCCGGCAACCGCCATGTCCATCTCGAAGCCGCGATAGGGATAGCGGGCAAAGTTCGGATCGATGCCGATATGGACCAGCTTCGTCTCGGCGTTGGGGCGGATGAAGCGCGGAATCCACGGCACCGGCGATTCCAGCACGACGATGACATCGGCCCAGGCGAGCAGCGCCTCGTTCGGCGCGCCGAGATTCATCGGATCGCTCGATGCCATGTTGCCCGGTCCCGGCGCGCAGGCGATGGCGTGCTCTTGCGCGAGCGCGCCGAGGTCGAAGAAGCTCTCGGGCACGCCGCCGATGATGAGCGGGCGCTGCGCGCCGGCGATGAGCTTCGCGACGCGGGCGATCGCCTCGGCGGACGGCGCCGGCGGCACCGCGCCGAGCGGCCGTTTGCGCGGCTCGGGTCCCGGATCGACCGCGGGATCGCCCAGCACCTCGCGCGGCAGGGTCAGGTAGACGGGACCTTTCGGCTCGGTCATCGCGATATCGAGCGCGCGGCCGACGACCGTGTTGACCGGCTGGCCGGTGCGCAGCTCGTAATCCCAGCGCGTGTATTGCCGCAGCATCGCCGCCTGGTCGAAATTTTCCTGCGACCAATGGATGCCGTTGTTGCGCGAGCCGGGATGGCCGCGCTCGGTCCAGGGCGAGCGTCCCGCCGCCAGCAGCATCGGCACGTTGCCGCGATCCGCGTTCATGATCCCGCACAGCGCATTGGCGGTGCCGACGGTGGTGTGCACCATGACCGCGGCCGGCGTGCCCGACACCTTCCAGAAGCCGCTCGCGATCGCGACGGCGACGTTCTCATGCGGCACGGTGACGAAGCGCGGCACGGTCGTGCCGCGCTCGCGCGTCCGCAGCAACCCCTCGACGATCGGCGCGAAATCCGTCCCGCCATTCGCGAACACCATGCGAATGCCGTGCTTGTGAAGGGCGCTCAGATAGGCTTCGGCGACGGTCGGCTTGTCGGCGGGTGATGATGCATCCATGTCGGTCTCGCTGGCTGGTTCTCGCGCGCTGGTTTGCGTGTTCGGGCTGATCCTAGCACAGGGACGCGTGCTTCCCATGGCGGGGCTGAGATGGCGATGGGCGAAAGCGTGGCGGGCTAATAGCTCTTTGCGAAATACGGCTTTGCAAATACGGTGACAGAAGCAATGTTTTCCGGGCCGGTTGGACCGCAGCAAAGGCTTACGCGCCGCGACCACAACGGCGTAACGGTGCTCCTGTCTCCGTATTCCCGATAACGGCTAGCCTATCTTCTTCTGCGATGGCTAAGGCGCTTGGCCGGTGCGTCACGCCGGTGGTGAAAGGGCGGCCCGCGAAAGAAAAGCGCGATGCGCGGCAATCAAATTTACTCTGTCCCCGAATTCTGCGCTTGAAGGCCACCCGGCGATTTTTTTATCCTGCGAGAGCGACGAACAGAACTCAGTAGCAAGAGGGGTAGGACGGTGGCACGTTTGGGGCTATAGGGGACCTTTGTGAAAGCGCGGGGGGACGCCGATTGTTCGTACCATTCGAAGCGTGGACCGGGGGTCGGTCAATATCGTCCATTGGCACTAATGCGGGCGCACCGGATATTCCGTTTCAAAATTGGCGCCGCTTCAAGGAAGCGTTCCCGCCGGAATTTGTAGCTCGCGCGATTAGTGAGAGTGCGAGACCGGTTAAGCGATGCCTTGATCCCTTTGGCGGTTCCGGGACTACGCCCTTAGCTTGTCAATTTTTGGGGGTTCACCCGACCGCTATTGAAGTGAATCCGTTTCTCGCCGATCTCATTGAGGCGAAGTTAGCGTCCTATAATACGAGGGATGTTGCCCGTTCGTTTTCTGAATTAATCAAGATCGCGAATTCGCAACGCGTCAATCCTTCACAGCTATACGCGGATGGTCCAAAAACGCTTGTCGAACCTGGTGTTGATGAAAGATGGATATTTGATCGTAAATTGGCGGCTCGCCTAGCGGCTTATGTGACATCTCTGCCGAAAATCCGTAATAAGAACCATCGGCGGTTATTCCGCGTGATTCTGGGTGGCGTGCTCATAGATCTGAGCAATGTTATCGTCAGTGGCAAAGGTCGACGGTATCGCCGGAACGTGGATGGTATTGCACGCGATGGACGGGATTTAGACGACGCATTCTGTGCGGCAATGCAATCCGCGATTGCCGATATCGCCCGATTTACTCCGCGACAAATAGGAAGTTATTCACTCCATCGTGGAGATGCGCTGCGTCTTATTCAGGCTACAGGACCCGCCGACATCTCTATATTTTCTCCGCCATATCCTAATTCGTTCGACTATACTGACGTATATAATGTAGAACTTTGGGCGTTGCGGTATCTGAAAAATTGGAACGACAACCGCCGTCTGCGCATGTCTACCCTGGAATCGCACGTTCAGATAAAACGAACTTATATGTCTCCTCCTTCGGGTTCGATCACACTGAATCGCATACTTCAACAACTCAAGGTTAAGAGCGAGTCCCTATGGGATAAGAATATCCCCGCCATGGTGGGGGGCTATTTTGGAAATATCGATGCCACGCTTAAGCGTATCCGCACACGGTTACGTCCGAGTGGGCAAATCTGGATGGTCGTTGGCGATAGCCGATATGCTGGCGTCACGATCCCCGTTGCTGCAATTGTCTCGGAGCTAGCGCGTAAAGAAAAATCTCTTCGGATCGTAAAGAACGAACGATTTCGCTCGATGAGGGCGGCGGTCCAACAGGGCGGTAATGAAGAGCTTGCCGAGACGTTGTTGGTGCTCCAAAAGCCCTAAGGTGTCATTCGGTCGGCTCTGAGATCATCAGGTGACGCATATAGACGATAGCTTCGTAGATGCACGCCGTGTTTGTTCGCAGTCGCGCGAACTGAATTGAAACATTTGTCGCCGTCGCTTTGGGACGGAGTTCTCATATCAAAGCAGCAGAGCATTGCATTAAGCGCGTGTTTGTCGCGACGGTAACCTTGCGCTTGCGAGACGCCTTTCTTGATCGCCGCGGTATTGGCATACTTCGGGACCTGCGAACCACCGGAGGAAAACGACCGCAAAACTTTCAGCTCGAGAACTGCGTGTGCGGTGAAATGGCCGGTGTCGTTGGCATCTCTCGAGGTTATGAAAAGATCACACCGGCCCTGAGTGCCTGGCACTTCCCACCAAACAGAAAAGAGGCCCCTATCAAAGGCAACGGAAAGCGTGAGCCGCACTAATCCCTGAAAACGAGCCTCGGCATCTTTTATGGGACGGTACTTGGCAGCATCGTGCCAAATCCCGAGGCCCTTCGCAGCATCTGGGGTCAGTAACGACTCGTCGTGGAGACGCTTCAGCACGCTATCTAGCATGGACATTGTGAAGGTCATTGTGCGAAAAGAAAAACGTTGAACAACAGTGGGCGCAGCTACGCCTTTTGGGTAGTACCGAAGCTCCTTGTCCGTCGCGTTTGGATCAAAGACCAAAGCGATTTCGGTGCCGATGCCCTTTTCAATGACCTCCTTAAATAGTTCGCCAGTCGTTGTTCCAGTGAGCTCACAACTATAGCCGCTACGACAATTCGCCCCGGTCACCAGGATCCAGCCACAAAGCGCCTTTGTACCATTATCGATTATCGGTTCGTCTATCGCACCAATACGTTCCGCGACAACGCGCGGGCGATCAGTTATGAAGAAAAATGCAAGCCGTTTTTTTTCGGTTGCGTATGCGACATTATCCATCCGCTGTGCCACAGCGCGCGCAACCGATTCGAGCGCAATACTGAACTCGGGCGCCGCCAGTTCGGCAACGTTGGCCGCATAACTTGCTGCGAGGGATCGCGCCTCGGCTTCGCTGAGACCGCCGAAGGGATTCGTATCGGTTGCCGCGACGACGGCGCTCGCGACGCCGGTGCCGACGTCAGGTCGAACGCGCGATCGTCTTTGTTGAGCCATTTCCCCCGCCCATTTCCGCGCTAGTGGCGTTTTTACGATCAAGAAGCATCATGTACATCTGGAGCTTGTCGCCGGCAGTCTTTTGGCTTCCTGTCGTCGTCAACTTACCAAAGAAGTTTGCCGTGAAAGCCGAATAGTTGGCGCGACGCCATTCAGCAAAATCAACTACATCGCCCTCGCCGGTCCTGTCGTCGGACCAAGTAGCATCAAATTCAACTACGTTCTCGAGAGGTCGCGTCAGCCGACTCGCGGCGTAGGTCAGCCGTCGGAAGAACTCGCGCGCAAGACGTTCTTCGGCGAATGCTTCCAACGTGCGGAGTACAGGTCTTGTTAAGTCCTCATTGAGGGCGAATGATCCCGCCAACGTCCAATTGCCATCATCTTCGCTGTGAGCCACTTCCGAGATGAGTACGAATCCCAATCCCACAAGCCGATCGAGTTGAGCTTGGAGCTCCGGATAGAACGGACCGCCCTTTCGCTTCAGGATTTTTCCGTCGTAACTGCGCGTTGACCAAATCGGGGCGAGTACGTTAGCCAGAAATGCCAGCGAGTGTATCCTCGTTAGAGGAACCGGACAAAGATTTGCTGCCTCGCAGGCGTCAAGAAGCAGAATTAGGCGGCTACGGTCCGCATAATCGTCGAGCCTAAAGAATTTCCTATCAGGCATCGGCGCGCGTCCCTTCAATGACGTGGGCCAAGAATTTTTCGTATGCCTCTCGGTCTGCTCGCAAAGCTGCATTGGGAGCCGCGTAAGCGATTAGATTTACAATTCGGGATTTTCGATCTTCTGAGGTCTCGGAACTAGCGAAGAATGTGCGGAGCAGATGATCGCTGGGAAGATAGGACGTAATGATAACCCTATTTTCCGCGCTAGATTCGGCAAATTTTGCGAGCTGTTCCCCTGCTCTTTCCGCGAACAGAAAATCTAGCGAAGCTTCAGGCGCATCCACGACTAGTGTTGCTGCGTCACTGACGACGCCCATCAACGCCATCCTGAACGCCAAGTCGATGAATTCGGCTTGTGATCTTGAAACGTCAAGGGGCGAATCACGAATTGTTTGGCCGGCGACTGAGCCGCCTGACATGGACAAGTGGAAAGTTGGGAACTCGAAAATTGCACCGCCTTGGCCGACGCGGTCAGGAGTTGGTTGATAGAGAAGATCGATTTGCTCCTTAAGAAAGACACGCGAGTATTCGCCGGCGCGCGCGGCCATGACCGGCTCCGAGCAGTTGCAGAAACCGCATGTCGTCGCGGCCTTGCGCGAGCGCGGTGTCGAGCCGCCGCGCGGCGTGCACCCGCTGTCGCAAATCCGCCAGCCGCGCGGCAAGCGGCGGCGCGCCGGATTGACCGACCGCGCGCTTCGCTTCGCGCTCGCCTATCTCACGTGCAGCAACGCGGCCGAAGCCGCACGGCGCATCGGCATGAGTCCGGCGCAGGCGCAGAAATCCGGCTGCCATCTGCTGCGCCGGCCCGAAGTCGCCGCCTTCATCGAGGCCGAGCGCGCCGCCTCGATCGAGCGCACGCGCATCGATGTCGATCGGGTGAAGCGCGAATTCGCGCGGCTCGCTTTCGTCGACATCGGCGATTTCATCGAATGGGACGAGGACGGCAATATTGCGCTGAAGGCGAGCGCGGCGATCTCGCCCGACGACCGCGCCGCGATCGCCGAGCTGAAGGTGAAGCGCGGCAAGCCCGGGGTGGGAGGGATCGTGAAGGCGCGGGTGAAGCTGCACGACAAGCAGCGCGCGCTCGACAGCCTGGCGCGGCTCATGGGGCTTTACGGCAAGAAGCCCTTTGTCACCATCGATCACGCGAAAGAGCGGCGCGACGCGAATGCGGAGCTGCGCGAGCGGCTGCTGCGCATCGCCCGCTCGGGTGGCGCGACGGTCGGCGAACCGCCGGCCGATGCGAAACCGCGCGATGAGGCGAGCGGCGGCGAAACGCAGCCGGGCGCGACGAAAGAGCCCCCGAAGGGCGAGCGCTAGCGCGGCGCGCGCCTGACGCCAGCGCAGCTTTGCGCGTGCGCGATGGCTTTGCCCGGGCCCTCGTCTCCGGAGACTCCCGGCGGACAATAGGCGATTGACATGATTCGCGCCGTTATTGCCCAGGAGAGGTCTTGAGTTCGATCCTCGGCGGCAGCACTATTCTTATCGGCGTATTTCGTTTCCGGTCCGGCGTTGTGTTCCGCTCGGGGGCGAAGGACGGCCGGCTTTCGCGTCAGCGGCCGGACGGCGGGGCATTCGATGGGGGGAACCATGGCGCAGCGAATTTTTTTCGCCTGTCTTTTGGTGTTCTTGACCGGCGGTGCGGGCACGGCTGCGCGCGCCGCAGACTGCAGTCCGGTGGGGCTGCTGCAATTCTACAGCGCCGCGGCTCGTTCGAATTTTTCCGCGATCGACGGCGGCGACAAAGGCCCCGGTGTTCTGACCGGCGACAGCCGGGCGCGCGCCGTGAAGGCCGGCGCGCTCTGTGCCAACAAAGTGTTTCTCGAAGACGTGCCGGCCAAGGGGCAATATCGCGCCTACCGGGTCGTCGAGTTCGACGCGGCCACCGACAGCACGGCGGAAGACTGGGATATCGAGGTCATCGACCAATTCATGCCGGTCCTTACCAAGCAGAAATTCGGCGCCAAGCCGTCTGTCAAGCGAACAGATGATGGCTACTCCGTCACGTGGGAAGGCCCGGACGATCGGTCGGTGGTCGTCAGCTTCTACTATACCAACGCCGGCGGGAAAGCCTTTTCCGTCCGGATCTACCACGACTACTAAGCGGCGGCCGCGGTGTGTCGGCATT
>Ga0335085_10015764_pt1 | contig 10943 bp, 10 predicted proteins | sample Lox_Sample_45_FD_206712 | JGI IMG/M metagenome (GOLD analysis project Ga0335085, IMG submission 206712) | Soil microbial communities from Loxahatchee National Wildlife Refuge, Florida, United States - Lox_Sample_4.5 | ecosystem: Environmental > Terrestrial > Soil > Wetlands | place: USA... | reverse complement strand
AAAGATTCATGGAAGAATCCGAAGAAGAGAGCGTGCCGATCAACCCGCTGGTGGGAAACAGTCCAAAGATGTGCGCCGTGCAGGTACTGATCAATAAATTGGCAAATAGTAGTTCGACGGTACTGATTACCGGTGAAAGCGGCACGGGAAAAGAATTGGCTGCCAGGGCGATTCACGATCTGAGTCCGCGAAACAATGAGCCGTTTGTTCCGGTCAACTGCGCTGCGATTCCCGAAGAGCTCTTGGAGAGTGAGCTTTTCGGTCACATTCGAGGCGCCTTCACCGGAGCGATTAACTCCCGGCAGGGCAGATTCCAACTCGCCAACGGCGGGACGCTATTTCTCGATGAAATCGGTGAAATGAGCCCAAAACTACAAGTGAAACTACTTCGCGCAGTCCAGGAGCGCCAGTTCGAACCCGTCGGCAGCGACAGAGCCGTTCAAGTGGATGTGCGCGTCATCGCGGCAACCAATCGAGATCTTAACATCGCTGTTCGTGAAGGAAAGTTTCGTGAGGATTTATTCTATCGACTCAATGTTCTTCCACTGCACCTTCCGTCCTTGCGTGAACGCGAGGGCGACATTCCCTTGTTGGTGTATCACTTCTTAGACATTCATGGGCGGCGAAAGGGTAAACCACTCAATCACGTGGATCGTGACGCGATGGCGGTCATGGAAAAGTATCGTTGGCCGGGTAATGTGAGGGAAGTAGAAAATTTAGTCGAACGCCTTATCGTCCTAAACGAAAACGGCATGATCTGCATCGCTGACTTGCCGGAGTATATTATCCACAATAGCGCCGAGCAGCAGCCCACAACCGCCAATGTTTCGCTGCCCCAGGGCGGCATAGATTTGGATGGGTTTCTCGATAATATCGAGAACGGCTTTATCCAACAGGCTCTGCAACGCTCGCGGGGAAATAAGACTCTAGCCGCGGGACTTCTTAATCTCAATCGCACCACGTTTATCGAACGGCTTCGAAAGAAGGGCTTGCTCAATTCTGCGCGTGAAAATTCATACCCGCTCGGGTCCGTTGCGCCCCGTACAGACGCGAATTTTTCATTGACGGAAACCGACCCCGGTTTTTGGAGTCTTAACGGACTTGCACACCCGAATACCGGCAAATTCGGCGACGCGCCACTCTAGTAAGGCTTGAATTTCCCTGGCATACGCCTTGCTCCATCGGAATATTGATGGGTTCCAGCGTCTTGGGTAACGAGGAAGCAAAAAATGCCTATTCCGCTCGGCCAATCTGTAGAGAATGTTCAAGCCCTTAAGGGCCTCATCGGGTGGTTTAATCAGAGCAGTTTCGAGCTGATCCAAGAGTATCGTCGCCTTGAAGAGCGCGCGGCGACTCTCAAGGACCAGCTTGAGGCGAAGCATCAAGAGTTGGAAAACAGTCTGCGAGAGCGCGAAGAAGCACGAGCCTATCTACACTCTGTCCTGGAAAGTCTCAAGGCCGGGGTATTAGTGCTGGATCAAGACCTTTACCCCACCTTTGTCAACCGGCGCGTAACCGAACTAACCGGGGCCATCGATCACGACCGCGCGGTACAACTCTTGGGCGATAAACTGGCTGCCACTCTACGCCGGGGTAACAAAGATTTTTTGCCGTTGGAGTGCGAGAAGGTTGTCCAAGGACCTGGAGGCGTGATGACTCCGGTGCACTTCATTCTTTCCGAGGTCGCCACGGGACAAGAGCGAAGCGATTACGTTCTCGTTTTCCAAGACATCAGTACGCTCAAACGGCTGGAGGCTGAGACGGCGCGAACACGGCGTCTCGCTTCTCTTGGCGTCATGGCCTCGGAAGTGGCGCACCAAGTGAGAAGCCCGTTAGGGGGCATTGAGCTTTACGCTTCGCTACTAAAGGAAAAAGCGACTGGAGACCCAAAGCGGCTGGCGGGTGAAATCTTGGACGCGGTTCAACGGCTTTATACGACGATCTCTCACCTGCTGTCCTTTGCCGCGGAGCCCTCTATCACCGCCGATCGATTACCAGTCACGTGGTTGGTAGAGGATTTGAGAGAAGACTGTAAGCCACTGTTCAACGACAACCGCTGGTCGATCACCTTTAACTGTGACCCAAATCTTCCGCCGATCTGGGGCGACCGAGGTCTTCTAGCACAGGCGGTGCTGAATCTTATTGTGAACGCAAAAGAAGCGATGCCTGACGGCGGCCGGGTCGGCTTGAGGGCACAGCAGTCGCCGTTCGCCACGATGAACGGCCAAAGCCATCGCGCCGTTGAAATCAAAGTCACGGACGAAGGAGTTGGAATTGCGCTGGAAAATCGGGAACGAATCTTCGACCCTTTCTTCACAACTAAATCGGAAGGAACCGGTTTGGGGCTCGCGTTTACCCACAAGATCATCAGCGCCCATCGAGGTTCCATAGAGATTTCATCCGCCCTAACCAGGGGCGCACAAATTTCCCTATTCTTGCCGGCGGCTGAGGAAATTGACGACCATGCAAAACCGAATTGTCATAGCTGACGACGACCCGACCATGCGCTCGGCCCTCGGCGAGGTGCTGAGCAGCGCGAGTTACTACGCAGTCTTGTTTCCTAACGGAGAGGAGGCGGAGCGGTACCTCAACAAATCAGGCGCGGATCTTGTCATCAGCGACGTCCGTATGCCCGGTCTCGGCGGCCTCGAATTGTTGAAGCGTTTTCAGCATATCCCCTTCATTATGGTCAGTGGTTTTGCAACCGTCCCGGAAGCTGTCGAGGCGATGAAAATTGGCGCTTACGATTTTGTCGTGAAGCCATTCTCGTATCGCGAACTCATTCCTCTAGTCGAAGCGGGATTGTGCCGCGTTAACGGACAGGAAACGGCAGCCGATGAGACCGGCGAGATTGTTACTGCCCACCCGCGCATGCGCTCACTGTTGGAGTTCGCCAGGCAAGTGGCGAAGTCCCACGCCTCAATCTTGATCCAAGGCGAAAGCGGAACCGGAAAAGAGCTGCTGGCCCGCTATATCCACGCGCATAGCCGACGCAACTCGGGTCCGTTCGTTGCGGTCAACTGCGCCGCGCTTCCCGAGGGCCTTTTGGAGTCGGAACTGTTTGGCCATGAGCGTGGTGCCTTTACCGGGGCCGTGGCCAGCAAAGCGGGAAAATTCGAGTTGGCGCAGAGCGGAACTCTGCTACTGGACGAAATCAGTGAGATGCCAATGCCCTTGCAGGCCAAACTCTTGCGGGTGTTGCAAGAACGGGAGGTGGATCGCCTAGGCAGCAAAAAACCGCTCCCCATCGATATTCGCGTCATATCGACGACTAACCGCGATCTGCGCGAGATGATCCGGGTGGGGAGCTTTCGTGAAGATTTATTCTATCGGCTCAATGTTGTGCCGGTTAGGCTGTTTCCGCTGCGCGAACGGATCGACGACATTGAACCGCTCGCGCGTTCGTTCTTTATCCGACACGGCTACCCTCAGGCGTCGCTTTCACCCGGCGCGTTGGTTCAGCTGAAAAGTTATTCGTGGCGGGGCAACGTACGCGAACTTTTTAATGTGCTCGAACGAGCGGCGATCGTCGCCCAAAGAGAAGCCATCGAACCAGAACATCTTTTGCTCGAAGAGGTGATGGGGTTCGGCAGCGATTTCCAGAACGTCGGCGCACAGGAAATCGGTAGGGAATTGGAGATGGTGTCCGGCCTGGTATTGCCCGTGAACCCCGCTGAAGCGGCTGTTTCCGGAAATCTTTCGGTCCGAGAGATGGAAGAACAGCTCATCTTTAATACCCTTAAACAGGTGAACGACAACCGCACCCAGGCAGCGAAGCGGCTCGGTATCAGCGTGCGCACGCTACGCAACAAGCTCAAGCTATATCGCGAGAAAGAATATCACAAAGGAGCCTAGATGGCGGGCCTTAGACTTTTCAATTTTACCCAGCAATTGCTCGAGCTTTCCATGCGGGTGCGCGGCGCGCGCCACGAAGTCTTGAGCGCCAATATCGCCAATGTCGACACACCGGGTTATCGTCCGCGGGATGTCGATTTCGGTTCGATCATGAGATCCGCCGCTGAAATGGATGATTCTTCCTTAGGCAGCCGGGAGCAACAGATGGAGCGCCTTTTGACTTCGTTGGATCTCCAAACTGCGATCTACGAGCCCACGATTCCCAACAATCAGCATGGGGAAGATCGCCTCGACGGCAATAGCGTGGGTCTAGACCAGCAGATTGCTCTGCTAAACGAAAATTCGTTGTCCTATGAGGCTAGCTTAACATTATTGTCACGGACATTGGCGAAGCTTCGCTACGTCATCAGCGAAGGGAGGGCGTAGGAGAGTATGGATTTGTTCAAAATGTTCGCTATTAGCGGCGCCGGCATGAGCGCTCAACGCAGCCGCATGAGTGTCATCACGGGGAATTTGGCCAACACGGAAACGACCCGCACGCCGGAGGGCGGACCCTATCGGCGGCGCGACGTCATCTTTCAGGCTGTGCCGCTCACTGGGGAATTTCCCGATATGCTGGCGGAGAATCTCCTGGAGCGCCCGGAAGGTCTTTTTTCCGTGGAAGTGGTGGGTATCAAGCAGAGCAGCCGACCGCCGCGACAGATTTTCGATCCCCACCATCCCGACGCTAACACGGCAGGTTACGTGTCGCTACCCGACATTAACGTTATGGAAGAGATGGCGGATCTATTATCGGCCGTGCGCTCCTATGAAGCGAACCTCACGGCCTACAACGCCACCAAGTCGTTGGTGCGCCGGTTGTTGGAAATCGGCCGCGCCCCATGACCATCGATTTCCGTAAGGGAGAGTTTTAACCGTGGCAATCATTAAAAGTGTTGACCTCGTCAATCCGGCCGGCTCGCTTTCGAACTCCAAGCCCGCTAAGGAAACTCAACAAGGAGATTTTAGCACCCACCTTAAGAACGCTTTGGGTGACGTCAATGATCTGCAGCAGAAAGCGGATCAGGCGATTCAACAGCTGGTGGGAGAAGGAAAAGGAGATCTTCAGGAGACCATGATCGCGCTGGAGAAGGCCGATGTCTCTTTCCGTCTAATGATGCAGATCCGAAACAAGGTCTTGGAGGCTTATCAAGAGATCATGCGTATGCAAGTGTAACAGCGCTATTAGGAACCATGGCTCTCGACAACGAACATTAACCGACAAGCAAACGTGCCTGAACAACTCGCAAACTTTCTCACAGACTTGAAGGAGATGCTTTCGCGTCTCCTGTCATTTCTTTCGCCACAACAAAAAAGGCTGTTTTTTATCGGCCTTCCGCTTTTTGGATCCATCGCTTATGCGGCTTTTTTCATCTTCGATCGGCTGAATTACGGTCCGCTTTATGCCAACCTGTCGCCGCAAGATGGCGCGGCCATCGTCAAAGAATTGGATGCCGAGAGGATTCCGTATAATATTTCGGGAGGCGGCTCCGTGATCGAAGTGCCTCGGGGCTTGATCTATCAGACCCGCCTTAAGCTCGCAGGAAAAGGTGTGCCCGCAGGAGGCGGGGTAGGATTCGAGATCTTCGAAAAAACCCCCTTTGGCGCGAGCGAGTTCACGCAGCAAGTGAATTATTTGCGCGCCCTGCAGGGCGAGCTTTCCCGCACCATTAATGCGCTCTCCGCAGTGCAATCCAGCCGCGTCCACTTGGCGCTTCCGTCTCGGTCAAATTTTCTCGGTCCGGAAGAAAAGCCGTCCGCTTCAGTCGTGGTGGATCTGAGACCGGGCTATCATCTGAGTCCTGATCAGGTCCAGGGAATCGTCAATCTAGTGGCCAGTTCGGTGCCGAAACTGAGCGCTGAAAAAGTGACAGTCATCGATAGTTCGGGACGGCCGCTCAAGGAAATTGTGCCGGTAGCAGCGACCACAGAGGCTGAAAAACTCAACCTGCTCAAACTGCGACACGAACAGGAACTAGAGAGGCGCATTGAGACTATGTTGGAGCCGGTTTTGGGGCCGGGGAAAGTGGTGGTGCGCACCAACGTTCAGATCAATTCCCAAGAAACTCAGATGACGAAGGAAGCGTTCGATCCGGACAACAAGGTCGTGCGCAGCCAACGCCAGTCGGTGGACGACGCTGGAACAAAAGCAGGCGGCACACCCGGCGTGCAAGCCAATATCCCCGGCGGTGAGGCGACCAAAGTAGCCACAGAAACCGGATCAAAGCGCAGCAGCGAAATTGTCACCTACGAAATTGGTCATACGACGAGCAGGATTTCTGAGCCGCGGGGGCAAGTCCAGAAACTCTCTGTGGCGGTTCTCGTTGACGGCAAGTACGAGAAGGACAAATACGTTCCCCGGACCAAAGAAGAAATGGAAGTCCTCAAAGGCATGGTCAAGCGGGCGGTGGGCTTCGATGAAGACCGCGGCGATGAGATTGAGGTCGCTAACGTGGCGTTCAAGATTCAACCCGCGCCGGCGCTTCAGTCACCTGGCGCACCCGAACTCCAAGACATGATCACATCGCCTATGGGAATCGGCGTGGGTGTCGGCGTTTTCTTTATGCTGGGGGCTTTGGGATTCTTCGCCATGCGGCGTAAGCCGAAGGCAAAGGAGGCTCCACTGTCCGCGATGGCGCAGCCTGTGGTGACCACCGCTGCGGCCGAACAGGTGGAAGAGGATGCGGCAGCGGCAGCCCAGAAAATTGTTCTATCCGACGATCCTCGGAAAGAACAGCTTGGGCAGATTGCTCGCGATTATCATGACGCCACGGTGCGGATTATCCGGACCTGGCTACAAGAAGACGTCAATAAACCGCGCGTGGGAAATAACAGCGAGGCGCCCGAATCTGAGGCGACGCCATGAAAGCTGGCCCCGACAAACCAAAATTGCGACCTCCCTTAAGCGGTCCGGAGAAGGCCGCCATTTTCCTCGCGTTGGTCGGAGAAGAGCTAGCGGCCGCCGTGGCAGGCGAATTACAAGAAAAGGAACTCGTCATGCTACGCCAGGGAGTTCATCGTATGGCCCAGATCGGCCCGGAAGATATTGATGAGGTCTTTGAAGACGCGTGCCGTTTCTTGAAGAAAGCCAACATCTTCGCTGAGGGGACCAGCGATTATCTGCAGCGAGTCATCACCAAGGCCATGGGGCCAGAAAAGGCCAGCGCCATTCTCAGCCGTATCTTTCAAGAAGAAACCGATGAGTCTTACGGCATCGATGCGCTGCACGAGATGGACGGGAAAATGTTGGCCCAATTCCTTCAAGACGAACACCCCCAGACGACGGCCTTCATTCTCGCTCATCTCTATCCTGCGCATGCGGGCGAAGTGTTTACGTTGCTATCAGAGGACAAACAAGCGGAGGTCGCTTATCGGATCACGCGGCTTGGCAGTACTTCACCCGGTGCCATTGAAGAGGTGAGCAAGGTGTTGCGCAATGAGATCCGGCAGGTCCAGGGCAAACAGGTAGGTGGGGTACGGCCCATTGCCGAGATTTTAAACTTTGTCGATAACGCAACCGAAGAGCGGGTCATGACCGGCCTCAGCGAATTCGAACCCGCGTTGGCTGACAGCATTCGAGAGCTCATGTTCACCTTCGAAGACTTGGGCAAAATCGATGATCAAAGTATGCAGGTGCTCATCCGCGAGGTGGAGAAGGACAAGTGGGTCATGGCCTTGCGCACGGCCAGTCCCAACCTAAAGAAAAAGGTTTTTGGCAACATGTCCGAGCGGGCGGGCGCGTTATTGAAAGAAGAGATCGAATCCATGGGGCCGGTTCGTTTGCGCGACGTCGAGGGAGCGCAGCGCGAAATCATAGACTTCGCGCGGCGACTCGAGTCGGAGGGCAAGATCTATCTAACTAGCGGCAAGAGCAAGGAGGATGTCCTTGTATAGGGTGGTAGCCCGCGACGGTTTGAAGGAAGACGAAGTGCAGCTATTCCAACACTGCGATCTGGGGGAAAGTCGGTTTGCGGACGCTGAAAGCCGAGCAGAGGGTGCTTGTCGGCCCGTCGAATTCGAATCGTTGGAACTGATCAAACTCGGGCCGTATTTGCTTCTGCTGGCGGCCCAAGAAAAAGCACAAGAGATTGTCGTTGAAGCCAAGCTTCAAGCGGAGCGCATTCGCGATCAAGCCTCGGAGCAGGCAGCTGTCCAAGGACGCGAAGAAGCCAAGCAGGATCTCCTTCCCTCTGCGACGGCCTTTGCCAATGCAGGGCAAGCGTTGATCGTATTCGAAGAGCAAATGGTTTCGCGTTACACGCCGCAGCTGGTGCGGTTGGCCCTGGAGATCGCGGAGAAGATAGTCGGCAAAATAGTGGACCAGGAACCGGAAATAGTCGCTTCCGTGTTGGAACGGGCAAAGCTGGAGGTCGCCAACGCCAGACAGATTCGTATCTTGTTGCATCCGGCCGATCATAAGCTTCTTGCTGAAATCCGCCCCGATTTCATCAAGTGCGGAGGAGAGCAGGGCAGAACCATCGAAGTTGTGACATCAGCAGAAGTCAGCCGTGGTGGGTGTCGTTTGGAAACCGAAATCGGGCTGGTGGATGCCACGGTTCCCATTCAGCTCGAAGAGATCCATCGGCAGCTTCTGGACGAAGACCGCCAAGCTCAACAGTCCCCCATTGCCTGCGCCGCCAGGCAAGCCTAGTTTCAGTGCAAGGCTGAGCTATGAACGAGAGCGTATTGTCTCCCTATCGAGACCGGCTCCAGACTATTTCACCGTTTCGAGTTTCCGGAACGGTGACCGAAGTCACCGGCTTGCTCGTCGCTAGCCGCGGCCCGTGGCTTCCCGTGGGTGGCGTGTGCAAGATCTATCCTCTTGGCGGGGCTGAGCCCGTAATGGCTGAAGTTGTCGGTTTTCGCCAAGAAGAGACTTTGCTGATGCCTCTGGCGGATCTGAGGGGCGTCGGGCCTGGCAGTAAGGTTGTCGTTCTCGCCAAGGAGGCGCACTACCAGGTGGGCGAAGAACTGCTCGGCCGCGTGATCGACGGCCTGGGAAGACCCATTGATGGCAAAGGCGTCATCGTGGCGGATTCTTATCCAATTTACACTTCCGTATCCAATCCGCTGGAAAGAGAAGAAATCCACGATCCGTTAGACATGGGGATTCGCGCCGTTAACGGCATGATCACCTGCGGCAAGGGACAGCGGGTTGCCGTCATGGCAGGAGCTGGCGTCGGCAAAAGCACATTACTGGCGATGATCGCGCGCAATACCCGGGTGGATGTGAAGGTCATCGCGCTGATCGGCGAGCGCGGTCGTGAGGTGGAAGAATTCGTGGCACGGACGCTGTCCCCCGAAGATCGTGAACGGATGATCGTCGTTGCGGCGACCTCCGAAGCTCCGGCTTTGGTGCGGGTGCGCGGCGCGTTTATCGCCACTACGATTGCCGAATACTTTTGTGATCGTGGTCAAGATGTTCTGCTTTTGATGGACTCAATCAGCCGGTTTGCCATGGCTCAACGCGAGGCGGGATTGGCGGCGGGCGAGCCTCCTTCCACGAAAGGCTATACCCCGTCAGTGTTTGCTTTGCTGCCGCGCTTGCTCGAACGGGCGGGAAGTTGGAAAGGCAAGGGAACCATTACCGGTCTGTACACGGTTCTCATGGAAGGCGACGATCCTCATGAGCCGATTGTTGACGCTGTCCGTTCACTCACCGACGGCCACATTCATCTCTCTCGCCGGCTTGCCGAGCAGGCCCATTATCCTGCCATTGACGTTTTGTCTTCGGTCAGTCGTGTGCGCAATCGCGTCACCTCAAAGGAACACCAGAGCTTGGTGAGCGAAATGACCAGGATCCTGGCAGCATATCGCGACGCTGAAGACCTGATTCAGATCGGGGCCTACGTCAAGGGAAAGAACCGCGATGTCGACTGGGCCCTCGAACGAACGCCGCAAATACGTGACTATTTGTGCCAAAACCGCTTCGAGGATGCCAATTTGGAATCGAGCGCTCGGAGCCTGTCTGAGCTCCTCGGGAGCTAGGAACCGAACCTGTGGCTGAATTTCGTTTCCGCCTGGCTTCCGTGGTGCGCTTTCGCGAGCGCGTCAAACAAGAAAAACAATGGGAACTGGCTTTCCTGAACGAGGCGCGCCGCAGCTTGGAAGAGGAGATTCAGCATATCGAGCGCGAGTTGCTTCAAGCCGAAGCCTCGACGGTGGGAGAAGAGGGAGTTGTCTATTCTGCCATAGAGTTCCGGTTGCGTGGCGATTATGTGCGCGTCCTCACGCGGCGCGTTTATGAGAAGCACGATGCCCTGATTGGGTTGGATAAAAAACTCGGGGAGAAACGGCAAGAACTCGTGGAAGCGATGCGGGCGGTCAAAATACTCGAGCAGCTGCGCCGACGGCTGGAAGACAAGTTTCACCACGAACTTGACATCGCTGATCAGAAGTTCAGGGATGAGATCGGGCTTAGGAAATTCATTGGTCCGGATGAGCGGTAGATGTTGCCTTAGGAGTGGCAATTCTTTCCTAGCGCGAGACGATCAGCGCGGTTGTCGGGTCGCTTGATGCATCTCTAGTCACCTGTTCACCCCGTCAAAATATTTATTTCCAATTAGTTAGCTTTCCAAAGCATCTTATAACGCTGCCGACCAACCATTTGCGTCACCGCCTGCCGTTGGCACTGGCCTTGCTCTGATCCATGGTCAACTATGATCATCAGCGCCTCGCCGCCGTTGGGTGTTCCTAACTCGGAGCAGAGCGGCGATCCTTCCGCACAAGCAATTTCGGCAAATCCCGGGGGCGACTTTTCCGCATTTTTGTTTTTGATGCTCGCCACATCCCAGGTCCAAAACATCCATGCTCTAGGGGAGCCGCAGCTTGGGGCGAAGGGAACTGATTCTGTTGTTCTCGATGCCCAAGGTACCTTGTGTGCTGCTTCCCTTTGTCCCGATCAAACGCCTGTTGCGCGGTCTGAGGAAATCGTTTCACCTGTTGGGCAAGTAGTTTCGAACCAAGGTCAAGAACCGCTTGCGCCGCTGTTAATTGCTTCTGTTTCTGCGCAGATCCACGAAACCGTCGTTGGGACTCCGGCAACGAAT
>Ga0335085_10015763_pt1 | contig 10943 bp, 5 predicted proteins | sample Lox_Sample_45_FD_206712 | JGI IMG/M metagenome (GOLD analysis project Ga0335085, IMG submission 206712) | Soil microbial communities from Loxahatchee National Wildlife Refuge, Florida, United States - Lox_Sample_4.5 | ecosystem: Environmental > Terrestrial > Soil > Wetlands | place: USA: Florida... | reverse complement strand
CACACTTCGCCCGACCTTCCACAAAAGGGATGGCATCGCCCTGATCGTGTCCAATGTGGTTGGGGTGGGAATCTTGACCACGCCTGCGATCATCGCCGGTTTGGTCCCCAATCCCACGGCGATGCTCGTGCTTTGGGTGGCCGGAGGAGCGCTTGCCCTGGCGGGCGCTGCTTCTTATGCCAGGCTGGCACGTTTGTGGCCCAGGGCGGGCGGAGAGTACGTTTACCTCTCCAAAATCTACGGCCCTCTGGCGGGATTCTTATCCGGCTGGACCTCGCTTATCGCCGGTTTCTCTGGAGCGGTTGCCGCTAGTGCCGTCGCTCTGGCCGTGTTTGCCGGTCGTTATTTCCCGGCGCTGGCCTCAGATCAAACACTGTTCACGTACGAACTTTGGGGCCTTACGGTCAGCATCTCGCTACGTGGCGTTGTCGCGGCGGCAGTAATCGCGCTTTTTGCAGCGCTGCACATTTGCAGCGTTCCGGCCGGGAAGATCACCCAGAAAGCGCTCGCCTTCGCGTTGACAGGCATGATCGTAGTGTTTGTGTTCGCGGGATTCGCCGGCGGGCGCGGCTCCTGGTCGCACTTCGAGAGCCCGCACGTCACATTCGGGCGCTTGAGCTGGCTGCTCGCGCTGATTCCGGTGATGTTCACCTACAGCGGCTGGAATGCGGCGGTATACCTGTCCGAAGAGATTCACGCCAGCCGCCGTTCCATGCGACCGATCCTTCTGGGTGGCACCGCGATTGTCATTGCACTCTATGCAGCCCTGAACGCGGTTTACATATATGCGATCCCTCTTCGGGAGATGCGGAGTTCGATCAACGTAGCCGAAAGCGCCGCGCTAATTCTGTTCGGAGGGAAATCGCAACTTGTAACACCAGCCGCTATTCTCGCTCTGCTGGGCGCCGTCAGCGCCATGACTATCGCGGGACCGCGCGTGTATTTTGCGATGGCTCGAGATGGTGCGTTCATCCCTGCATTCGCGCAAACCAGCAAACGGTTCGGAACACCCTCCCTAGCCATTGTCCTGCAGGCCTCGTGGAGCATTGCGCTGGTACTCTTCGGCGGCTTCGAGCAGATTCTCATGTATACGGGCTTCGCGATCCTGCTGTCGTCGGGAGCCGCCGTTGCGGGTCTTCTCCTGGTAGAGCGAAGAAAATCCCACGCTGGCGGCAGAAGCAGACTGTTGGCTCCCGCCGCCTTCGTGCTTGCCATCGCCGCGATTCTTTTGGACACCATCTGGGAAGCGCCGAAGCTAGCGTTTATCGGCGTTTCCCTTATCGCTGGGGGCATTCCCGTATACCTGGTGAGCCGCAAAGCCAACTGCGAGCACCGTGCACTTCGCCCTGAACGCGTAGGAGCCGACTGACTGTGGATCGAATCCGAAAGATCACGTGCCTGATCATCGTCTGCATTGGACTTGCAGGCGCATCGATTCTGCTGCCAGTCGAAACTCCCCAGTTCACGTCACTCGAGTCCGCAAGGCCTGTCTTGCAGGCGGTGCAAGCCGGTAGCGCTGACCGTCCAACAGCTAACGTCACTGCGAGTGACTGGCAGGCGTGGCTTCAGAAGTCTGACATTTCGGTGAGGCAGAGATTAGACCTGGGAGAGGAAGACAGTCTCACGAACTTATTGCGCTTTGGGGTGACGTTCACCAAAGAATACCGAATTGATGACGAATACCTGGTGAAGTATGGACAAAGCACTCTCGTCGATTCCTTTGCGGAGAAGCGCGCTGACGACCTGATCAAGGCGCTGAGCGCCCCGAATGCAAATCAAGGTTTCAGCGAGATGCGCGTCTTTCTCGAGAAGAAGGGCTTTTCTTTCAATTCCCCGGCCGCCCGCAAGAAGATCAAGAACTATCTCTTGACGAACCTACAGAGAATGCAGAAAGAGTTCTTGCAGGCCCATGAAGCAGCGAAGTCCAACCGCGACCAGATGTTCCAGGACCGGGGTATTTCTCTCGACAGTAATCTCTGGCCCGACTACGACATCGAGCAGCAGCTTAAGAGCATGTTTCAGAAAGGCATGTTGAGGCGGGGGGAGGTTCGCCGTGTCGCCATCGTCGGGCCCGGACTCGATTTCGTCAATAAGCAGGAAGGCGTGGATTTCTACCCCCCGCAAACCACTCAGCCATTCGCTGTGCTCGACAGCTTGCTTCGGCTTGGATTGGCTCATCCAGGAGATATCGAAGTCACAACGCTCGACATAAGTTCGCGGGTGAATCTGCATATCCAGGCAATCCGAACGAGCGCAGCAACCGGAAAGGGCTACACTTTGCAATTGCCCTGGTACGAGGCGGGGCGCTGGTCGCCGGAGTTTCGATCGAGCTTCACTCAATATTGGCAGTCCCTCGGCGCGAAAATTGGACAGCCGGTTTCTCCAATTCCCGTGCCTCAAGCTGCTCCGGGATATCAGACACGCGCGGTGAAGGTGCAGCCTGATATGGTTTCTCACATCAGACCGGTGGATATGAACATCGTTTATCAGTACCTTCCGCTGACCAGCGATCAACGATTTGATCTCATCATTGGCACGAATATCTTCCTCTACTACGGCGATTTCGAGCAGTCGCTGGCCAGCGTTAACGTCGCCGCGATGCTCAAACCGAACGGGTACCTGCTCTCTAATGACAAACTGGCCGGAACGGAGCATGCAGGACTCAAGGAAGTCTTGACCACGGAAATTCCAATGACCGGGGCACCCGTAATCGCTGACTACATGTATTGCTACCGCAGAACGAACTGAGTCCTATCTCTCGACGCTCGCCGCCGGCTGCGTTCTCCCCGCCCTCGACGCGAACAGCTCCTTCCCTACCCGGACGAACAAGTAGGCAGCGGGTATGAGGCTCGCCCACATAATCGGAGTCCGATAGCGCACGTCGAACTGGATGAGGTAATACACCGGCGGAAAGAAAATCAGCCAAATGAGGCAGATGAGCGCGGCAATGCGATTCCTCCACCACAGCAGTACAAGGCCGGGAAAGCTGAACAGGGTTATCGCCCAGAGCACTTTCACGTTCCAGTCAACCTGCGAGGTGAACGGATTACCGCTGCCATTGGGAAACCAGAACGCAACCGCGCGTTCCAGGGTGAGAGAGCCAAACCGTCGCGGATTCTCGGCGATCCAATGCACGGCCTGCCGAAGTCTCTCCTGGTTATACGCATATTCACCCATGCTTCGGAATCGCGCGGCCTCTTGCGGGTCTTCGTTGGGATGGACATAGCACGACGTGAGCTGATTGGCGATCAAAGAGAACTCGGCGCATTCGTTATTGGAAACGCTGAGTTCCAGGCCGAGATTGTCGCGCACCAGGAAGATATGGTGAAAGGCTCGGTAATTGCGAATTGTCCAAGGCGTCAGCACAAGGAGCGGTATCGCTACCAGGACTAGCTTTTGCTTGCCATTAATGTTCCCGATGAATATTCCGCAGAGCGCGAGGACTACAAACGGCAAAAACACCACTGGGCTGGCCAGAATCGTCAGCCCCCATATCGCTGCCGTGCTAGCGATGTACGCCGTCGAAGACCGCTCGGTAAGAATCTTGTACATCGCCATGCTCAGCACGATGACGAGTACGGCGACGTAATCCGCTTCCCAGACGGTGCGGGGAACCAGACCGAAAGTGAGCCATAGACCTGCGCCGAGCGCTCCTGACCAAAACCCCATTCCCAGCCGTCGGGCTGCAAATGGCCAAAGACTGAGCTGCAATCCGGCGGCGAGGACACCCATCCAGTCGATGACGGCAATCGCGCGGCTCGCATCACCAAACCAGCGGATCACGAAGGAAAGCAGGAACGGGAAGACGGGAGCGAGGTGGGCTGTCGGCCCGCTCTGAAGATCTGCAAACGGGTTGGCAAAGCCTTGCCCATGCGCCAACGAATAGGCGATTTGCAGAGATTCGAATCCGAGATTGTTGATTTGTACTGCGGGGTTTGCGGCCGGACTCCAGCGCCATAAGGCAGCAATGAGAATTATGAGCGCCACAGCAAAATCCGCAGCTCGCGATCCGCTGAGCTGAAAGCTTGCATTCCGGCGCGTGGAAACGACGCGACGACTATCCCTTTTGGGCGGGGAGGGACTTGGCTTTTGCCTGTTCTTTGGCCTTTGCAAGCATGTGCTCCACGGCTGCCTTTTGCTCGAAATTGGGATTGGTCTTCAGCAGCTTTTCCCAGGCGGCAATGGCTCCGTTCACATCGTTCTTTGCCTTCAGCTTGATGATGCCAACATTCATGAGTGTGCCGGCGTGGGTGGGATTGTAGGACAGCGATTTGTCCAACTCGGCGAGCGCGCCGTCAACATCCCCGTCGTAATACAGACAGTCGGCCATCGTGGTCCGAATATCAACGTTCTTGGGATCGATATCCAGCGACTTCTGGAAGTAGCTAGCCGCTTCCTTGAACTGATGTGCGGAGCGGTACACCTGAGCAATGTCGATATAGAGTGACGCGTTATTGGGATCGATTTTCACCTTTTCGAGCAGAGGCTGCGCTTTCATATCGGCCATGTGCTTCAGCTGCTCCATCGTCGGCATTTGTCCGGGTGTCATACCGGGCATCGCGGAGGGAGCTTGTTGCGTCGAGACTGGAACCGCGGGAGGCGGTGCGGCAGACCCGCGCAGGAAAAATCCGATTGGCAATCCGATTAACAGACACACGCCCGCCATGGCATAGGCTTGCACAGGCCGCCAGGTTGAGCTTTTTTCCGTTACCGCCGAGACATCGTTCATAAACTTGCGCTCCGATTGACGAGACGGGTGGGGACCGTTTCGACGCAGACAATCGGAAATGACAACTGCATGAGCTCTGCCAAATCGAACGACCTGGAACGATTGTCGCAATTGACTGAGAAGCAGCAACTTAGCCAAGTAGGAGCCTAGCTGCTTTTCCCAAAACGGGGCATTCCTCGCAGCTCACGCGCCATTTCACGCGAGTGTGGATTCCGATCGCATTGCCACGGACGCAGGTTGGGAAAACAAAGGACTTAGCTGCGCTCTAGTTGGCAGCCGGGATGCACCTCCCTCCGCGGATGGCTACCGCTACCCTCAACAATCCCGTAACCGCCCAAGACGCTACTCATGAACGCGGGCTTGAGCGAAAACTCTTTTGGATATTGGCTGTAGTGGTCGTGATTTACGCAGGCTTGGCCGGACTGCGCACCATCAGCGATTACGACCTGGGATGGCAGCTCGCGACTGGCCGCTGGGTAGCGCAGCATCATCGTGTAGCTTCCGTCGATGTCTTCTCCTACACGGCTTCGGGACAGCCGTGGGTATATCCCGTCGGCTCCGGTTTACTGTTCTATGGCTTATATCTCATCGGAGGCTACGCCTTGCTGTCGTGGCTTGGCGCCGCAACTTGCGCCGGAACGATAGCCATGTTGCTCCGTCGCGGTTCTGCAGCTACTGCCGTCATTGCGTTCTTCGCCGTTCCACTGATCGCCAATCGTACGATTCCAAGAGCGGAGATGTTCACCACCTTGCTGTTCGCGGCATTTCTGAGCTTGCTCTGGACATATCAGCAAGGCGGTAAAGTTCGTTTGTGGCTGCTGCCGGCGCTGATGGCGGTTTGGGTCAATCTGCATCTTGGGTTCATCGCCGGACTGGCCCTGCTAGCGGCGTATGTTGGTTTAGAGCTGTTGGAGTGCGTTGCGCCAGCTCGGCAAAGGTCAGCGTTGCAGCGATTGAGAGTCGCCGCACCGTGGCTGCTCGCCAGCGTGGCCGCGACCCTGTTGAATCCGTGGGGCTGGTCAATCTATACGGCTATCGTTCGGCAGCAGAAGGCGATGGCTCTGCATGCAGCCATCATCACCGAATGGGCAGCGGTTCCGCTGAGTTCAGGAGCGTTTGTTCGTAGCCTCGGCTTGCACGCGGTGAATGACGCTTTCTACCCACTGTTCGCAATCGGTGTTGCCGCCTGTGTAATCGGGTTGTTCCAGCGTCGATTCGGTACCGCGCTCCTGCTTGCCGTTTCTCTGTATCTCGGAGCGCGGCATTATCGCAACGAAGCGCTGTTTGCCTGCGTCGTGGTTGTGGTCGCGGGCAACATTTTGGCCGCTGCTCTGAGGCGCATCGACGTCCTGTTACCTGATCCGCGTGGACGAGATGTGCTCGCCTTGGCAGTAACAGCATTCGTGCTGATTCTCGGTGTTGTCCGATCATTCGATCTGGTTAGTCATCGCCGCTATCTCACCGACACGACGACCGCAAGCTTCGGCACCGGGTTGAGCTGGTGGCTCCCCGAGCGCGCATTCCGGTTCGTCGCCGAACAAAATCCGCCCGGCAGGATCTTCAATAGCTACAACGAGGGTGGCTTCTTTCTCTGGAGTCTCGGTGAAAAATACCAAGACTACGCCGATGGCCGCGCGATTCCATTTGGCCCCGCACTCCTTGATCGGCACGACGTTCTGCTGACATCCTCTCCCGACTCGCGCGAATGGGAGCAGGAGGTCCAACAATACGACATCAACACAATTGTGGTGCCGCTTGGGCGCTATGACGGACTCCAGTTCTTCCCCAACCTGCGCGAGTTCTGCCGAAGCACGATCTGGCGACCGGTTTACCTCGATGAAGTCTCGGCAGTTTTCCTGCGGCGCACTCCGGAGACGCAAAGCCTTACCGACAAATTTCGGATCGATTGCGCATCAGCCCCGATACCCGCAGCCCCACGCAGTGACAGGAGTTCCGCCACCTTCAACCAGTGGGCCAACGCAGCGGGAGTGTTGCGAGCTTTGGGCAGGAATTCAGAAGCATTCGAAGCCACTAATAGGGCGCTGGCGATTTTCGCGGGCAGCGCGAACCTGCACTTTACCCGAGGCGTCCTGTACCAGGGGAACGGCAACTTACGCGCAGCCGAGCAGGAGTACCGGCTTGCCGCCGAACTCGAGCCGCGAGCTGTCGCACCTTGGGCAACGCTGGGAGCTCTGCTGCAACAGCAAGGTCGCTGGCAAGAAGCAGCCGAGGCGTGGAACCACGCGGCTGATATCTCTCCCCGTCCTTGGGAAATGCTGCTGTCGGCGGGCTTCGGTTATCTGCGGGCAAACCAGCCCGCGCCGGCGTTGGCGACCTTCAATCGTGCAGAGCGCAACCAGCCTCCGGCAGCCACGACAACTGACAATTCTTACCTTGTAGGCATTGCCCGTGGCCGGGCACTCGCCTACGAGGAAATGGGCAATTTGACGCGCGCAATTGCATTCGAGCAGGACGCGCTGAAGCTCGCGCCGAGCAATGCCACGTTATGGAACGAGATGAGCAGCATGTATGCACGGGCTGGGCGAATGGAAGAGGCGCAGCAGGCGCAGGCTCGAGCTCAGGCCCTCGAGCAGCGAGGGGGAGCAAACCAGTAATCCTGGCTGACACCGACATGCATGAAGCGACAGCAATGGAATCAGTAGAACCTCAAGTCGAGAGTGCGAACGTGCCGGAGACGGCCACCGATCGCGCTCAGGCGTGCGTTTCTGATTTTCAGCCAAGCCGGTTCAAGTACACCGAAACTGCTGTTCTGGCATTCCTGGCGATCGTCATGATTGCGCAGATCTGGATGAGTCTGACCAAGCTGTCGGTTACGTCCGACGAGATCGACCACCTTCATGCCGGCTATCGTTACTGGCAGTGCAACGACTTCGGATGGAATCCGGAACATCCTCCGTTGGTGAAGATTATTGCTGCGGCGCCGCTACAGCTGATGCACATCAATGATCCGGCACCAAATGCCTGTGGGCTTCCCAACGACAAGGGGCTGGATTTCGCCCTCGGCCACGATTTCATCTTCGCCAACCCTGAACGCATGCTGACCGCGGCGCGATTTGCTGTGTCGTCATTATCTGTCCTGCTGCTGTTAACGGTATGGTTCTTTGCCCGGAAGTTGTTTGGTGTGCCGGAAGCGATCATTGCGGCGACGCTCATAGCTTTCGAGCCGAACATTCTCGCGCACGGCGGACTCGTTACCACTGATGTAGCGGCCGCGCTGGGCTTTCTGCTCGCGGTCTATGCGATGTATTTGTATGTGATCGGACCCGGCGCCGGTCGTCTGTTGGTGGTCGGCCTCGCAACGGGTTTCGCATTTTGTGTCAAGTACTCCACCATCTTGTTGGTGGTCATCCTGCCCGCCTTGTTGCTCGCCGACACTCTTTTCTTCGAACGACAGGAGCGTGGCAAGAACCTGCTCCGCGATTTCGGCGCCCTGCTCGCAATTGCCGCGGTGTCGCTAGTTGTAGTGTGGGCTTCCTATGGATTCAGCTATGCGGCACGGCCATTCGGAGCGGCAGCCTGGACTCCCTATGGCGTGGAATCCTCACAAAGCAAATTAGTTACCCAGGTCGTTCCCCAACTCAGTGATTGGCACGTTTTGCCCGAGGGCTATCTGCTGGGATTGCAAGATGTGCTTCTGACTGCGGAGCTTGGCAGGCCTACATTCTTGTTAGGAAAGCACTACAACGAAGGTACGTGGCTGTACTTTCCTGTTTCTACCGCCATTAAGTTCACAGTGTCTTTCCTGCTGCTCATTCTCGTATCCGTAGTGTCGTTGAAGTTTTGGAAAGGCAAGCGGAGAGAACTATTATTCCTCCTCTTGCCGGCAATGGTTTTCTTGGGCTTCAGCATCAATTCCAAATTGAACATCGGCATCCGGCACTTCTTGCCGATACTGCCATTCCTGGCCATCTTTGCCGCGGCGGGCGTATGGAGCCTTGCATCAGCGCATAAATGGCGTGTCATCGCGTTGGCTCTGCTCTTGGCATTCCATGTGGGCAGCTCGCTTCATGTGTTTCCGAACTATCTCAGTTACGCGAACGAGCTTTGGGGCGGGCCCGCCGAGACCTACCGCTACTTGGCCGACTCAAACGTGGATTGGGGTCAAGCCCAGAAGATGGCGCGCGACTATATTGCGCAGCATCAACCGGCCAACTGCTATTTTCTGCGGGCTTTCGCCAGTCTCAACAGTGACTACAAGATTCCTTGTGCGGGAGCCTCCCAAATCTACCTGGACCTGCTCGACACTCCATTCACCGGCACCTTCATCTTGAGTGCTTCGGTCCTGGACGGAGTCAACCTTGATCCGTTGGACACGGCGGCACGACGAGTTTTCAAGGATGTCAAGCCTACTGCGAAGCTTGGCGGTAGTGCCCTTATGGTTTATGAGGGCAGCTTCGACGTACGCCCAATTGTGGCGAGCCAACTGGTTGTGCAAGCTCGGAGCGTAGGTGAGCAAGAGCAAAACCCACAGCTCGCACTGGAGAAGGGGACGAAAGCTGTAGAGTTAGATTCGGGTAATCCGGATGCGCATATTGTGATGTGCGCCAGCTACGACGCTCTCGGAGAGCGAGCGAAAGGCGAATACGAGTGTAACGTCGCCCTCACGTTGGTTCGCAATAACCCTCGATATAGCCCAAGACAGGTGAAGTCGCTTGAGAACTTCATCAACCGAAAGGGACTGAGTGTCAGCAGCCCATCGAGTAGCCAATGAGCTGACCCCCAAACGCTCTTGTACTTCAGACTTCTGGCATCCCTGCTATGGCTGCGAGCGGACGCCCCCAAGCGAATTCGCCCGCTGTCCCGCCCTGGCGGCATCGTCCGTCTTTCCGTAGCTCGTATATATCTCGGAAAGCTGAATCCAGTCGTCCTCGGTGCCCGGGCTTAGCTTAAACGCCTGTTCTTCAAGAGACTGCGCGGTGGCAGGGTCACCAAGAACCCCAGCGACCGCAGCGCGGCCTCTCAGGATTCGCGCAACCATTGCTGGCGGCAGCACAGAACTTGGATCGGCGGGCAAGCCTGCCAGCAGGTCATTCAAAGCCGCGCGCGCATCCTGTGGCTGGTGCGCTTCGAGATAAACATAGCTCAGTGGCAGCAAGGCCTTCCACGGATTAGGTGAAAGTGCTGCCGCTTTGCGCCAGGCATCAATCGCATCCGATAGCTCGCGTTGTCTCTCGTACAAATATCCCAAGTCCGCCCAGACGAGTGCGCTTGACGGATCGTATTGCGCCGCAAGCCGATACTGCTCTTCAGCCGCGGACACATTGCCCTGCTCCTCATAAAGGACGCCCTGATTCCAACGCGCAAATGCGCTGGCTGGAAAGAGCGCCAGAGCACGCTGATTGGCGGCTAAGGCCTCGGATGTCCTGCCCAGCGACCGCAGCACGGCAGCGGCATTGGCCCAAGCGTCGAAAGCGTTTCGGCCTTCTCCGACCGGCGGATTGGCAGGAATCCGCGCTATTGCACAATCGACAAGCGACCGCTCTATCAAATTGTTAGTTGCTTCGCTTTTTCGCACAAAGACGGCCGAGGCTTCATCCAGGTAAACCGGTTTCCACAATTCGCTATGGCAGAACGGCTCGAGCGACCGGAAGTATTCGATAACGTCGTAGCGGGCTAGTGGGAGGATCACTGCGTTGATGTTGTAACGCTCCACTTCGCTTCGCCACTCCGGAGAATCGGGCGAGAGCTTGGTCAGTTGGTCGGCACGGGTGATGATCTCCGGGCCGAAGGGAATGGCCCTTCCGTCAACGAAGTCAGGATATCTCCGACCGATTTCCCACGTCAGGAAGCCTCCCTCGTTGTAGGTGTTGAAGACGTTTCCACCGACGTCGGCATGAGCGAGAAAGCGCGCGCCTCCGACCGGAAACGATGGCGCGAGTCCCACCCCAAAAGCGACGGGATCTTCTATTCCCAGGTAGTCACGCCCGACTACCAGCTCGGTTGCGCGAAAAACCACCAGCACGCTGGCCAATGCGACTACCGCGCGGAATCCAATCGACCGCTGAGGCGGACGTAAGAGATGAAGCAATCGAGGCATGCCTTCCTCGATGACCGCGCCCGCAACCACGACCATCACAACGGCGAAGAGTGCTCCAAAGCGTAGGTGTCGTGCTCCTTGCCAGGCGGCACCGGCGATGAGCAGCGCGGATCCCAAGCGCCGCCGCCACACTGCGATACAGACCGCCGGAATCGC
>Ga0335085_10015762_pt1 | contig 10943 bp, 11 predicted proteins | sample Lox_Sample_45_FD_206712 | JGI IMG/M metagenome (GOLD analysis project Ga0335085, IMG submission 206712) | Soil microbial communities from Loxahatchee National Wildlife Refuge, Florida, United States - Lox_Sample_4.5 | ecosystem: Environmental > Terrestrial > Soil > Wetlands | place: USA... | reverse complement strand
GATCTCGCGGTCGGAGAACGACGTGTAGTTATACGGGATCTCGCGCAGCCGGGCGGTCATCTCAGCCCTCCGGCGCCGAGCCGAACACGTCGCGGTAGCTCGCGTAGTAGCTGGCGAACAGCGTCGGCATCACCACCAGCGCGAGCGGGAACACCAGCGAGCGCGCGGCCGCCGCGGCAGCGCCCGCGGGGCCGAACGCTGCCACCAGCGCCGCGGCGCCGAGGATTCCGAACACCAGCATGCCGAGCGCGACGCCGTACACCAGAAACGCCCCGAGGTTGAGCCAGCAGGCGACCGCGCTGTAGAACAGCGCCTTCAGCGGCCCGAAGCCGTGCCAGGCGACGAGCACGGGCGCGAACCAGAGCAGTGCCATCGTCGGAACGTACAGCGCGGCCGCGGCCAGCGTGCCCGCCAGCGGGTCGTCGCCGGGCGAGGCCTGCGCAGGCACGAGCAGCAAGCGCATCAGCGCGCCGTCGTCGGCGAGCGAGGAGCCGACGATCGCGCCGAAGAACCCGACCGCGTACACCGCGCCGAGCACGAGCTGCGCTCCCGCGCGCTCGCGGAATCCCGCGATCAGCATCGACAGCTCGACGCCCTGCCGGCGCGACGCGGCGCGGCTCGCGGCCATGAAGCCGACCGACAGCGCGGGCACCGCGAGCGCGACGAGAAGCGGGCCCGCGAGCGGCACCAGGCTGAGCAGCATGGTGCCCATCAGGTAGGAGAACACCATCACCAGCCAGCCGAGCGGCGCGACGCGGAACAGCCGCCATCCCTCCGCCAGCCAGCGCGCGCCGCGCACGCCCGGGACGACGCGCGCGTTCACGTCGCTCCGATCGGGGGCGGCGCCTCGGCGATGCGCCGCTCGAGGACGTCGCGGAAGTGCGCCGGATCATGCGCGTGCACGAGCTCGCCGGGCCGCGGCAGGTGCAGGTCGTGCAGCCGCGACAGCCAGAACCGCAGCGCAGCGGCCCGCAGCAGCGCCGGCCACGCGGCCTGCTCGGCGCCGGTGAAGGCGCGGACCGCGCCGTAGCCGTCGAGCAGCGCGCGCGCGAGCCCGGGCGCGAGCCGCCGGTCGCGGTCCGGGTCGACGAGGCACCAGTCATTCGCGCACACGGCGACATCGTAGAGCAGGCAGTCGACGCCCGCGAAGTAGAAGTCGATGACGCCGCACAGGCGCCCCTCGGCGAACAGCGCGTTGTCGCGAAACAGGTCCGCGTGCACCGGCCCGCGCGGCAGGTCCGGAAATCGCTGGCCCGCCTGGTACGCGAGCTCCGCGTCGAGCAGCCGTCGTTCGGTCGAGGCCAGTACCGGCTCGAGGTCGCGCGACGCCGCGCGCCACCAGCGCGGGCCGCGCGGGTTCTCGAGGTAAGCCGCGTACGAGCGCCCGGCGAGATGCATGCGCGCGAGCAGGCGGCCCAGCTCGGCGCATTCCGCCTCGCCGGGGCGCGTGATCGAGGCGCCCGGCAGCCGAGTCACCAGCGCGGCCGGCTTTCCGTTCAGCTCGCCGAGGAAGCCGTCGGAGAGATCCGCGATCGGCGCGGGGCACGGGATGCCGTGGCGCGCGAGGTGCGCCATCAGGCCGAGATAGAACGGCAGCTCGGCGGCGGGCAGCCGCTCGAACAGCGTGAGGACGTAGCGACCCTGCGTGGTGGTGACGAAGTAGTTCGTGTTCTCGATGCCGGCCTGGATCGGCTCGAGCGCAGCGAGCTCGCCGACCGAGTAGCGGCGCAGCCAGTCCGCGAGCGCCGGCGGCGAGACGGGGGTGTAGACCGACAAGTCAGGCGCGCCCGGTCAGTCGAACTTGTAGATCGTCCACATCGGCACGATCGTGCCGTCGTCGAGCGACTCGCGCCGCTGCCAGCCGTCGGGCCCTTCCACGAGGTAGTACGGGCGCCCGCCCGGCGGCGTGACGCGCAGCACCGTGCGCCCGCCGATGACGGACCGCTCCACCTTGTCCTGCTTGCCGGGACGGATGCGCACCGCGGGCGGCTGGCCCGCGCCCTCCTGGAGCGCAGGCAAGGGCGGGTTCTGCGGCTGCGGGGGGGGTTGCTGCGCGGCCGCTTGCGCGGACGCCGCGACGAGCGCGAGGGCGAGGAGCCAGCGCATGTCGGGCGATTTTACTAGAGGTTGAGCAGCACCTCGCGCTCTTGTGGGGAGGGCTCGAAGCCGCGCTTCTCGTAGTAGCGGAAGATGGCCTCGACGACGGCCTGCGGCTCGTCGATGACCTGCAGCAGCTCGCTGTCGCGCGGGTCGATCATGCCCTCGCCCGCCAGGCGCTCGCGGATCCAGTCGAGCAGGCCGCGCCAGAACGGCCCGTGCATGAGGATGATCGGCATGCGCCGCGTCTTGCCGGTCTGCACCAGCGTCAGCGCCTCGAACAGCTCGTCCAGCGTGCCGTACCCGCCCGGCAGCACGACGTAGGCGGTGGCGAACTTCACGAACATCACCTTGCGCGCGAAGAAGTGCTTGAAGCGCATGCTGATGTCCTGGTAGCGGTTGGCGAGCTGCTCGCGCGGCAGCTCGATGTTGAGGCCGACCGCGGGCGAGCGCCCGGCGAACGCGCCCTTGTTGGACGCCTCCATCACGCCGGGCCCGCCGCCCGAGATCACCGCGAAGCCGGCGTCGGACAGCCGCCGCGACACCTCCTCCGCCAGGCGATAGTAGGGCGAGTCGGGCGCGGCGCGCGCGCTGCCGAAGATCGACACCGCGGGCCGGATGTCGGCCAGGCGCTCGGTCGCCTCGACGAACTCTGCCATAATGCCGAACACCCGCCACGCCTCGCGCGCGCTGATGTCCGGCGTGCGGCTCGCAGGCCTGGGCAGCTTGTCGTTGCTCATCGTGTCAGGAATGGCTCCGCAAAAGACGCTCCTGCTCGTCGACGGCTCGTCCTACCTGTACCGGGCCTTCCACGCGCTGCCGGAGCTGAAAAGTCCCGCGGGCGAGCCGACCGGCGCGATCCGCGGAGTGCTCGCCATGCTACGGCGGCTGGCGGAGGACCACAAGGCGGACGCCCGCGCCTGCGTGTTCGACGCCAAGGGCCCCACGTTCCGCGACGCCGAGTACGCCGAGTACAAGGCGCACCGACCCCCGATGCCGGAAGACCTCGCGGCGCAGATCGAGCCGCTGAAGGAGTCGGCCGCCGCGCTCGGCTGGCCCGTGCTCGCGATCGAAGGCGTCGAAGCCGACGACGTGATCGCCACGCTCGCCGCCGAGGCGAGCCGGCGCGGATGGCGCACGATCGTGTCGACCGGCGACAAGGACCTCGCGCAGCTGGTCGACGATCACGTGACGCTCGTGAACACGATGAACAACGAGACGCTCGATCCCGCGGGCGTGAAGGCGAAGTTCGGCGTCGCGCCCGAGCGCATCGTCGATTACCTGGCGCTCACGGGCGACGCCGTCGACAACGTGCCCGGCGTGGACAAAGTGGGCCCGAAGACCGCGGCGAAGTGGATCCAGGAGTACGGCTCGCTCGACGAGGTCATGCGCCGCGCCGGAGAGATCGGCGGCGCGGTGGGCGAGAACCTGCGCAAGGCGCTCGACTGGCTGCCGAAGGGACGACGGCTGCTCACCGTCAAGCGCGACGTGCCGCTCGCGGTCACGCTCGACGACCTCGGTGGCGCGCCCGATGCCGGGAAGCAGCGCGCGCTCTACTCGCGCTTCGGGTTCAGGACGTGGCTCGCCGAGCTCGGCGGCGCGCCCGCCGTCGACGACGCGCCCGCGCCGGCCGCCGCCGGCCCGGCGCGCCGCGAGATCCTCATGCTCGGCGACGAGCGCGCGCTCGCCGCCTGGCTGGCCGGGATGCACGACGCGCCGCTCGTCGGCTTCGACACCGAGACCACGGGCCTCGAGCCGATGCTTGCGGAGCTGGTCGGCATGTCGTTCGCGTTCGGCGCGCGCGCAGCCTACGTGCCGCTCGCGCACCAGTACCCGGGCGCACCGGACCAGGTCGGCGTCGCGCGCGCGCTCGAGATGCTGCGGCCGTGGCTGCAGGATCCGGCGCGGCGCAAGGTCGGGCAGAACCTCAAGTTCGACTCGCACGTGCTCGCGAACCACGGCGTGGCGCTCGAGGGCGTCGCGCACGACACGCTGCTCGAGTCCTATGTGCTCGAGGCGCACGAGCGGCACGACCTCGATTCGCTCGCGCAGCGCCACCTCGGCTGGAAGACGATCAGCTACGACGAGGTCACGGGCAAGGGCGCCGCGCGCATCCCGTTCTCGGCGGTCAGCGTCGAGCGCGCCACCGAGTACGCGGCCGAGGACGCCGATTGCGCGCTCGCCGTGCACGACGCGCTGCACCCGCGCATCGCCGCCGAGCCCGCCCTGCGGCGCGTGTACGAGGAGATCGAGCTGCCGGTGATGAAGGTGCTGTTTCGCATGGAGCGCAACGGCGTGCTGCTCGACGCCGCGCAGCTCGAGGCGCAGAGCCACGCGTTCGGCAAGGAGCTGCTCGAGCTCGAGCAGAAGGCGTACGCCGCGGCCGGGCAGCCATTCAACCTCAACTCGCCCAAGCAGATCCAGGAGATCCTGTTCGAGCGGCAGAAGCTGCCGGTGAAGAAGAAGACGCCCTCGGGGCAGCCCTCGACCGACGAGGACGTGCTCGCCGAGCTCGCGAACGACTATCCGCTGCCGAAGGTCATCCTGGAGTACCGCGCGGTCGCGAAGCTGAAGTCGACCTACACCGACAAGCTGCCGAAGATGGTGAACGCGGCCACCGGGCGCGTGCACACCACCTACGGACAGGCGATCGCGGTGACCGGGCGCCTCGCCTCGAACGACCCCAACCTGCAGAACATCCCGATCCGCACCCCGCAGGGCCGCCGCATCCGCGCCGCGTTCGTCGCGCCCGCGGGCGCACGGCTGGTGTCGGCGGACTACTCGCAGATCGAGCTGCGCATCATGGCGCACCTCTCGGGCGACGAGGGCCTGCGCCAGGCGTTCGCGCACGGGCAGGACGTGCACCGCGCGACGGCGGCCGAGGTGTTCGGGCGTGCGCTCGACGAGGTCACGGCCGACGAGCGGCGCACGGCCAAGGTCATCAACTTCGGCCTCATCTACGGCATGAGCGCGTTCGGCCTCGCGCAGAACCTCGGCATCGAGCGCACGACCGCGCAGGCCTACATCGACTCGTATTTCTCGCGCTACCCGGGCGTGAAGCGCTACATGGATCAGACGCGGGAGAAGGCGCGCCGCGACGGCTTTGTCGAGACCGTATTCGGCCGGCGGCTATGGCTGCCCGACATCCGCTCGTCCAATCCGCAGCGCCGTGCCGGCGCCGAGCGCGCGGCCATCAACGCGCCGATGCAGGGTACCGCCGCCGACCTCGTCAAGCTGGCGATGATCGCGGTGCAGCGCTGGCTCGACGCCGAAGCGCCCGCGGCGAAGCTCGTGCTCCAGGTGCACGACGAGCTGGTGCTGGAAGTGCCGGAAGCGGACCTCGCGCGCGTGCGGCCCAGGGTCGTGTCGCTGATGCAGGATGTCGCGCGCCTCGACGTGCCGCTCGTCGTCGAGGCCGGCGTCGGCGCCAACTGGGACGAGGCGCACTAGCGCGCCAGCGCGCCGAAGACCTTCTTCAGCAGGCTCGAGGCGCTGCCCATCGGGTCCCGGCGGATCTGCTTCTCTTCCTCGCCGACCACGAAGTACAACCCGTCGAGCGCCTTGCGCGTGACGTACTCGTCGAGGTTCGCGTCCTCCGCGCGTACCAGCCCGACGCGCACGCCGTAGCTCGAGAACTCGTTGTACTTCTGTGCGAGACCGACGCGCGCGGTCGAGCGCCGCACGATCGGCAGGAAGCGGTCGTGCAGCGCCGCGGCGGTCGTGCGGCGGAAGTACTCGGTCGCGGCGGTCTCGCCGCCCGTGAGGATGCCCTTGGCGTCCTGCACGCCCATCTTGCTCACCGCGCCGACGAAGGTCTGCTCGGCCTCCGGCACCGCGGCCTCCGCGGCGCGATTGAAGGCGAGCACCAGCTCGTCTGCGTACTTCGACATGCCGAAGCGCCGCAGGTTCTTCTCCGCGCCGCGCAGCGACTCGGGCATCGGGATGCGCACGCGCGGGTCGCCGTAGAAGCCGTTCTCGCGCCCGAGCTGCTCGACCGCGGCGCGCGTGCCCCGCTCGAGCGCGAGCTTCAGCGCGTTGATCGCCTCGCGGTTCGTGATGCCTTCGAGCTGCGCCGCCGCCGGCAGGGCGATGATCGAGGCGATGACAAGCGCGGCGAACAGCGTCAGAATGCGCACCCCTTTCCTCCGATGAAGCACCGCGAGAAGCTTATCGTCCTGGTCGCCGCCGTGGCAATCGCGGCGGGCGCCGCGCTCGGCTACGTCCGGCGCGCAGCTCCGCCCGAGGCGGCGTTCGTGGCGCTGTCGGGCGGAAACTTCGACCTGCGCGACCTGCGCGGCCGCGTCGTGGTGGTGAACTTCTGGGCGACGAGCTGCGCCCCATGCCTGGAGGAGATGCCGAAGCTGACCTCCACCTGGCGCGAGTACGCGCCGCGCGGCTTCGAGATCGTGGCGGTCGCAATGCGCGACGACGCGCCGAACGCGGTCGCGGACTACGCGCGCAAGCAAGCGCTTCCTTTCCGCGTCGCGCTCGATACCGACGGCGCCGTCGCGCGCGCCTTCGGTCACGTTGCGGTCACACCCACGACGTATCTTCTCGATCGCGACGGACGCATCGTGGCGAGCTATGTCGGCGAACCGGAGTGGCGGCAGTTCCGCGCGCGCATCGACCGCGCGCTCGGCGGCGGCGCGTAAGCGTCGCCGCCCGGCGACGGAAAATCCTTCCTCGCGCCGCCGCGGCGGCCGCAAGCCACTGATTTTCAACCCGGCCGAAACTTGGCACGCGCATTGCGGTCCATCGAGGGCGAGCCCATCGGGGCTCGTCGCGTTTGAGATTCAAGGAAAGGAGTCGAACATGAAACTCAGCCGCAGTGCCCGTACCCTGCTCGGCATCACCGCGCTCGCCTGGTCGATCCCGTTCGCGCAGGCGGAGACGCCCGCCGACAAGACGCAGGTCGGCGTCATCCAGCCGCAGGCGAACAGCGCGGAGTTCACAGCGCTCGACAAGAACCACGACGGCTACCTCACGCTCGACGAGGTGCGCGGCCTCGAAGGCTATGACCGCGCGTTTGCGCAGGCCGACGCGAATCACGACGGCAAGCTCGATCCGGACGAGGCGATCACGGCGCAGGAGCTCTACGACCGCGCCAATGCGGCGCGCTACGCCGAGGACGCGTGGCTCACCGCCAAGGTGAAGACCGCGCTGCTCCGGGAGAAGGGCCTGGACTCGATGGACGTCAGCGTCGAGACCGACCACCGGCGCGTACTGCTGTCGGGCTTCGTCGAAAGCCAGGCGCAGAAGAAGAAGGCCCTGCTGGTCGCGTCCACTGTCGACGGCGTGAAGGACGTGAAGGATGGCCTCCAGGTCCGCTAGCCGCCCGACTGCGTTCTCGCTGCCGCTGCGCATCGCGGCCGGGCTGGTGCGCTGGGACGGCGTCTCGCTCAAGCCCGTGGCGCCGCCTGCGCGGCGCCGCGGGCGTACGCCTCAAGCCTTCAGGCGGTAGCCGGTCCGGAACATCCAGGTCACGATCCCGAGGCACGCGACGAGGAACCCCAGCGTCGCGGCCAGGCTCACGGCCACCGCGACGTCCGCCGTGCCGTAGAAGGCCCAGCGAAAGCCGCTGATCAGGTAGACGACCGGGTTGAACAGGCTGAAGGTGCGCCAGGCGCCCGGCAGCATGTCGATGGAGTAGAACGCGCCGCCGAGGAAAGTGAGCGGGGTGACCACCAGCAAGGGCACGAACTGCAGCTGCTCGAAGCCGTTGGCCCACAGGCCGAGGATGAAGCCGAACAGGCAGAAGGTCGCCGCCGTAAGCACCATGAAGGCGACCATCCAGACCGGGTGCACGATGTGCAGCGGCACGAAGAACGCGGCCGTCGCGAGGATGACGAGGCCGAGGATGATCGACTTCGTGGTCGCCGCGCCGACGTAGCCGAGCACCATCTCGAGCGGCGACACGGGCGCCGAGAGCACCTCGTAGATCGTTCCGGTGAAGCGCGGCAGGTAGATGCCGAACGAGGCGTTGTTCAGGCTTTCGGTGAAGATCGACAGCATGATCAGCCCCGGCACGATGAACGCACCGTAGGGCACGCCGTCGACCTCCTTCATGCGCGAGCCGATGGCGGCGCCGAACACGATGAAGTACAGCGACGTCGTGATCACGGGCGCGACCAGGCTCTGCCAGAGCGTGCGGTTGAACCGCGACATCTCGAACAGGTAGATCGCGGCGACGCCGCGGGTGTTGATGGCGCTCACGCGCGGTCGCTCACCAGGCTGACGAAGATCTCCTCCAGCGAGCTCTGCTCGGTGTGCAGGTCGTGGTAGCCGATGCCGAGCTCGTCCAGGCGCCGCAGCAGCGCCGGGATGCCCGTGTGCTCCTCGCGGCCGTCGAAGGCGTACTCGAGGTCGCACCCGCCCTTGGCCAGCGCGAGCTTCCATTCCGCGAGCGCCGCAGGCACCGTCGCCAGCGGCGCCGCGAGATGCACGGTGAGCCGCTTCTTGCCGAGCTTCTTCATCAGCGCCGCCTTCTCGTCGACGATGATCAGCTCGCCCTTGCTGATGACGCCGACGCGGTCGGCCATCTCCTCGGCCTCCTCGATGTAGTGCGTGGTCAGGACGATCGTGGTCCCCGCCGCCCGCAGCCCGCGCACGACCTCCCACATGTCGCGCCGCAGCTCCACGTCGACGCCCGCGGTGGGCTCGTCGAGGAACAGCAGCTCGGGCTCGTGCGCGAGCGCCTTGGCGATCAGCACGCGCCGCTTCATGCCGCCCGAGAGCGTCATGATGCGGTCGTCGCGCTTGTCCCAGAGCGATAGCTGCCGCAGCACCTTCTCCAGATGGCCTTCGTCGGCCGGCTTGCCGAACAGCCCGCGGCTGAAGCGCACGGTGTTCCAGACCGTGACGAACATGTCGGTGTGCAGCTCCTGCGGCACCAGGCCGATCAGCGCGCGCGTCGACCGGTATTCGCGCACGGTATCGTGACCCTTGACCCGCACCGAGCCCGAGGTCGGGGTCACGATCCCGCAGATCGCGTTGATCAGCGTGGTCTTGCCCGCGCCATTGGGGCCGAGCAGCGCGAAGATTTCGCCCCCGGCGATCTCGAGGCTGACGGGCTTCAGCGCCTGCAGGCCGGAAGCGTAGGTCTTGGTCAGCTCGCGGATGCTGAGTATCGACGCCATGACTCAGGCGCGCGCCGCGCTCCAGGCCACGCCCGTTGCGAGCCCCGCGAGATACGCCCAGCCGAAGGCGCGATGATGAAGCAGGCACGCGCGGTGATACCACAACGGCCAGCCGACGTAGCCCGGTGGCGCGGCCGCCGGGCGAGGCTGCGCGAGGACGCGCACGGCGCGCGCCGCGCGCGGCAGCGCGAGCGCCGCGAGTGCGGCAAAGGGCGTCAGGCGCCCGGCCACGACCAGCGCGGCGATCGACGCATAAACGAGCACGATCGCGGTCGCGTTCAGCAGGCGCGCGGCGCGCTCCCCGATCACGACGGGCAGCGTGCGCGTGCCCCGATCGCTGTCGAACTCGAGCTGGTCGATGTGCTTGCCGATGAGGATCGACATGACGCCCAGGCCGTAGGGCGCCGCGGCGAGGAACGCGGTCGACGAGACATGCCCGGCCATCATCGCGTAGCCGCCGCCGACCATCAGCGGTCCCCAGACCAGGAACGCCGCCGCTTCGCCCAGGCCTATGGCCTTCAGCGGCACAGGCGCCGCGTCATACAGGAACATCAGCGCGATGCCCGCGGCGGCGAACGTGGCGGCGAGCCAGCCGCGCTCGATGATGAAGTACGTGGTGATGGCGAGGCCGGCGAGCGCAAGGACCGCCAGACCGATCAGCAGCGTGCTGCGCTCGAGCACGCCGCTCGCGAGCGGGTGCACCGTGTAGCGCATGCGCGGCGAGTCCGGCGTGTCGTGGCCGCGGCGCCAGTCGAAGTAGTCGTTGCTGAAATTGCTGACCATGTGCGCCACCACGAAGCCCGCGAGCACGAGCAGGAACGGCGTCCAGGCGAATGCGCCGTCGGCGGCCGCGAGCAGCGCGGCGACGAGCGCCGCCTGCGCCGAGATCACCAGGATCACGCTGCGACCCGAATACAGGAACTTCGAGACCGGGTCGAGCCGTCGCACTTCCTCCGCGCCGGGCCGGTAGAAGCCGGTAAACGCCCCGAGCCACAGCGCGGGGCGAGAGGGCGTCATCGCGGGCGTCCGGGGGTCAGGACTTGCCCGTGCTGCCCGCCATGCTCTTCGCGTAGCCCGCACGCACCATCTCCGACATCCGGTCGAACAGCGCCTCGGGATCGCGCCGGCGCAATTGCGCGATGTCGTACTCGGCGCCCTTGGCGAGCACGAGCTCGCGCTTGCCCGCCTCGACGGCGGCGAGGATCGCCCCCGCCGCCTCGGCGGGCGGCATGCCGTTGTCGATGACGGGATCGCTCACGCCACGGCGCGAGCCGTCCGCGGTGAGCGCGTTGCGCGAAACATCCGTACGGATCGAACCGGGCGCGATCACGTGCACCTGGATGCCGAGGTGCTCGTTTTCCGCACGCACCGAATCGTGATACCCGATCAGGCCGTGCTTGGCCGCGCAGTAGGCCGAGCGCATCGGCGCGCCGAGGATTCCGGCCACGCTCGAGATCGCGACGATGCGGCCGCCGCCCGCCTTCACCATGCGCGGCAGCAGCGCCTGCGCGAGCGCGATCGGCGCCAGCAGGTCGACGGCGACCATGCGCTGGTAGACGGAGAACTGCGTCTCGATCGCGAGCGAGCGCTGCGAGATCCCGGCGTTGTTGACGAGCGCGTCGACGCGGCCTTTCCAGTCCCAGGCGCGCGCGGCGAGCTCGGTAATCCGGTCGAAGTCCGTCGCCTCGAACGGCAGCACGAGCGCGTCGG
>Ga0335085_10015760_pt1 | contig 10944 bp, 5 predicted proteins | sample Lox_Sample_45_FD_206712 | JGI IMG/M metagenome (GOLD analysis project Ga0335085, IMG submission 206712) | Soil microbial communities from Loxahatchee National Wildlife Refuge, Florida, United States - Lox_Sample_4.5 | ecosystem: Environmental > Terrestrial > Soil > Wetlands | place: USA: Florida... | reverse complement strand
TTGGAATTCTCGAGTCTGTGCGGCTGACGGACCAGCTCATGGCCATCACGGACGACGACGACGCTGAGCGAGCGACCGAAACGCTCGTGCGCGTCTTTGAGGAGGAGCGGACGAATTTCCTGCGGGAAGTGGCACCGCTTCTCACCTCGACGGGGCCAAGCAACGAGGCGGTTCTGGATACGACGTCGGCCGATCCCTTGCTTGATGATGACCTCGCTTTCGAGTCTGTGATGTCTCGCCTGCTGCGCGAGGCCGTGCGGCCAACCGGCCGACAACATGAGTACCGAGTCCACGTTCCAACCGCGCTGCAGGGACCTGGGGTGGCCGCCGACTACCCCGCGCTCACATTCCGCCGATCCGTGGCTCTTGGTCGTGAGATGGAAGCGACCGAGTTCGTTCACCGGCTGCATCCCTTGGCGCGCGCGTCGAGGGCGCACGCGCAAGAGTTGCTGACCGGCGCTTCGCCTGGCGTCAGCGTTCCGCCCTGTGTCGCCGTTCGAATTCTCGATGGGATCGACGGACCGGCGGCGGTTTTCACGTTCGTCGATGGCGCTGATGCCGGTCGCGGGGCCATCGTGGCTGCGGGGGTCCACGTCGATGGCACCGAGGTGCCCGAAGTGACCGTGGTTCGAGCGCTCAGTGATACCAGTCAGCCTGGGGATGTTTCATGGGCGGACTGCGAAAGCATGTTCGCCGAACGTTTCGCCGCGCTTCGCGAGTGCGCCCAGCGTGCGGCGGTCGCTTCTCTCGCCCGACGCGCGACTGAGGAGCAAGGCCGTCGCGAAGTCCTCGCGGCACAACTCCGCGTCGAGGTCGACGCCTACCGAACCGACCGCTTAGTGGAGATCGATCGTGAGGAAGCGGCAGAGCGCGCCGGCCGACACGGCCAGACTGAACTGTTTCGCGAGGCGCACACCAATTGGGATGCGCGTCGCGCTGCTGTGAATACGCACGCCGACGGCCGCGTTCGCGCAATCGACGAATGGACTGCGGTGCCCGAGCCGCAGGTACCGCAGCCGTTGGGTGCGTTGCTCGTGTTCCCAGCATCCGGAGCGCGCACGTGACCCTCCGATCCCTGCACAATCATCACAATTTTTTTTCGGACTACTGGCTCGGCACGCTGCTCACGAGCCGAGCCGCCGCCCCTCGACTGAGCGCCGCCGAGCTGCGGAAACGGATGCGTCGATTGACCCGGCTCGTCGACTCCCTGACTGGCGCCAGCCGGCTCGAACCTGCGCGATTCCGTGAGCGATTCGCCGTTCCCCTTCTGAACGACGTCTTCGACTTCGCCGTTGCAGAGGATGTCGTCGTCCCACACGTGCATCTGTTGCGGCCGATCGACGCGGAGGTCGCGGCACCGCCGATCACGCTGGTCTACCTGTGCGATGACGCCTCGGAGATAGACCGCCGCGGAGTCAGGCAGGCACTCGAGGAAGCACTCGGCGCTGAAGGATTGGATCACGGACTGATCCTGACTCCCGAAACATTCCGACTGATTCGGCGTGCAGGCGACGGGCCTCGGCAAGGCGCTCTCGATGTAGCTCTTTCTTCCCTCCGCGATTTGGAGGACGCCGACTCGCTGCAAGCGGCCTACCGACTGCTTTCGGCCGCGAGCTTCATCGCTGGGTCCGACGGGCGGCGCCCCATCGACGCGCTCGAAGCGGAGAGCCTGGAGCATAGCGCGAAGGTGTCGGCAGAGCTCAAGAACGCGGTGTTTGAAGCGGCCGAGCAGTTGGTGGGTGCTTTTCAGCGGGACGTCGTGAAACGTGCTGCCGAGTTCCCAGCGGGCACGCCGAGCCTCGGCGAGATCAGAGACGCCGGCTTCTTGGCGCTCTACCGCCTGCTGTTCATCCTCTACGCCGAGTCGCGAGACGAGCGGTTGGCCACGCACGGGCTGTATCGCGAGTCATACGGGCTCGAAGCCCTCATTGGAACGCTCCTCGCGACGCCGCCGGAGATGCTGGCGGCCAACCGAACGCGGCTCTGGTCGCGGTTGTTTGTGCTGTTCCGGGTGTTCAACGAGGGCTTGTCGCCAAATCTGCCGGACTTGGAGAACATTCCTCCGCGAGGCGGGCGCCTGTTCAGTGAGACGACCCGAGAGGGCGCGTTGCTTACCCGCCTATCCCTGGACGATAGGGCATGCAGTGGTGTCCTAATGGCAATTGCGACGACAAGGCCCCGCCGGGGCGTCGGGCGGGAGCGCGTGAGCTTCAGGGAGCTCGAGATCGAGCAACTGGGGGCCGTATACGAAGGACTTCTGGAGTACGAGCCGGCCGTTGCCGAGGAACTTCGGTTCGCGGTTCGAGCCGGCGGGCGCGAGCTGGTACTCACACCGGAGGAGCTGGTGTTCCTCTGCGACAGAAAGCGATTGCAGCTGAGCGGCGATGCTGCGTTGGTCGTTGGTACGGCGGCTGAGCAGCTTCATCCCGGGAACGCGCCGGAAGAGACAAATGAGGGCGACGATGAGACCGGTGAGTCCGATGATGACGAGGAAGAAGAAGCAGACGACGGGGTGACGCTGCGCTCCGGTCAATCGATCAGACTCCTTCGCCGGCTCGACCCGGGAACCTTTCACTTTCGGTCCGGCGCGGCGCGAAAGGCCAGTGGGTCGTTCTATACACCCACTCCGATGGTGGAGTTTCTCGTCCAAGAGGCGATCTCGCCGCTGATTGCCGGCCGTACGTCCGCTGAGATCGAGCACGTCCGGGTGGTCGACCTCGCGTGCGGCTCCGCGCACTTTCTGGTTGGCGCAGCGCGCTACCTCGGCGCCCGCTTATTCCAAGCCTATCGTTCGGAGTGCGGGGACGATCCACCGGTCTCCTTCGTGCCGCCGTCGGTGGCTCCAAGCTCGATGCGAGCGCGATGGGCGGAAGAAGGCGCTGCATGGTGCAAGCGGCGGATCGTCGAACGGTGCCTCTATGGCGTCGACCTCAATCCAGCGGCCGTTCAGCTGGCGCAGGTGGCACTCTGGATCGAGTCACTGGCAGGCGACCGGCCGCTGTCGTTCTTTGCTCACCACATTCGGGTCGGCAACTCGCTCCAAGGAACATTCGCCGAGCGTTTCGATTCGCCTCCCGATCCGCGGCTGTCGCTGGCCCGGCGTGACGCCGAAACCCTCGGGCTATTCGAATCCAAGATCCGCGAGCGGATTGAAGCGGCGCTCGGCGAACGGCGGTTGATTGACGCCGAGCTTCCACCCGCGATTCGCGCGGACACGCCGGAAGAATTCCAATACAAGGAGGACCGGCTCCGACAGTCGGACGCCGCGCTCGCCGAAGCGCGCTTGCTGATGGATTTGCGAAGCGCGGCGCCGTACTTGCCAGCGATCTGGCCTGACCTGACCAACCTCAGTGGCCTCCAACGGCCTGAGGACGCCGCGAGAACGAAGGCCTGGTGGCAGGATTTTCAATCCGTGCGGGCACGCGAGCGGTTCTTCCACTGGGAACTCGAGTTTCCGGAGGTTCTACTGCGGGTTGATCGGCCGGGGTTCGACGTCGTGCTCGGTAACCCGCCGTGGGATAAAGTTATCCCGAACAAACGCGAGTTTTATGCGGATGTGGACCCGTTGGTGATCGCGTTCCAGGGCAATGAATTGGATCACCGCATCCGGCAGCTGCATCGCGAGCACCCCGACCTGGAAAGGCGATACGAGTTTGAGCGGGATCGCACTACCACGTTTGCGCGCGTGCTGCGGAAGGCAGGCGATTTTCCACTCGCAAAGCCAGCGGCCGAGGAGGACGAGGACAGCGGCATCCTACGACACGGTAGGAAGAACGACCAGAACGCGCACGAGGACCTGTCGAAGTATTTCGTCGACCGGTCGCTCCGGCTCGCGCGGGATGGGGGCGGCGTAGGCCTTGTGATTCCATCAGTCGTCTACAATGGCGACGGCTGTGTGGGAATTCGCCAGTTTCTGCTCGCTCACTCGTCCGTGCGGGCGCTCTATGGCTTTGAAAATTCCCGCAGGATCTTCCCAATCCACGCGAGTTATAAGTTCGCGAACTTGGTGGCAGATAAGGGCGATGATGGTGCGGGCGTGCTCGAGGCGGCGTTCATGCGGCGTGATGTCGCTGAACTCGCGAGCAATGGACCCAAGCCGTGGATGGTCCGCGTCACTCGCGCTGAGATCGAGGGGCTGTCGCCTGAGACGCTTGCACTTCTGGAGTACCGGGGTCCGCGAGATCAGGACATTGTTCTGAAAATGTCTGCGGGACGACCGACGCTCGGCGGGACCGGCAGCGGCGCCTGGGGGATGCGCCCAATCACTTGGCGACAGCACGAAGGGATTTACAATTCGGCCGACGATAGAGACCTCTTCACAATTCCGGGTACACCACGTTTCCACACCCCGGAGTCTGCAATCGGTGCGGCGTCGGGAGACGCGGAGTTGCTGGTGTCGCGTATGCGCGCGGCTGGATTCTGGCCGGTGTACGAGGGCAAGAGCATCGACCAATATGTCGTCGGCGCGAAACCGATCCGATGGTGGTTGTCGGTTCAGCAGGCGACGACGAAGTACAACAGACCCCCGCCTGACACGCCTTTGCTCGTGTTCCGGGACATAGCACGCAATACTGATCAGCGCACGTGCATCGCTACAGTCTTGCCCAGATCGACATGTGCATCAAATACGTGTAGCGGGGCCACATTCGTCGAGGTCGCAACTGACGCCGCCCTCGCCGTTCTCAACTCGATCTGCTTCGACTTCCTTCTAAGGCTTCGATTGGCGGGCACGCACGTGAGTTTCACGTACATCCGTTCGGTCGCGGTCCCACCGGCTGGCGCCGCCAGTGCGCTACCCCGCATCGCCACTCGGCTTGCGCATGGCAACGGGGGCGGTCACATCAGCGAAGACCCGAATGCATGGCCGGCCCTCTGGGCGGTTGATCGCGCGGTAGCGGAAGCGTACGGTCTAGGCCCAGATGAGTTCGCCCATATCTTCGCAACGTTTCCGGTTTGGCAACGGAAGCGGCCAGAAATCGCCGCTTTCTATGGTGCACGCCTCACCGACTGGCGAGGCGGGGCCCTCAGCGAGATTCAAGCGTGATCACAACGACACCCGATCGTATTCGAACCCTTCAGGGCGCGGGCGGGAAACCGTTCACGATTTTCGTCGACACGCTGATCAGGACGCACGCGTACGCGCATAACCTGCCCAATTCACAGATTAGAACCAACATCAGAGTCAACCTCGCCGATGGGGGTGTCGACACTACCGTCGGCAGTTCGGTCCCGCTCGATCAGACTGGCTGGCTGACGGAACGTACGGTGTGGCAATACAAGGGAACGGCGTACAAAGATGTCAACCTAGGTGAGCTGCTCAAGGGCGAATATGTCAGGGATCGAATAGGTGCGGGCGACGCGTTCCGGCTCGCTGTGGCTGACGACATGACAGTGGAAACCCGTGCAGACTGGGAGACGCGCCTCTGGAACGATGCGAAGGCCATCAACGTCAGTGCGCTCGCGCCACGCGTCGTCGCCGCTGGCGACCTCGCCGCGTGGGCCAATCGCTACCCGGGGCTCGTGCTGTCAACATTCTTCCGTGAACTCGAACGAGATTTCATACACTTGGCAGGCTGGGGTCGCTCTGCCCGAGATGCCACAGCGGTGTTCGTTCCCGTGGAGGATTGGACTGCAATCCAGGGTGAGTTGACTGCCCACATCGACTTTGCCCTCACGCCGCCCGGCGCCGTTAGGACTGTGCAGGGCGAGGCGGGAGTCGGGAAGACTCGCCTGGCTTTCGAGGTCGTGAGCGCGATCCCTTCTGCTGACGGACTCGTGATTTACACCATGGACGACGCGGTTCTGCCGGTTGCGAATTATCTGGTCAACGATGGCGAAGCGCGAGCGATCCTCGTGGCTGATGAGTGTGAGGTCGAGACGCGTCTCAGGCTTGCCAAGTTGCTGGATGGTCATCGAAAACGAGTTCGTGTTATCGCGATCGATAATACGCTCATTCGATCAAGCGGGCCCGATCCGGAACTCGCGCTGCGGAAGATGCCCCAGGGCGCATTAGAGGAAATCCTGGCCACGAACTTCCCGACCATCGACGACACGCGCCGGCGCGCCTACGTCAGCCTTTCTGAAGGCTTCCCACGTTTGGCGGCGGACCTCTGCAAATGGGATCCTCGTATCGCCGCACAGGGCGGCAACATCAGCGCCGTGGTCCCAAAGATCGCGGAGTATTATCGGGTCCGGCTGGACGCGGTGCAGCAGGAGGCAATGGCGGCTCTCGGGCTGGTAACGAAGATCGGATGTTCCGCTGGCGTCACGGAGGAACTGGACATTCTCTGCGGGTTCGTGGGTATCGAGCGCCATAGCGCGCAGCGAGCGCTTGAGAGCGTGCATGATGGCCCAGGCTTCGTCGGACGTTCCGGGCGTTATCTCCATGTCACCCCCGAGCTAATCGCGTGCGTTGCCTTCGAGGACGCTTGGCGAAGGTGGGCTGCCCGAGATACCCGCGCCTTCTTTGCCGGCGTTCCGCAAGGGTTGCTAGACGCGTTCTTGAGTAGAGTCTGGCGAAGCGCGCCAGAGGAGGTCCGGCGCGAGTGCGCTGGCTACTTTCGCGCTTGGGCCGAGCGCTTGACCGCTGCGGATCTTGCCGATGCGGCGACGGTCCACCGTTTGGTCTCCCTGGTCGACACCGAGCCGAACCAGTATTTCCCCCTTGTTCGACGAATCATCGAAAGCGCCACCTTGGAGCAACTGCAGGGTGTCAGTGGGGCAGCCAATAGTTTCGGCGGCTGGGGCCCGCGTCGCGCGCTGGTGTGGATGGCTGAGCGGTTCGCTCAGCTTCCCGAGCACTACGATGATGCTGAGAGGATTCTTGTCCGGCTCGCGGCAGCTGAGTCAGAGCCGAAGATTGGCAACAATGCTACCGCGATCTGGAGCCAGGGCTTCCGCATCTTCTTGTCTGGTACGGCTACACCGTTTGCCGAGCGCCTGGCCAAGCTACGCGAGCGGCTCCGTGATTCCTCGGAGCAGGTGCGCTCGGTTGCCGGGAAGGCATTGGAGGTGCCGTTAGGAACGCAGGCGATGCGCATGGCGGGGCCGGCGGTGGTCGCGGGGCGAATCCCTCCGCGGGAATGGATACCAGCGACGAATCGTGAAGCTAGGGAATGCCTCTTGGCCGCTCTCCACCTCCTAGGAGAGGCGGCGAGCTGGGATACCCAGGTGCGGCGCGCTGCGTTAGAGGCTCTCCTTGGCCAGCTCCGGTCGTTGCTAGACATGGGATTCTTGCAGCAGGTCCGGGGAATCCTTGACTCGCTCTCCCTCAGCGAGAATGAGCGACTGGAGCTCGTCGATGCGCTCGACGAGGTGCTGGCATACGACATCTCTGAGGAGCTAGAGACCGCGGCAGAACGGAAATACGCCGACGAAATCACCACGTGGCGGGCAACATTGGCCGGGGTCGACCTCCAGAGCCGGCTTCACGTCGTGGTCAGCAAGGAGCGGTGGGGTGCTATTCGGCTCCAAGGTGAGCAGGCGTGGCAACCACAGCTGGAGCAAGTCGCCGCTGAGCTGATCGAAAACCCGCTGGTGATCGAGTCGGAGTTGTCTTGGCTCATTAGCCCGCCCGCACGCGCGAGCGGTGATCTGGGGTCCGCCCTCGCCAAGCTGGATCCGGAGGCGTCCCTCTTCGATCTACTCCTGCGAACCGCGACCATGGGCGGGTCGCTTGCGATCGCCCGCGGCTACGCGGACGGACTAATGAGGCACCATCCTCACCACGCAGATCGACTCAACGCGTGGCTGGATGAGGCGGAACGCCTCCATCCTGCGGCTGCGGCTGAAATCGCGATGAGCGGAGGCCTCCTGACCTTTCCGCTACAGAGAACCCTACGCTTGTTCGAGGCCGGGAGAGTCCCCGCGAACTATCTCTTCGCCCGCAATTTCCCCCTCGGAAGAGATGGTCAGCTCGCTCCCGGTGACCTCGAGATGATTCTGGATCGCCTCGCGACTGCAGCCGAGCACGGAGATGACATCGCCGCCAGAGTTGGCCTGGATACCTTCGTCTTCGTGCTACCATACGAAGCGGGGACCGAGCCGGCTCAGGTGCTGGTCGACCACCCGTCGTTGGGCGTGCATGCGTGGCGTTTGCTCGACAGCGGCCCTGCGGGGCAACTCCCACGGTCGGACTGGTGGGGGCCGCTCATCGTCCATCTCGGCAGGATCGCGCCGGCCCGGGCATCCGATTTCCTGAGCGGCATTCTTCGCGGGGATTCGTTCCGCGCTCAACATGAACTGGAGCGAGCATTTGTGGCGCTGAGCGCGACGCATCCGGCCGAAGTGATGCGATCGCTCGGCACCGTCATGCTCGACGAGAAGGCCGGGTATCGCTTCTTCCTCGGAAATTACAAGACTCTCTTCGCCGCAATCCCGGACGAGGTGAAACAAGATTGGATCAAGAGCGTTGGGGTCGAGGGCGCCCGTCGGATGGCCCGCCATCTCCCCATTCCGTACGTGGGCGCTGAGGGAGTGGCGGTCGTGCCGGCCCTCACCGCGTGGGTGTTGGGAACGTTCGAGGACGACGAACGGACATTCGACGAGTTCGCGGCAGGAACTCACAGTTGGAAATGGTATCGGGGCGATATCGCGGCGGAGCACGAAGAGGAGGCTTCCGTCGCGCGACGGTTCCTCGATTATCCGCTTCGCCGGGTCCGCGAGTGGGCGGCCCGTCTTGAACGTGTTGCGACGGCTGATGCGCGCCAGGCGCGCCAGGACGAGGAGGAGCACAACCTTCCGTAGCGCTCAGCGCCGCCGCGGGATTTCTGCCTCGGCGCACATGCGTTGCAGGGCGCTCCGATCGATCACTCCGACTCGCGGGTACAGCATCCGGCGGATTGCGGTCAGGGCACCGCGCGGCTTGGCCTTTGCCTGCTTGTTGATATCGAAGTAGGCATGCTCCGAACGGTACTCACACGCAATGAAGTCCGGGACATGGAAGGGGGTTATTTCCTCGCCGTCGGCCGCTGTCTTGCCGATCACCTGGACGACCTCGATGGTACCAAATCGCGCGCGAGTTGTCTTCAGCAAGCTGCCTTGCCCCGCGTCCCCTCGCTCAACGAAGAACACCAGCCCATCGGTTGGCTCTCTCTCCGCAAACACCCACTCGGCGGTAGCGAACAATGTGCTGGCCGCCGCGAGCGCGTAGGCGCTCTGATACGTTTCCAGCAACTGGAACCTCTCATTGACCTCTCGAAAATCTGAGAGGACGAGCGTAGTAACGAAGAGTCTCTGAACGCGCTCGTTGGTCAAGCGAACCAGTTCACCCAGAAAGTCTTTTCGCTCGGCCTCTTTCCGGCGCCAACCTACGTACTCCCCTTTGAACGCGGTAAACTCCCTCATTATGGAAGTGGTTCACGCCGAACCGTTCCCGCATTATGTCCGACCATTCCAGATCGAAAACCGCCCAGTCTTCGGCGTCGCTAACCGCCGCGCAGGCCACAAGCACGTTCTCGTGGTGCTCGCTGCCGGACGCATCCAGATAAACGGCTATCTGAGCCATTTCTAAACTCCTCCGTGCCGGTCAATGATCGATCCTTCCATGGAGCTTGCAAAGCCAATATTGCAAGATTAACTTACTTCCATGGATATGGACAGACAAGCAAATCGAATTGGCTTGCGCCTGAAGGCAGCGCGGGAGCGGACTGGTTTGACTCAACGGGAGCTCGCTTCCGCGCTGGGCTTCGAGAATAGGCAAACCCTTGCTGCTATTGAGTTAGGGGAACGCCGATTGGCGGCAGATGAGTTCCTGGCCGTGATCAACGTCCTCCGCACCGACCTCGACTACTTCACGGACTCGTTCCGCCTGGTCGGCGAAGGCCGCTTCTCGTTTCGGGCTCGTCCTGGCGTCGCCGCCAACCTCCTCGATCAGTTCGAGGACCGCGCTGGCCGATGGATCGCCACGTACCGAGAGCTGGGCACCGAGCAGGGCGAGGCGCCCGACCTCCTTCAGCTCAAGCTGGCTCTCGGTCCTAAGTCGACCTTCGAAGAGGCAGGGGCCGCAGCAGAGTCGCTTGCTGCGCGGTGGAAGTTGGGCGCCACTCCCGCGGCATCGCTTCAGGAGGCGATGGAACGTGAACTTCGCGCACTCATCCTATATGTGGATGCTCCACGTGGAATTTCTGGCGCCGCCTCACAACTCCCCGCTCTCAATACCGTTCTCGTCAATCGGAGCGAGCCCGAGGGACGTCGCAACTTCGATATTGCGCACGAGCTCTTCCATCTGCTCACGTGGGATGCGATGCCGCCCGCTCGAGTCGAGGCGGTCGACGTGCCTCGCGGCGGTAAGGGAAATCGTGTGGAGCAGCTTGCGGAGAACTTCGCGGCGGCGCTGCTGATGCCCGCCGCGGAGATCCGTGCGCGGTGGGCTGCTCGCGACGATGCGATCGACCTTCACGGACGGATTAGTGCTATCGCTGCCGACTTTCGGGTGTCGGCACCCGCCTGTAAATGGCGCCTCCACAACCTGGAATGCCTTGGCAAGGCTGACCTTCTCGAGATCAACGATCAGCAACTTGCGATGGGTGGCCAAGCTCCAGCCCGCCGCTTCAGCGAGCGCTTCGTGAAGCGAATTGCAACCGCTCTCGATACCGGGCGCCTCTCCGCAAAGCGGACCGCGTCGCTGCTCGCCATTTCCCTCGCCGATCTCGCCGCGTTGCTCCAGTCCTACAGTATTGAACCATCGTTCGAGGCGTGAGCGTATCTCAACGTGGACGCTCACTCGATCCTTCTCGCCGATTCGATGATCATCATCGAGGCTGTCCGCACTGGATGCTGGAAGGCAATCACCGGTCAGCAACACGTCGTCACGGTTTCGACGTGCGCGGATGAGTTGCGAGCTGGTGACCCAGGCGCGCCAGGATATGTGCCGGTGACCGAAGACGATCTTACCCGGGCGCGCGTCGAGGACCTTCCGCCGCTTGCCGCGGCACAGTTTCGACT
>Ga0335085_10015759_pt1 | contig 10944 bp, 10 predicted proteins | sample Lox_Sample_45_FD_206712 | JGI IMG/M metagenome (GOLD analysis project Ga0335085, IMG submission 206712) | Soil microbial communities from Loxahatchee National Wildlife Refuge, Florida, United States - Lox_Sample_4.5 | ecosystem: Environmental > Terrestrial > Soil > Wetlands | place: USA... | reverse complement strand
GTCGGCGTTCTCCTGGTGGCCTACTCCTTCGTCCGGCTGTGCCAGTACTTCCACCACTCGGGCTCGGTGTACGCGTTCGTCGGCGCCACGCTCGGCCCGCGGACCGGCGTGGTCGCGGGGTGGGGTCTGCTCGGCACCTACACCTTCTACGCCGTCGTCACCTCCGCCGCGGCCGGCATCTTCGGCACCGCGTTCCTGCAGGAGGTCGGCATCTGGCACAACCCGCCGACCTGGGCGCCGTTCGTGCTGCTCGCGGTGGCGCTGCTGCTGGCCCTGTGGCTGGCGATCATGCCGGCCAGGCGCGGCGCGAGCGTGCTGCTGAGCGTGGAGGGCACCACGGTCGCGCTGATCCTGATCGTGACCGCGGTCGTGCTGGTCCGGCTGCTGGCCGGGAACGCGCCGGGCGGGCACACCTTCACGCTGAGCGTGTTCTCGGTAGCGCCGGGGACACCCGTCAACGAGGTGTTCCTCGGCGTGGTGTTCGGCTTCCTGTCGTTCGCCGGGTTCGAGGCGGCGGCCACCCTGGGCGAGGAGGCCCGCCGGCCGACCAGGGACATCCCGCGGGCCATCCTGGGCACGGCCATCTTCGGCGGGCTGTACTTCGTGATCGTCACCGCGGTCGAGGTGATGGGCTTCGGCGCGGGCCCGGCGGGCATCACCGCGTTCAAGAACTCGTCGTCGCTGCTGGGCGACCTGGGCTCGGCCTACGTCGGCAACTGGGTCGGCGACGTGATCACGCTCGGCACCGCAATCAGCGCGTTCGGCTGCTGCCTGGCCTGCGTGGTCGGGGCGGCCCGGCTGGTCTACGCGCTGTCCAGGGACACGGCCGGGCCGCGCGGGCTGGGCCAGAGCCACTCGCGCTGGGGTACCCCGGTCTGGGCCACCCTCGCGGTCGTCGTGGCCGCCGGCATCATCGTCCTCGTCGAGACGGCCGTGTCCGCCCACGCCGACGCGTTCAACAGCTTCTTCTGGTCTGGCACCATCGGCACGCTGATCCTGCTGGTCGTGTACGTGCTGGCCTCGGTGGGCTGCATCATGCTGGTGTTCGTACGGCACAAGCTGCCGGTGCCGATGTGGCAGATCATCGTGCCGATCGCGGGCCTGGTCGTGCTGGGGTACACGCTGTACCGCAACGTGTGGCCCTGGCCGCCCGGCGACGCCGGGTGGATCCCGGCGACATCGGGTATCTGGCTGGCCGTGGCGGTGATCGTGGTGATCTTCGCGGCGGGCACGGCGCGCAAGCTCGGCGCGGCGCTGGCCGCCCGCGAGGGCATCAAGGCCCCGGGCACCGAGGAACCGGCGCCCAGGCTGGCCGCGGCGCGGGACGAGACAGCTTAGTGGCGGACCTGCTCCCCTACGTCGCCGACCAGCCCCTAGTCGACCACCACTGCCACGGGGTGCTGCGCCGCGACGCGGACGTGGCCACGCTGGAGTCGATGCTGTCCGAGGGGGCGGGTTTCCCCGGCGGTTCGGTGTTCGACTCGCAGGCCGGGTTCATGTTCCGGCGGCTCTGCCCGCCGGTGCTCGGCCTGCCGCCGCACGCCGAACTCGGCGACTACGTGGCCCGGCGGGCCGAACTGGGCAGCACGGAGGTGAGCAAGCGGTTCCTGGTCGCCGCCGGGGCCGCGGTGCTGTGCGTGGACACCGGTTACGTCCCGGAGCCCATCACCTCCCCGGCCGAGCTCGGCGACCTGGCGGGCGCCACCGCGCACGAGGTCGTCCGGCTGGAACGGGTGGCCGAGGACGTGGCCGCGGCCGGGGTGGGCGCGGACGGGTTCGCCGACGCGGTCCGGTCCGCGCTGGCCACCCGGACCGCGCCGGCGGTCGGGGTGAAATCGATCGCCGCGTACCGGACCGGTCTCGATCTTGGGGCCGAACGGCCGGGGGACTCCGAGGTCGCGGCCGCAGCCGGGCGCTGGCTGGCGGACACGCCGCCGGGTTCTCCGCGGCTGGCCGACGAGACCCTGCAGCGGTTCCTCGTCTGGTGCGGCGTGGACCTGCGGCTCCCGGTACAGTTCCACGTCGGCTACGGGGACAGCGACGTCGACCTGGACCGCTGCAACCCGCTGCTGCTCACCCCGCTGCTGCGGGCCATCGAGCCCACCGGGGTGCCGGTGATGCTGCTGCACAACTATCCGTACCACCGCGAGGCCGGGTACCTGGCCCAGGTCTTCCCGCACGTCTACGTCGACGCCGGGCTGGCAACGCACAACCTGGGCGCGCGTGCCCCGGCGCTGCTGGCCGAGGCCCTGGAGCTGGCTCCGTTCGGGAAGTTCCTGTACTCCTCGGACGCGTTCGGCCTGCCCGAGCTGTACTACCTGGGCGCGGCGCTGTTCAGGTCCGCCCTGTCCGCGTTCCTGCGCTCCGGCCTGGAGGAGGATCTGTACACCGAACGGACCGCGGCGCGGCTGGCCCGGATGCTCTGCGCCGACAACGCCAAGCGTGCCTACCGGCTCGGCGATCAGATGTAACCACCTAGGCGCGGATCTGGCGGAGGGCGTCGCTCAGGAGGACTGGCGCGGGCGGGCTGGCGTCGAGCCAGCGGACCCGCGGGTCGCGGCGGAACCAGGATTCCTGGCGGCGGGCGAACCGCCTGGTGGCCTTCATCGTCTCCAGCCTGGCCTCGTCCAGCGTCCACTCGCCGTCCAGATAGCGGAGCAGCTGCTGGTAGCCCAGGGCCCGGCTGGCGGTCTTGCCGTCACGCAGGCCCTGGGCGGCCAGCCTCCGCACCTCGGCTTCCAGGCCCGCCTGCCACATCCGGTCGACGCGGGCGGCGATCCGCCGGTCGAGTTCGGGCCGCGGCAGGGTGAGGCCGATCTGGACGGCCGGGCGGTTCTCGGCGAAGGCCGGCATGGTCGCGGTGAACGGGCGCCCCGATATCTCGATCACCTCCAGGGCACGCACGATCCGGCGTCCGTTGCCGGGCAGGATCGCAGCCGCCGCGGCCGGGTCGAGCCGGGCCAGCCGGGTGTGCAGCGCGGCCGCGCCGACCTCGGCGAGCTCCTCCTCGATGCGGGCACGGATACCCGCGTCCGTTCCGGGGAAATCCAGGTCGTCGAGTGCCGCACGAACGTAGAGTCCGGAGCCGCCCGCCAGGACGGGTACCCGGCCGCGGGCGATGATCTCGTCGATCGCGGCGCGGGCGAGCTTGGCGTAGTCGGCCACGTTCGCCGTCTGGGTCACCGGCCAGATGTCGAGCAGGTGATGCGGGACGCCGCGCCTGGCGGCCTCGGGCTCCTTGGCCGTGCCGATGTCCATGCCCTGGTAGAGCTGCATCGAGTCGGCGTTCACCACCTCGCCGCCGAGGGCAAGGGCCAGCTCGGTGGCCAGTCCCGACTTGCCGGTGGCGGTCGCTCCCACCACGGCGATGACGCGCGTCCCCATGCTCTTAGTGTGCCCGGTGTGCCCGCTCCCAGGTGGCGACGTAGTAGCTCACCTCGAAGGGGGCGGCGGCGTAGCGCAGGTCCGCGGTGAAGGCGCCCGCGGACGCCGCCCCGGCCAGCACCTGCCAGGCGGCCCGGCCAGCCACGAAGAGCTCCTGGTCGCGGCCGGGATCGAGCGCGGCAAGCGCGCCGGGGTCGGCGGCGGCCAGGGCGGCGGTGACCTGGCGGTCATAGCCGTCGGCGCCCGGGTCCGTGGCTCCCGGAACGCCGCGGGCCCGGCGGCCGGGACCGTCGCCCATGGCGAGCAGCGCGACCCGCGGCGCGAGCGCGGCCAGCTTCTCCCCCAGGCTCAGGCAGTCGGCCGTGGGCGCGCCGGAGGCGATTCCCTGCCAGCTGACCGGCGGGACCGCGGAGGCCGCCCCGGCCAGCAGCCACTTCCCGATGGTCAGCGAGAGCGGCAGCACGGGGTGCGCGCCCACGGTGAACGGAACACCGAAGTCACGCAGGCTGCCCCCGGGTCCGGAGGGGTACTCGGCGGTCTGCCCGGCCCCGCCGGCCACCACGAGCAGGTCGGGGGCCGCGCCGAGCAGGACCGCGACCGCGTCGCGGCACGCCGTCCGGAGACGGTCGAGTTCGCGGGCGGCGGGATCCGAGGCGCCGGTGGCCTCGGGCACGAGCAGCGGCGGATGCGGGCAGACCGCAGCCGCGATCAGCATCTGGACATCCCGCAAAGGCTACCTGACGTGCCGGAACTTACCGACGGGACTGGCGGTCCCGCGCGGGGGCGGGGACGGCGACCCGGACGGCGGCGCGCGAGCGGAGACGGCGGGCCCGGGCCGCACGGCGGCGCCTGTCCTGTTCGTCCTGGTCGGAGTCTGGCTCCAGGTACAGCTGCACGAACATCGGATGCATGATGCCCCCTTCCCTCGGCTGATCGCCCTTCTGCTGACCGGAGCGTGTCACGCGGGCAAAAATACGTGCTACCCGGACAGACTCCTGGCGGCCCGGGTACTCATCGGGCCTGTGCGAAAGATGGCGGCTGCGCACTGGTTCCCACGACCACAGTCTCTGGTGCTCCTGTGCTCTCGGGACGTTCTTGTGACCGATGATCCTGGCCGCTATTCTCCGCGAAACGACGTGAATGCCGCGTTCATGTCGCTGGACGGGTGCCGGCATTCATGACTCGTATGCACGGGCGGGCGATGTCGGCAGGCAGGAAGATCAGCCGTCACGCGAGGGCTCGACGAACAGGGGGTCCGCCCCGACCGGGAGCCGGATCTGGCCGTGCTGGGGCCGGACGGTCCAGCCGTGGCCGAACACGTCGGTGACGGTGGCGGTGTCCGCGGGCCATGGCCAGCTCAGGTCGGCGGGCGGCTCGTCTTCGCCGTCGAAGGGGTCACGCTGATCCCAGACGACGAGCAGCGGCCCGCGCCCGGCCCGGCCGACCTCGAAGGCGTGCAGGCCGGGCGGGCCGTCCGCGGTGACGCGGGACACGGCCCGGGCGCCCGCCGTCTTCTCCGCGAGCAGGGCGAAGGTCTGCGCCGCGGGGTGGCGGACCGCCAGGTCGCCGTCCCGGTAGCCGAGCAGCGGGAGCTTGCCGATCAGCAGGTGCATCATCTGGAGATGGTCGACGGGCCCGGGGTATTCGGGCGCGAGGTTCCAGTACGCGGTCCGGTGCACGCCCTCAGCCAGAGCCAGCACGGTGCGCATGACCACCTGACGGCAGCTGATGCGATCCCGCTTGGCCTCCAGCTCGGCCGGGCAGCCCGCCATGAACATCTGCAGCCGGGGCGGCAGGGTGTCCATCCGGTCGTACAGGGCCTTCATCGCCCGGCGTTCGGGAGTGTCCTGCCCGGCCCGCCCGGCGAGCTCGTCCGTGCTCTGCGACGGTGCTGAACCGGCGGCCTCGGCGCCGGAAACGGGCAGGGCGGCGGCGAAGGTCTCCTGCATGACCGCCATCGCGTCAGGGAACTCGAACGGCTGCGGGCCGGCGTGCTCGCCCGCCACGACGGGCTTGAGGTACCCGTGCGCCTGCATGAACTGCCTGGCGGTGGCGATGTACTCTCCGATGCGGTCCAGGTCGCCGTACAGGTGCACACTGAACAGGTCGAAGGCGTCGCGGCCTGCCTTGGCGACATGGTCGAAGAACTGCCGCGGCTCGCTGCCGGGCTCGCTGCTGAACACGTCGTAGCCGCAGCCGCCGAGGACGACCGCCGCGGCCGGGTCGGCCTCCTTGACCGCGTTGTACATGGTCTGCAGCTGCTCGGCGTACTCGGCCGCGGTGCCCGCCCAGAGCAGGCCGGTGTTGCTCGGCTCGTTGTCGCATTGCCAGAAGCGGACGCGGCCCGCACAATGCCGGACCACCCGGCGGACGAACTCGGCGTACGCGCGCTGGTCCAGGGCGGGCGAGGGGGGCAGGAAGTCGGTCGGCTGCCGGGTCCCCCACGGCGAGCTTGAGCACAACGTGATCCAGAGCTCCTCGTCGCCGGCCAGCTGGCCGAGCAGGGCGTCCACCGTGTCCCAGCGGTACTGGCCGGGCTCGGGTTCGACCTGCGACCAGTACAGATAGGCCCGGACCAGGCCGGCCCCCAATGCGCGGGCCTGCGGTACGAACTCCCCGGGCGGGCCGAACAGGCCGTAGCTGATGCCGCGCACCACGCCGAGCCGGATTCCTTCGGGTTCGAACGAGAAAGTTTCACTCATAAACTCGTAGTTTATATAGTAAACTCCAACCGTGCGCAAACCTGTTAGCGGACCGGCTCCGCTTATCTGGACCCAGCCTCCGCCGCCACGGCAGCGGTCCCTGGGACGGGCGGAGATCGTGACCGCCGCGATCGGCCTCGCCGACGAGGCCGGCGCCGGCGCGCTGACGATGAAGGCGGTCGCCGCGCGGCTGGGCCCGTACTCCGCGATGGCGCTCTACCGGTACGTGGACAGCAAGGAGGGCCTGATCGACCTGATGCTCGACGCCGCCACCGCCGAGATCCGGCTGCCCGCTGAGCCAGGACCCGACTGGCGGGCCGACCTGGAGGAACTGGCCGCGCAGACGCGGCAGATGACCAGGCGGCATCCTTGGTACGCCGCGCTGTACCACACCCGGCCGCCGGCCGGGCCGCACATGATGGAGCGGCTGGAGTTCATGCTCGCGGTGCTCACCGCGCCGGGCGCCAGCACCGCGGAGGCGATGACCTACGCGGCGATGATCGACAGGTACATCCTCGGCAGCGCGCTGCAGGACACCGAGGAAGCCCGGATGAGCCGGGAGCACGGCCTCGACGACGAGGCCACGCTGAGGAGCGCGATGAACGCCGTCCACGATCTCGCCGCCGCCACCGGGCGCCTGCCCCGGCTGGCGAGCTGGCTGGCGCACCCGGCGGGCCCGCCGCCGGAGGAGCAGTTCAGCCTCGGACTCGGTTTCCTCCTGGACGGGATCGCCCGGTGCCTAACCAGGGCGGAGAACCAGGCCCGTTCGGACACAATAGGGCCGTGACCGCTGAGATCCTGCCGTTCCAAATCGACGTCCCCCAAGCGGACCTGGATGACCTGCGGGACCGGCTGGGACGGACCCGGTGGCCCGACCAGCTGCCCGGGGTGGGCTGGGACTACGGCATCCCGCTGGACTACGTGCGGGACCTGGCGTCGTACTGGCGTGACGAGTACGACTGGCGGGTACATGAAGCGCGGCTGAACGGCTTTGACCAGTTCACCACCACGATCGACGGGGCACGGGTGCATTTCCTGCACGTGCGTTCGGCCTCGCCGGATGCGCTGCCGCTGATCATCACGCACGGCTGGCCGGGTTCGGTGGTGGAGTTCTGGGACATCATCGGGCCGCTGACCGACCCGGCGGCGTTCGGCGGTGCTGCGGATGACACGTTCCACCTGGTCATCCCGTCGATTCCCGGCTACGGGTTCTCCGGGCCGACCCATGACCGGGGCTGGGACGCGCGCCGGGTGGCGCGGGCCTGGGCTGAGCTGATGTCACTCCTGGGGTATCAGCGGTACGGCGCGCAGGGCGGTGACTGGGGCTCGATCATTTCCCGGGAACTCGGCCTGGCCGACCCGGAGCACGTCGCGGGCGTGCACCTGAACATGCTCATCACCCGGCCGCCGGACGACCCGGGCGAGCTGACCGAGGAGGAAACCCGGCGGCTGCAGGCGGGGCGCACGTTCCGCGCCACCGGCTCCGGCTACAGCGCGATCCAGGGGACCCGGCCGCAGACGCTGGCCTATGGCCTGGTTGATTCGCCGGCCGGGCAGCTGGCGTGGATCACCGAGAAGTTCGGCGAGTGGACCGGCAACGGGCGGCCGGACGAGGCGGTCGACCGGGATCAGTTGCTGACCAACGTCACGCTGTACTGGCTGACCGGGACGGCCGGCTCGTCGGCGCGGCTGTACTACGAGACCGCGCGGGCGCGGGCCTGGAGCCCGACCGCCCGCTCGACGGTGCCCACCGGCGTGGCCGTCTTCCCGCGGGAGATCGCGCCGCCGATCCGGCGCTTCGCCGAGCAGTCCGACACCATCACGCACTGGACCGAGTTCGGCCGCGGCGGCCACTTCGCGGCCATGGAGGTGCCCGATCTGCTGGTCGGCGACGTGCGCGAGTTCTTCCGGCCGCTGCGCTGAGGCTCAGCGGTGGCCGCCCGGGGTGATCAGGCCGCTCTCGTAGGCGATGACGACGAGCTGGGCGCGGTCGCGCGCGTTCAGCTTCGTCATAATGCGGCTGACGTGGGTCTTGGCGGTCAGCGGGGACAGGAACAGCCGGCCGGCGATCTCGTCGTTGGACAGGCCTTCCGCCACCAGCGCCAGCACCTCGCGCTCCCGTTCGGTCAGCCCGGCCAGCACCCTGTCGCTGGGCGGCGGGCGTTCGGGGCGGGTGGCCAGGTCGGTGATGAGCCGCCGGGTCACGCTCGGCGACAGCAGCGCGTCGCGGGTGTGGCAGGACGGGCACGGGTCTGGGGCGCTGTGGGGCATCCCGGCCACCGGGGCGATCACGATGTGGGTGCCGCTGATGGTGTTCGCGTTCCTGTTCGGCCTGTCGATGGACTACGAGGTGTTCATCCTCACCCGCGTCCGGGAGGCCTATGACCGTTCTGGTGACGCCCGGCACGCCGTGGTGGAGGGCCTGGGCCGGACCGGGCGCCTGGTCACCAGCGCGGCGGCGATCTTGATGCTGAGCTTCCTGTCCATGTCGACCGGCCCGCAGACCGACCTGAAGATCCTGGCCACCGGGCTGGGGGCCGGCATCCTGGTCGACGCAGTGGTCGTGCGCTGCCTACTCGTCCCGGCGATGGTCGCGCTGTTCGGCCGAGCCAACTGGTGGCTGCCGTCCTGGCTGGCGCGGGTGCTGCGGATCCCGGCCCCGGCAGGCCTGGCCGCTGCGGGCCCCGCCGCTGCGGGCCCTGCTGCTGAGTTGCCCGCGCCGCGGGCCGGCGAGCTCGAGGTGTCCGGGGTGCGATAGCGGCCCCCGGGCGGCCGGGCCAGGCGGGGTATCCCGCCTGGCCCGGCTCGGTTCATGACGTACTGGCATAATCCTCACCTGACGGCAGAGCCGATCATGGAGGCGCATCGTGAGCGGGTACCTGGACAACTCCGGCCGGGAGGACGTGCTGAGCGGGGGCTCCCGGATGATCGGCATCGATACGCCGAAGGGGCCGTACCGGGTGTGGGTGAAGCGGACCGGCAACAACCCTCGGCTGCGGGTGCTGCTCCTGCACGGCGGGCCGGGTGCGACGCACGAGTACCTGGAGGCGTGCGACAGCTACCTGCCCGGCGCGGGGATCGAGTACTACTACTACGACCAGCTCGGGTCCGGTTTCAGCGATAAGCCGGAGGAGCCGTCGCTGTGGGACCTGGACCGCTTCGTCGATGAGGTGGAGCAGGTCCGCCGGGCGCTCGGGCTGGACCGCTCCAGCTTTGTCCTCTACGGGCAGTCGTGGGGCGGGCTGCTGGCCATCGAGTACGCCCTGCGCTACCAGGAACACCTGCGCGGGATGGTCATCTCCAACATGATGTCCAGCGTCCCGGCCTACAACGCCTACGCCGAGCAGGTGCTGATGCCGACCATGGACCAGGCCGCGCTGGCCGAGATCAAGGCTTACGAGACCACCGGCGACATCGAGAACCCCAGGTACACCGAGCTGCTGAACGAGCAGCACTACGTCCACCACGTGCTGCGGATGCCGGTCGCGGACTGGCCCGACCCGGCGGTGCGCGCCTTCGCCCACATCAACCCGGCGATCTACGTGTCCATGCAGGGGCCGAGCGAACTCGGCATCAGCGCCGACGCGAGCCTGGCCCACTGGGACCGCACCGAGGAGCTGACCTCGATCGACGTGCCGGCCCTGGTCATCGGCGCGCAGCACGACACCATGGACCCCGCGTTCATGAAGATGATGGCGGAACGCCTGCCGCAGGGCCGCTACCTGCACTGCCCGGACGGCAGCCACCTGGCCATGTACGACGACCAGGCGGTGTACTTCGCCGGCCTGATCGATTTCCTGCACGGCCTGGAGGGCTAGGCATAAGCGTCTCCGACCTGGCCAGTTCGGGTGGGCGAGCCGCTAGGGCTGCGCCTGGTAGAGCCGATCCAGGCCGACCAGGAGCACGTCACCGTCTCCGGCGGCGGCCAGCAGGCCGGGCTCGAAGCCCGCGCCGGAATAACACGCCAGCGTGGTCGCCGTCGTGTCGTAGCCCTTGACGGCCAGCAGCGCGCGGGCGCGGCGCAGGCGCTCGACGTGACGCAGGGTCATGACCTTGCCCCACTTCGCCTCCCCGAGCGAGATGACCTGCCGCGGCTCACCGGGCTTGGCCGGGCCGAGGATGGCCACGTCGATCTCGATCTGCGTCTTGTTCGCCGGATCGCCGACGGTGCCCGAGGCCACCTCGCCCACCGGGCTGCCGAAGACCTGCCGTCCTTCGGCGCGGGCGAACTCCCGGCACAGCGCCTCGAAATGCGGGCCGGCGACCTGCGACCCGAACGTCGGCCTGGCGTCGGCCCAGACCTCGGCACCCAGCCCGAGTTCCAGGTCGGCCCACCGGGGCCGCATGATCGCCTCGTAGAACGTGATGAGCGGCTCGGTGATGTGATAGCGCGTCCGCCCGGCCCGGAAGACGTCGGCCTCCCTGGCCACCAGGCCGGCGTCTTCCAGCACGGTGAGCGGGTGCGCGATGTCGGACGTCTTGCGACCGATGTAGCTGGCGATGCCGCCCCACGTCTGGTTCCTGGCCGCGATCGCGGCCAGGACCGAGTGGTAGAGCGCCGGGTCGCGGATGTCCGTCTCCTCCGCGAGGAGGTAGCGCGCCTCGCGGAGCAGCGGGCGGTCGGGGTTGAGCACCGAGCGCACCACCCAGTCGTCGAAGTCATCCGGGCCCGCCGGGGCGTCGTCGCGGACGAACTGCCGGCGGTACGCCGGCGTGCCGCCGACGATCGCATGCAGCTGCGCGGCGAGACCGGGATCGGCCACGCCCCAGAACCGAGCCGCGTCACGGTAGCCGAACGGCTTGATGACCATCTCCAGGCCTGCCCGCCCGCGCAACGGCGCGTTGCCCGCCAGCAGTC
>Ga0335085_10015757_pt1 | contig 10945 bp, 8 predicted proteins | sample Lox_Sample_45_FD_206712 | JGI IMG/M metagenome (GOLD analysis project Ga0335085, IMG submission 206712) | Soil microbial communities from Loxahatchee National Wildlife Refuge, Florida, United States - Lox_Sample_4.5 | ecosystem: Environmental > Terrestrial > Soil > Wetlands | place: USA: Florida... | reverse complement strand
CTGCGACCAACACCGCTCGAGCCTCGGCTCGGATATCACTAGGGATGCGAGGGACCTGGCAGCGCTCGCAACGGCGACGGCAAGATACAAGGCCAAACGGAAGCAGCGGGGCGATCCAGAACAGGCAGATGAGATAGGCGACCCACAAGTCGCTTGGCCAGAGCGCCCAAAACGATCCGTGCGCACCTGCTCGCTTCGCATCTCAGCGCAGGGCCCTACTTAGCTCCTCGATATTTGTAGGCTTCGGAAAGTAGTGGTCGAAACCGGCTTCTTCAAAGAGATGCCTGTCGGCTTTGATGCTATAACGCGTAACGGCGATCAACCGGGAATCGCGGGTCTCTGGAATTTCAGGTAGCTTTCGCGCGAGCTCATACCCGTCTATATCGGTCAGTCCAATGCTCGACCGGCCGTGCAGGTTCACGAGGTTGCAGCACAGGCCCGTGCAAATGCTCGGAGGGCCTGGGTAGAGGAGCAGTACTGTCAAGCCATGAACAAGCAGCGCGCCATTGCCACGAGCGAGAGACGCGGGCAGCCCACAGTTGTCTGCCCGAAGTGCAAAAAGTTGGTCTCGCCGCCGGAGCGGGTTTGGATGCGATTGGAGTGGCGCGGAGGTGGCGAGGCGGTGGGTGAGACACAAAATCGGTCCTTTCAACTCTCGTTCAATAGCTCGTTGAAGGTCGATTTCCAAGGCGCTCGGGCCTCCGACGGTGGTCTGATTCTGGTGCGCGAGCTGGATGAGCGTCTGGGCTTGAGCGTACTCATAGAACGGCATCTAAGCGATTCGCGCCGCGGCAAGAACGTGCAGTTACTATTGTCAGATTTGCTGCGGCAGTCGGTCTACAGTCGACTGGCAGGCTATGCGGACGTGAACGACGCTGAGCGGCTGTCCCAGGATCCGACCTTTCGGCTGATCGGCTCCAAGAAAATCCTGGAGCGCGGCGCGGCCTTAACCTCGCGTCTCCAATCATTCGAGACGGGAGTGCTGACACAGGAGGACAACCTTGCCGGGCTGGCAGCGCTCAATCGGGAGTTAATCGCCAGGGTCGAAGCTATCGCTTCGCCGCGGCGCATCGTGCTCGATATGGACAGTACTGAAGTCGCGGTCTACGGCCAGCAGGAGGAGAGCGCCTACAACGACCATTTCGCGTCCACCTGTTACCATCCGCTGCTGCTGTTCAATCGTGAAGGCGACTGCCTCGCCGCCAAACTGCGGCCCGGCAACGTCCACAGCGCCGACGGCTGGGAGGAACTGCTGCTGCCCGAGATTAAACGCCAACAGGCGCTGGGCAAGGAGGTAGTCTTCCGGGCCGATGCGGCCCTTGCCAAGCCGGAGCTCTACGCAGCGCTGGAAGAACGGGACTGGCAGTACGCGATCCGCCTTCCGGCCAACGACCATCTGCAGCGGAACATTACGGAGTTGCTGACGCGGCCAGTGGGACGACCGATCTACAAGCCGGTGGTCCGGTACAAGAGCTTTCTCTATCAGGCAGCGAGTTGGAAGCAGGCACGGCGCGTAGTGGCGAAGGTCGAGTTCCATTGCGGGGAGTTGTTCCCCGCGTCGGATTTGTCGTGACCAACTTGGCGCTCGACAACCGGGCGGCGGTGCGCTTCTACAACAAGCGCGGCACGGCGGAACAATGGATGAAGGAAGGCAAGCAGACGGTCGCGATGACGCGGCTTTCCTGTCACCGCTTCCGCGCCAACGAGGTGCGGCTCTGGTTGAGTGTCATTGCCTATAACCTCGGGAATTTGTGGCGCCGGCTGGCGCTGCCCGCGCGGATCGGGAAGTGGTCGCTTACCAGCTTGAAGCAGCGGTTGGTGAAGACCGGTGGACGGCTCATCCAACATGCGCGCTACTACTGGTTGCTGCTGGCCGAGAGCCACCTGACGAGACGGCTCTTTGGGAGCATGCTGCAAAAGATCGCGGCGTTACCGTCGCCGGCGGATAAGGTGCGTGCAGCGCGGAGCAAATCTCGATGACGGCGCTGGTTTGGCGGGGGAAGTGTCTGCGGATGCGCCCGGGAAAAGGGTCCTTTCCCGGCGTTGCGTGCTCGCCGTACGCGAAACCGGCCCATTCCGGTGCCGCTGCCAGGACCGGGGACCCAAACCGGCTGAAACCCTTGCAGCAAGCGGTCGTCCGACCTATACGGGAATTGGAATAGGGGAGTCAAAACGGAAATCCCGGTTCAAATGACTCCGCGCCGAACGGGCCCAAGGCAGGCGTGACTAGGTCCAAGGAGTCGAAGACAAGTGTGGATGAAACTCGCAAACGCGCCTATGGAATTTTTCAGGCTCGCCATGGTGGACCCGGCAGTGCGCTCGAGGACTGGCAAAAGGCAGAGGCCGCAGTTTCCGCAGATGCGGCCAACGCGGATACCTCGAAGGCTCATGCGGCCAAGGCTGACGCATCCAAAGCAGATGCGCCCAAGGTAGATGCGCCCAAGGGTGCGCAGATACCAGCTGATAACGGGACGATCCAGGAAGCGCTCACTAAGTTCAAGTCGAGTCTCGAACATGGGCTGACCCAGGAGGAAGCGGCGAGCCGACTCAAGCAAGACGGTCCGAACGCCATCGAGGAAAAGCGCATCAGCCCGCTCAAGCGGTTCCTGACGTTCCTGTGGGGACCTATCCCGTGGATGATCGAAATCGCCGCGGTACTCTCCGCAGTGGTTCGGCATTGGGAAGACTTTGTCATCATCTTTTTCATGCTGGCGCTGAATGCGGTCGTCGGATTCTGGGAGGAATTCAAGGCTGACAATGAGATCGAGGCGCTGAAGAAAAATCTCGCACTTCATTCACGAGTTTTACGCGACGGCAAGTGGAGTGACGTCGAGGCAAAGACCCTGGTGAGCGGGGATATTGTCATGGTCAAACTCGGCAATGTCATCCCCGCCGACCTGAAGCTGGTCGATGGCGATTACCTCAGCATCGATCAGGCGGCGCTGACTGGCGAGTCGCTGCCGGTCGACAAGAAGAAAAATGACGTCGCGTATTCAGGATCGATCGTGCGAATGGGCCAGATGAATGGGCTGGTCGTCGCCACCGGAATGAACACTCTCTTCGGCCGCACCGCACGACTGGTCGAGAGCGTTCAGACCGTTTCCCATTTTCAGAAGGCCGTGCTCAAGATTGGCAATTTCCTTATTCTGATCACGCTCGGCCTGGTAGCATTGATCCTCACGGTGGCGCTGTATCGCGGCGACCCACTGGTCGAAACTCTGCTATTTGCACTCATTCTCACAGTGGCTGCAATTCCGGTTGCATTACCCGCCGTCCTGTCCGTCACGATGGCTGTCGGTGCATCTGTGCTCGCTCGAATGAAGGCTATCGTCTCCCGCCTCGTCGCGATCGAAGAGATGGCCGGCATGGACATTCTCTGCTCAGACAAGACCGGCACGCTCACCAAGAGCGAACTCAAGTTGAGCAAACCGGTCGTCTTCAAGGCGAGCAGCGAGCAGGACCTGATCCTGGGCGCGGCGCTGGCCTCGCGAACGGAGGGCGGAGATAGCATCGACGAGGCCGTCCTCAAGGCCCTCAGCGATCATGCGGCGTTAAAGTCCTATCAAATCGCTCATTTCACGCCTTTCGATCCGGTCAGCAAGCGAACGGAGGCCGAAGTCAAACACGACAACGCCATTTTCAAAGTCTCGAAGGGCGCCCCGCAGGTGATTCTGGATCTGGTCCATCCGGATTCGCCGACCCGTGCTAAAGCTGAACACCAGGTGAACGATCTCGCGAGCAAAGGCTATCGCACCCTTGGCGTGGCCCGCACCGACGGCCAGGGAAACTGGGAATTCCTCGGACTACTGTCGCTGTCCGATCCGCCCCGCGACGATTCAGCCTCGACCATCGCGGCCGCGCGAAAGATGGGTCTGCAGGTTCGGATGGTAACCGGCGACAACCTTGCAATTGCCCGTGAGGTATCGCGCGAACTCAAGCTGGGACCCAACATCGCGGTTGCTGGCGATCTTTTCCCCGATGGTAAGGCTGACGATAGTGACAAGATAGACACGGCCAATGGCTACGCACAGGTTTTTCCCGAGCATAAGTTCAAAATCGTCAAGGCCCTACAAGCGCGTGGGCATATAGTCGGAATGACCGGTGACGGCGTCAACGACGCTCCCGCCCTCAAACAGGCCGATTGCGGAATTGCAGTAAGCGGCGCGACCGACGCCGCTCGCGCGGCCTCGGATCTGGTGCTCACGGCGACGGGTCTCTCTGTAATCACCGCTGCCATTGCAGAAGCGCGCAAGATATTCGAGCGCATGAACAGCTACGCAATCTACCGGATTTCCGAAACCATCCGCGTACTGCTCTTCATGACGCTCGCGATTGTGGTGTTCAACTTTTACCCGGTAACCGCAGTCATGATCGTGCTCATCGCGGTCCTCAATGACTGCCCGATCATGATGATCGCCTACGACAACACCATCGTAGCTCCACGCCCGGTGCGCTGGGACATGGAACGCGTACTTACCGTCAGTTCGGTTCTCGGCGTGATGGGAGTTGTCTCGGCATTCGGGCTTTTCTGGATCGCAGAGAAATACCTTCACCTGCCCCGGCCCGTCATTCAGAGCCTCATGTTCCTAAAGCTGTTGGTCGCCGGGCACCTCACCATTTACATCACGCGAAGCGTGGGAACGTTTTGGCAGCGCCCGTGGCCCAATTGGCGCCTGGTCGTTGCCTGCGAAACAACCCAGGTCATCGGAACCCTGGCCGCCGTCTACGGATGGGGTATGACGCCGCTGCGATGGAGGTACGCACTGTTAGTGTGGGGCTATGCGCTCGTATGGTTTTTCATCAACGACGTGGTGAAGGTCGAAGTTTACCGTCTGATGCATCTGGGGACGGCACGCCATCAGCGCCACTTGGCGAGAGTCAACGCCAGCCTTCATCCGGCCGGAGTCCCCGGGAAGGTGGCGCTCCGACCGCTTAAGGGCAGCACTGGATAGTCGCGCTTTGATTGGGGGCGCACCCGCCAATCAAGATCCGATGATCGCAAGGCATACTCACCGATTAATCTTTGCAGGCCATCAGGAAACTGCCGCATCATAAGACCATGTCCCGCTGCTCGCGTGTGTGTCGACAGCCTTTTAGGAGATCCCGCCACGATGAACTACCGCAAGAGATTCGTCGTCGAGCCCGGCGCCAAGGTCAGGCTCGGCAAGATTGCCCCGGAATTCAAAGACGCCCACGACGAATCGCATGACAGCGCGACGCCGGAGATCCAGATTTAGTATTCTGGATAGGGCTTGAGATCGGCGATCATGTTTGGCCTCCGTCGCCCATCTGTTGCTCATAGGACTGGCGCACTAGCCGATGATGTAGGGCAACTCATCGAGCGACTTAAGGGCGGCCTCCACATCCTCGTTGCCCCATCGCCCAAGGTTTGTCACATCCTTGCACATCCCTTTCGGATCGTTGATCTCGGGTTAGAAAGCTCTGCTTACCTTGGACATCTCACTCTGAGGCAATGACGATGTTTCTTCTCTCCCAACGACTTCATGGCACAAAGGGCTGAGGCAAGGGTTAAGTCAGGCTTTCCAATAGACGATTAGACTCTCTTTTCCGCCCAGCTTAGGCAAGGTCGTAGCGATCGGAATCCATCACCTTGGACCAGGCCGCTGCGAAGTCTTTCACGAACTTTTCCTTCGCATCCGAGCACGCGTAGACTTCCGCGAGCGCCCGCAGTTGCGAGTTCGAACCGAACAGCAGGTCGACACGAGTGCCGGTCCACTTGAGCTCGCTCGTCTTGCGGTCCCGTCCTTCGTACACACCTTCGGAGCCGGCCGCCGGCTGCCATTGCGTGCGCATGTCGAGCAGGTTCACGAAGAAGTCATTCGTCAAGGTCTCTGGCTTCTTGGTGAAGACGCCATGCTTTGACTGCCCGACATTTGCCCCGAGCACGCGCAGGCCACCGATAAGGACCGTCAATTCAGGCGGTGTCAGCTTCAGCAATTGCGCGCGATCGATCAGCAGCTCCTCGGGCGACCAGCGCTGCTTGCCGCTAAGATAGTTGCGGAAGCCGTCTGCCTTCGGTTCGAGCGGCTCGAATGATTCGACGTCGGTCTGCTCTTGCGACGCGTCCATGCGCCCAGGCCTGAACGGGACCTTCACGTCGATTCCCGCATCCTTCGCGGCTTTCTCGATCGCCGCGCATCCGCCGAGAACGATCAGATCGGCTAGCGAGACCTTCTTCCCGCCGGACTGTGATCCGTTAAAGCCCTTCTGAATCTCTTCGAGCGTAGCCAGCACCCTCGCGAGCTGCGCCGGCTGATTGACCTCCCAGCCCTTCTGCGGCGCGAGGCGGATGCGCGCGCCGTTCGCTCCACCGCGCTTGTCACTGCCGCGGAACGTCGACGCCGATGCCCATGCCGTTGAGACAAGCTGTGAAACGGACAGGCCCGACGCGAGGATTTTCTGCTTCAGAGCAGCGATGTCCTGGTCGCCAATCAACGGATGGTTCGCGGCCGGTATGGGATCCTGCCAACTCAAATGCTCCTTCGGAACGAGCGGGCCGAGATAACGCGCGATCGGCCCCATGTCGCGATGAGTCAGCTTGAACCATGCGCGCGCAAAGGCGTCGGCGAACTGATCCGGATGCTCGTAGAACCGCTTCGAAATCTTTTCGTACGCCGGGTCCATTCGCATCGAGAGGTCAGTCGTGAGCATGGCGGGCGCGTGACGCTTGGTCTTGTCGTGCGCGTCGGGCACGGTGCCGTTACCCGCGCCATTTTTCGGTTTCCACTGATTCGCGCCGGCGGGACTCTTGGTCACTTCCCATTCGTAGCTGAACAGGTTCTTAAAGTACTCGTTACTCCACTTGGTTGGCGTCGCACTCCAGGTGACTTCGATGCCGCTGGTGATCGCGTCGCCGCCCATGCCGGACGCGTATTTGCTCTTCCAGCCGATTCCCTGTTGTTCGACAGGAGCGGCTTCCGGATCGGATCCCACCAGCGCCGCATCCCCGGCGCCGTGGGTTTTGCCGAAGGTGTGGCCGCCGGCAATCAGCGCAACCGTCTCTTCGTCGTTCATCGCCATGCGGCGGAACGTCTCGCGAATGTCCCTCGCGGCCGCGACCGGATCAGGCTTCCCGTTCGGCCCTTCCGGATTGACGTAGATCAAACCCATCTGTACGGCGCCGAGAGGATTCTGCAGATCGCGGTCGCCGGTATAGCGCTTGTCATCGAGCCAAACGGTTTCGGGCCCCCAGTAGAGCTCTTCCGGCTCCCAGACATCCTCGCGCCCACCGCCGAAACCAAACGTCTTGAAGCCCATCGACTCGAGCGCTACGTTTCCGGCCAGAATCAGAAGGTCGGCCCAGGAGAGCTTCCGCCCGTATTTCTGCTTGATCGGCCACAGCAGCCGGCGCGCTTTATCGAGGTTCGCGTTATCCGGCCAGCTATTGAGGGGCGCAAAGCGCTGCTGGCCAGTTCCGGCGCCGCCGCGACCATCGCCGATGCGGTACGTGCCCGCGGCGTGCCACGCCATTCGAATGAAGAGCGGCCCGTAATGGCCAAAATCCGCGGGCCACCAATCCTGTGAGTCCGTCATCAATGCGTGCAGATCTTTGATCACGGCATTGAGGTCGAGGCTCTTGAATTCCTTGGCGTAGTCGTAGTCCTCGCCCATCGGATCGGATACGGAAGAGTTCCGGCGAAGAACCTCAATGCTTACCTGGTTCGGCCACCAATCACGGTTCGTTCGTTCTTGGGTCGCGCCCGTAAACGGGCACTTGGCTTCCTCTGGCATGTGTTCACCTTCCTTCGAGTTGCTCAAAACCGCGACGAACTACAAGCCCTTCCTGTTTCCGTTCGCATGGTCGCCGCTGGCCGCGCTTGTTGACGCGCGTCGTTCATCCATTACCCAGTTGCCTACTGTGCTTAACTAAAGTTTTGTTTCCTGTTTCTTTAGCCCTGATTGTCTTTCAGATCGGTGTCAACGTTGGGCCGATGTCGCGCGTGGCTCGCCTCTCGACAAGTTGGCAGCGTTTGCACAGCGCCTCGATTTCGAGCGAGCAGCGCAGCAAGGCGAACTGTCCAAGACTAGATGTGCCTTCGAGAAGCTTGTCCACATCGGGTATCTCGATGTCGTTGACCCGTTTGCATCTCACGCAAACGACGTGGTGATGAGGCTCGACGTTGCCGTCATAGCGCGCAACATCGTGCAGGAGCGTTACCTTGCGCGCCTCTCCCACTTCGCAAAATTGCTCCAGGATCCGATGGACTGTGGCTAATGATACGTGGGGATGCCTGCGGCGTACTGCCACACAGATCTCGTAGGGGCTCGGATGGTTCTCCGAGGTGAGCAGGGCCCGTATGACTGCGAGCCGCTGGGGCGTGACGGCGATCCCTCGCTCACGACACCGCGCGACGAACTCGCTGAGTCGTTGAACTGAGTACCTGTCACGCCACCGTCGATCCACCAGCCGGAGTTCTCGCATAAGGCGCTCCTGGCCGACCAACGCCACTGAACGCGACCGACAACCAGCGCCGAGAGAGAAGTAGATGACGGCTGACGGGTTGGATGATCTGCAGGTTCAGCCGATACCCGCCCTCGCCTGCAACTAACCACTAACGCCTACAGCACATCATGTAGGATTGTCAACCTTCGGGTCTCAGGCAAACGCGCAACGCAATTTTGGCCGCTGTTCGTACTCCGCCAGGCGGCCGTTTGCGGTGAGGCGGAGGTCCGGGAGGCTCGTGGTTGAGCTGTGCAACGAGCTCCGGCTTGGCGGAGTCGCCGCGCACTTTCCCACGATCAAGAGCCTCGATCAGTACGACTTCAACCCCTTCGGCAGCTGGGAGAGCGCCTTCGCCGGCGACGGCGTGCTCACCGTGGCGATGCTCGATCGCATCCTGCACCACTCGATCATCGTCAGCATCAACGGCGAGAGCTTCAGACTCAAAGAGAAACGCAAGGTTGGTCTGCTAGGCGCCCATGAAGGGCGTCAGGAAGTCGCGCTGACCACTTCGGCACGGCGGGGCGATTGAAGACTGGACCCTGATCCTGTGGGTCGGTGGTCGACGAGTGGGCAGCCAAAACGCCAACGCGACGGGCCTCTCCAACGGCGCCATGATGTCGAATGCCTAGCGGCAGCCCGGTCAAAACCGAGCACGAGCAAGAGTAGACTGAGACACGATTGAGAGGGAGCCATGCATGAGCCGTCCGACCTGGAAGCTGTCGTTTTGTCCGGATGGCCGATACGCAATCCGCCGCGACTGCAGGAAGCGGCGGCGACACGGGTCACCAGCCCATGTCGCCGCCTTTTGCCAATTCCCCCGCTCCTCCCCCTGGGCCCCCCGTGACCACCACCAAATCGGATACAGCGTCTAGAAGCTGTTAAGCAACGCATGGACTGTAGATACAGAAGGATTGGTGCACGTATGCTTGTTGAAAGAATAGTGCTTGTTCTAGACGAGCCCAGCTAACGCTGTTTCATTAGGCGAGAAAGCCCTCGGTATTCCATGCAATCCAAGCGGGGTCCACGGATCCGCTACGTACGATCTCGCAATTCACCGCTTTATCCACACCTGTGGACAAGTGAATTACCGGCCTATTTCGGGTCTTAACTCGTTTCTGGTAGGACCGCTGGCAGTGTTCTCGACAAGAGACTTGGCGATCATTTTCGCTATGGTCATAGGCGCTCTATGCGTAGCTCTGTACTTCGCATGGATAGTGCCGATTGAAGCTGTCATCGCTCTGGTGATTCTGGTCGTAGCAGCGATAGCAGTTACGACCTTCACGCAGTAAGACGGACCCGCCGGACGCCGCAACCCGGGGCCGTCGGGACTAGGAGCAGAACGAACTACTTGTATTCCGTGTTCTGCCCTCGGGCCTGTCAGGAAGAGAGGTTCGTGAAGATACTCCTGGTCATTCGATCGCTGTCCGCGGTTCAAATTAGTCGGTGCAAGCAATTCTCGACGCTATTTGAGATGGTCAACCTGCGGTTGACGGCGACTGGCCGATGCGCGGCCCTAAACAAGCCGATGAGTGAGAATGCCCGAGGCGCAAGTCTTGACGCGCGATCCAAGCGTTTGGACGAGGGCGACGCCGTGACGGCGGCGGACGCGATTCGAGTATCAGGCCGATGATGTGCCAGCGCTGCAGGAGAGAGCCGGCGAAGCTCTACTTCCGAGGATTGAACATCTGCTGGACTTGCTTCAGCGCTCATCCGAGCCAAGGCGAGACAATAAAGCTGACGCAGCGCGTCGTCTCCGACGATCCTCGTCTCGAACGGAAATAGCCCGCACAGGCGTTTTGAGACGTGCGACCGGCTGCGACGCTATCAGCTCTGCCCGACGGCCTCAGGAATTTTTGGAAAAAATCATAGGCGACAAATCCGGCCATTCCTGTGCGCGATAATCGGAAATCAGAGGTGGAATTGCTCGCGGTCATTCGATAGCGGTCTTCCTCTCAAATCCCGCTAGTCGGTGTAGGCAGTTCTCGATGGTTTCTGAGATAATGGCATTGCGGCTGACGGGCTCCGCTCGAGCATGGGCGCCAAGGAGCAAAAGCTCCGCGAATCGATCGTCATCGCTCGCGGCCCGCCATGCCGCGACAAAAAGACGGCCCTCCAAAAAGGGGCGGGTTAGGTGAGTCAGGCGCTGTCCAGTCAAGCGCTGTAAGTCCAGACCCGCCCCTCCATTCACCTCATGCCGACCGATCTCCTCTCAAGGACAAATGGCGCGCACTCGCGAGGGTCCTCCTTTTTTCTTTGCTAGTCAGTGTCATGTCTCGTAAACAGGAGTAACAAGTGTGATGATTGCAAATGGGCAAGTCATGGCACAAGAGCCACAACTTTTTGCTCCGCGTTTTACGACCCTAACTACGATTTGAGAGACACGACACTGATATGGAACGACCGTGTCAAATGGTATCTCCGCGATTTTCTTGGCGCGAGAGGGGGCAGCGGACGGCGTTGGGCGACGGTTGATCACTCTGA
>Ga0335085_10015756_pt1 | contig 10946 bp, 12 predicted proteins | sample Lox_Sample_45_FD_206712 | JGI IMG/M metagenome (GOLD analysis project Ga0335085, IMG submission 206712) | Soil microbial communities from Loxahatchee National Wildlife Refuge, Florida, United States - Lox_Sample_4.5 | ecosystem: Environmental > Terrestrial > Soil > Wetlands | place: USA... | reverse complement strand
AGCGCCTCGGCCAGGGCCGGCAGAACGCGACCGCGTTCCTGAAGGAGCATCCAGACGTCGTGCAGGCGATCCTGCAGGGGATCCAGGCCCAGATCCCCGAAGGGCAGGTGGTCTCGGCGCGCCTCACCGCGAAGACGGAGTCGACCGACGCGACGCCTGTCGACGTGTCCGCGCTCGGTGACGTGACGCTCGCCGAGGAGGCCGACGTGAAGGCAAACGGGGCCGCAGCGCCGGCCTAGGACGAACCATGGCGAGGGTGACGGCGCTCCAGCCGGAGCGGCGCGACCGCGTACGGATCGACCTCGACGGAGCCACGTGGCGCACGCTGCCTGCGGGGGCGGTGGTCGCGGCCGGGCTTCGCGTCGGGCAGGAGCTCGACCGTCCGCTCGTACGCGAGCTCGCCCGAGCGCTGCGGCGCTCGAGGGCGCTGGACGCCGCCGGGCGTGCGCTGGCGCGGCGCGACCGCTCGCCGGCCGGGCTCGACGCGGTGCTGGCGCAGCGGGGAGTGGCACCTGCGCAGCGCGCGGAGGCGCTTGAGACCCTCGAACGGCTGGGCTACGTCGACGACGCGCGCTTCGCCGCGAGCCGGGCGGGGTCGCTCGCCGCCCGCGGGTACGGCAACGAGGCGATCCGGTTCGACCTCGAGCGCGAGGGCGCCGGCCCGGAAGCGATCGAGGCGGCGCTGGCGGGCCTCGAGCCCGAGCTCGCGCGCGCGCAAGCGGTCGCGGTGTGCGGCGCCGATCGCGTCAAGGCGGCGCGGCGCCTGTCGGCCAAGGGCTTCTCCGCGGACGTGGTGGCCGCGGTTGCCGGCTTCGACGAGCAGTGACACCCGACCGGGCAAGCGCGATCGCCCACGGCACGATGCCGTTTCACAACCCGATCGCCGCGGAGGCCATCGAAGCCCTCCTCGACCTGCTCGCCCTCGGCGCGAGCGACGAGGTGCTCGACGTCGGCTGCGGCCGAGGCGAGCTCCTGATCCGGATCGCCGAACGCACCGGGGCCGGCGGTCTCGGCGTCGATGCAAGCCACGAGCAGGTCGAGCTCGCGCGCGCCGAGGCCGGAGAGCGGGCGCCGCGTGCACATCTCGCGTTCGAGGTTCGCGACGCGGTGGCGATGGTCGCACCCGCGGAGCGGTTCGCGGTCGCCGCCTGCATCGGCTCGACCCAGGCCCTCGGCGGCCTCGAGCCGACCCTGGCGCGCCTTCGCGAGCTGGTGCGGCCCGGGGGCTACCTCGTCGTCGGTGAGGGCTACTGGCAGCACGAGCCGGGCCCGGAGCTCCTCGAGCTGCTCGGCGCGACGCGCGACGAGCTGCCGTCGCTGGCGGAGCTGCTCGCGGCGGGCGAGCCGCACGGGCTCGAGCTCGTCCACGTGACCACCGCGAGCGACGAGGATTGGCGCCGCTACGAGTGGACCTACGTCTTCAACCTCGACCGCCACCTCCGCGACCATCCGGACGAGGACGGGGCAGAGGAGCTCGTGGCGCGGCGTGACCGCTTCCGGCGCCGGCGCCTGCTCGCGGTGCGCGAGGGCGAGGCGCTCGGGTTCGCGCTGACCGCCTGGCGCAAGCCCTGGACCTAGAGGTGCTTGTAGAAGACGGTCGTCGGCGCGAGGACGCCGTCCGGCATGCCCGCGTAGTCCGGGATCTCGCCGGCTTCCATGTAGCCGAGGCCACGGTAGAGCGGATCGGCCTCGCTCGCCGTGATCGTGTCGAGCACGAGCAGCGTCCTGCCGTGCTCACGGGCGGTGGCCTCGATTGCGTTCATCAGCTGGGTGCCGAGACCGCGGCGGCGGGCGGCGGAGTGGACGATCAGCTTCTGCACCTCCGCCCGGTGCGTCCCGTTCGGCCAGGGGACGAGCGCGAGCTGCACCATCCCGAGGACGCCGTTGCTGTCGCGCGCGAGCACGACGATCCGCTCGCCGCGCTCGACGTCGCCGATCACGCGGCCGACCCAGCCGTCGACCACGTCATCCGCGAGCGGGGGGACGAACCCGATCGACGCGCCCGCCTCGACGGCGTCGCGGACGAGGCTGCAGACCTCGGCGCGGACGTGCTTCAGCTCGCCCGCGCTCGCCTGCTCGAGCGCTATCTCCATCAGCTGGGGGCGATCTGCCTGCCCACCGTCAGCGCCTCCTGCAGCTCCGGGTCGAGCGTTCGGAGGGCCGCGTCCGGCTGCACACCGGACGCGTCGAGCACCTTGCTGTAGAAGCAGCGCATCGCCGCGGCGAGGATCACCTCGAAGATCTCGGGGTCGCTCAGCCCGGCGTCGCGGAGCCGGTCGATGTCCGCCTGCGTGACCGACGACGCGTCGCGCGCCACCTTGCGCGCGAGGTCGGCGACGGCGGCGTCCGCCTCGTCGAGGCTCGCTCCACCGGCACCGGCGACCGCACGGACGGCGTCGGCGCTCATGAACTGCTCGGCGAGGATCTTCCCGTGGGCGAGGCTGCAGTAGCTCGACCGGATCTCGGAGGCGGCCGCCACCGTCGCCACCTCGTACCGCCTCGTATCCATCGGCCCCGCGATCGCCTTCCGCAGCTCTCCCCACGCGTCGAGCACGTCGGGTCGCGACGCGAACGCCCGCACGTGGTTCTGCACGTAGCCGGTGGCCGCCCGGTCGGCCTCGAGGATCTCCCGCGCCCGGCCCGTCGCCTCCCCGTCCGTCACCTGCTCGATGAATGCCATTCGCTCCTCCTCTCTCGTGGTGACGGATTATGACGCGGCCCTTCCGGGCTACCCTTGTCTCGGTATGCGGCGCTACCACGTCACCACGTTCGGCTGCCAGATGAACGCTCACGACTCCGAGCGGATCAAGGGCATGCTCGAGGAGCTCGGCCTCGGCGAGGCGGCGCGCGCGGAGGACGCCGACGTCGTCGTCTTCAACACCTGCACGATCCGGGAGAAGCCGGACACGAAGCTCGCGGCGTACCTCGGCGAGGCGGCGGCTCGCAAGCGGCGCGACCCGGAGCGGGTGATCGCCGTCGGCGGCTGCTACGCGGAGGCGCAGAAGGAGCGGATCTTCGAGCTCTACCCCGACGTGGACGTGGCGTTCGGGCCCGGCTCGATCGCGCACCTGGCCGAGTGGCTCGGCGCGGGCGGCGTCGGCGTCGCGCGCGGCCGCTTCGGCGGCGACCGGGAGTTCGCAGCGTCGCTGCCGATGCATCGGGAGCGGCCGTTCCAGGCCTGGGTGCAGGTGTCGATGGGCTGCAACTCCGTCTGCTCCTACTGCATCGTCCCCGCCGTCCGCGGCCGTGAGCAGAGCCGGCGTCCGGGCGAGATCGTCGCCGAGGCGACGCAGCTCGCCCGCGAGGGCGTCCGCGAGCTCACGCTCCTCGGCCAGAACGTCAACTCGTGGGGGCGCGACCTCGCGCCGGAGCTCCGGACGGAGTTCGGCGAGCTCCTGCGCGCCTGCGACGCCGTCGAGGGGATCGAGCGCATCCGCTTCACGAGCCCGCATCCGAAGGACTTCCGGGCGCCGGTGATCGACGCGATCGCGGAGTGCGACGCCGTCTGCGAGCACGTCCACCTGCCGCTTCAGTCGGGCTCGTCCCGGGTGCTGAAGGCGATGCGGCGCACGTACACGCGCGAGCGCTACCTCGACCTGGTCGAGCGCCTCCGTGCCGCGATCCCCGACCTGGCGCTCGGCACGGACATCATCGTCGGCTTCCCGGGCGAGACCGAGGCCGATTTCGAGCAGACGCTCGAGGTGGTCGACGAGGTCGGCTTCGACAGCGCCTTCACGTTCGTCTACTCGCCGCGGCAGGGAACCGAGGCGGCGGCGATGCCCGACCAGGTGCCGCACGAGGTGAAGATCGAGCGGATGGAACGGCTCGTCGAGACGACGCAGCGGCTCGCCGCCGCCCGCAACGCCGCCCGCGTCGGGCGGGTGGAGCAGGTGCTCGTCGAGGGCGCCTCCCGCACCGACGAGACGCTGCTGCGGGGCCGCACGCGCCGCAACACGACCGTGAACTTCACCGGCGAGGCGGCACCCGGAGACCTCGTCGACGTCAAGATCACGAGCACCACGTCGACCACCCTGCGCGGAACGCAGGAAGCGCTCGTCACGGCGGGAAAGGGGTAGCCCGATGCGCATTCTCATCACCGGCTCGTCCGGCCAGATCGGCACGAACCTCGCGCTGCGGCTGATGCACGACGGCCACTGGGTCTACGGCGTCGACAAGCGCTCGAACCAGTGGACGAAGGCCTTCGACACGCTGCACCAGGACCTCGCGGGGCACTACGCGCCCTACCACGGCGGGATGAACGGCGTCGAATGGCCCGAGGTCGACCTCGTGGTCCATCTGGCGGCGCACGCGAAGGTGCACCAGCTCGTCCGGCAGCCGCAGCGAGCGCTCGAGAACATGATGATGACGTTCAACATGCTCGAGTACGCGCGCGCGCTCGGGCTGCCGCTCGTCTTCTCCTCGACGCGCGAGGTCTACGGCGACGTCCACCGCTTCGAGGGATACGACGAGAGCACCGCCGACTTCGCCTACACGGAGAGCCCCTACTCGGCCTCCAAGATCGGCTCCGAGGCGCTCATCTACGCCTTCGCGAAGTGCTACGGGCTGCGCTACCTCGTCTTCCGGTTCTCGAACGTCTACGGGCGCTACGACTGCGACCTGCGCCGGATGGAGCGCGTCCTGCCGCTCTTCATGCACCAGCTGAGCCGTGGCGAGCCGATCACCGTCTACGGCGGCGAGGAGAAGGTGCTCGACTTCACCTACGTCGACGACTGCGTCGACGGCATGGTTCGCGGGATCGAGCGGCTCGCGGCGCACAGGGTCGAGAACGAGACGATCAACCTCGCATTCGGGCAGGGCAACACGCTCGTACGGGCGGCGGAGCTGATCGCCCAGGAGCTCGAGGTCACGCCGGAGATCGACTTCAAGCCGTCGTTGCGCGGCGAGGTCACGCACTACGTCGCCGACATCACGCGCGCGCGGCAGCTGCTCGACTGGCAGCCGCACACGCCGCTCGACGAGGGGATCCCGAAGGCAGTCGCGTGGTTCCGGGAGTGGCGCGCCGACCACCCGGACGAGAACCGCGAGATCGTGCCCGAGCGGCTTCCCGGCGACATCGAGCACGACTTCAAGACCGCACCTGTCTGAGCTCGTCGTCGCGCTCTACGGCCCGACCGCGTGCGGCAAGACCGCCGTCGCGAAGGCGCTCGTGGATCGGACCGGCGGGGAGGTCGTGTCGGCCGACTCGGCGGCGCTCTATGCCGGCATCCCCGTGCTCACGGCGGCGCCGGACTACCCGGTGCGCCTGGTCGGCGTCGTGCCGCTCGAGCGCGAGGTGTCGGTGGGGGAGTACGCCGAGCTCGCGCACGAGGCAATCGACGAGATCGCGGCCGCGGGCGGCACGCCGGTCGTCGCCGGCGGCACGGGCCTCTACCTGCGCGCGGCCCTCGCGCACCTCGACCTGCCGCCGGCCCCCGAGCCGGGCGCGCGCGAGCGCTGGAGCCGCCTCTACGACGAGCTCGGCGGCGAGGGAGCGCACGCGCTGCTCGCCGAGCGCGACGCGCCGGCCGCGGCGCGCGTGCACCCGAACGACCGCCGGCGTGTCGTCCGCGCGCTCGAGCTCGCCGAGGCGGGGGCATCGCTCGCGCCCGCGGTGGACCGCCTGTGGGGCGAGTCGTTCCGCCGGCCGACGCTCCTCGTGGGGCTCGACCTCGACGCGGCCGCGCTCGACGCCCGGATCGAGGAGCGCGTGCGCGCGATGATCGCCGCCGGCGCGGTCGAGGAGGCACGCGCGGCGTGGAGCAGGCCGCTCTCCGCCACCGCGCGGAAGGTGCTCGGACTGGAGGAGCTCGCCACGCTGCCGCTCGAGGAGGCGGCGGAGGCGGTCGCCCAGGCGACGCGGCGGCTCGCGCGGTACCAGAGAAAATGGCTGCGAAGGTTGCCGGTGGTGGCTACCCTCGATGCAGGACGTCGACCCGAGGAGCTCGCGGATGAGATCGTCGCGCTGGCAGGCGCACGGGAACGTGTATCTGATCGCTGAGGAGCCGCTGACGCCGGAGCTCGTCCGCGCCGAGGTCGGCGACGCCGACGGGATCCTCGAGGTGCGGGCTCGCGGCCAGGACTGGCTGCAGATCGCGATCTGGAACCCGGATGGCTCCACGGCCGAGATGTCCGGCAACGGCACCCGCATCGCGGCCCGCTGGCTGGCCGGGCAGACGGGCGCCACGGACGTCACGGTGCGGGTCGGGCCGCGCGAGGTGCGCTCCCGGATGCTCGAGGACGGCTTCGTCGAGCAGCAGCTCGGCCCCGTCGTCGTCGGAGAGCCGCAGCAGGTGGAGGGGATTCTGTTTACGCCTGTCGACGTCGGGAATCCCCACGCCGTGGTGGAAGGAGACCCCTCCGACCTCGAGCGGGTGGGGCCGCTGCTCGAGACGCACCCCCACTTCCCGAACGGCACGAACGTGCAGGTCGCGCGCCGCCGCGAGGGCTCTCGGATCGAGGCGAGGGTGTGGGAGCGGGGGGTCGGCGAAACGGGCGCGTCGGGCACGAGCGCGATCGCCGTGGCGGCCGCGTTCGGCGGCGGTGCCGCCGACGTGGCGTTCCCCGGCGGCACGCTCCACGTCGAGCTCGAGAACGGCCTCGCGAAACTCATAGGAAACGCTCATCCCGTGGACGCCGCGGCGGCAGTATCGTGAGACGGATGCGCCGTCTTCTGCTCGCGCTCGGGCTGCTGGCCGTCTTGACGCCGGCGCCCGCGCCTGCGGCCTCCGGCATGAAGACCTTCAACGTGCCGACGGGCGGCTTCGCGATCGACCTTCCGGCCGGGTGGGTCGACGTCACGAAGGCCGCACCCGCAGTCCTCGGCCAGCTCGAGAAGGAGCCGTCGTTCCGCGCGTTCGCACAGGCGGCAAGCCAGAACGCGGCCCTGAAGCTCATCGCCGCCGACCCCGCGGCCGGCGGCACGGTCTACATGAACGTCGGCGCGGCCCGGATCGGGCCGCTCTCGCTGACGCAGGTCGCGGGCGCGACGGCGGCGGCGCTGAAGAAGACGCTCGGCACCACCGGAAACGTGCAGGCGACGGCGGTGAAGCTGGGCGCCGGGCAGGCGTACCGGATCCACCTCTCGAAGAAGGGCTCTCCGAACGAGACCGACGAGTACCTGCTCGTCAAGGACCAGGTCGAGTACGTCATCGTGTACGTCGCGCCGCACACGACCTGGCAGAAGCACGCGGCGGCGTTCGCCTCGAGCGCGAAGAGCTTCCACTTCCTGACGCCGCCCAACCTGAACAAGGTCATCCTCAAGGGCTCGCAGGTCGGTGCCGGCTACAAGCTGGGGAGCTTCCCCTTCGGCACCAGCTTCATCGGCGAGGCGACGCTCGACCTCTGCGCGCAGACGTACCCGAGCGAGGGCCTGCGCACGGCGAGGCTCCAGGTTCGCTACACCCACAAGGGCAACAGCGTCGACGTCTCCAACGAGGTCGTTCGCTACGCGAGCGGCGGGGCGAAGCTGGCCCTCGCCGAGGTGGCGGCGGTCGCAAAGGCGTGCGCCGCGAAGCCCGAGGTGGTGAAGCAGGGCACGATCACCGAGACCTACCACGTGAGCCCGCTCAAGGATCCGAAGCTCGCCGCGGGCGCCGTCGTCGTGAAGCTCTCGATCTCCGTGACCAAGGGCAAGCAGCACCAGACCCAGACCGGCGTCGCGATCTACCAGATCAAGGGCGACACCCTCTCGGGCGTCTACGCGTTCGTCGGCAAGGGCACGACGTTCGCGGACGCGCAGCGCATCGCCTTCCACGCCGCCGAGCAGAGCGCCACGAACCTCGGCATCAAGACGGGCTCCGGCAGCGGCGGCAAGAAGAGCGGCGGCAAGGGCTTCACCGCCTAGCGGCCTCTACGCCCCGACGCCGTACTCGCGCAGCGCGTCGTTCAGCGACGTCTTCAGGTCGGTCGCCTCGGTGCGGTAGCCGATCACGAGCGCGCAGCTCAGGTGATAGGTCCCGGCGGGGAACTCCTTCGGCCGCGTGCCGGGGACGACCACGGCCCGCGGCGGGACGTAGCCGCGGTACTCGACCGGCTCCGGTCCCGTGACGTCGATGATCGGCACCGACGCCGTCAGGGAGACGTTCGGCGCGAGCACGGCCTCACGGCCCACCCGGACGCCCTCGACGACGATGCAGCGGGAGCCGATGAAGGCGCCGTCCTCGACCACGACCGGTCGAGCGCCGGGCGGCTCGAGCACGCCGCCGATGCCGACGCCGCCGGCGAGATGGACGTTCGCGCCGATCTGCGCGCCCGACCCGACGGTCGCCCACGTGTCGACCATCGTGTTCGGCCCGACCCACGCGCCGATGTTCACGTAGGAGGGCATCAGCACGACGCCGCGCGAGAGGAACGAGCCGTACCGCGCGACCGCCGGCGGCACGACGCGCACGCCGAGCTCGTCGTAGCCGGACTTGAGCGGGATCTTGTCGTGGTACTCGAACGGCCCCACCTCGTCCGGCTCCATCTGCCGCGTCCGGAAGTAATCGAGGATCGCCGCCTGCACCTCCTCGTGCACGACCCACTCGTCGCCGCGGGGCTCGGCGACGCGCACCTCGCCCCGGTCGAGCGCGGCGATCGTCTCGTCGGTCGTCACAGGATCCGCTCCAGGAGCTCGGCCGCCCGCCGGCAGTCGTCCTCGGTCGGCACGAGGGCAAGTCTCACATAGCCCTCGCCCGCAGGGCCGAAGAAGGAGCCGGGCGCGACGAGGATCCCCCGGTCGAGGAGCCCGCGCGCGAACGGCTCCGAGTCGCCCTCGACCGCGAGCCACAGGTAGAACGTCGCGCTGCTGCCGGAGAGCCTGAGCCCCTTGCGCTCCAGCACGGGGAGGAGCGCCTCGCGCTTGCGGCGGTACAGGTCACGCATGTCCGCGACATGCCCCTCGTCGCCGAAGGCGGCGACCCCGGCGCGCTGCACGAACTCCTGGGGCGCCGTCCCGAGCGTCGGGCGGAACGTCCGCAGCGCGTCGGCCACCTCGGCCGGCGCGCAGACGAACCCGCAGCGGTAGCCGGTCATAGACGAGCGCTTCGAGAGGGTGTTGAAGACGACCACGTTCTCGCGCGAGGTCACCTGGAGCGCGGAGGACGGAGGCTCGTCGAACCAGAGCTCCGAGTACGCCTCGTCGGAGCAGAGCAGGAAGCCGTGCTCCCGCGCCCGCGTCGCAAGCTCCTCGTGGAACGAGAGCGGCGCGGTCGCGCCGGTCGGGTTGTTCGGGTAGCAGGTCCAGAAGAGCGCGATCTCGTCCCAGGCGTCGAACGCGTCGAGATCGGGCAGCCAGCCCGTCTCCTCGCGAAGCGGCACCGTCACGATCTCGGCGCCGGCGAAGAGGGCGCCGCGCTCGTAGACGGGGTACGCGGGCTCGGGCACGGCGACCGCGCGGCGCCCGGAGCTGACCGCCATCTGGGCGAACGAGTAGATCGCCTCCTTCGACCCGAGCGTCGGCACGATCTCCATGGCCGGGTCGACGGTGACGCCGAAGCGGCGCGCGATCCACGCTGCCGCCGCCTCCCGGTACTCCGGCAGGCCGACTGCGCGCGGGTACGACGACACCTCGCGCACCCCCGCCGCCAGCGCCTCCCGGATGAAGGCCGGGGTCGCCTCGCGCGGATCGCCGAGGCCGAAGTCGATCACGTCGATGCCGCGCCGGCGCGCGTCGGCGCGCCAGTCGTCGAGGCGCGCGAAGGGATACTGCTCGAGCTCGGTGAGCAGCGGCGAGAGCTCCATGCGCCGCAACCTACCCGGCGAGGAAGCGCTGCAAGGCGACGTACGTGCGCGCGAGCTCCGCGGCGTCGACCTGCTCGTCGCGGGTGTGCGCGTAGCGGGTCGCGCCAGGGCCGAGGTTGAGCGCGTCGAGACCGCGCGCGGCGAAGTCGGCGACGTTCGTCCAGGCCTGCTTCGGCTGGACGTCGAAGCCGCCGGCCTCGCGCAGCCGCTCCACGTGCGGCGAGTGCAGCGCCACCGGCGCTGCCCGCGAGGACTGCACGATCTCGAGCGGCCGCCCGACGAGCCCCGCCAGGCGCGCCTCCGCCTCGGCGGGCGTGCGCGTGGGCGCGTAGCGATAGTTGAGCGTCGCCTGCACCCGCCCCGGGATCACGTTGTGCGCGTTCCCGAAGTCGGTGATCTGCGTGACGCTCACGACCTCGCGGAACACGAGCCCGTCGACGGCGACGTCGTCCGGCTCGAGCTCGAGCACCGGCCGCAGCCCTTCGAGCGCGAGCGCGATCGCGTTGACGCCGAGCCACGGGCGCGCCGAGTGCGCCGAGCGCCCCTCGAAGACGACGTGGGCGGTGACGTTGCCGAGGCAGCCGAGCTGGAGCGTGTTGTCCGTCGGCTCGAGGCAGATCACGAGCGCCGACTCGTCGATCACCGGTGCGGCGGCGAAGACGCCCGGCAGGGGGTTCTCGTCGGGCCCGAGCTCCTCGCGCGGGAAGAAGAGCAGGCCGACGTCATAGGCGAGCTCGGCGCCGGCCGCCCACTGCTCGAGCTCCACCATCACCGCGAGCCCGCCCTTCATGTCGCTCGCGCCGCGCCCGAAGACGGTGCCGTTCTCCAGCCGGCCCGGAACATTGCCCTCGGCAGGGACGGTGTCGGTGTGGCCGGCGAGGAGGACGAGCGGGCGCCCGTGCCGCTGCACGTAGAGCAGCGACTCGCCGTCGTCGTAGGCGGCGGGCGTCTCGATCTGGGACTTGAGATACCGGTAGAGCTCGCCTTCCTGCCGCGACGGCGACGGAATGTCGACGAGCGCGAGCGTGCGGGCTGCGAGGGCGGATTCGAGCGGATCGGAGGGCATAATGCGCCGGATGATTCCACGTTCCCAGGAGCCGGAGCGCGGGCTCGTCCTCGCGGTCCTGGCCCAGGGGGTGGATCCCGACGACGAGCTGGCCGAGATCGAGGAGCTCGCCCGCACCGCCGGGGTCGAGGTTCTCGGCCGCGTCGTGCAGCATCGCACG
>Ga0335085_10015755_pt1 | contig 10947 bp, 11 predicted proteins | sample Lox_Sample_45_FD_206712 | JGI IMG/M metagenome (GOLD analysis project Ga0335085, IMG submission 206712) | Soil microbial communities from Loxahatchee National Wildlife Refuge, Florida, United States - Lox_Sample_4.5 | ecosystem: Environmental > Terrestrial > Soil > Wetlands | place: USA... | reverse complement strand
GAGTAGGCGATAGGTGAAGTTTTCCCCGACTTCGAAGAGGTGCGTGTGTCCGCCGCTCACTACCAGCGCGAGCGCGGGCAGTTCGACCGGCGTGCCGTCGCGGCGGGCTTCCAGGATGACGGCGTGGATGTGGCCTTCGATGTGGTTGACGGCGATGAGCGGCAGGCCGGTCGCGAAGCACAGCGATTTGGCGTAGGTGAGGCCGACCAAAAGCGATCCGACCAAGCCGGGTCCGACGGTCGCGGCGATGGCATCGAGTGTGGGCAGGGCGGCGCCGGCGCGGTCGAGAGCTTCACGGACCACCGGGACGATGGCACGCAGGTGCTCGCGCGACGCCAATTCGGGGACCACGCCGCCGTACTTGCCATGCGTATCGAGTTGCGAGGCGACCACGGAGGAGAGGATGGTTTCGCCATCCTCGACCACGGCCGCAGCGGTTTCGTCGCAGGAGGATTCGATGGCCAGGATGCGCGCCATTACCAGGCCAGGGCCAGCGCGGTGGTGCGCGGATCGGCGCCCGCGCTCAGCGTGCCGGTCGAGAGCTCCACCATGATGGCGGCGCTGTCGTTCATCGACCAGGGTCCTTTCATCGCGACCTTGTGGCCGCGGTGAAGCAGTTCGTCGCGCACGGCATCGGGGATGCGGCCTTCGAGCGACAGGTCGCCGGGGTACATGGTGTGGGGGAACGGTGAGGCCGGGAAGCTGCGAGTGGCCCAGCGGGGCGCTTCGATGGCCTGTTGCACGTTCATGCCGAACTCCACCACGTTGAGCAGGGTTTGGATGGTGCGCATGCACTGATCGTCGGCGCCGGGGCTGCCGGTGATCATGAAGGGCTGATTGTCCTTCATCACCAGCGTGCCCTGCAGAGTGCTGCGGGGGCGCTTGCCGGGTGCGAGCGCGTTGGCGTGTCCTTCGACCAGCGAGTAATAATCGCCGCGGCAGTTGAAGATGAAGCCGAGATTGCCGACCACGATTTTGGTGCCGAAGGCGCTGTGCAGGCTGGGGGTGAAAGAGATCATGTTGCGCGCGTGGTCGACCACCGCGATGTAGCTGGTGTCGCCTTCATGATCGGCATTGCCCTGCGTGGTGACGTCGCGGGGGCGGTCGATGGAGGGGAAGCCGGGAGTGAAGTTGATGGCATCACCGGGGCGGAATTCGAGCGAGGCGTGGGCCGGGTCAATGAGCTTGCGGCGCTCGGCGGCGTACTCTTTCGAAAGCAGGCCGGCGTAAGGGATCTTGATGAAGTCCATGTCGCCGAGATAGGTATCGCGATCGGCCATGGCGAGCTTCATGGCTTCGGCGGAGGTGTGGATGTAGTCGGCGGAGTTGAGGCCCATCTTCTTGAGGTCGTAGCCTTCGAGGAGGTTGAGGGCGATCAGTTCGGCGGGTCCCTGGCTGGCGGAGGCGTTCTTATATACAGTGTAGCCGCGGTAGTTGATCGAGACAGGCTCTTCCAGCTTGGCGGTGTAATCGGCAAAATCCTCGTAGCGGAAAAGGCCGCCGTTTTCTTCGGAGAATTTGGCCATCTCGCGGGCGATGTCACCCTTGTAAAAGCGGTCGCGGGCGGCTTTCAGAGCGGCCTGGCGGCCCTGCGGCATGGCCTCCTTCTCGGCTTCGACGAGCTTGCGAAAGGTGCGCGCGAGGTCGGGATTCTTCCAGACTTCGCCGTCTTTCCAGCGCTGCCCGTCGGGGGCGCCGTAGACGCGTTTGCTGGTGGGGTACCTGGCGAGTGCTGGCGAGTTGAGCATTCGGCCCATGGGCACACCGCGCTCGCACAGTTCGATGGCGGGGGCCAACAGTTCGCCGAATGTCTTGGTGCCCCAGTGCGAGAGCAGGATGTACCAGGCGTCCATCACGCCCGGGACGGTACCGGAGAGGAGCGAATCGTTGACCGGGATCTTGCCGTTTTTGTTCTTCTTGTACCACTCGATGGTGGCGAGTCGCGGGGCGGTGCCTTCGGCATTCAGCGACCAGACTTTCTTGGCGGCGGCGTCGTAGATGAGGAGAGTGGCGTCGCTACCCATGCCGTTCATGTTGGGCTGCACCACGCCGAGGACGGCCTGTCCGGCGACGATGGCGTCGAAGGCGTTGCCGCCCGAGCGCAGCACATGCTCGGCGGTGAGGGTGGCCTGCGGCATCATGGAGGCGGCGGCATACTCGGTGCCGCGCACCAGTTGTTTCATGGTCTGGTTAGCCGGACGCGGCGGCGCTTCTTCGTCGGCGGAGGTTTGGGTTTGCGCACCGGCCAGCAGGGCGAAGGCGCACAGGGAGAGTGTCAGGCTGCGGATCATGGGGCCCCTCCGGAGGCCAGTATCGCATAGAGCGGATGCGGGTTTTGGAAGAGGTGCGACATGATGGAGTCGTGACCTTCCCAAAGCGTTCATTGAGCAGCGCGAGTTCAAGGCGCAAGTCGATCGGGCCGCGGGATCGCTAGCGCCACACGTAGTTCGGGTGATTGCTGCGCTGGATTACGATTGGATCGGCACGCCGGCGGTGTTCTTCACCGTAATCATGAACGATGAGGATACGACCAGAGAGCGGCTCTTGCCTGTGAGCTTGGAGATTGAACGGGCGATTGACCAAGCGGTTGAACCAGAGGAGAAGTGGGGCGTGTACCCGTACTTCAGTTTCCGTGCCGCCTCGGAGCAGGAGGCGCTGGATCGGCCGCGGGTCTGAAGCATGGGCTATCCCGAAGAATTGCTTCAGGTCGCTCGTGAACTGGTGGAGTCGCACCGCAATGAGCCGCATCAGGCAAGCCTGCGAAGGGCGCTTTCGACGACTTATTATGCGCTGTTTCACCTGCTGATCTCCGAAGCGACAAGCTAACTGGTCGCGACCAGCCCTGCGCCCGGCATTAGGCCGTTGTTTCGATCACGGGCCAATGAGGACCGCATCGGACGCGGGTGTATCCCAGATTCGGGGCAGTATCAAGAAGGACCGTCCGGATGATTCTGAAAGAGCGGTACTGTCGAGCCTGGAGCTTGTGGCAAGCTCTTTTGTTCGAGCGCAGCAGAGACGGAACCAGGCAGACTACAATGTGGGGCTGGAGTGGACCCACACTGAGGTGATCCGCGAAATTGAACCGGCCGAAAAAGCTTTCGAGGCTTGGGCACGGATTCGCGAGGAACCAATGGCGCAGGCGTACCTGGTTTCGCTTCTTGGTTCCAAAGCCCGGCGGCCGGACGAAACTGAAACCCGTTTGCGGGCATGATTGTCTGTATAATTTAGGCTATGGATCTGCGTCCACTACACGATCGCGTGCTGGTCCGGCGGCTGGAAGAAGGTGAACAGCGCATGGGCGGCATCATTATTCCCGATTCGGCCAAGGAGAAGCCGCAACAGGCCGAAGTTATCGCCGTGGGAAACGGCAAATTACTCGATTCCGGCGAGCGCGCCGCGGTGGAAGTCAAAGCCGGCGACCGGATTCTGTTCGGCAAGTACTCGGGTTCCGAGATCAAGATGGATGGCCAGGATTACCTGGTTTTGAAGGAAGACGAGATACTCGGCGTGCTCGAATAGGTGTGCTACTCTAAAGCAGAACACCAGCAAAATTCAGGAGTCGTTTCATGTCTTTACGGATGGGTCTGAGGCCCGCGGCGTTCTGCGCCGCATGGTTGGCCGTCTGTCATGTGGCGGCCGCACAGAGCGCCGGCCCCAAAGTCGCCGTTGTGGACCTGCAGGCCGCGGTCTACGGCACCGCCGAAACGAAAAAAGCCAGCGACGAAATGAACGCCAAGTTCAAGCCGCGGCAGGATGCCATCGATCAGCTCAATAAAGAGATTCAGGCGCTGTCGAACCAGTTGCAAAATAATCAGGGCAAGCTGACGCCGCAGGCGGAAGCGGATATCACCGCGCAGGGGCAGAAGAAGCAGCGCGACCTGCAACGGGCGAGCGACGATCTGCAGGCCGATGTCACGGCCTATCGCAACGAGGCGCTGCAGAAGATGTCGCTGAAGATGCGGGATGTGATTAAGAAGCTCGCCGAGGAAAAGGGCTTCGACGTGGTGGTGGAAGCCCAGGGCGCCCTATACTGGAAACCGGCTCTGGACATCACCAAAGACGCCATCGCCGCGTACGACAAAGCCTATCCGGCGAAGTAACCTGGAATCAGGCAGGAGATGGGCAGTTATCTCGATCACTACGGCGCTGGCGACGAGCGGCGCGAGAAGATCCTGAAAACGGGCGCGGCGGTGCTTGCGATCCTCCTGGTGGGCGGCGGGATTCTGTTTTTCATTTTCCACAATTACCGCCAGGAAGCTCAGGTGCGCCGGTTCTTCGACTTGATCTCGGCGCACGATTACAAGGCCGCGTACGCCTTGTGGGGCTGCACAGACGCGAAGCCCTGTACTGGCTATCCCTACTCATCATTCCTGGAGGATTGGGGGCCTTCGAGCGCCAACGGGAAGAGCGCCACGCAATACCACATTGCCAAGAGCCGGTCGTGCTCGAACGGCGTAATCCTCACGGTGGATATGGGAGGGCGCCGGCAGGAGCGGCTATGGGTGAACCGCAACGATCTGACCATTGGGTTTTCACCGTTTCCCACGTCCGGATGTCCGGTACAGCGTTAAGGCGTCCCCGGGTTTAGAATAAAATAGCTAACGAGCGCGGACCAAATATGGGAACAACTACAACTGCGGCAGGTCTGGAAGGGGTCATCGCGGGCGAGTCCGAAATCTGTTACATCGACGGATATCAGGGCGTTCTGAGCTACCGCGGGTACAACATTCACACGCTGGCGGACCACGCAGGGTTCGAGGAAGTGATCTTCCTGCTGTGGAACGGATGGCTGCCCAAAGCGGCGGAGCTCCAACAACTGAAGAAGAACCTGGTGGCCGAGCGCGAGTTGCCCGCCGCGGTGGTGGATTTCCTGGCCAGTGTTCCCAAGTCCACCCCGATGGATGTGCTGCGCACGGCGGTTTCGATGCTCAGTCTGCACGATGCCGAAGCCAGCGATATGTCGATGGAGGCAAACCACCGCAAGGCTGTGCGCCTGATGGCCAAGACGGCTACGATGCTGACCACCTACGACCGGCTGCGCAACGGTAAGCAGGTGATTGCGGGCGATCCGGCGCTGGGCTTTGCAGCGAACTTTCTGTACACGCTGACAGGCAAGCGTCCGGACGAGGTGATGGAGCGCGCCTTCGACGTGGCGCTGACGCTGCACGCCGATCACGAGCTCAACGCTTCGACCTTCGCCGCGCGGGTGATTGCCGCGACGCTTTCGGATATTTACTCGTGCGTGACGGGCGGCATCGGCGCGCTGAAGGGGCCGCTGCACGGCGGGGCCAACCAGGATGTCATCAAGTGGCTGCTCGACCTGGGCGATGAAGATGCCGCCGTGGAGCGGGTCAAGAACACGCTGGCGCGCAAGGTGAAGATTCCCGGGTTTGGCCATCGCGTGTACCGGACGGAGGATCCGCGGGCCACGCACCTGCGGGTGCTTTCCGAGGAACTGGGCAAGCGCACCGGTCACGAGAAGCTCTACCGGCTGTCGCGACGGATGGAAGACACGGTGAAGGAGATCAAACAGCTCAATCCCAACGTGGACTTCTATTCGGCCTCGACGTATTACTCGCTGGGCATTCCCATCGACCTGTTTACGCCCGTATTTGCGGTGAGCCGCATGTCCGGGTGGACGGCGCACGTGCTGGAGCAGTACAGCAACAACCGGCTGATCCGGCCGCGCGCGGAGTACAAGGGCAACCCCGACGGGCAGACCTGGATCCCGATCGAGCAACGCTAAGGCGCAGACCGCATGGATGAGCGCGCATTCTATATTGACTCCGAGACCACCAAGCCGGCGAATTTGAATTGCCCGTACTGCCGGACTTCCGACAGCTACGAACTGCGGTGGTCGGTGCGGAAGAAAAAGGATCGCATTCCGGGGGGCGCCGACGAGCGCGACCGCGCCAAGTTCGCCAAAGCGCAGAGCTACATGGTGCTGTTGGACGATAAGGTGGCGTGCAAGAATCTGCGCTGCCGCAAGCGATTCGACATTTCGGGCGTCAAGACGATGGCGTTTCTGTAGAGCTTCCGAATCCCACAATCCATGATTCCGTTTGCCGAGGCGGGCGCATGCGTGCAAATGCAGATCGTGCGGCGCTATGGCATCAGGGTGGTGACCGCGAACGTGGGCGCGAGCTTTGTGGGCGACCTGGACGGGGCGGAGATTCGCATCGATCCGTCGGCGACCGCCGAGCAGCGGCTGTTTTTATTGGGGCATCTGTTCGGCCACACGGTGCAGTGGAACACCGACGAACGCGCCTTCGCGCTGGGTCAGCCGCAATTGCCGCCCGTGAGCGAGGAATTGCTTCCGGCGCTGTTGGCCTATGAGCGCCAGGCGGCAGGTTACGGAGTGGCATTGTTCGCCGGGGCGGGCATCGGCGAGGTCGAGCCGTGGTATTCGAATTACAGTGCCTGCGATCTCAGTTACCTGATGCATTACTACCGGACAGGTGAAAAGGCGGAATTCCGCAGTTTCTGGCGGGAAGACGGTCCGCGGGTGCAGCCGGAGCCGATCCCGCTATTCCGGCCGATCCGACGGGTGTTCCGGTCGACGGGCGTGGTGATTTGAGCGGCCTGAAAATGCAAAACCCGCTCCCGCACGATGAGTGCGAGAGCGGGTCGGAAAGCTCGACCGGTTTGGCGGTTTAGCGGGCCAGTTTGCGGCGGGCGAAGGCGAGGAGCGCAATGCCGCCGCCGCACAGCAGGCTGAGCGAACCGGGCTCGGGGACGGTAGCCCCGGTGGCGTTCACCTGAATGTTATCGACGCCGAAATCGTTTCCATTACTGGTCTCGGTGAAGTCGTGCAGGTAGAGCGTTCCGCTGGTGTTGCTGCCGGAGCTGAAGTTAAAGGTGAACTGCTGCCATTTATCGGCCGAGTTGCCATCATCGTAGTACCCGTTCGCGCTCACAGGCGACCCCAACAACTGTTCGCTTCCACTGCCTTTGAAGCCGGCTTGGACCGACGCTTGATTGCCGCCGACATTGTTGGCATTGGTGAGGAAGAACGTGATGGCGTAGTTCGTATTCGTGCTCAGGCCGGTGAGGTTGACCTGAAAGAAGATGGTCTGGGCCGGAGTGGGATACGGCGTGGCACTGCCCTCGAACAGGAAATAACCGGTGCCTGGATTGTCCTGATCGGCGGTGATCTCGTTACCGAGGGTACTGAAGGCATTTGCGGCGCACGATATACTGGCCGTTGTCGTGCAGATAAATGCGTTGGTGTTGGAGTTGCTCGACCAGTAGGAGTCCGCCGAGAACGTCGCGGAGCCGCTATCGAAATTCTGCGAAAAAAGTGGGCTGGCCGAGAGGGTCAGGCTGGCCGAAAGAATAACAACCGCAAGCACAAAAAGCGCGCGGAAATGTCGCATTGGTTTTCTCCGGACGAAATGGCGGATGCCGATCACCATGTAATCCCAAATACAAAATCGCTAGTACAGGATAGTACGTTGGGAATTGGGGCGTCAAGCCTACGGAAAGTTAGCGCTTGGACGATAGTCCTTCAGGTATTCACCTTAGTCCTTCCGACGTACGAAATCCACAGCCCATACACGTAATCCATTGCAGGCGATTTATTTAAGGTGATTTCTCAAGGGAGGTTCCGGCAAACGCCTGAACGCTCACCGCATTTTAGTGTTCGCATTCCCCGCTTTGTTTTGCGAGCGAGTGTCGGCTTTTCCTACTAAGCTGGTAATCTTGATACCGGCCCCTGAAAACATGGTTCGCCTGCATTCCGAGTGGAGGCAGAAACTCGGCGACGCCCGAAGCCGCTATGCGGCCGACCGGTGCGAAGCCAATCGCGAGGAGTACCTGCGGATCCTGAAGGTGTTCAGCGACATAGTGCTGCGGCACGAACTGCCAGACGGTCAATAGCTCCCCTTGCACCCCCGTGCGCACGGTGTTAAGCCGGTAGCCATGCAACGACGCAACTTCCTGAAGACGGCGGCCGGCGGATTGACGATTCTGCGGAGCGGCCTGCTGCGAGGCCAGACGGCGCCCAGTAACCGGCTGCACATCGCGCTGGCGGGTGTGTGGGGCCGGGGCACGGCGCATTATGACGTTTTGCGCAACGAGAATGTAGTGGCGCTGTGCGACGTCAACGACCTGCGCACGAAAGAAGCTCTGGCGATCTTCCCGAAGGCGACGCCGTACTGGGACTGGCGGCGCATGCTGGAGCAGAAAGACATCGAGGCGGTGATGATCTGCACCGCCGACCATCACCACGCGTTTCTGGCCAACTGGGCGATGAACCGCGGTATGCACGTGTACTGTGAAAAGCCCATGGGCATTACGGTGGAGGAAGTGCGGACGCTGCGCGCGAACTATCTGAAGATCCGCGGCCGCATTGCTACGCAGCACGGCACGCAGCGGCACGCGTACCCGAACTTCGAGCGGCTGCGGGAACTGGTGCTGGATGGCGCGGTGGGGGAGTTGAAGACCATCCACGGGTGGGACAGCCGGCAATTGCCGCGTCCGGGATATCCGCAGGGCGAGGGCACGCCGCCCGAGGCGCTGCATTACGAGCAGTGGATTGGGCCATCGCCGTATCATCCCTACACGCCGCAGTACTTCGGCGGCGCGGCGGGGATGAACTGCCTGTTCTGGAACATGTACCGCGATTTCGGCGTGGGTCAGATGGGCGACATGGGCGCGCATACCATGGACCTGCTTTGGAATGCGATCGACGCGGGCGCGCCAACGGCCATCGAGGTGGACCAGGCGGTGAGCGATCCGTTTAACCCGGACATCACGCCGGTGAAGTTGAAGGTGATCTTCGAGCATGCGGCGAACCAGTGGCGCGGACCGGTGAAGGTGGTGTGGTACCAGGGGGGGCTGAAGCCGAACGCTCCGAAGGGCTACATCGATGTGCAGAAGGTTCCGAACGGCGCGATTTTCGAGGGCACCAAGGGCAGCATTCTGGCGGACTTTACCACCCGCGTGATCATCCCGAATAACGACGACGGCGACTTCACGTATTACAAGCGGCGCGGCTCGGGCGAGTTGCTGCCGTTGATCGAGGGCACCGGTCAGGCGACGCAGGTGGCACGCACGGGCGGCGGGCGGAGTGCGCCAGGGCCGCGTCCAGCGCTGCCCGCGGGCTTCACCGCAGCGCCCAGCGCCGAGCCGCAGGCCAACGGATATCCGGTGGTGCAGTTTCTGGCCAACGGGCTACCGGCATCGCTTGGAATGCCGAATGCGGATGTCGCAGCGGTGCTCGAAGCGGAGAAAGCGGGGCGCGGTCCGAACCTGGCGGGGAGCCTGTTCCAACTGGACTGGATCGACGCCTGCAAGGGCAAGAACGGCGGCATCACGCACGGCACGAGCAGCAAGACGCACTGCGACTTCGATTACTCGGGCACGATGATGGAGCAGATGCTGCTCGGCCTGGTGGCGCATCGCGCGGGCAAGCGGCTGGAGTACGACGCGGTGAAGGGCCGGATCACGAACGACTCGGCGTCCAACGAGTGGCTGAAGCGCAGCTACCGCAAAGGCTGGACGCTGGAGGGGTGAAAAAACTGACCTGGCTGTAGTGGAAATGGCAGCCCGCGTGTCTTAGGAAGTGACGTGAGACCCATCCGGCTTGCCTGGCTGGTGGCGCTCCCCATGACGCTTGCCGGCCAGGCTCGGACTACTTACACGGCATACGATGTAGTGGGTCCAGGCGTTTATCCACTCTTCACACCGGCGTTCACTTCAAGCGGCCAATTCGGACGAATCGCGAGCGATTGGGCCGGCGACTTGTTCGTCGCGCAGGGCGGCGGCATTTCGAAAATCGATACGAAGGGCGCGATGTCTCCAGTGATGGGTTTCGGTGGCGGAACTGTGGCCGCGGGTCCACCGGTGTATGCGCTGACGGTCTCGGTGACGTATTACGGCATGACGGCGTGCCCGGATGGCGACCTGTTCCTGGCGGGCAATACGGCCATCTATCGGGTCTCGGCGGACGGGCTGATCTCCGTGTATTCGACGCTCGCGGCGCAAGGGGTGGCGTGCGACCCGAAAGGGAATCTGTTCGCCAATGTGAAGGGCGCGCAGATCGTGCGGGTGGCGGCGGATGGTAGCGGGACGCCGGTGGCGGGGACGGGCGTGGCGGGATACACGGGCGATGGCGGTGCGGCACTGAATGCGGAGATCCAGGGATTTCTGGCGGTGGACGACATCGGCGACCTGTGGCTGGCGGACGGCAACGACAACGTCATCCGCATGGTGGACCCGGGCGGCACCATCCGGACGGTGGCGACGCAGGTCACCTATCTGAACAGCATGGCGGCATATCACGGGGCAGCGTACTACTCGCAGTACGGCAACGGCGTGAGCAATCCCAACCAGGTAAAGCGCGTGGATGCGAGCGGAAATATCACGCCCGTGGCGGGGGTTCCGTACTCCGCGCCGGAGAACGGCGATGGCGGTCCGGCGACGGCGGCGGCGTTCACCGATATTTTAGACGTCGCGCTGGATGCGGTGGGGAATTTGTATATCGTGGACGCGAGCCGTTTGCGGATGGTGGATACAACAGGGGTGGTGCACACGGTGGCGGGCTGCCGGTGCGGCGGGAATGGCGGCGCGGGGATCTGGGCGCAGGCCGACGGTGCGTCGGGGCTAGCGCTGGATACGGCGGGCAACGTGTATTTCTCCGATCAGGAAGCGCAGATGGTGCGGCGGCTGGCTGCTGACGGCACGGTGACGGTAGTCGCAGGAACGGGCGAAACGGGCTACAGCGGCGACAGCGGTCCGGCGACCGCGGCACGTCTGGCATGGCCGGCGGGGCTGGCGTTCGACCCGGCGGGCAACCTGTACATCGCCGATGAGCAGAATAGCAGCATCCGCGAAGTGACCGCATCGGGCACGATTCTGACGGTGGCGGGGACGGGCGTGGCGGGGTTCGGGGGCGATGGCGGTCCGGCGAGTTCGGCGCGGCTGGCGCAACCGGATGGCGTGGCG
>Ga0335085_10015754_pt1 | contig 10947 bp, 11 predicted proteins | sample Lox_Sample_45_FD_206712 | JGI IMG/M metagenome (GOLD analysis project Ga0335085, IMG submission 206712) | Soil microbial communities from Loxahatchee National Wildlife Refuge, Florida, United States - Lox_Sample_4.5 | ecosystem: Environmental > Terrestrial > Soil > Wetlands | place: USA... | reverse complement strand
GCCAGCTTTGGTCTCCACGCCCCTCCCAACGGAACTGTTCTCGCTACGTTCTTTCTCAGCGCATTGTCGGTTTCCGGCGTGATGTTCCTGATTCTGGAGATGTACGCGCCGCTGGGTGGGTTTATCGAGGTCTCCAGCGCCCCACTTCGCGCCGCTCTCGGATACTTAGGCCAGTGACAGATCGCGGAGGTATCCCGACATCGGCCAGGCTCCCCGTCAGGCGCTTTTCCCAACCAGCGGCGCCACTGGCGTCGCGCCAGCGCTCGCTGCGACCGCCGGATGATCCTGATTCCACTTGTGGATGCCGGGCGCGTAGCCGGTGATCAACACGTGATTTCGTACCATGTCGAACGAAAAGCCACTGTTAATGTGCAGCGCCAGGCCCTCGTGTTCGTATAACGCCAGCACCGGCGGCAGTTGCGGCACAACGTCCCAGAGATTCACGATCCGATAGCAGATCGCCACGTGCGCATCGAAGAATCGCGCATAGTCCGGATGCCCGACCCGCGGCTCTGCCCATGTGTAGACCACGGGCGCCAGTCCCGCCGCCACATCCTTCAGCAAGTCTGGCGCGCAGAGCCCGCACAGCGCTCCGCCGAGACTGTGCCCGGTGATCAGGATCTGCTGGCAGCCGGCAGCCTTGGACTGCACCAGCCTTCGCAGGTTGTTGCGCACAACTTCATAAACAATCTGGAATCCCGTGTGCACCTTCCCGCTTCCCGGAATGGGGCTGTACGGCGCCGGCGCAAAATCGAAATCGTCCAGCCAATCGCGGAAATACTCCGTGCCGCGAAAGCAAACCACCAGCCGCTCGTTCCCTTTGTCGACGCACACCCACCCGAAATGCTGGTTGGGTTCGGCGCTGCGCGGCATCGCGTCCACCGCCTGGCTCGTCGCCTCCTCCGCACGCGTAATTCGAGGACGCCGCGAATGCGCCAGCATACTCTCCAGAGGCTTTCGATGTTTCGGATTTGCTCGAGCAAGCTCCACTTGGAATGGGGCGGACAAGTCCGCGAGGATTTCGAACGCATCCACATCTTTGGTGTAACCCCGCGGTGCAGTGTCCGCGTCGTACGCGCCCTGCGCGAAGGGATAGACGTAGTCCTCAGCGAATCTTCCATCGAAAGGAATCATGTGCGCTCCTCCCATCGATCAGCGGACGGCTCCGCCGCTCACTGGTATCCGGAAAAATACCGTTGTGTCCAGGAAGTCCTTGGTGCGGAGGTTATTGTATGATAAAATAACCTATTATGTAAGGGGCTGGCGGGACCAGCTCTGGGTCGCGCTCTCCGGGATATCCAGGGAGTTCCGGCCTCCGCTCTTTGAAAACTGAATCGGTGGCCTCGAGCGTCCAAGGAAATGCCCGCAAGGCTGCTGGTCACTTGGTCGGAGCACGTTCTTGTAAGTCTCTTGTTTCCGCCACATCGACGACCCCTCTTCTAACCGTCATCTTTCCCATAATTTACGCGAGGGGGGAGGGGTAGGGGTGCCTATTATTGTTAACCAGCGGCCTCCGGCAGCAATCCACGTCAATGGCGAGTATCGCTAACCCGCTCCACCGTAACGATCTAGCAGCACTTTGCTTTGACCGAGCGACTGTTGGCTGGAGGCTGGAGACGGTTGGCTGAAGTCTGTACCCTGGCAAAACTCGTCGTTTGACGAAACAGGGAGCATTCAACGACAATCGTCAGTGCCTTCCCTATATCGTGTGCGGGAGTGGCGGAACTGGCAGACGCGCAAGACTTAGGATCTTGTGGGGTAACACCCGTGGAGGTTCAAGTCCTCTCTCCCGCACCAAGCATGTGGTTCGAGCGACTTTCTTTTTGCGGCTAGGAGAGTTCGGAGAGCAGGCCTTCCATTTCCGACTGCGCGTGTTGATTTCCGGCGCGGGTCGCGGCCGCGATTCCTTTTTTCAGGATGACCTTTGCTTCTTCGTGGCGGTCGTTCTGCGCGAGCGCTTGCGCGTACATCTGATAGCCCGGCACGTAATCGGGATTGCTCTCGATTAATTTGCGGAAGTGGCTCTCGGCGGCAGCGAAATCGCCCTCCTTGACGCACTCGAGCGCGATGCCATAACGGCTGAAGGCGTCGTTGGGACTCTTTGCCAGGAATTCTTCCAGTTTCTCGCGGCGGGTTTTGTTTTGTTCGGCCATAGGGATGTCTCGTATTATACGTTCAGGGCAGGGAAGCATCCAAAAGTAAGGGCCCAAGTGGTGGATAGAGGAGCGAGATGCCGCGAACAAGTGGAGCACGCATAGGGAAATTCCGTGAGGAGCCGCTAAAGGGCAAGCCGGTGAGCGCTTCGGCTTCGGAAATGGCAGAGGTCGTACTGCCGGCGCAGACAAACGCGCTGGGGAAGTTGCTGGGCGGGCATGTGATGCATTTGGTGGATATCGTCGCCGCCATGGCGGCGAGCCGGCATGCCAACAGCTACATGGTGACGGCGTCGGTGGATTACATCGATTTCCGCAACCCGGTCAATCTCGGCGAAATTGTGCACCTGAAATCTCAGGTGAATCGCGTGTTTCACACCTCGCTGGAAATTGGCGTGGACGTTTTCTCGGAGAACATTCTGACGGGCGAACGTAAGCACACCACCAGTGCTTACGTTACGTTTGTGGCGATTGACGAGCACACACGAAAGCCCAAACCGGTGCCGCCGCTGATCGTGAAAACCCCTGAGGAGCGGCGCCGTTGGAAGGAAGCGGCGAAGCGCCGCGAAATCCGGCTGGCCCAGCACGAGAGGGCGACAAAACACTAGTTGGCGAAGCTGACGCGGATCTCGTCCGCGACTTTCATGGCCTGCTCGACGCACGTTCCGATGGCCGGACCGTTGAGGTAGCTGCCGGCCAGATGCAATCCCGGGAACATGAGTCTCAGTTTTTCGATTTCCGCCAGCCGAGCCGTGTGACCCAGATTGTATTGGGGGATTGCGCGTGGCCAGACCGTGATGTTCGAAAAGACCGGCTCTTTCTGAATTCCCAGCAGTGGTGCCATTTCGCGGTGCACGATCGAGGCCAACTCTTCCGGCGACTTTTGCAGGATGCCCGGATTCGTCGCGCCACCGACGAAACTGGTGAGCAGTGCTTCTCCTTCGGGCGCGCGTTCCGGGAAGAGGGAAGAGTTCCAGACGGTGCCAAGGATGTTCAGACCGGACGAGCGGGGCACCAGGAACCCAAATCCCGTGAGCGGATTGCTGACATCCTTCTTGCGATAGCCGAGTGAGACAACACCCACGCCCGCGTACTCGATGCCGCACAGCGGCGCTTGAAAACCAGGGTTCAAGGGAGCCAGCAGCTTACCCGCAACTTGCGTGGGCACGGCGAGCACCAAGCGTTCCGCTTCTATTGTTTCTTCTCCGCGTGGCGTGTTCATTGCAACCCGAAATCGCGGAGCGTTGGGCTTGTGCCCGGGGTCAAGAGCGGTAATCGAGGTGACTTCGACATCGCAGAAGAGCCGCTGGTCTAGTTTTGCGGCCAGCGCTTGAATCAGCGTCTCGTTGCCGTTGCGGAAGGTCTGCAGAGTGGCTTTCTCACGAGGCGCATTGCCGCGTTTCGCTTTCCGTTGCTTCATCACCTTGAACGCCCCGCGCACGACACCGCCGGCTGCGAGCTCCGCTTCGTGCAAGATGGGGAAAGCCGCGCGCAGACTGATTTTCTCCGGGTCGCCCGCATATATGCCGGAGACGAACGGCCCTACGAGTCGATCAAGCAGCGTGGCCGAGAATTTTCGGCGGACGAAATCCGCGATGGACTCATCCGGCTCCGGCGCACGGCTTTTTCCGAGGATGTCTTTCAGGATGGCACCGCGGGTTCCACCCGCCATGATCGGGGAAGCGAGCAGGCCCGGCCCCATCGGAACGTTCTGCAGCTTGCCATCAATCAGGACATAGCGGGGAGCTTTGGGATCGGCGAGGAGCCGCAGGTTAAGAATCTCAACGTCCTTGCTGATCGCCGTGATACTGGCATTGCCGCTGAAACTCTGCGGGCCGCATTCGAGGAGATAACCTTCGCGCTCGACGGAGCGAATGACACCGCCGGGTCTTGAGCCCGATTCGACGACCAGCGTGGAGATTCCGGCCTTCTGCAACGCGTAGGCTGCTGCAAGACCGGATATGCCCGCGCCGACCACCTGTGCCTGGACCTGGTTCGACATTGCTGTGAGCCTCGGGACCTAGAGTGTCTTCGAGAACAGGGGGCGGGAAGCGAGCTGCTGTTTCTCGAGGTAAGGATCAAAAACCATGGCGAGATTACGGATGAAAATCCGGCCCAGCCACGCGGTGCGAATTTCTTTGCCGTTCACTACAACCAAGCCATCGGCTTCGGGCATTTTGAGGTGCTCGAGTTCCGTAGCGAAATATTCGTCGAAATCGATGCCGAACATCCTGGCAATCTCATCCTTCACGATAACGGTGTGGCAAAGCAAGCGGCTGATGACTTCGCGGCGGATGACGTCGTCCTGAGAGAGCCGGTAACCGCGCATGGTGGCGAGGCCGTGGTCCGCGATCGCCTTCTCCCAACTGGGGATGTCGCGGAAGTTCTGTGCATAGGTGTCCTGCACACCGCTGATCGCGGTGATACCCATGCCGTAGAGGTCGGCGCCAGCCTTCGTTGTATACCCCTGGAAGTTGCGGTGCAGTGTACGATTGCGCTGCGAAACAGCGAGTTCGTCGTTTTCTTTGGCGAAGTGATCCATGCCGATGTACAGATAACCGGCTTCGAGGAACTTCAGCAGGCCATTGCGAAAGATATCGAACTTCTTCATTCCTTCCGGCAAGAACTTCACAAAGGAACCTTGCTGCTTCTTCAGCCAGGGCACATGGGCGTAGCTGAACATGGCGATACGGTCGGGTGACAGGCCGACGATCTGTTCCACCGTGTGCGAGAAACTCTCTCCGGTTTGATAGGGCAGGCCGTAAATCAAATCGACGTTGATGGAATCGAAACCGAGTTGGCGGGCTGTGGCAATGAGGTCGCGCGTAACTTCGTAGGGCTGGATGCGATGGACGGCCTTTTGCACGTCCTCCTTGAAATCCTGAATGCCCATACTGAGACGGTTGAAACCCATCTTGCGCACAACTTCCATGTGCGCCCGCGTCGTTACGCGGGGGTCGACTTCGATACCAATCTCGGCGTCGGGCGCAAAATTGAATCGTTCACGCGTATAGGTGAACAAATCCTCAATCTGCTCGGGAGACAAGTACGTGGGTGTGCCGCCGCCCCAGTGGAACTGCGCGACTTGCCGGGTTTTTGAAACGCCGCTAGCCACGCGGTCGATTTCTTTTTTCAGGACCGCCAAATACGGCGGCGTGCCGCTCTTGTCTTTACGGATGACCACGTTGCACGCGCAGAAAAGGCACAGGCTTTCGCAGAAGGGAAGATGCATGTACAGCGAAACGGGAGTGGACTTGCGATCGGCTGCCGCGATGGCGTCCTTATATTCCTGGACGCCGAACTGGTCGGTCCACACGGGGGCGGTAGGATAGCTGGTATAACGGGGTCCGGGCCGGTTGTAGCGCGCGACGAACTCTTCGCCGACCGAGAGTTCTTGCTGCATTTCGCGCAGCGTGGGATTCATGATGGACATGACGAAACCTCCAGTCCTCAGGGGCGTACTTTCGCCGCCGGCCTGGCATCACGGAGCGTGGCTTGCTGGCCAGTGTGTATGAAGAGTTGAGCGTTTTCGACGGGCGTGTGCTGCAGAATTCCGTGCCCCAGATTCAGGATGTGGCCCTGCCCGCCGGTCTGCGAAACGATATCCAGCGTCGCTTCGCGGATCTTCTCCTGTGGGCCAAACAGAATGGCAGGATCGAGATTGCCTTGCAACGCGACGCGGGGCCCGGCGAGCTTGCGAACGGCGCTCAACGGCACGCGCCAGTCGATACTGAGCACGTTCGCGCCCGCCTTCACCACTGAGGGCAATAGATGATGCGACGCCTTGGTGTAATAAATCACGGGAACGGCGTCGCCCAGACCGTCGATCACTTCTTGGACCGCAGGCAGCACAAATTCGGTGTAATCGTTCAAGTCCAGTTCGCCGCACCAGGTGTCGAAGAGCTGAACCGCGGTGACGCCCGCTTGAATCTGTCCCTTCAAATAGGGAATCGTAGCCTGGGCAATGCGGTGCAGAAGTTCGCGGAAGACTTTGGGTTCGCGATAGAGGAAATTCTTAACAGTCGCGAAGCCTTCCTTGGTCTTACCCTCGACCATGTAACAAGCTAACGTCCAAGGCGACGCCGCAAAACCCAAAACTGGCACATCCGGACCAACCTGCTTGACGGTGCGGCGGAGAGCCTCCATCAGAAAGCCGGTTTCCTTTTCTGGATCGAAGATGTGGAGCTTTTTTACGTCTGCTTCGGTGCGTACGGGGTTGGGCAGGTTTGGACCCGCGTCTTCCAGTTCCAAAGGAAGGCCCATGGCTTCGGCGGGAATCAGAATGTCGGAGAAAATGATGATGGCGTCAACGCCAAGACGGCGGAAGGGTTGGACGGAGACCTCGACGGCAAGGTCAGGGGTCTTGCAGACGGTTAAAAAGGAGTGTTTCGCTCTAATTTCCCGGTACTCGGGGAGATAGCGACCGGCTTGCCTCATCATCCAGACGGGGACGCGGGGAACCGGCTCGCACCGGCATGCCCGAAGGAACAACTCTTTACGGCTCAATTCAGTGGCCTGGGGCGTCATAGTGAGATAGGAGCAGAATAACAAATCCCTGTGATTGTTGACAGTGACGTACTACCGTGCGTGAACATTCGCTGGTGCGCTATACTCACAGTATCCGCATATCGCGCAACCTGGGCTAGGCACGCGCTCCCGCTATTCGCCCAGACCGGCGTGGACTGAGCTGATGACTCATCAACCATTTGTAATACTGACGGTTCTGGCCTATCTCGCAAGTCTGGGCTTGTACCTCAATTTTCTATATACCGGCAAAGAACTGACCGGCAGGTTGGCTACCACGCTGATGTTCTTGGGGTTAGTGGTGCATTACGTGGCGCTGCTGTTGCGCGCCAAGGGCACGCACACCGTTCCCTACCACGATCTGCAAGGCTCGATGTCGCTGTTCGGCTGGTTGCTGGCGGTCACGTATCTTTGTTTGGAAATTTACCACCGTCAACGGACCGTTGGTCCCTTCGTCCTGCCGATCATTTTGGCGTTTCTGGGAGCTGCGTTCTTGATCCCGCCTGCGCATTCTGCGGCGGTCCAAAACCTTCCCCACGGTGTGGTGTTCGCGTTGCACGTTACATTGAGCATTTTGGCCTACGCGGCCTTCGCGCTTTCCTGCGTACTGAGTCTCATTTATCTGGGCGAAGAGCGGTTGCTGAAGATTCGCCGGCTGGGCGACGTTGTCTGGCGCTTGCCGCCCTTGGAGCTGTTGGAACGCATGAGTCATACGAGTGTGCTGGTTGGCCTTGCGACCATTGCGGTTGGTACGGCGCTCGGTTTTGTGGCGGTGGACCGCTTGCCCCAGCAGCAGACTTATTTCGACCCGAAGTACCTGGTGACGCTGGTGGTCATGGCGCTGTATGTCGTGTATTTCCAGTTGGCACGCACTGCCTCGTGGCGAGGGGCGCGCGCGTCGAAGCTTTGCGTGTTTAACTTCGCGTTAGTCATTTTGAGTTTCACCGTGGTGAATCTCTACTTCTCGCAGCACCACCGGTATTTTTAGGAGCACGCGGCCGGAATCATGGAGATTGTTCTCGTTGGCCTGAATTTCCGAACAGCACCGGTGGAGGTGCGGGAAAGGGTGTCGTTTTCCCACGAGCAGGCTTTGCGGGCGGCGGAAGAACTGCGTTCGCAGGGGATCCTGGAAGAGACACTGGTGCTGTCCACCTGCAATCGCAGTGAGGTCTATGGTGTGAACCCCGGGATGAACCGCGAGTCGGCCAATGCCCTCTCGGCATACCTCAGCTCGTTCCATAAAGTGCGTCCCGATCAGTTGAATCCGTCGCTGTATCACCACTACGACCATGACGTGGTGCGGCACTTGTTTCGCGTTTCGGCCGGGCTTGATTCCATGTTGCTGGGCGAAGCGGAAATTCTCGGACAGGTACGTGACGCATATTTGCGCGCGCACGAAGGCCATGCCACCGGGCCCGTGCTGAACCGCTTGTTTCAAGCAGCGCTCGAAATCGGAAAGCGGGTACGAGCGGAAACCGAGTTGGGGACGCGCCCCATGGGTGTGGCGTCGGCCGGGATGAAGCTTGCCGAGCGCATTTTCGGCAAGTTGAGTGACCGCAGCGCGCTGGTTCTAGGTGCCGGCACGATCAGTGAACAGGTTGTGTCGCAACTGCGCGACCGCAGCATCAAGAACCTCTACCTTTCGAACCGCTCCCGCGAAAAGGCGGAGGAATTCGCCAAGCAATACGACGGCAGAGTGATGGAGTGGGGCGACTGGGACAATTCGCTCAAACAGCCGGACGTGATCGTCTCGGCGGTGGGCGTGCAGGAACCATTGCTGACGAAGCCGTTGATTGAACGAGCCATGTCCGCGCGCGGTAACCGCGCTCTATTCCTGATGGATTTGGGCCTGCCGCGCAACGTAGACCCGACCGTCGCCAACCTGTACAACGTTTACGTGTACACGATGGATGACCTGACCGAAATCGTCGAGCAGAATCGCGCCGCGCGGAAAAGCGAGGTTCCCAAGGCCGAAGCGTTGATCGAAGAGCATGTCGGTAAGTTCATCTCCTGGCAGGCCAGTGTGGAATTAATCGGAGTCTTGGACATTCTGCGCGGTAGCATGAAGGAACGCCGTTCAGCCTTCCTGAAAGAAAAGCTGGAAGGGATAAATCACTTTACGCCGCAGGATCGCGAGCACATCGGCACGTTGATGGACGAACTGATCGAAAAGTTACTGATCGTTCCCGCCGAGCGCCTGCGCAGCGAGAAAGAGCTTCGCAAGAAGATTCAGAACGTGGAAGCGATTCGAGCGTTGTATCTTTCGGACCGGGAGAAACCGTGAGGCCACTTCGTATTGGTAGTCGAGGCAGTCTTCTGGCGCGCTGGCAGGCTGAGTTTGTGCGCAAACAGCTCTTTCAGATTGCCGGAGTGGAAGCGGAAATCATCATCATCAAGACTTCTGGGGACAAGATGCAGCAGGCGCCGCTGACACAAATTGGCGGCAAGGGCATCTTCATCAAGGAATTGGAAGAAGCGTTGCTGGATGAAAGCGTGGACCTCGCCGTCCACAGTGTGAAAGACATTCCCACGGAGACGCCATCGCGGCTGTTCTTCCCCGCGGTATGCCGGCGCGACGATGTGCGGGATTGCCTCGTGTCGCACAGCGGCACGACCCTCGCCAATCTGAAGCAGGGAGCGCGAATCGGGACAAGCAGCCTGCGGCGACAAGCGCAACTTCGCCATCACCGGCCGGACCTGGACTTACGCGAACTGCGGGGCAACGTCGATACGCGATTGCGCAAAGTGGAGAGCGGTGAGTACGACGCCATTGTGCTTTCGAAAGCAGGTCTCGACCGACTCGGCTGGAGCGCGAAGATCACGGAGCCGATCTCGGCTGATATTTCATTACCGGCGGTTGGCCAAGGCGCGATCGCGATTGAATCGCGCGTGAAGGATCAAGAGATTTCGGACGTGTTGGGGCGGCTCGACGACAACGAGACACGCACTGCCATCATTGCCGAACGCGCGCTGCTGGCGAAACTGCAGGGAGGGTGCCAGGTTCCCGTAGGGGCCTGGGCGCGTTTCGAGCGCTCGGAGCTTGTGATGGAAGCGGTGGTTTGTTCCGTCGATGGCAAGCAGTATGTGCGGCAGAAGGCCAAGGCGTCGCCGGAACAAGCGTCGCAGTTAGGCGACCACTTGGCGCAAGTGTTGATTGACAGCGGCGCCCGGGACATTCTGGATGAGGTCAATCGCTCTCGTGGGTGAGGATGCCACTGGCGGGCTGCGGGGAAAGCGTGTGGTGGTGACACGCGCCGTGGAACAAAGCGGCGAATTGGTTCACGCGCTCGAAAGGGAAGGGGCGGTGCCGGTGGTGCTTCCGATGGTCGCGTTCGGTCCTCCGGACGACACGACCGGTCTCGATCAAGCGATCCGCGAGATGGACCGCTATGATTGGACCTTCGTCACCAGTCAAAACGCGCTGCGGGCATTGCAGGAGCGTTGCCAGGCTTTAAAGCTTGATTTGCGGAAGGCCATCGGCAAGGGACGCGTGGCCGCTGTGGGACCCGCAACCGCGGAAGCGCTGAAATCGGCGAGGATCGAGGTAGCGTATACCGCCAGCAAACATCAGGGAGTTTTTCTGGCGCAAGAGCTTGCTGAAGAAGTGAAAGGGAAACGCGTGCTGCTGCCGCGGAGCGATCGCGCCAATCCGGAGCTGGTGGAGGAGCTGAAGCGGCTGGGAGCTACGGTTGAGGAAGTGGTCGCGTATAAGACCGTTTCGCCCGACGATGCGGCGCTGCACCAGGCACGAACGGCTTTGCAACAAAAGGTGGACGCTGTTCTGTTCTTCAGCCCCTCGTCCGTCCATCATTTGCAAGACATTTTAGGAAGTGAGAAAGTTTTGGAGATATCCCGGCAGGCCATCTTTGCAGCCATCGGACCAGTGACCGAGAGAGCTTTGCGCGCGGCGCGCATCGAGCGCGTATTGCTCGCCGAGGACACCACCGTGGCTGCCATCGTGCGCGCTCTGCAGAAGCACTTCTGTGCGGCGCAGCCGGGATGATCCGCAGGAGCCAATCCAGCATGAGTTTCCCGACGCAACGCCCAAGGCGCCTTCGCCGCAACGAGTTGATCCGAACACTGGTGCGGGAGCGCAAGATTAATACCGCCGGTTTCATCTATCCATTGTTTGTTTGTCCGGGAACGAACGTGCGGCAGGAAGTGGGTTCGATGCCGGACGTGTATCAGGAATCGCCTGACAAGATTGTGGAAGCGTGCCGGGAGATCCAGGACCTCGGAATCACGGGCATCATCCTGTTTGGCCTGCCGG
>Ga0335085_10015753_pt1 | contig 10947 bp, 9 predicted proteins | sample Lox_Sample_45_FD_206712 | JGI IMG/M metagenome (GOLD analysis project Ga0335085, IMG submission 206712) | Soil microbial communities from Loxahatchee National Wildlife Refuge, Florida, United States - Lox_Sample_4.5 | ecosystem: Environmental > Terrestrial > Soil > Wetlands | place: USA: Florida... | reverse complement strand
CCCTGGTACGTGATTGTGTATTCCGTGATCCAGAGATTTCCGTTTCCGAGAATCCGTTTGACCTGGAAGCCGGACGGCTTGCCGGGATGATGACTTCGCAACGCCTGCAAATTTTTTCGCCCGAGGATTCGCTCTCCCGACTGGGGATAATCACAGATCGCGTCGTCAGCGTAAATATCGTGTTCCGCGTTGGCATCGCCGGCTGCCGACGCATGCCAGTGCGCATCGAGCGCTTTGCGTATCTGTTCCTCCTGTATGGACTGGTCTGGGCTCTGTTTGGCTTTCATATTCATCTCCATTGCTGAGGTTCTCCCGCGCGCGGGCAGAGGTCCTGGCGTGGTAAGCAAAGCTGTGCCTGGCTTCACTGCCAAATCAATCTATGACCGCGCTCGCAAACGCTTCCAGAACTTCTTGACGAGATTCTTCCCGACTCCGCCATGGATGATTCGGTGCTGATGTGGTGCACCCATACGCGGCCTCCTGTCAGGACCTGGAACCGAAGGAGCGAATTCCGCGAGCTCCCGACAATTGATCGCGCTCCCGTGGGTCGAATTGTCAATCGCGTGCGTCCACCGGCGACTTGGCCAGTTGGCATGCTGCCCGGCAGCATTTGAAACCAGTCCGTGGTCGGTCGCCGCCCGCCACGGGCAAGGATCGGGCAGCCACTATTGCCACGCTGGTAGCGCACGCTGCCCGCTGCTAAACAACGCGAGTCGCGCCGCCACGATCCGCTTTACGGAATCGACCGCTGGGGGAAGAACCCTATAGGGAACAATTTCGTTGGGCTGCTTCGCGAGAGCGTCATCGAGTCCATGTCGCCATGCGATCCGCACTTCTGTATTAATGTGGACGACCGTAATCCCAGCCGCGATGGCCTCTCTCAGGTCGTCGTCATCGGTTCCAGAAGCGCCGTGCAACGTCATGAAGAGCCGGGTCTCCGCCTTGATTGCGCGTATTCGCTCCATGTCCAATCGCTTTTTGATTCCCCCGGCAAGCATGCTCTTAAGCATTCCGTGCATATTGCCAACCGCGGGAGCCAGTGTATCGACCTTGGTTTCTTCCACGAATTGTTTCGCTTCGGCAGGGTTCGTGAGTCCTTTCCGGAGGTCTGGCGAGGTCTCATGTATCTCCGAGCCGCTGCCGATGTCGCCAATCTCGCCTTCCACAAGAATGTCAGGGCGCAACGCCTTCAACGTTTCGACGGCTGCTTTTGTTTGACGAACATTTTCCTCGAACGGCAGCATCGAAACATCGAAGACGATCCAATCAAAGCCGGCGTTTGCGGCTTCTATCGCGCTGGGCAGCGAGTGCGTGTGATCGGCGTTCACGAAAATGGGGAAATCGTATTCTTCGCGCAAACTCTTCACCATCGCAGCGATTTGGCGAACTCCGATGAACTGCCGCTCCCCCTCCGATACTCCGACGATCACCGGAACCCGCAAATCTCGGGCCGTCTCGAAAACCGCCTTCAGCGCGATGAGATCCGAGATATTGAAGTGGCCAATCGCCACTTTATTCTTTTCCGCCTGTTCCAGGATTTTGCGCAGCCCTTCCATAGATTCCTCCTGCCTACTCAATTCTCGTCCGCGAACGAAGCGCTTGTGCGGCCGCTCGTCCCCGCAGATGATACGCGTCAGACTCTGCAAACGCGTCCGATCGCCGCTAAGGCAACGCCACAAAAATGCCTGCGATTCGAAACCGAGGGACCAGGCATGGAAAACTGTGTGCCGCTTCTGGCGTTACGCCGGCGCCGCCGTAGTTTTCGCATCGTATTGCTTATCTGCCTCGCTGTTCCTGCCCAGGACTCGAAGCGCCGCTGCCGCCACGTGGTCTGCAGTGAAGCCTAGATGATCGAGAACGTCCTGACCTGGCGCCGACGCTCCGAATCGCTCTACACCGATCACCACTCCTTCGTCGCCGGCCCAGCGGTGCCAGCCAATCGGTGAGGCGGCCTCAATCGTGACCCGCTTCTTGATTCTTCGTGGAAGTACGCTCTCGCGATAAGATTCTTCCTGGTGCTCGAACAGGCTCCAGCTGGGCATGCTAACGACGCGCGCCGACACTCCATGGCCCTTCAGCTTCTCTCGCGCCGCCAGACAAAGACTAACCTCCGAGCCTGTACCGATCAGGATCACATCCGGAGACCCGCCGTCGGCCTCCGCGAGCACGTATGCGCCTCGTGCCACCTCAGGATCTTTCGCTTTACTCCGGTCGAGGTGTGGCACTGCCTGCCGCGTGAGCACCAGCAACGTCGGCCCGTTATGTCGAACCGCAAAAGTCCACGCCTCGGTGGTCTCGTTCGCATCGGCTGGCCGGATGACCGTCAGCCCCGGTATTCCTCGGAGACCGGCGAGGTGCTCGATGGGCTGATGAGTCGGGCCGTCCTCGCCGAGTCCGATGCTGTCGTGTGTGAAAATGTAGATCACTTTGAGGTGGCTCAAAGCGCCAAGTCGGATGGCGGGCTTCATGTAGTCGGAAAACGTGAAAAACGTTGCACTGAACGGCAGCACCCCGCCGTGGGCCGCCATTCCATTCACGATGGCGCCCATCGCATGCTCACGAACGCCGAACGCGATGTTCCGGCCGGCATAGCTCCATTCCCCTCCTACCGCACCAAGCGTTCCCGGCCCTGATACCTCGGGAGATTGGAAGTCTCCAAAACCCTTGAGAGCGGTTCTCGTCGACGGGTTCAAATCCGCTGATCCACCAACGAGGTTAGGCAAGTGTTGGGCCAAAACGTTCATGGCTTCGCCACCCGCGGCGCGAGTCGCGATCGGTTTGTCGGTGGGCTTCCATTTGGGGAGGTCTGCGTCCCAGGCTTCCGGAAGATTGCCATTCATGATCAACTCGAATTCGGCGGCCTCTTTCGGGAACTCCTGATTGTAAGCGTCGAACCCCTTTCGCCATTCGCCCTCCAGTTGCGCACCACGAGGAATCGCTTGACGGAAATAGTCCACCGATTCCTGAGGCAGGTAAAACTTGTCCACGGTTGGCCAACCCAGGGCTTTCTTGGTCGCTTGCAATTCGTCTTCTCCCAACGGATCCCCGTGGGCTGTGAAGTTGTCTTGTTTGTGCGGGCTGCCGAAACCGATGTGAGTTCGCGCAAGAATCAAGGACGGCCTTCGAGCTTCGGCCTGCGCCTCTTGGATCGCCCTTGTGATGTCTTCGGTGTTGTTGCCATCAGGAACCATTCGGATGTGCCATTCGGAGGCCTCAAACCGCTTTGCCACATTTTCGGTAAAGTCGATTTCGGTAGCTCCGGCCAGTGAAATATGATTCTGGTCGTAGAGATAAATGAGTTTGCCGAGGTGAAGATGGCCCGCCAGTGAAGCAGCTTCCTGGCTGATACCCTCCATCAGATCGCCATCGCCGCAGATCGCGTACGTGTAGTGATCCACGATCTTATGGCCCGGCCGGTTATAGCGCGCTGCCAGCCATGCCTCTGCGATAGCCAGCCCCACCCCGTTGCCGACCCCTTGCCCAAGTGGTCCGGTGGTCACTTCGACTCCTGGCGCTAGACCGCGCTCGGGGTGCCCGGCCGTCTTGCTGCCCCATTTTCTGAAATGTTTGATCTCCTCAAGCGTTAAGTCGTAACCCGTCAAATGGAGCAGGCTGTACAAGAGCATCGACCCGTGCCCCGCCGACAATACAAAGCGATCGCGGTCGAACCACTGCGGATTCCGGGGATTGTGTTTGAGAAAGCTGGTCCAGAGCGTATAGGCCATTGCGGCCGCGCCCATCGGCATGCCAGGATGGCCGGCGTTCGCGTGTTGGACGGCGTCCGCCGACAATATTCGTACAGTGTTGATGCAGCGATTTTCGAGCTCTTTGTTAATTGTCATAACTTCCTCCCCTCGAGCCGTCACGCGCTAACAAATGCTCCCTGGCCAATAAATTCTCGAGCAAGCCTACTGGGATTACGGCGTAGTCCATCTTCACGAGACAGTCCTTCGGTCATCCGCTTGACTCCGACAACGAACCGCGAGAGATGAGGACTTTTTCTTTGTGAATCGTGCCTCGCTACCCCTTATTTTCGCGTTCCCGCCAGAAGACCGTGGCGCGCGGCCCCAAACGTTCCCTCCAAGCGCTGGCGCAGACAGCGTCTTGCATGGAATGTACGTGCCTTAACCGCAGACACGCTGAGCCCGAGCCTCCGAGCGGTTTCAACACTTGTAAGCCCGTGAAATTCACGAAGAAGAACCACAGTTCGCAGGTTCTTGCGGAGGCGTGAAGTCGCGTGAACTACAGCCGCACGTAGTTCACTTTCGGCCAGGGCCTGTTCTGGAGTTGGCCGCTCGTCGGGCGGATCAATGGCCGAACTTGACTGCGCGTCGTGACTGTTGGTTTCGGTAACTCGAGTAGTTGCGCGTCTCTGCCGAAGCATCATCAGCGCTTCATTGATAGCGATGCGGGTCACCCACGTTGAAAATGTTGAGTCTTCACGGAATCTACCGAGGTTTGTGAGAGCACGCTGAAATGAGCGCTGAACTGCATCCTCCGCATCCTGTCGATTCCGAAGTATCCGGAACGCCGTGCGATAGATCTTCAGTTGATGAAGCTCATACAGTTCGCCGAAAGCGCTCGACTGCCCAGATTTTGCTTGTGCTACGAGCGATCGCTCATCGGCTGGCGTGAAATTGGCAACACAGTCGCCCGCACAATCCCGTCGCTCGTTTAGTGGTGTGGCCTCTCGGACATGCATCGCTCTATTGCCTCCCTTGTCCCCATCTTTCCAGCGCTGTGTACTTCGCCCGCGCCCTGGCTGCAATCAACATTCGCGATTAAGACAGGGGTGGGGAGGCAAAACAATTGGACCATGGTATCGGCAATACCTTCGTATCAATCGGCAGGACGCACAGAGTACACACTTCCGTTTAGCTCAGGGGAAGTCCGTGGCGGTTAACGATACTCTTGTCCATTTACCTGGCTTAGATACATCTGTGTTTGCCGCTTCGCCAAGTCCCAGCCCTGGACCCCCGTGGATATTGCAAGTCTGCGCCAGATTCGGAGATTTCACCTCAATGTGGCGCCGTTCTCAATTCGATGGGAGGCACCGCGTCCCAGGAGCGTATTAAAAGTCTGATCAACCGAGGCTTTATGCGCCCGGAGATGTGGCGAACTGGCGGGGATATTGCATGGGGCAAGTACGGTCCTGACCCACTGCTCGGAATGCCAGCGGCAACCCGAAGCTTGGTGACCGTCACCACCTATACCAAGGTATTGCCGATACCATCGTCCAATTGCTCTGTTCGTACGCTTCTGATGGGATGGCAGCGGCAGGAGCGGCGCAATTGAAACAGCCGGATTTTCGCGGGTGAACCCACGGGAGAAACGCATGTGAAGCTATTCCCACAGGGCGTGGTGAGAATCTTGAGTAGTGGGGCGGGATTGTTCGCTTTTTTGTGTTGTACCGGTCGAGTATCTGGGCAGACTGCCCCCGGCTCCTATAGTCGGCCGTGGCACGCCAACGCGGAAGAAAGGATCAAAGCGGATGCAAAAGATTTTCGCGACTTACGATTCCGTGTGGATTCGGCCAGGACTTACTCTTTGGCAGAACTCGTAGATGTGGCCGAGTCACACAATCCGGAGACGCGTCTGGCTTGGGAACGCGCGCGTGCACAAGCGGCGGTTCTCGGAATCGCCCGCAGCGAGCTCTACCCCGTTCTGACGGCTGCGGCGCTCTCCAGCACCCGCCGCCAGGAAGTTTACCTTCAAACTCGGTTCTACCGCCAAACGATCCAGAATTTCGAGGCGGCGCTGGATCTGAACTATACCGTTTTTGATTTTGGCGCCCGAAGCGGCCGGATCAATGCCGCGAAAGCGGAGGTTCTGGCTGCGAACTTTGCCTTCAATGACGTACACCGCCAGATTATTTATCGAGTCGAACACGCCTACTATCAACTTCTGAATGCGGCGGGTCAGGAGGACGCGGCTCGCGCGAGTCTCTCCAACGCCCAAGCGGTACAACAAGCGGCGGAAGAGCGTCTCAACGATGGTCTCGCGACTTTACCCGACGTCCTGGAAGCGCGAAGCGCAACGGCACAGGCAGAATATGAACTGCAGGCGGTGCTTGGCGCGGAGCAGGTTGCCCAAGGCGACTTGGCAACCTCGCTGGGGACATCGCCGACGATCGCGATTCTCGTGCAACCCCTCAAAGAACTGTCGATTCCCGACGCCATCGCGGACTCCGTGGAAGCGGCGATCAATCGCGCGCTGACGCAGCGCCCAGACCTGCTGCAGCAGTTGGCCCAGATTCGTTCCGCGAATGCGCGTGTCAAAGAAGCGCGCTCAACCTTTTATCCGGTGATGAATATCAATGCCCAGCCAGCCGGGCAATCGTTGTATGGCCTGCAGCAAACCTTTCCCTGGGGACATACCGCGGGCCTGACGGGCGGCCTCACATTGAGCCTGAAATGGACGGTGTTCGACGGCGGCGCGCGACGTAACAATCTTGCACAAGCACAGGCCAACCAACGCGCGGCGCAAGCACACCTCGACGCGACAAGCGATCAAATTGCCGATGAAGTCTGGGCGGCCTATTCCAATTTGAATACCGCGTTTCGGCAGCGCCAGTCAGCCGAGGCCCTGCTGGAAGCCAGCAGCAAGTCATACGATGCCGCCCTTGATTCCTACAACTATGGTCTGCGCAATTTTTTGGACGTCACCGCGGCACAGCGCACACTCGCGCAAGCCCGCTCGGCGGACGTTCTTGCACGGACCCAAGTGCTTTCGGCAACGGCGGACCTCGCGTTCCAAACAGGGGATGCGGTTCAACCAACGGCTACGGTGCCCTGAGGATCATGGCTTCCCCATCTAGCAAATTCGTCGCCCGTGGATGCTTGCTCCTTCTCGCCTCCAGTTTCCTGGCGGGTTGCTCGCAAGCTCCTTCCGTGGACCTTCTGGGATCTTTCTTCCCGGCATGGCTGATCTGCCTGGTGCCGGCGATTCTCCTCACCGCCGCCACGCATCAAGCGCTGTCTCGGCTACATAGGAAGCTTCCCATTCCCGCGCTGGTCTATCCGAGTCTTACCGTGCTGTTCACTCTCCTGCTGTGGACCACCTTCTTTCACTAGGAGTCGAGGTCATGGAAATCGAGACAACTGCGGCAACCGACAGGCAACTCAGTCGTTGGGTGAGTGCTGGAATCGTTGCCGTTACGATTCTCCTGGGTCTCGCGGTGCTCTACCACGTCAATCACTATCCGCGAACGGATGATGCCGAAGTGTTCGCTAACTTCATTGGTATCGCCCCGCAGGTCGAGGGTCCGATCTTGCATCTGAATGTGCGCGACAACCAGTTCGTGAAGAAGGGTGAATTGCTCTTTGAAATCGATGAACGTCCCTACGAATACAAATTGGAGACCGCTATTTCCGAGCAAGAGGCTCTGGAAGGGCAAATTGCGGACGAGACACGCAGAATCGCTGCGCTCGTCAGTGCGGTTTCTGTCTCCCAGGCGAGCATCCACAGCTCGCAGGCCGAACTCAGCAGATCCACGGCAGCGATCGAACAGGCGCGGGCTGATGTCGCCAACAGCGAACAGGGTGTGCAGCGGGCCAAAGCCGAATGGAGCTACGCGAATAACAATCTGCATCGCCTCGAACCGCTCCTGTCCAAACAGTTTGTCACCGTGGACCAGGTCGACCGCGCAAGAACCCTCGAGGTTGCCGAGTCGGAGGCCCTTAAACAAGCGCAATCCCGATTGCTGCTCTCGCAAGCCGCGTTAAAGGCGGCGTTGGCGCAGTCGGAACGTTCGGAAGCCGGACTCGACGAAAGCAAAGCGCAACACCAGGAAGCACAGCATGCCGTCACCACGCTGGAGCCGCTGGTGAACCAGCGCGGTGCCAGAGAAGCAGCCGTCAAGAATGCGCGTTATAACCTGAATAATTGCCGCGTCTACGCGCCCTTTGATGCCTTGGTAACCAACCTCAATATTTCCGAAGGCGCGTATGCGCATGTGGGCCAGCAGGTGTTCACTCTCATCGACGCGCGAACCTGGTGGGCCATCGGCAACTTCCGCGAAGGCCAGCTTTCGCATATCTCGCCCGGAATGCGCGCGGACGTTTATGTCTTGTCGAAACCGAACCTGCGGTTTGCCGGCGTAGTGGACAGCATAGGCTTTGGCGTCACCCCGGACCCCGATGTCATTGGCAAATTGGAGTCGGGGCTTCCTGATGTGCAGCGAACGCTCAACTGGGTGCACCTGGCGTCGCGGTATCCAGTCCGCGTCCGCGTACAGAATCCCTCTCCCGAACTGTTCCGGGTCGGCGAATCAGCGGTTGTTACCATTCGCGGGAATTGAAGATGGCCACTCTAGCGCCCACTCTGCAGCTTTCATCCACTGCCCCGAACTGGATTCGCGAATTTCTTCGAGAGGAACTGGCTCCCTACCCAGGACGTACCGGAGTGGTTGCGCGCATGGTGATCGCCGCGACGGTCGTCATGGTCATCTGTATGACCTTCCGTATACCCTATGCATTCGCGGGAGCGCTGTGTGCGCTGGTCATCACGCGCGAGAGCCCACGCACCACGCTGCGGTCCACCGTCATGATCTCGATTAGTACCGCGGTCAGCGCGGTCTACGTTTTGATCTCGGGCTATGCGGTCATCGATCTTCCAGGCCTCCACTTTCTGTGGATCATGGGTTCATTCTTCATAGCCTTTTACGCGCTCAGCGCGATGAATGATTACATTGCGGCTTGGATGTTCGCCTTCGTAATCGGTGTGACCGTTCCTCTGTGGGACCGCTTTGTCCCTGCCGGAACGAATGTGGAATCCACCCTGTGGGTATCCCTGTCATCCGGCGTGGGAATCCTGGCTACTTTGGCTGTGGAGATGTTCGTTTCGCGGGGGAAACCCGGAGACGACATCATCTTGCCCGTAGCGGAGCGCCTGACCGCCGTCGAAGAAATGCTTATGCAGGTGGCGAATGAAGGCGTGATCGGTGTTGGCACCGAGAAGAAACTCATCCGGCTCGCTATTCGTGGCACATCCTTATTGCGGCGCCTCCTGCGGCGATCGGATCATTCACGGCAGTACAAGTCACACATGAACGCTATCGTGACTATCGTGGGAAGGCTTGTAGACCTTGCCGCAACACCAGCGGACACCCGAATTCAGGTACTCAGTCGTGACCGGAAGAAGGCTCAAGACCTGGCGCGAAACATCGCAAGCATTCGCGAGGACTTGTTGAACCGACGAACCCCGGAACCATTGCCGTTCAGCACCAGCAGCGAAACTTCCCTTCATGTCCCCTGGCTGCAGCAAATGGAAAGCGTCGTTTCGCTGATTCCCCAGGCGTTTGCCGATTATCAATCCGTGCGTGAATACATGCCGTCTGTGGACGGGCTGCCCGAGGCGAGGCTCTTGAGCGCGGACACATTCGTTAGCACTCGACATCTCAAGTTCGCCTTGAAAGGCTGCCTCGCCGCTAGCACGTGTTACGTCATTTATAATTCCCTCGACTGGCAGGGCATCGGCACACCCGCGGTCATCACGTGTTTCTTTACTGCTCTTTCCACCATCGGTTCCACTCGGCAGAAACAAGTCCTTCGCCTTTCGGGCTTCCTGGTCGGCGGCCTTATTTTGGGCATGGGCGCGCAAATCTTCGTTCTGCCGTATATTGATTCGATTTTCGGCTTTACCATTCTTTTTGTTGTTGTTACCGGGTTGGCTTCCTGGTTCGCAACCTGCAGTCCGCGGGTGTCGTTCTTTGGTTTGCAAGTAGCCATCTCATTTTATCTCATCCACCTGCAAGAGTTCGCGATACAGACTTCGCTGGCGGTCGCAAGGGACCGCGTGGTTGGCGTTTTGCTTGGATTATTCATCATGTGGGTTGTGTTCGATCAGCTTTGGGGCCTCCCCGCCGCGGTTGAGATGAAAAGGGGCTTTGTTCTTAATCTTCGATTGCTGGCCCAGTCAGGGAGAGAGTCGGTTTCGAACGGCCAGCGCGCGGCCATAACGCGATCGTTCTCCCTTCGGGATACGATCAGCGAAAACCTCGATCGCGTGCGGGCTATGGCCGATGCCGCTCTGTTGGAATTTGGCCCGTCCCGGCAACAAGACCTCGCGTGGCGCAAGCGCATTCTGGAGTGGCAGCCGCAACTGCGAACGCTTTTCCTGACACGCATGGCGCTTTTGAAATATCGCCTTCAACTCCCGAAATTCAAATTGCCAAAGGAAGTTTTGGAAGCGCAGCAGGAGTTCGATAGCCAATCGGCCGGTATTCTGGACCATATCGCGGACCGGATGGAAGGTAAGTCTTCAGTGCCAAACGGCGATCTGGAGCAGTCGTTCTCAAATTTGGAGCAGGCCGCCAGCAGAGCAGATTCGCAACAATCGTCCAGCCAGCTTAGCCCTCAAGTACGGATGCTTCTGGTTTTGGCGGATCGAAGCAAACAATTAATCATGTGGCTCGACGCGAGCGTTTGATTCCTCGGCACCCTACTATCGCCAATATCATCCCCAAATTGTTCCCGTCTCACAATTCGACTCAATCAGAACTCCCGAAAGCGCGGGCGAGCCGAGACTCGAGGAGGAACTGGCCATGGCTTAACAAGCGACTCGCCTCGTTTTTCAGAACGGAGAAGGAGAGTCCGCTCGCCGTTCGATAGTTATTGCCGGTAGAGGATTTGTCGCGGTGTGGTTCGCACAGTTGCTACGCAAGCAGTTGTCCGCTTTCGAGTCTGAAATTCTTCTGTAGAACCGTGACGGCCACAGGCGGTTTCATCCCCTCCCGGCTGATGCTGCCGGTGCCTCGATCAATCTGGACGCTGCTGTGCTGGGCTCACGGCAGACGCTTCCGGGAGTCGAAGGCCGCACGAAACGAGCATCCGTGCGTTCCCCGTGGTTCGACTGGCGCAAGTCGACGGGCATTGTCTGTGGACCTACTCTTAAACCGCGAATAGTGCCACATGCGTTGCTCCTCTTCTTCGACACCGTGCGGTGCTT
>Ga0335085_10015752_pt1 | contig 10948 bp, 8 predicted proteins | sample Lox_Sample_45_FD_206712 | JGI IMG/M metagenome (GOLD analysis project Ga0335085, IMG submission 206712) | Soil microbial communities from Loxahatchee National Wildlife Refuge, Florida, United States - Lox_Sample_4.5 | ecosystem: Environmental > Terrestrial > Soil > Wetlands | place: USA: Florida... | reverse complement strand
CATGTCCAGCGCCACCCCGCAGGACGCGGGCCTGGCTTCCGGCCTGGTGAACGCGACCGCCCAGGTCGGCGGCGCGCTCGGGCTGGCGGTGCTGGCAACCGTCTCCGCGTCGCGGACCAGCGCGCTGCTGGCGCAGCACCGCCCGGCGGCGGTCGCCCTGACCAACGGCTACCACCTGGCATTCTGGATCGCCTGCGGTCTGGTGGTCGCGGCGGCAGCGGTCGCTGCGACCGTGCTGCGCTCGCAGCCCGCGCTCGCGCAGTCGCCTGAGCCCGTGCCCGAGCTCGTCCCAGCCTGCCCGCGCGGTTAAGGAGCGTCCGGGAAGGCCAAGACCGTCTTGATGTCGTCGGGCTGGCGCGCGTAGGCGCCGGCCCACTGGTTCAGCGGCACCTGGCGGGTGATCAGGTCGGCGAGCCACCGGGGATCGGCCTGGGCTAGCGCCTTGGCAGCCAGTTCGTAGTGCTGCCGGTTGGCGTTGACCGAGCCGAACAGGACCGAGTTCTGCAAGACCATGTTCCGGTTCAGCAGGCCGGGGTCGATGACCGATTCGGTGCCGACCGGGGAGACTCCGGTGAGGCAGATGATCCGGTAGCGGGGATGGGCCGGTCCGGCCCCCAGCAGCAACTGGACAAAGCCGGTGCATTCGATGACGATGTCGGCCTCCGCGGCCGCCTCGATGGCGTCTCCGCTGTTGACGTAGGTTGCCCCGAGCCGGCGGACCATCTCCGGCTTGCGGCCTTCGGTAACCCGGTCGAGCACGTAGGTCTGGTGGCCGCGCTGGACGGCCAGCAGCGCGGCCAGCAGCCCGATTGGCCCGGCCCCGGTGACCAGCACCGCCTGCGGGGCCCAGGCGGCCCGCCGTCCGATCTTCTCGATGTGGTCCCAGGCCTTGGCCACCACGGTGGTCGGCTCGAGCAGCACGCCGAGGACGCCGAGAGCGGGATCCACCGCGACCAGGTACTCGGGATGAATCCGGTAGCGCTCGGACGCGTAGCCGTGGCGGCCCTTGATGCCCCGCTCGGTGTACCCGCCGTTGATGCACATGTCCCAGTGCCCCACCGCGCATGCCGGGCACGGCACCGGGTCGCGCCGCCGGACGATGCCGACGACCAGTTCCCCGGCCCTGAACCCGGTTCCGGGGGCGGCTTCGGCCACCCGGCCCAGTGATTCGTGCCCAATGATGAGCCGGTCCTGCCCTGGCGGCGCTGACCCGTACTCGCCGTTGATGATCTCCAGATCGGTGCCGCAGATGCCGATCGCCTGCGTCCGCACCAGGACCGGCCCGTCCTCCATCGGCGGTTCGGGCATGTCCGTGAGCGCCACGGAATCTCGCTTTCCTGGAACGACCGTGATGGCACGCATACTGTCACCCTGGCACCCGGCCACGATCTCAATATCACCCGGCTGGGATGAAAGCAGGCCGGAATCATGCGCGCCGGATGATGTCTGCCCGGTGGGTGCTGCGGCACACTGCCCTAGATCAGATGACCGCAGTGTGCCGTGGAGGGGGTGACGGTGACCACGCCAGCAGACCCGTTCGCTGTCGTGCGTACCAAGCAGTACGCCGTTCTCCTGATCATGGCCGCGGTCCTGGGCGTGGTGATCTCGTTCCTGGTCTACTGGTACCTCAAGCTGGTCACCGACATACAGACCTGGGTCTTCACCGACCTGCCCAAGGGGCTGGGTTTTCACGGCGAGCCGCCGTGGTGGCCGCTGCTGCCGCTGGCAGTGGCCGGAGCGCTTGTCGGGGCGACGATCAGGTACCTGCCCGGGAGGGGTGGCCACTCGCCGGCTGACGGCTTTCACCCGGGCGGCATAGCCGCCGCGGCCGACCTGCCCGGCATCTTTCTCGCGTCCCTGGCCGGCCTTTCGCTGGGCGCGGTGATCGGGCCGGAGGCACCGACGATCGCCCTCGGCGGCGGGCTGGCGGTCCTGGCGGTCAAGCTGGTCAAGCGCGACGTACCGCAGCAAACCGCCGCGGTCCTCGCGGCGACCGGCAGCTTCGCGGCGATCAGCACGCTGCTCGGCAATCCGCTGTCGGGGGCGGTCTTGCTGCTCGAGGCCTCCGGGCTTGGCGGCGCGACGGCTACCATCGCGCTGCTCCCTGGCCTGGTCGGCGCGGGCATCGGGTCGCTGATCTTCCTCGGCCTGGGCTCGCTGACCGGATACGGGACATTCTCCCTGGCGGTACCGGACCTTCCCCCGGCCGCGCACCTGAACATCGCGCAGCTCGGCTGGGCCGTGGCCATCGGGGCCGCGGCCGCCGTGGTCAGCTTCGGGATCAAGCGGCTGGCCCTGTTCGTGCGCCCCCACTTGGAGCGACTGCTCCTGCTGATGACCCCGCTGGCGGGCCTTGCCGTCGCGGGGCTGGCGATCGCGTACGCCGAGGGCACCGGAAAACCGTCATCGGACGTGCTGTTCTCCGGGCAGTCGGCGCTGCCGCCGCTGCTCGAGCATTCCGCGAGTTACACCGCCGGGGCACTGGTCCTGCTGGTGGTGTGCAAGGGGCTGGCGTACTCCATCTCGCTGGCCGGCTTCCGCGGCGGCCCGATCTTCCCTTCGATGTTCATCGGCGCGGCGGGCGGAATGGCGCTGTCGCACCTGCCAGGCCTGCCGATGATCGCGGGCGCCGCCATCGGGATCGGCGCGATGACAGCCGGGATGCTGCAGCTCCCGATCACGGCGGTGCTGCTCACCACCCTCTTCCTCGGCACCGACGGGGTCGCCACGATGCCGCTGACGATCATCGCGGTCGTGACGTCGTTCGTGCTGTCCAAGTGGCTGGCCGGGCCGCCGTCCCAGCCAGCGGCCCAATCATCCCCGCAGGGTGATGCTGAGCTGCCCAGCGGCGGAAGTACGGTTGCCCGGGGGTGATGAAAATGACAGAGAGCTACGACGTCATCATCGTCGGTACGGGAGCGGGAGGCGGGACGCTGGCCCGGACGCTCGCGCCCTCGGGCAAACGGATCCTGCTGCTTGAGCGCGGCGACTTCCTCACCCGTGAAAGCGAGAACTGGGATCCGGGACCGGTGTTCGTCGACGGGCGGTACATATCGCCCGACACCTGGTACGACGGAGCCGGCACGCCGTTCCAGCCACAGGTGCATTACTTCGTCGGCGGCGCGACCAAGCTGTACGGCGCCGCGCTGTACCGGCTGCGACCGCAGGACTTCGCCGAGCTGCGGCACGCCGACGGCATCTCTCCCGCCTGGCCGATCGGCTATGACGAGTTCGAGCCCTGGTACACCAAGGCGGAGTGGCTGTACCAGGTACACGGAGAGCACGGCACCGATCCCACCGAAGGCAGCTGGTCGAGGCAGTACCCGTGGCCGCCGGTCTCCCATGAGCCGCGGGTACAGGAAATCTCCGACGCCCTCGAGCGGGGCGGCTACCATCCCTTCCCCGCGCCCTGCGGGATCCTGCTGAACGAGGCGGACCGGACCGCCAGCGAGTGCATCCGGTGCGCCACCTGCGATGGTTACCCGTGTCTTGTGCACGCCAAGGCCGACGCCGACATCATCGCGGTCCGGCCGCTGCTCGGCATGCCCACCGTGACGCTGCTGACGAGGGCCGAGGTGGTGCGCCTGGAGACCGACCCGGCCGGCCGGACCGTCACCGGCGTTGTCGTGGACCGGGGCGGCGACGGCAAGGAGGAGGTGTACCACGGCGACATCGTGGTCCTGGCGGCCGGCGCGGCGAACACCGCCAAGATCCTGCTCAGGTCGGCGTCTGAGACCTGCCCCGCCGGGCTGGCGAACGGCTCGGACCAGGTCGGGCGCAACTACATGTACCACAACAGCAAGGCGGCGGTGGCGCTGGGCAAGGAGCCTAACGATACCGTCTTCCAGAAGACGCTGGCGATCAACGACTTCTATTTCGCGGGCGACGACCGGGAATGGCCGCTCGGCAACATCCAGATGCTGGGCAAGTCCAACGCCATGGCCATGAAGGGCGAGGAGCCGCACCTGACCAAGCTGGCCCCGCGGTGGAGCCTGGAGGAGGTCGCCAGGCACGCCGTTGACTTCTGGCTCACCACCGAGGATCTTCCGAAGCCGGACAACCGGGTCACCGTCGACCGCGACGGCAGCGTGCACCTCGCGTATACCGACACCAACGACAGCGAGGCGGCGGGCCTGTACGCCGAGTTCAGGAAGCTGCTCAACCACATCGGCATGTCCGAGCACCACGTCCTGCACAAGAACTTCTACATGAGCATGAACGTCCCGATCGCGGGCGTCGCCCACCAGGCGGGCACGTGCCGGTTCGGCGCCGACCCGGCCACCTCGGTGCTGGACGTCAACTGCAAAGCACATGAGGTCGACAACCTGTACGTGACCGACACCAGCTTCTTCCCGAGCATCGGCGCGGTCAACCCGGCGCTGACCGCGATCGCCAACGCGATCCGCGTCGGCGAGCACATCGCGGACCGGCTCGGCGCCAGCGTGAGCGCCAGCGCCCAGGGCTGGGCCCCCGCGCAACGCCAGGCGCCCGCGCAAGCGCCCTCGGCCGCCGAAAGGAACTAGAGGAGACATGGCAACAGAGAAAGTGGACGCGCTGGTGATCTTCGGGGCGACAGGGGACCTGGCCAAGATAGAGACCTTCCCCGCACTGGTCGGCCTGGTCAAACGCGGCGTGCTCGACGTCCCGGTGATCGGGGTGGCCAAGAGCGGCTGGGGGCTGCAGCAGTTCCGCGACTACGCCGTCGCGTCGCTGAAGCTCAACGGGATGGACCCGGACGAGCCGGCCGCCGTGAAGATGCTTAACCTGCTGCGGTACGTGGACGGGGACCTCGGTGACGAGGCCACCTACAAGGCGATGTCCGATCAGATCGGCGCGGGCCAGAAGATCCTGTACTACATGGAGGTGCCGGCCCAGCTGTTCGGGCGGATCGCCCAGGGCATCGCCGGCGCCGGCCGGTCCGCCGGCGCGCGGGTCATGGTGGAAAAGCCGTTCGGCATCAACCTGGCCTCCTCCCGTCAGCTCAACGACACCATGCACCAGTACTTCGCCGAGGAGGCCATCTTCCGGGTCGATGACTGGCTGGCCTTCGACCCGGTGGAAAACGTGCTGTTCGTCCGGTTCGCCAACTCCGTCATCGAGCCGCTGCTGAACCGCAACTACGTGCACTCCATCCAGATCACCATGTCCGAGGCGTTCGACGTTTCTGACCGCGGCCGGTTCTACGACCGCACCGGCGCCATCCGCGACGTGCTGCAGAACCACATGCTCCAGGTGCTCGCCACCGTGCTGGCCGAACCCCCCTCCGGCGGCGGCCTCGGCTCCTGGCGGGACGCCAAGCACGCCGTGGTCAGTGCGCTGAGCCCGCTGACCCCCCAAGACACCGTCCGCGGCCAGTACGAGGGCTACCTCCAGGTCGACGGCGTCGACCCGCACTCGACGGTGGAGACCTACGTCGCGATCAAGCTGACCGCCGACACCTGGCGCTGGGCCGGGGTGCCGATCGTGATCCGCGCGGGCAAGACCATGCCGGTCACCGCGACCGAGGTCACCATCACCTTCAAGGACCCGCCGCACGACGTGTTCGGGATCGAGCCCGAACGGCCCGCCGACCAGCTCACCTTCCGCATCTGGCCGGAGACGGCGGTCAGCATGACCCTGCAGGGCAAGAAGCCGGGGGCTGGCTGGGAACCGCAGGCCGAGCAGCTGTCCTTCGCCCAGCAGCCAGGATCGGACATCCGCCCGTATGACCGGCTGATCGGCGCGGCGCTGGACGGGGACCGGTGGCTGTTCGCCAGCCAGGACACCGTCGAGGCCGCCTGGAAGATCGTCGACCCGGTGCTCGGCGACGCCGTTCCCGTCCACCCCTACGCCCGCGGCAGCTGGGGACCGGAGGAGGCCGACCGGCTGCTACCCGATCGGGACACCTGGCACAACCCGGCCTGACCGTCCGCGCCGAGCAGAAAGGGGACGCTGGGATGACCGAACCGCAGAGCAAGGGCCGGGTCGTCATCGTCGGCGGCGGCTTCGGGGGCCTGTTCGCCGCCCGCGCGCTGCGCAACGGCCCGTACTCCGTCACGCTCGTCGACCGCTCGCCGCAGCATGTGTTCCAGCCGCTGCTGTACCAGTGCGCGACCGGGATCCTGTCCGAAGGGCAGATCACCGCCCCGCTGCGCCGGGTCCTGCGCGGCCACCGTAACGTGCGGTGCGTCACGGCTAAGGCCATCGACATCGACCCCGCCGGCCACACGCTCACGTGCCTGCTGCCGGGCGCCGAGCGCATCAGCATCCCGTACGACCACCTGATCGTGGCCGCGGGGGTCGGCCAGTCCTACTTCGGCCACGACGAGTTCGCCGAGTACGCGCCGGGGATGAAGACGATCTCCGACGTGCTCACCATCAGGCGGCGCGTCTTCGGGGCGTTCGAGATGGCCGAGACCGCTACTGATCCCGCAAAACGGCGCGAGTGGCTCACGTTCGCCCTGGTCGGGGCCGGGCCGACGGGCGTCGAGCTGGCCGGGCAAATTCGCGAGCTCGCGACCAAGACGCTCGCACACGAGTACCGGCAGGCCAATCCCGAGGACGCGCGCGTGCTGCTGTTCGACGGGGGCCAGGCGCCGCTGGCGGCGTTCGGCTCCGGGCTGTCGCAGAAGGCCGCGCGTACACTGACCCGGCTCGGTGTCGAGCTGCACATGGGATCGATCGTCACGAGCGTCGACGCCGGCGGCCTCGTCGCCCGCGACCATGACGGCAACGAGACGCGGTATGACGCCAGGACCGTGCTGTGGACCGCGGGGGTCGAAGCCCCCCCGTTCGCCGCCGCGCTCGCGGCGGCCACCGGCGCCGAGCAGGACCGGGCCGGGCGGATCGTCGTCCAGGATGACCTCACCATCCCGGGGCATCCCGAGATTTCGGTCATCGGCGACATGATGAGCCTGCGCAAGCTACCCGGCGTTGCCGAGGTCGCCATGCAGTCGGGGCTGTACGCGGGCCGCCGGGTCAGGCACGAGCTGACCGGCGAAGGCCAGATCAAGCCGTTCCGCTACATCGACCTTGGCTCGGCCGCGTACATCGCGCGAGGCAACGCGGTCGTCTCGGCGGGGCGGCTGCAGCTGAGCGGTTTTCCCGGCTGGGTCGTCTGGCTGTTCATCCACATAGCGTTCCTCACCGGCTACCGTAACCGGGTCGGCGCGCTCCTCACCTGGTGGGTCGCCTTCACCCGCGACGTCCGCCGCGAGCGTGCCTACACCACCCGCGAGGTCGGGCGGGTGCGGGACATCTACCAGCCGGTCGAGGAAGCCGGAACACCCGCCGCGCCCCCCAGCTAGCGGTGCCATGATGCTCGGGTGCGCGTTCTTATCCTCGGCGGCACCCGGTTCCTCGGCCGGGCGATCACCGACGCCGCGCTCGGCCGCGGCGACACCGTGACCCTGTTCAACCGCGGCGTGAGCAATCCGGGGCTGTACCCCGGCGTGGAGACGATCACCGGCGACCGCACGAGCGACCTGTCCGCCCTTGACGGCCTTGTGTGGGACGCGGTCATCGACGTGGCGGGCTACGACCCGCGCGTGGTGGGGCTGTCGGCGCAGGCGCTGGCCGGGCGGACAGGCCGGTACGTGTTCGTCTCCACGGTGTCGGTGTACGCGGACCAGAACACCACCGAGGCCCAGCTCGAGGACGCGCCGGTCGCGCGGCTGCGGCCGGGCGCGACCAGCCTCGTGGAGACCTACGGGCCGAACAAGGCGCTGTGCGAGCAGGTCGTCCGCGACGTCTACGGCGACCGGGCGCTGATCGGGCGGCCTGGCCTGATCACCGGGCCGCACGACCCGACCGACCGGGTGGCGTACTGGCCGCGCAGGATCGCTCGCGGTGGCCGGGTGCTCGCGCCCGGCGACCCGGCCGACCTAGTGCAGTTCATCGACGTGCGGGACGTGGCGGCGTTCCTCGCCGACGCCTGCCACGCCGGGACAGCGGGCGTGTTCAACCTGACTGGAACCCCGGGCCCGTTCGGGATATTTATCGATCTTTGCAAGACGGCGGCCTATAGCGACGCCGAGCCGGTCTGGATCCCCACTGAGCGGCTGGTCGCGGCGGGCGTCAACCGGGGGATGGGCATCCCGCTGTGGGTCGGCGAGCCGGGTTACGACGCGTACAACGATGTCGACAGCTCCCGCGCGGTCGCCGCCGGCCTGGCGTGCCGGCCCGTGATCGACACGATCCGCGACACCCTGTCCTGGGACTTGGCCCGCGGCGGGCCCGCCCCCGGCAAGGAGGGGCTGGCCGCCGCTGAAGAAGAGAGGCTGCTCCGCGAGCTAGCCGGCTAACGATCCGCATGTGCCCGCATGGCTCGTCTCCCGCGTTGACACGACCTCATATAACCGTTAGGCTCTGAGCATATAACCGTTATACGGAGGCGTGATGCAGCAGGAAGTCGTCCTGGCGATGCTGGCGAAGGAGCCGTCACAGGGCTACCAGCTGCGCGCCAGGATGAACGACGCGCTGGGCCCGCTCGGCGAGGCGCTGAACGCCGGCCAGATCTACGTCACCCTCGGACGGCTGGAGAAGGCGGGCCTCGTCGCCGTCGAGGAGACGCCGGAGGCGACAGGTCCCGCCGACAGGGACCGCAAGGTCTACGTGCTCACCGCGGCGGGCCAGCAGCGCGTCGCGGAGTGGCTCGCCGAGGTGAGCTGGCCGAGGCCCGATCTCGCCGAATTCCATCTCAAGCTGATCGCGGCCGCCGCTGCCCGGCTCGCCGACCCGATCAGCATCGTCGACGCGCAGCGCCGTGAGCTGCTGCGCCGGCTGCGCGACGCGCAGCGCGCCCAGATGGCGGTGCCGGACGGGTCCGACGCGGCGCTGCTGCTCGAAGGCATCGTGCTCCGCCTGCAAGCCGACCTCCGCTGGCTGGAGGCCTGCGAGGCGAACTGGACCATCCGGAGGAGAAAGAGATGAGCGGTGCGGGAACGGCGCTGCTTCGCGCTCGCGGGCTGCGCAAGGACTACGGCAAGGGCGAAGCGCTCGTGCGCGCCGTCGACGAGGTCGACCTGGACGTCGCCACCGGCGAGACCCTGGCCGTGATGGGGCCGAGCGGATGCGGGAAGTCGACACTGCTGCACCTGCTCGGCGGCCTCGACCGGCCGTCGGCGGGCGAGCTGTGGCTGAACGACAGGCGCACCGACCGGCTCAGCGAGCGCGCACTCGCCGGCCTGCGCCAGGGCGAGATCGGCTTCGTCTTCCAGGCCTTCCACCTGATGGACGAGCTCACGGCCAGGGAGAACATCGAGCTGCCCGCGCTGCTGGCGGGGCGTTCGCCTCGGGAGGCCCGGCGGCGGGCGCTGGCGCTGCTCGACCGGGTGGGCCTCGCGGACCGCGCCGATCACCTTCCCTCGGCGCTGTCCGGCGGCCAGCGGCAGCGGGTCGCCATCGCCAGGGCGCTCGTCAACGACCCGCTTGTCGTGCTGGCGGATGAGCCGACCGGCAACCTGGACAGCGCGGCGACGCTTGACGTGCTACGGCTCTTCGAGCACCTGCACGCCTCCGGGCTGACGCTGGTCATCGTCACCCACGACGAACGGGTCGCCGCTACCGCGGACCGGCTCGTGTCGATGCGCGACGGCGCGCTCGTGGACGAGACAAGGCTCACCGGCGGCGGCCGGCGCAATTTCGCTGACCTCCTCAGGCTGGAGGACTAGTGATGGGCAGGACGTTCCTTGTCTACCGCCTCGCGGTACGCGACCTCCGGCATCACGCCGCCCAGGCCGTGCTGCTCGTCGTGGCGATCGCCGCGGCGACCGCCACGCTCACGATGGCGCTGTCCATGAACGGCGTGACCAGCCAGCCCTACTCCGCGACCAAGGCGGCGACTGACGGGCCCGACGTCGTGGCGTACCTGACATCCACCGGTCAGGCGAAGGCGCTGGTGCATGCGTCCGGCGTGGCGAGTTCCAGCGGACCCTATCCGGTCGTGGGCGCCACCATCCGGTTCGACGGCCGCACCGCGGGGGTCTTCGCTCAGGGCCGCGGCCAGGAGCCGGCCGCCGTCGACCGGCCGGACGTGACGGCGGGGAGCTGGGTGCGGCCGGGAGGCGTGGTGCTCGAGCGGACCTTCGCCGAGGCGCTCGGCGCCCAGGTCGGCGACGTGGTGACATTGAACGGCCAGCGTTTCACCGTCGCCGGGATCGCGGTGACCGCGGCCCAGGCGCCGTACCCGAACCTCTGCTACTTCACGGCCAGCTCATGCCCGCCATGGCTCACCGTGCCCGGGGGCGACTGGCGGAACGTCGGGGTGATCTGGATGACCGAGGGCGGCGCGCTCGGGCTGGCGTCGAAGGCGAATCCGCTGACCACCACCTACGTGCTCAACCTGAAGCTCGGCAACCCGGCGGACGCGGACGCGTTCGCGCAGCAGCGTTTCGTTCCTTTCCCGCAGCCGAGCGGCTCGTCGGGATTCACGCCGCCGTACCTCGGCCCGGTGTTCTCCACGTGGGACGGGATCGCGTCCGCGGACGCGCTGCTCGTCCAGGATGCGCAGTCGGTGCTCGAGCCGGGCGCGCTGCTGCTGGCGCTGCTCGCGATCGCGAGCGTGACCGTTCTCGTCGGTCGGCGGCTGTCTGAGTACGCGCGCCGTGTCGGGCTGCTCAAGGCGGTCGGCGGCACGCCGGGAACGGTGGCGGCGATGTTCCTGGCGGAGAACCTCGCGCTGGCGCTGCTGGCGGCGGTGGTCGGGCTCGTCGCCGGGTCGCTCGCGGCGCCGCTGCTCACCAGCCCGGGCGCGGCCCTAGTCGGGGCGCCAGGCGCGCCATCGCTGACGGCGGTGACCGTGGCGAAGGTCATGGGGGTGGCGCTCGCCGTCGCGCTGGCGGCAACGCTCGTGCCCGCCATCCGCGCCGCGCGCACCAGCACGGTCGCCGCGATCAACGACGTCGCACGGCCGCCGCGGCGCCGGGGCGCCCTGGTCAGGATGTCCGCTGGCCTGCCCGTCCCGGTCCTG